>JAEEGL016626173.1_pt1 | contig 22361 bp, 17 predicted proteins | sample 9134231 | NCBI WGS metagenome assembly JAEEGL01 (sample SAMN16246548, study PRJNA631951) | gut metagenome | biome: gut microbiome; feature: rumen; material: fiber-attached | host: Bos | place: Iran: Karaj | collected 2018-10
ACCAGACCAGAGGCTGGTTCCACTCGCTCATGGCTGAGTCTACCCTTCTTTTCAATAAGTCTCCTTATGAGAATGTCATAGTCCTTGGACATGTCCAGGATAAGGACGGTCAGAAGATGAGTAAGAGTAAGGGCAACGCAGTTGATCCTTTCGAGTCGCTTAAGACATACGGCGCAGATGCGATAAGATGGTATTTCTACATCAACTCTGCACCCTGGTTGCCTAATCGCTTCCACGGCGACGCCGTTATAGAAGGACAGAGAAAGTTCATGGGAACGTTGTGGAATACATATGCATTCTTCGTTCTCTATGCAAATATCGATGATTTTGATGCAACGAAGTATGAGCTAAATTATGACGGGCTCGGTGTAATGGATAAATGGCTCTTATCCAAGATGCATTCGATGGTTGCTTCTGTGGATGATAATCTCGATCATTACAGGATACCTGAGGCTGCAAGGGCTTTACAGCAGTTTGTTGATGAGATGAGCAACTGGTATGTAAGACGCGGCAGAGAGAGATTCTGGGCCAAGGGCATGGAGCAGGACAAGATAGATGCTTACATGACTCTTTACACCGCTTTGGTGACAGTATCCAAAGCTGCTGCACCCATGATACCTTTCATGGCGGATGAGATATATCGCAATCTCGTATGCAGTATAGATAAGAATGCTCCCATATCTGTTCATCTGTGTGATTTCCCGAAAGTGGATGATTCGCAGATCGATAAGGATCTTGAAGACAGGATGGACACAGTCATTGATATTGTGGTTATGGGCCGTGCATGCCGTAATACCGCCAATATCAAGAACAGACAGCCGATAGGAGACATGCTTGTAAAGGCTGATGACGTGGATCTGTCCGAGTATTACAGGGATATCATTGCCGATGAGCTTAATGTTAAGAAGGTTACATTCACCGGGGATGTAAGTGAATATACTACATACAGCTTTAAGCCGCAGCTTAAGACTGTCGGTCCCAAATACGGCAAGCACATGGGCTTCATACAGAAGACACTTGCAGGACTTGACGGTAACGCAGCACATGCCAAGCTTATGACTGACGGTGCTTTGGTATTCGAGGATGGCGGAGAGAAGATCGAGCTTAAGGAAGAGGATCTTTTGATCACGATGATCCAGAAAGAAGGCTATGTTACTGAGGCCAATAATAAGATAACTGTAGTTATTGATATAAAACTCACGGATGAACTCTTGGAAGAAGGCAATGTCAATGAGATCATCAGTAAGCTCCAGACCATGCGTAAGGAAGCTGACTTTGAAGTGATGGATCATATAAAGGTTGCATTATCCGGCAATGATAAGCTTGCACAGGTGGTTAAGCGTAATGAACAGACCATTGCCACCAAGGTTCTTGCAACAGGCTTTGAGTTCACTGAGAAGGATTACGCTATCAAGAAAGCATGGAACATTAACGGAGAAGAAGTAACGATCTGTATAGAGAAGGCATAATCGAAAGGAAGGAGCTGCACTATGGCTAAGAAGACAGAGAATACTCTCAATTTTGACAGAGAACTATTTATCAGAAGCGTTAAGTACAATGTGAAGACTCTTTATCGTAAGAATATCGAAGAAGCTTCATCTCAGGAGATATTCCAGGCAGCATCTTATGCTATTAAGGATGTGATCGTGGATCACTGGATGGATTCGCAGAAGGAATTTGAGCGTTCTGATCCGAAGATGGTCTACTACATGTCAATGGAGTTCCTTATGGGACGTGCATTCGGCAACAATCTTATCAACTTAAAAGCATATAAGGATGTGGCAGAGTGCCTTGATGAGCTTGGTCTTGATATCAACGTGATAGAAGATCAGGAGCCCGATGCCGCTTTGGGTAACGGAGGTCTCGGAAGACTTGCAGCATGCTTCCTCGACTCACTTGCCACACTCGGTTATGGCGCATACGGATGCGGAATCAGATACAGATATGGAATGTTCAAGCAGGAGATAAGGGATGGATATCAGGTAGAAGTTCCCGATAACTGGCTTGAATATGGCAATCCTTTCGAACTTCGCCGTCCCGAATACACCAAGGAAGTTAAATTCGGCGGATATGTCAGTGTATATCAGGATGAGAATGGCAAGAACGTATTCAAGCAAGAGAATTATCAGTCTGTCAAGGCTATTCCCTACGACATTCCCATAGTCGGCTACGGCAATGGTATTGTCAATACTCTTCGTATATGGGATGCCGAGCCTGTTCAGTGCTTCCAGCTTGATTCGTTTGATAAGGGTGATTATCAGAAGGCTGTCGAGCAGGACAACCTTGCTCGTAATATAGTAGAAGTTCTTTATCCAAATGACAATCACTATGCGGGAAAAGAGTTAAGACTTAAGCAGCAGTATTTCTTTATATCTGCATCTGTTCAGGAAGCAGTAGCCAAGTACATGCGTACACATAAGGATATACGTAAGTTCCATGAGAAGGTCACCTTCCAGCTTAACGATACACATCCTACTGTGGCCGTGGCTGAGCTTATGAGGATACTCATGGATGAGTATGGACTTGAATGGGACGAGGCATGGGATGTTACGACCAAGACATGCGCTTACACCAACCATACGATCATGGCGGAGGCACTTGAGAAGTGGCCCATTGAACTCTTCAGCAGACTTCTGCCAAGAATTTACCAGATCGTAGAAGAGATCAACAGAAGATTCATTCTTGATATAGAGAAGAAATACCCCAGAGAGACCGGTCTTACCGACGAGAAGATACGTAAGATGGCGATTGTTTATGATGGACAGGTCAAGATGGCTCATCTTGCGATCGTAGCGGGATACTCCGTCAACGGTGTTGCCAGACTCCATACAGAGATCCTTAAGAATCAGGAACTTAAGGACTTCTATGAGATGTTCCCGGGCAAGTTCAACAATAAGACAAACGGAATCACTCAGAGAAGGTTCCTTTTACATGCCAATCCGTTACTTGCAGACTGGGTGACAGAGAGGATCGGAGAAGAATGGATCACAGATCTTAAGAGAATAAGCAAGATCCGTCCCGCAGCCAATGACAAGAAGGCCAGAGAGCAGTTTATGGCTATCAAGTATCAGAATAAGGTGCGTCTTGCCAAGTATGTCAAGGAGCATAACGGTGTGGATATAGATCCCAATTCCATCTTTGATGTTCAGGTCAAGAGACTTCATGAGTACAAGAGACAGCTGCTCAATATACTTCATGTTATGTATCTGTACAATCAGATCAAGGAGCATCCGGAGATGGATTTCTATCCCAGAACGTTCATATTCGGTGCCAAGGCGGCAGCAGGTTATATGACTGCCAAGCTCACCATTAAGCTTATTAATTCAGTAGCTGATGTGATCAATAATGATGACAGTATAGATGGCAAGATTAAGGTAGTATTTATCGAGAATTACAGAGTATCGAACGCCGAGATCATATTTGCGGCAAGTGATGTATCCGAGCAGATTTCAACGGCAAGTAAGGAAGCTTCAGGAACAGGCAATATGAAGTTCATGCTTAACGGTGCCATTACGCTTGGAACCATGGATGGAGCCAATGTCGAGATCGTTGAGGAAGTCGGAGAGGATAATGCGGTCATATTCGGACTTTCTTCGGACGAAGTCATCGCATATGAGAAAAACGGCGGCTACAATCCCATGGATATATTCAACAGCGATGAAGATGTCCGTAAGGTACTTATGCAGCTGGTCAACGGATTCTATGCACCGGATGATCCGGAGCGTTTCAGACCTCTGTACAATTCGCTTTTAAATACCGAGACTACGGATGTTGCAGACAGATACTTCATACTGAAGGATTTCCGCTCTTATGCGGACGCACAGAAGAAGATAGAGGAGTTCTACAAGGATGAGGAGAGATGGGCCAAAGCAGCCATACTCAATGTGGCATGTTCGGGTAAATTCACATCCGACAGAACGATCCAGGAATATGTAGACGATATTTGGCATCTTGACAGGGTTAAGTTGCCGAAAAAGACTGATTAGGATTGGAGAAGCAGTATTATGATCAAAATTACCCAGGGTGGAGCCTATCTTATAGGCGGTAAAGAGTACATTGAGGACGGAGCAGAGGCGATAGCTGCCGTTAAAGCCAAGACCGGACGCGAAGTAACCAAGGAGTCCGCTTCGCAGGGTACCATCGCATACGGAATTTTAAAGGCTCACAATACGTCTGACAATATGGATAAGCTCAAGATAAGATTCGATAAGCTTACCAGCCATGATATCACATTTGTGGGTATAATACAGACTGCCAGAGCTTCAGGACTTGAGAAGTTCCCGATGCCCTATGTACTGACCAACTGCCACAATTCGCTCTGCGCAGTGGGTGGTACGATCAATGAAGATGACCACATGTTTGGACTGACCTGTGCCAAGAGATACGGCGGTATCTATGTTCCGCCTCATCAGGCAGTCATTCATCAGTTTGCCCGTGAGATGCTCGCAGGTGGCGGAAGAATGATACTTGGGTCTGATTCGCACACCAGATACGGCGCTTTGGGAACGATGGCCATGGGAGAAGGCGGTCCTGAACTTGTTAAGCAGCTGCTTAATCAGACCTATGATATAGATCGTCCCGGAGTTGTGGCTGTATATCTTAAGGGTAAGCCTGCCAAGGGAGTCGGCCCTCAGGATGTGGCAATAGCACTTATCGGAGCTGTGTTTGCGAGTGGATACGTAAAGAATAAGGTGCTTGAGTTTGTGGGACCCGGAGTTGGAGAACTTACTGCGGATTTCAGGATGGGCGTCGACGTTATGTCAACCGAGACAACATGTCTTTCAAGTATATGGCAGACAGATGATGAGATACGTAATTTCCTGGAGATTCACGGAAGAGCAGAGGATCATAAGGAACTTAAGCCTGCTGATGTAGCTTATTATGACGGCCTTATCGAGATAGATCTTTCTGCTGTTAAGCCTATGATAGCCATGCCGTTCCATCCGAGCAATGCATATACGATAGAGGACCTTAAGGCTAATCTTACGGACATCCTTCATGAGACTGAAAAGAGAGCGAAGGTCAGCTTCGGTGATGATGTTCAGTTTAACCTTACTGATAAGATACGTGACGGAAGATTATACGTAGATCAGGGTGTTATTGCAGGCTGTGCCGGTGGCGGATTTGAGAATATCTGCGCAGCTGCCGATATCCTGCGTGATAAGTACATAGGTGATGATGAATTCACACTCAATGTATATCCTGCTTCTACGCCCATATATCTGGAACTTATGAAGAATGGTTGTGCAGCGGCTCTCCTTGAGAGCGGAGCGATCATCAAGACTGCATTCTGCGGCCCATGTTTTGGTGCCGGAGACACACCGGCCAACAATGCTTTCTCTATAAGGCACAGTACGCGTAATTTCCCGAACAGAGAGGGCTCTAAGATCCAAAACGGCCAGGTAGCCAGTGTTGCTCTCATGGATGCGAGATCTATCGCTGCAACAGCTGCCAATAAGGGATATCTTACAGCGGCTACGGAATTTGACAAAGATTTCGGCGTATATTCATATCATTTCGATGATAAGATCTATAAGAACAGAGTGTTTGATTCCAAGGGTGTGGCAGATCCCAATGTGGAGATCCGCCTTGGACCCAATATCAAGGATTGGCCTAAGATGAGTCCTCTCCCTAATAATCTTATGCTTCGTGTGGTATCGGAGATACATGATCCCGTTACTACTACGGATGAATTGATCCCTTCGGGTGAGACAAGCAGTTTCAGATCCAATCCGCTGGGACTTGCTGAATTTACGCTTTCGCGCAAGGATCCTGAATATGTCGGAAGAGCCAAGGCAGTGCGCGCGGCACAGGAAGATCATATTGCAGGAAAAGATGTATATACCGACAGACCTGCGCTTCGTGTAGCCATGGATATAGTTAAGACTTCATTCCCCAATGCGGAGAATGATGGAATCGGCTTTGGATCGACGATATTTGCCGTTAAGCCCGGTGACGGCTCGGCAAGAGAACAGGCAGCATCATGCCAGAAGGTACTTGGCGGATGGGCCAATATCGCGCACGAATATGCTACCAAGAGATACAGAAGTAACCTGATGAACTGGGGGATGCTTCCATTCATCATTCCGGAAGGAACACTTCCTTTTGAGAATCTTGATTTCGTATTTGTTCCGGGAATAGCTGCTGCGCTTAAGGATAAGGCGCCTTCTATCAAAGCTTATGCTGTAAAGGGCAGCAAGTTGGTCGAGTTTGAGATGACAGTCGGTGACATGACTGATGAAGAGCGTGAGATAATTCTTGACGGATGTCTTATCAATTACAACAGGAAATTACTCAATCATTAATTTATGAATTAATAAATGGCTGTACCGCGTCATTGCGATACAGCCATTTTTGCTTGTATTAACGGCCTGTCAGCCGACAGCCATATCAAGATGTGATATTGCTCCTGCCCCGCTTCCGTCTTCGTATAAGAATATTCCGGATCTTCTGACTGCGCCGTTTAGGTCGCCTGTGATATCAGATCTTCTGCCATAATTGGTATCGACATTGCCAAGGTATATGGCTCCGACATTCTTATCCCTTAGGGAATACAGGATATCATTGCCGTCGGCGTCCTTGATCCAAATCTTTAACTTATCATAGATACCGTCGTTTTCATCTATCCAGCCATTGCTGTCGCTGTCATAGAACGCAAGATCTGCAAATCCATCGCCGGAACGGGTGCCGAAGAGTTCGCGACCGTCATTTATGATACCGTCACCGTTTTTATCAAAAGCCAAAAAGCCGTTGCCTGTTAAGAGCGTGGATATCTGTTCTTCATTGCCGTCGGCGTCCAGATCAAAGTAAAATTTCTGATCGCTAAGATCTGCGATATCTCCTGTAAAATTCAGCACCAGAGGATCACACATGGCCGTAATGTCGTGGAACTCCTCGCGATAATGAGCGGAAAAACTCCTGCTCATACCTATTGACAGGGAAAAATCGATACTGCGACCATCCTCAGTGGTGATGCTGCCTGATGACATATATGAGAGTTCTTCGGTTTCTTCAAATTGACATTCCTGTACTCCGTTTATCTTGATGACGGAGAATCCGGGCGACATTCCGACACCGGAAGATATATCGGATGATAATGGCTCAAAACCGAATTTTCTGGCCATTTCATCAGATTTTTCCTGTCCGAAGAATATACGCCAGAGGTACAAAACAAAGCGCTCCCGGACCTGATCTATGCTCTTTAACGTATCACCTTGGTCGACTTGTTTTATGCGGTCGTTAAAATCCGTATACATACTGTCATAGCGATCCATAAGAGAGGTATCTGTATAATCCTCGCTTTCCGAACCCTCTACAACGCCTTCCTCGGTGCCGCTTTCGATCAAACTTCCGAAACCGCCCTCCTTAGAGAAACTTAAATTGTACTTCCTTGTCAGCGTGGAACGATATGTTCCTGCGGAATCCATTCCTATTTGATAGGAATTGATCTTCAAATAATAAATCTCCTTTCTGTGATAGAAAAATATTGCCAATAAATATATCGGTTGTAAATGTGTAAATGTGAATAGTTACGCTTTCATATTTGCGCTCAAACCTGTATAATTGTATGGGTCGGATCGGAATGGTTCGCTTAGGATAACCGATTCGAGTGGAGAGATAGATGTCAGGATATTTGCATTTTTTACGGACAATGGGATTGTGCGTACTGTGCCTGTCGTTGTCCGGCTGTGCAACTTCACAATCTGCAACTGAGCCTGTTGCTGAAGAACAACAGGCAAGCATAGCCACGCTTGGGTACGTGCCGGACTGTTCTTATGAATACAGGGAGCAGGTTCCGCATATCATCACGGACAGAGTGGGCTATCTGCCTACAGGCAAAAAGGTTGCATATATAAAAGGTGATGATCTGAATAAGGATTACAGGATAGTCACCTCTCTTGGCTCGGAGACCGTATATGAGGGCAAGCTTAAGAAGGTGTCTGCTGATGATGCTGCGGAAGGGCTGTACATCGGAGATTTTTCAGATTTCAACAGGCATGGGAGTTTCAGGATATATCAGCAGGATGTAGGATACTCCTATATATTCAATATTGACGAGGTGAGTCTTAACAGCATATATAATGAGGCGTATCATACAATAGTAAGTGCTGAGTATTCCGACACGGAGTCTCTTATATATACACTGGGCAATCTTATGGTTACGGCCCAGATATACCCGAATACCTATACCAATACCGGATTTATCAAGGGTGGCGTTGAACTTTTAATGACGCAGCAACATACGGGAAGCGGAGCGGTATACGGAGAACTTAAGGATCAGGCAACCCTTGATCTTATAGCGCGTGAAGCATCGCTGCCGCCGGCAGAAGCTACCGTTGATACGGAATCGATGCTGTCGTTTTCCGCTACCGAAGCGTATGCCGGACTGTTGGCACAGTACTATTCACAATATGCAGCGGATGATCCGGAGACGGCTTCTGAAGCTTTGCGTGCGGCCGTCAAAGCGTATTCATACATTGAAAAAAACATGGCACAGACCGAAGATGTTTCATCCGCGTTCTTGTATGCTGCATGCGAGCTGTATAAGGCTACCGGACAGCTTAAATATCGTAATGCGATTGCTTTGTATGATGAAAGAACTGCGGTAAGTGCACAACAGGACAGAACAGACAGGTATGATTACACATTTTTGTCAGATGTGGCATATCTCAGCACTTCATATAAGACCGATTATGCCAGATGTGAATCGCTTATGACGGGTTACAGTGATATAGCAGGACATATATCTTCGTCATCTGACAGAGCGCATTTTTATGTGCAGGCTGACATCAAGGAGATAGATGGGGATAAGATTCTGGACAATATGATGGCGCTCGGACTTGTGGGATATGTGTTGTCCGGCAGGGAGTATTCGGGAATAGAAGCCAATTATCTTCATTACCTCTTTGGACTGAATGAGGATATGGTCAACTATTACAGTGAATCGCCTAAAGAAGGTTTCGTATCTCTTAACAGTGATGCGGTGAGGCTTTCCAAACTTATATTTGCGCTTGGCGGAGAAGCCGGCTTATAATGATTGGACTTATTGGAGGAATTGGATGATCAGACTTATTATAGGAAGTATCACGGTTTTTTTGTATCTGCTTCTTACGTTGCCGATGCTTTTGGCATTATGGGTCATGGGATTTGTGAACAAAGGACTTAAGGACAGGATATCTCATGCGATGATCAAGTGGGCATTTAAACTGTTGCTGTTTGTGTGTGGGGTAAGATATGATGTATACGGAACAGAGAATATACCCGATGACAGAAGCGTGCTGTTTGTGGGCAATCATCGCAGCATATTTGACATTCTGCTTATGTATGTGCATACGAAGATGCCGACAGGTATAATTGCCAAAAAAGAGATGAGGAGGATACCGGTATTCAATATCTGGATGGGCAATATCGGCTGTCTCTTCTTGGACAGGGATGATATCAAGCAGGGGTTAAAGACGATCCTTGCGGCAATAGATATGGTCAAGAATGGCATGTGTATGGCGATATTCCCGGAGGGAACCCGTAATAAGGTGGAAGGAACATTTCTTCCGTTCAAAGCAGGAAGCTTTAAGATTGCAGAGAAGAGCAAATGTGATGTGATTCCATTCGCTGTTATCGGGGCAGCTGCGGCCTTCGAAGATCACAAGCCTTACGTTAAAAAATCACACGTTATTATATGCTTTGGAGAACCTATCAAGACAGCGGACCTTTCCAAAGATGAATTAAAAGTGATACATGAGACAGCCAGAAATGAAGTCATGCGTATGTATGAAGAGAATAAGGACAAGATATGATCATATTAAAGGGCGGACTGTGTGTTGATCCCGAATCCGGGATGGAAGCAAAAAAAGATATAATCATAGACGGCGAAATAATCACTGCCATAGAGGATGATATCGATACAGATGCCTGGATATCAGGTGCATCCGATGGAGTAGAGGTATATGACTGTAATGGACTTATCATAGGCCCCGGTATTGTAGACGGACATGTTCATTTTAGGGATCCCGGTTTTACTTATAAGGAAGATATATACAGCGGGGCTGCGGCTGCAGCGGCAGGTGGCGTTACAAGTGTGATTCTTATGGCCAATACCAAACCCGTGGTAGATTCCGTAGATACCCTTAAGTACGTTCTGGATAAAGGCAGAGAGACAGACATAGCCGTGTATTCGTGTGCATCGATCACCAAGGGCTTGGAGGGACGCGAACTGACGGATATGGAGAATCTTAAAGCTCATGGCGCCATTGCTTTTACGGATGACGGAATACCGATATTGTCTGAGAATGTGATATCTGCAGCAATGCAGGAGGCTGCAAGGCTCGGTGTCGTGCTGAGCTTTCATGAAGAAGATCCGAAATATATTGAGAATAACGGAATAAACAGAGGTAAAGCAAGTGAGCACTTCGGACTTGGCGGAAGTGACAGGCAGGCAGAGATCTCGATGGTAAAAAGAGATATTGAACTGGCAGTGAAATATGGCTGTAAGATCAATATACAGCATATAAGTACCAAAGAAGCGGTTGGATTGATAAGAGAGGCCAAGCGTGAAGGACATGGAGATCTCATATTTGCCGAAGCCACGCCGCATCATATGTCCATGACGGAATTAGACACCATACGTTATGGAACGTATGCCAAGATGAACCCGCCTCTTAGAACGGAGGAGGACAGGCAGGCGATCATTGACGGCCTTGCGGACGGAACAATTGATATGATCGCGACGGATCATGCCCCTCATTCAGATGAAGAGAAAAATCGCCCGATTGATAAGGCACCAAGTGGTATTATTGGACTGGAGACCTCACTTTCTGTATCATATAATACACTTATTGTATCAAATATGCTTTCGTGGGTGCAATTATTTTGCAAGTTATCTCTGAATCCTGCAAGAATCTATGGAATTGATGCAGGGAAACTTGCAATTTACAGAACTGCAGATATAGTTCTTTTTGATCCAAATATGATACAAAAATTCGATAAAACACGGTCTAAATCATTCAATTCGCCGTTGAAAAATAGTGAAATTACAGGTGGTGTCGTAGGAACCATACGAGCCGGAAGAATAATATATGATAAAATGGCCAAAAGAAGATTAACATAATGACAATCATTATGTAAAATTAACATAACTTGCAATTATCCAGATTTTTCAGACAATTATGTAAATCTACTGAAAGAATAGGTATAATATATGAAACAAAAATGCAAAGCGAAAGTAAAAGACAATATAAAAATAGCGGATGGAATATACGACATCAGATTGGAGACAGATCTGGCTGCATACGCCAATCCGGGCCAATTTGTCGGAGTATATACCTCAGATGCCTCTGCGCTTCTTCCGAGACCCATAAGTATATGCGAAGCGGAGGTTGACAGAAAATGTCTTCGCCTGGTATATCGTGTTGTCGGAAAAGGAACAGACTGGCTTTCAAAGAAGGAATCCGGTGAGGAAGTTGATATTCTCGGGATTTTGGGAAACGGCTACGATCTGAGCACTGCAGATGAAAAAAAAGAGATTATTCTTATGGCGGGTGGAATAGGAGTTCCTCCTATGGTAGAGCTTGCCAAAAAACTGAGTGTGGATCATAAAGTATCTGCTGTTATCGGATATAGAAACAGCGAGACGTTTTTGCTCGATGATCTAAAAAAATATGCGGATGTCTACATAGCAACAGATGATGGAAGTGTAGGATTTAAGGGCAATGCAGTGGATGCATTGGGTGAGTATAAATTAAATCCTGATATTATATATGCCTGCGGTCCCATGCCCATGTTAAGAGCAATTAAGAGGTATGCGGAGGAACATGGTATCGAGGCTTATATATCATTGGAAGAGAGGATGGCCTGTGGTGTCGGCGCATGCCTTGGCTGTGTATGCAAGACTGTTCACAAGGATCATCACAGCCATGTCAATAATGCGAGGATATGTACGGATGGACCTGTTTTTGAAGCAGGGGAGGTGGATATATGAATACTGAGATAAATATTGCTGGAATCAGTTTTAAGAATCCTGTGATGACTGCATCCGGTACATTCGGTTCCGGGATGGAATACGGAGAGTTTGTGGATCTTAACAGGCTCGGAGCTGTAGTGACAAAGGGCGTATCCATCATTCCGTGGGAAGGCAATCCGACGCCGCGTGTGACCGAATGTTATGGAGGAATGCTCAATGCAATAGGCCTGCAAAATCCCGGCGTTGATGTCTTTATAGAAAGAGACCTTGCTTTTTTAAGCGATTATGACTGCAGGGTAATAGTGAACGTGTGTGGAAAATCCGTCGAGGATTATATAGCTGCGGTTGAGAGACTTTCGGATACGGATGCGGATATGCTTGAGATCAACATATCCTGCCCCAATGTCAAGGAAGGAGCAATCGCATTCGGGCAGAAGGCGGATTCGGTATATTCCATAACCGATACACTAAAAAAGCATTCAAAGAAGCCAATCATCATGAAGCTTAGCCCCAATGTGACCAATATTGCAGAAATGGCCGTTGCAGCGGAAAGCGCGGGAGCAGATGCGATCTCTCTTATCAATACGATCACCGGAATGAAGATAGATATAGAGAGGAAGACATTTGCGCTTGCCAATAAGACCGGAGGCCTGTCGGGGCCGGCAATTAAGCCGATCGCTGTAAGGATGGTATATCAGTGCGCACAGGCCGTTAAGATCCCTATTATAGGTATGGGAGGTATATCCTGCGCGGAGGATGCAATAGAGTTTATCATGGCCGGAGCCACGGCGGTAGCCGCCGGTGCGATGAATTTCGTTAATCCATATCTTACTGTTGAACTGGTGGAAGGAATAGAGAGATTCATGAGCACGCATGGCTATGAAAGCATAGAAGATATGCGTGGAATAGTGCAGTAAATGCGAAAAAGAAGGGTGATACGGCATAGGCCGTGTCACCCTTCTTTATAATCATGATTTAACAAAACGCGTGATATCAATTCTACTGTTCTTCGACCGCTGTATTGGCTGATGCAGCCCATTCATCAAATTTCTTCATGGCTGCGTCATACGTCTGCTTGGAGATATCCGGAAGCTTGTCACCCCATGTCTTGGTGGCCTGCTTGTATCCTTCTTTGAAAGCTTCTCGCATCTCTTCTGCCTTTGAGGGATCTCCGCCGGTAAGTGCCTTGGCGAATTCGAGTATCCTGTCGGATGTTTTCTCTACGCCCCAATAACCGTCTTCTGCAATATCAGCCTGTGCCTGAGCCTTGGTCTCTGCGTCGACAGTAAAATCACCTGATCTTAAAAAACTCCATATATCGTCTGCCTTGCCAAGTGCATTACCCTGACCGGCAATAAGTCTCTCAACCAACGACTTAAGTTGTGCAGTACGTTCTTCAGCATCTGCTTTGAGCTGGTTGATCAGTTGCGTGTTAGGCGTATATGTCTGCTTTGTGCTGTCCACAGGTTTGTTTGCCGAGGGTTCATATACCACTCCGTTATCGACCGTCTTGTCTGTCTTGGCAGCATCTGCAGCCTGGGCATTATTCTCGGTCTTTTTGACTGAACTGTCATATCCGCTGTAAGAGCTGACAGAACTTGTAACTCCATTTACATCCATAGTCTAACCTCCTTGTTCTGTACCGATAGTTAATGGTTCCATTCTGTATTTCGGCAGAATCAGTAAAGAAATTAATACTTATGCTAAAAATACTTGGGATTACTGCTTAAAAATATAATCCCTAATACAATAGTACCACCGGAGAGCCCCAAAAACAACAGCATTTACGCATATTTGCTTATATTGGCAAAAGTTGTTATAATGTCTGTGCTTATGTCCGTGTTCGCACAGAATCCGGGGGTCATAAAGCGAATAGGAGGATCAAACATTGAGTACAGGTTGGTTAGTTACAATAGTAGTGATAGTGGTGCTTGCCATCATAGTCACGGTTTTATATTTCCTGGGCAAGAAAGCACAGAAGAAGCAGGAACAGCAGCGTGAGCAGATAGATGCCATGAAACAGACGGTGTCTATGCTGATCATTGATAAAAAGAAGATGAGACTTAAGGATGCTGGACTTCCTCAGGCTGTTTTGGATCAGACACCCAAGGCCATGAGACTGTCAAAGCTCCCCATAGTCAAGGCCAAGATCGGTCCGCAGGTGATGTCTTTGGTATGTGATGCGGCTATATTTGACAAGGTTCCGGTAAAAAAAGAAGTCAAGGCTACCGTAAGCGGAATCTATATCACAGATGTCAAGGGTTTGCATGGCAAGACTGAGATCACACCCGTTAAGAAGAGCAAGTTTAAGCAGTTGGTGGAGCAGGCACAGGAAAAAGCCGGTGCCAAGCCGCTATAAGCTTTTGTTTGGATAACAGACATATATTGTGTATCGTGCAAAAAGCGTCGGTTCTGTTTGAAAGAACCGACGCTTTTTCATATTTATACAAAAACATTCATACAAAGGATCAAATGGATGCGGAATCGGAGCTCCTGGCTTCGATCGATATATTGCAATCGGCCAGGAATTCATAATTGATATCCAAAGAATAGTTGACGTCCAGCTTTAACACATCATCTGTGTCAGATAAGGCAATGTTGCGGGTATCAAGTCCCACGACTATACTGCCGAAAGGCGTGGAATAGTTCGTGAGATTTTTGGATGATTCTTCGAAGAGCATTGATGCCGTGACAGGTCCCTTTTTCGTAACACTTAAGCTCATATCGTTGAATTTTAATATATTGTGGTTGACAAGTTCGCTGCCTTCTAATGGTTCGTCATATATCAGATAGTGATTGCCGCCACGCTTGTAATACTGGCCGCGCTGTATCACTTCGACATCATCCGCCATATTGGCAGTATCAAAATGCATGCCTTTTATTGAGATCAATACGTCTTTATTCATGAACAGATCTTATCCTTTTCTTTTCTTCGCGCCTGATGGTCCTGATGATCGAATTTTCCTGATTCTTGATATGAACGTGTATGGCACGTCTGGCAAGCTCAGTGTCGCGCATGGATATCGCGTCGGTGATCATACGATGTTCGGTGATAAGTGACTGCCATCCGGAATCATCCTTGATGTATTCAAAACGATATCTGTACATCTGCTCGGCAATATTGTTGACCATCTGGATCAGACGGTTATTCCTGCTGGCTTCAAATATTATATCATGAAATCTGATATCTGCACCCGTAATATTGCGTATATCGGCGGAATCCACGGCTTCTTCGAATGCTGTGCAGGCTTCCTTCAGAGATTCTATCTCCTCATCCGTTATGCGCTCGCATGCGAGCTCTACTGCGAGTTCATCGAGTGCGAGGCGTACTTCAAGCACATCCGACATGCTCTTTTCGGTGATATGCGCCACCTGCGCTCCGCGTCTGGGGACCATAACGACAAGTCCCTCAAGCTCAAGCTGCCTGATGGCTTCCCTTATGGGCGTACGTGAAACACCGAGCTTCTGTGCCAGATGTATCTCCATAAGTCTCTCGCCCGGCTGCAGTTCTCCTGTCAGGATCGCCTGCCTGATAGTCTTGAAGACAACGTCTCTGAGAGGGAGAAAGGCGTCTAAATTGGTCTCCATATAATTTTCCATAGATTATACCTTCTTTGTTCCGTAAAAAACAGGATGACACAGATGTACATTACTGTAGTGCATTTCATCCCTTATCCGAGTCATCGCATCGTTTGCTTTGGACTCATCGTCAAAAAGGCCGAATACCGTGGGACCGCTTCCGCTCATAAGTGCTCCTGAAGCACCGTATTTAACGAGCGCGTTCTTGATCTTTGTGATCTCGGGGTAAGCATTCACGGTGACTGTTTCAAGTATATTGCCAAGACCTTCGGTAATGCCGGCAAGATCTGAGCGTTTAAGACAATCAATCATACCGGTCACATCGGGGTGTCCTGTAGTATCATTTAGCAACAGATGCTCATAGACAAATTTGGTGGAAACATCCACCGGCGGCTTGACCAGTACTATATGGCAGTCAGGCATGGGGCTTACGGGGGTAAGTATCTCTCCGATACCTTCGGATAAACAGGTTCCGCCTTGTATACAAAACGGTATATCTGCTCCGAGCCCTGCGCCAATTGCCTTAAGGGCGTCCATGCTTAATCCGTAGCCCATGAACTCGTTGATCCCGATAAGAGTGGCAGCAGCATCAGCACTGCCGCCGGCCAGACCGGCAGCCATGGGTATCCTCTTCCTAAGACTGATGTTTATGGCATCATGCTTTCCGACTTCCTGCATTAAGAGCTTTGCCGCCCTTATTATAAGATTGGAATTATCGCATACAAGATCACCATTATCACAATTGAGAATAATGGAATCGCCGTCAGCGGAAGATATTTCAAGGGTGTCATGCAAGCTTATCGACTGCATGATCATACGTACCTCATGATAGCCGTTGGGCAATGTTCCCAGTACGTCCAAAGACAGGTTGATCTTGGCATAAGCGTTGATTTTGAGACTGTTCACGGTATTCTCCAATTAATGTGCATTGTTTGTATATTGTATATTGTATACAATCTGTTTCTGATGAGATTATAGTCGAAGTATATTTTCTTAGCAAGCCAAAACACATAAATAATAGGAAATAATATAATAAACTCTTTAAGATTTGTTCCGATTATGGTAAAATCACACAAGATATTGTCATTGGGCGGAAGGGTGTGCACAAGAATTTGACCCCGCACCTGATCTGCCACGGAGAAACAGTGCGAAAAATGAGGAGTATTATGAAAAAACGTAATTTATGCGCAGTCATGGTAACTGCAGGTCTTGTTGCCGCCATCCTTACAGGATGCGGATATGACAACAGCAGTAATGATCTGTCCAAGATCGATGTAGATAAGTATGTATTGAGTATCGGCGAATATGATAATCTGAACATCGAGGTAGAACCCAAAGAGGCTATCACGGATGAGCAGGTACAGCAGTATATTGACTATATCATGAGCAGCCGCGTGACATATGAGCAGACTGACAAGAAAGAAGTGGAAACCGGGGACCGCGTGAATATTGATTATGTAGGTACCAAAGACGGGATTGCCTTTGACGGTGGTACTGCACAGGGTTATGATCTGCTTATCGGTTCGGGTACTTTTATTCCCGGTTTTGAGGACGGACTCATCGGTCATAATGTAGGCGAAGAAGTGGCACTTAACCTTACTTTCCCGGAGCAGTATCAGTCAGCTGAACTGGCAGGTCAGGATGTCGTATTTGATGTAACGATCAATTATATAAGTGAGGAGATCACTCCCGATCTGGATGATGAATTCGTAAAGAGCCTTTCTCTTGAAGGTGTATCCAATGTGGATGAGTACAGAGCATTTATCAGAAAGGATCTTGAGGAATCTGCAGTAGATACGTACGAAGCTGCCAAGAGAGACGCCGCTCAGGAGATCCTGGTCAGTCAGGCTCAATTCGGCGATATCACATCGCTTGGTCTGTATCAGTTCTACGTGGATGAAGTGAAGAAGCAGACAGAGACGCTTGCCAAGAATTATGGAGTTACTATAGATGATGTGGTGAATTCGCTCTATGGATCCGATTACAGCAAGTATGAGGAGCAGGTAGCCCAAGATGCAGAGAATATTGTGAAGGCAGCTTTGGTATGTGAGAAGATAGCCCGTAAGGAGAAGATCAAGATAGGCAAAAAGGATCTGGAGACACGTATGGCCAAAGATGCAGAGGATTACGGATATGCTTCCGTAGAGGAATTTAAGAAACAGGTTCCCGAGGCTGATTATCGTAATTATCTCATACAGTCAGATGTAATGGACAGAGTTATATCAACAGCCAATATTACTGAGAAGGCTGCGGAATAACAGAATATCATAAGATAAACGGAGGATGGATAAGATGGATTTGGTTAACATAAGAGACCTTTACAGGGACAGAGAAAAATACATAAACAAGGAGATCACCGTAGGCGGATGGCTGCGCGGTAACAGAGATTCCAAGAGCTTTGGATTTCTTGTAGTCAATGACGGTACATTTTTTGAGACACTTCAGGTAGTGTATTCAGATAAGCTTGCCAACTTCGATGCCATCACCAAGCTCAATGTAGGTGCTGCGGTTGTTGCAACCGGTAAGATCGTAGCTACGCCCGATGCCAAGCAGCCTTTTGAGATGCAGGCTACGGAAGTTGCCATCGAGGGTGAGTCTACTGCGGATTATCCTTTGCAGAAAAAAAGACATACTTTTGAATATTTAAGGACCATAACGCACTTAAGAGCCAGAACGAACACCTTCGAAGCAGTTTTCAGAGTACGTTCTGTTGCGGCTTATGCGATCCATAAGTTCTTCCAGGAGAGGGATTTTGTATATGTGCATACTCCTATCATAACGGGAAGTGACTGTGAGGGAGCCGGAGAGATGTTCCAGGTGACCACCATGGATCTTAACGACATCCCGAAGAATGAGGATGGAACCGTTGATTATTCCAAGGATTTCTACGGCAAGCAGACAAATCTTACGGTAAGCGGCCAGCTCAACGTAGAGACTTATGCTTTTGCATTTAAGAATGTGTATACTTTCGGACCTACTTTCCGTGCCGAGAACAGCAATACCACAAGACATGCGGCAGAGTTCTGGATGATCGAGCCGGAGATATGTTTTGCGGACCTTAAGGATGACATGATCTTGGCTGAGAGCATGCTTAAATATGTGATCAACTATGTGCTTGACCATTGTCCTGAAGAGATGGAGTTTTTCAATAATTTTGTAGACAAGGGCCTTATAGAGAGACTTCGCCATGTGGCAAGTTCAGAGTTTGGTCATGTGACATATTCGGATGCTATCAAGATCCTTGAGAAGCACAATGACGAATTTGATTACAAGGTATTCTGGGGCTGTGATCTGCAGACTGAGCATGAGAGATTCCTGACTGAGAAGGAATTCAAGCGCCCTGTTTTTGTAACGGACTATCCCAAGGAGATCAAGGCGTTCTATATGAAACTCAATGACGACGGCAAGACTGTTGCGGCCTGCGATTGCCTTGTACCGGGAATCGGAGAGATCATAGGCGGCTCGCAGAGAGAAGATGACTATGATCTTTTACTTAAGCGTATGGAAGAGTGCGGACTTAAGAGAGAGGATTATGAGTTCTACCTTGACCTTCGTAAGTACGGTTCTGTCAGACATGCGGGATTTGGTCTCGGATTCGAGAGATGTATCATGTACCTCACGGGAATGGGCAATATCCGTGACGTGATTCCGTTCCCCCGTACGGTAGGTAACTGCGATCTGTAATAATACCTGATCTGAGACCGGTATGTTTTGGAGTGCATAAGTGTATAGAAGATACTGTCAGATAATAATATCCTTAATATTGGCTTTGTCTGTGCCTTTATGCGCTCATGCCACCACCATCGATGAGCTTAAGAAGCAAAAAGAAGAGACACAGAGACAGCTTGACGAGACCAACAGTAATATCAATGAGCTCACCAAACAGAAGAAGGGTATCACTGACGAGATAGAAGAACTTGATGACGAACTTGTGGAAGTGATGACTTCTGTCAGTATCCTGGAGGATGAGATAGAGGATATAAAGGGACGTATAGCCGACAAGCAGGCAGAGATCGCTGTAACGACCGAGGAACTTCATGAGGCCGAAGCCACGGAACAGGCGCAATATGAAGCCATGAAGATGCGTATCAGGTTCATGTATGAGAAAGGCGATTACTCATACATCGAGATGCTTATGGAGTCCAGGAATCTGGCGGATATGCTCAATAAGACCGAGTATTTTGAAAAACTCTATGAGTATGACCGCAGGATGCTCATCAAATATCAGGAAGCCAGACAGGCGGTGGAAGATGCCAAGGCCAAGCTTGAGGAAGAAGAAGCCGAGCTTGAACAGCAGCAGGAAGAGTTAGAGATCAGTCTCATGGAACTTGATGAGGAGAAGGAAGCCCTCAATGAACTGCTTGAGCAGAAGAAGGAAGAGGCTGAGAACTACGAGACTGAGATAAGCAAGGCCAAGCAGGAAGCAGCAGCATATAAAGCCAAGATCAAGCAGCAGAACAATGAGATCAAGAGGCTTGAGGCCGAAGAAGCAGCCAAAAGGGCAGCGGAAGAATCGGCTAAGAATAAATCCAAGCGAAGCGGGAGCGCATACAATGTAGATTCCGCATCTGTCATATCCAATTCGGGAGGAAGTGCATCGGGTAAAGAGATAGCATCATTTGCCTGCAGGTATGTGGGTAATCCGTATGTGGCCGGTGGCACCTCGCTGACGGGAGGATGCGACTGCTCGGGATTTACCTACGCCGTTTATAAAGAATTCGGATACAATATACCGCGTAATTCCACGGGGCAGAGGAGTGCCGGCAGAGGAGTGACCTATTCTGAAGCTCAGCCGGGAGATATCATATGCTATGCCGGTCATGTGGCTATATATATAGGTGACGGTCAAATAGTACATGCCAGCACGCCCAGTACCGGTATCAAATACGGCTATGCAACATACAAGGAGATACTTGCGGTAAGGAGAGTAGTTGACTGATAGCTGTAGCGGATATTTTTGCAGGTTAACATAACAAAATGGGACAGAACGAAAGTGTTCGCGCAGTTAACATAACTAAGAATGGAGAGTGTATGGATTCAAAAGAACTGGTACTCGTAATAGATTTCGGAGGACAGTATAATCAGCTGGTGGCCAGACGAGTGAGGGAGTGCAATGTATATTGTGAGATCACTTCGTATAAGACTCCGCTTGATAAGATCCGTGAGATGAAGCCGAAGGGTATAATTCTTACAGGCGGTCCCAACAGTTGCTACGAAGAGGGAGCACCATCATGTTCGAAGGAACTTTTTGAACTGGGTATACCTGTGTTGGGCTTATGTTACGGTGCTCAGCTTATGCAGCATGTACTCGGTGGGCGTGTGGAGAGAGCGACCGTCAGGGAATATGGACACACTGAAGTGATCCTTAATACCAAGAGCCCTCTTTTTACCGGTATTACTGACAGAGGTGATCATGACCCTACGGCAGAGCACAGTCATGACAGTGAAGTGATCACATCATGCTGGATGAGTCACTTTGATTACATAAGCAAGCTTGCGCCCGGATTTGAGACGGTGGCACATACGGATGGCTGCCCGGTGGCTGCGGCGCAGGATAAGAGCCGTAAGTTGTATGCTATCCAGTTCCATCCCGAGGTCCTGCATACTCCGGACGGTACCAGAATGCTGTATAACTATGTTCGTAACATATGCGGCTGCAGCGGTGATTGGAGGATGGATTCTTTCGTGGAAGAGAGTATCCGCGCTATTCGAGCCAAGGTAGGAAACGGTCGTGTATTATGCGCGCTTTCAGGCGGCGTAGATTCGTCAGTAGCCGCGGTATTGCTGTCAAAAGCCATAGGCAAGCAGCTCACATGTGTATTCGTTGATCATGGTCTTCTTCGCAAAAATGAGGGCGATGAGGTTGAGGCGGTATTCGGACCGGATGGACCGTATGATCTTAACTTTATTCGCGTCGATGCTGCGCAGAGATATTATGATAAGTTAAATGGCGTGGTAGAGCCCGAACGTAAGCGTAAGATCATAGGAGAGGAATTTATCCGCGTATTTGAGGAAGAGGCCAAGAAGATTGGGGCGGTGGACTTCCTTGTACAGGGTACCATATATCCCGATGTAGTAGAATCCGGACTTGGCGGAGAATCCGCAGTGATTAAATCGCACCACAATGTGGGCGGACTTCCGGATCATGTAGATTTTAAGGAGATAATAGAACCCCTTCGTGACCTGTTTAAGGACGAGGTACGTAAGGTTGGCCTGGAACTTGGTATTCCCGAATACCTCGTATTCCGTCAGCCTTTCCCGGGACCGGGACTCGGTATTCGTATCATCGGCGATGTTACGGAAGAGAAAGTACGCATAGTTCAGGATGCGGATGCGATATACAGGGAAGAGATAGCCAAGGCGGCAGAAGAATGGAAAAAAGAGAACATTAAAGCTGCTGACAGCCAGGACAGATCATCAATGACCACGGATGAGCGTTTCACCTACGCCATGAAACTCAATCCTTCCTGGATGCCTGATCAGTATTTTGCAGCTCTTACCAATATGCGATCAGTCGGAGTAATGGGTGACGAGCGTACATATGACTACGCCGTAGCCCTTCGCGCGGTCAAGACCATTGATTTTATGACTGCTGAAGCTGCTCAGATACCCTGGGAAGTATTACAGAAGGTGATGAGCCGTATCATCAACGAAGTCCGCGGAGTCAATCGCGTACTCTTTGACCTTACCTCCAAGCCCCCCGGAACGATAGAGCTTGAATAATTAACGTTGTCCTAGGGCAAAGCAGATTATCCTCCAAGAGGTAAACTGTCTTATCCTGAAAGAATATAATAAAACAATAGTAACAGACCTTGTGAAAGATCAC
>JAEEGL014365164.1_pt1 | contig 22360 bp, 12 predicted proteins | sample 9134231 | NCBI WGS metagenome assembly JAEEGL01 (sample SAMN16246548, study PRJNA631951) | gut metagenome | biome: gut microbiome; feature: rumen; material: fiber-attached | host: Bos | place: Iran: Karaj | collected 2018-10
TATCCTTTCCTCTCATAAGGGACTCATGATGATACATGGCGACATCGTTTAAGAGGATATTCCTGTAGCCCTTTTTAAGGCATTTCAGGCATAGCTCCACATCATTGTAGCTGACTTTCATTTTAACATTAAAGCCGCCAATATTAAAGTATTTTTCTTTGCTGATCATCAGGCAGGCGCCTGTAACCGCCAGCACATTTCTGTTAAACCGGTTGATCCCGAAATAGAATATCTGCCTGTCATCATGCCCCGAAAGCTTATGACTGGGGCCGCAGTCAAGATCCGTGATACCGTCGTGCTGAATAAGGGTGGAGTCCGGATAAAAGAGCTTTAAGCCCACGGCCCCCGCATCCTTCATGGCGGCAAAGGCGCAGAGCCTTTCTATGGCGCCCTTGTCCTTAAGCTCGATATCATTGTTCATGAACAGAAGGTATTCATACCTGGATTCCCTGACCCCTCTGTCGCTCATCGCGGAGAAATTAAACTCACCGGGCTCGTATATATACCTGATATCGAAGTCGGAGCCCTTACTCTGAGCCTTCTCTTTTGTTTCATTACATATGTTATTGATAATAGTTGTTATTTTATCTTTTTCAACTTCAGAACTGCCATTATCAACGATTATTACCTCAAGTCTGACTGTGTTAAATCCTGTTTTAACAACTATGCTTCTCAGGCATTTCTCCAATATTTCGCTGTGATCCTTCGAAGGTATGATCACAGAGACCCCAAAAACCTTCCCCTCAGTCTGAGCAGGATACCCTTCGGCCTTTCTTATCCTCTCTCCGGTTTTCTGACGGATCATGCTGTTCTGGTCTCTGTAATACTCCTTATAGACCTCCTCTTCCTCGGTCTCCTCCGTCCTTACGTGACAGGCCGTCTCGTTTACATGCGCTATCCTTGCCCCGCATTTTACGCTTAAGTATATAAGCTCCCAGGCATCGCTTACCCCTTTAATCCCCTCCGCAAAGCTCTTTTTTTCAAACAGCTCCTTACTCAGGGCAAAGCACTCCCTCAGGTAATTAACGCTCATGAAGGTATCGAAGCTCCATTCAGGCTTGAAAAAAGGAGTATGGCGCTTATTTCCGGTGATATGATCGTGGTCGAAGTATATAAGCTCCTCTTCCCTGGCGAGAGAACGCTCTATCACGCCCCATTCAGGGACTGCCTCCTCCATCAGGAAAAGATAATGATCCTTGAGCCCGTATACCGTATATCCGTCAAATCTGTCGCAGAGCTCACTGTCCGGCTTATACTCTGCCCCCCGGGCGGGAATCTTTTCCATCGTCTTTATATAATACTCATAGGGGTCGGTCTGTCTGAGCACCTCCTCCTCGTATTCGGCCCTGTCTTTTTTTCTGTTAAATATCCCTATGCCCATAATACCTGTCCTTTAAGTCAGGATCGTTTGAGTTTCGAAACCAGCCTTCCGTGCAGGCCTCCTTTGTTATGTGCGCTCTGCGCCTTTTCGGCCTCCTTATCAAGCCCCTCAAAGCAGGCGGCCATGGCCGATATGGTTTCCTGTGATAACTCCTCTATGATATAGCAGAGCCTTACTACCTTTCTGCCCTCCGGAAGTCCCGTTAATAAAAACTGCGGGTCGTCATGCCCGAAGAAGACTATTGGGCTTGCCAGAGCATCCCGGTCTGAGGTATCAGTACCGTCCTTCGCTCTCTGCAAAGCTCCGGAAAGCGCCCTCCCGTTAGTCGAAAAAACCGAGCCGTCAGAGAGAAGCGATGATGATACCCCGTTATACTCAAGCTGCGCGCCTACGATCCTTACTATGCAGGGATATTCCGCGGGATCGACCCTTAAGGCCCTGATCTCCCCGTCAAGCTCTACGGTCAGGGAAAGTGACATATCCACCGCACAATACTCTCCCAGGACGTTAATAAAGTCTGAAGGCTGAAAGTTTCCTCCCTCGTCCCTGCTGAAATAAACCTGGGGATTTCTGTTATTTCCTCTCTTAAACCTCTCTTCAACACAGTCCTTAAGGCTTACGGTGGATACAGGCATCACCTCATGCAGAAGCTCAAAGGAGGTGGTATCCTTCTTTAAATAAAGCTGGAAGCTTTCCTCCATTTTGGGAAAGATCTCATCTCTCTCTTTCCTTGTTATGCCAAGCTCGGTGTAAATATCCTTTCCGTTTTCCGAAAGCCACTTACAGAACCCGCTTTCCTCCCGCTCTCTTAAGTAGTAGAAGAGGGATCTGTAGATGATGAAGCCTGTCGGCACTAAAAAATCATAGGTCCATTCATAGTCAAGGACAGTACGCTTTTCCATGCGGGCTCTGTCCTCAAAAAGGATATTTGAGAAGATCAGATCGATATCTGAAACCTCTGCCGCTCTGCTGCCCTCTCCATATTCCGTTGAAAACATCTCCGAGTAGGCCTCACAGGGCTTAAATTCCTTTTCGGAGAAGGAGGCGATCAGCCTGGCGTAGTCCTTGATAACGGAGAGCATACCTTCATATTCCCCGCGTTCATCAAGCTCATCCAGGTATTCCTCCATCGTGATCCCCTTGAGATATTCAAGCCATACCCTGTCCCCCTCGGGCTTACAGCTGTTCGGGGACAGTCCGTGTCCCTCATAGAGACTGGAAAGCTTCAGATACTTGTCATATATGTTCTCTATATGCGGAAGAGACTCCTTTGAAAGAGCCTTCTTGTATACAAGCCTCTGCCCGCTTTCATCCTCAGAGATCACTGTGGCTATCCTGTATTTACGGCTCCTTTCATCGGAAAATTTGGCATAAACGGGCTTCAGGCTGTCAAAGCCCGAGGGTTTCCCCTTTTTATCCTTCATGGAGGCGATCACCAGGAAGGAGTTGGAAAACTCCTTAAAAAGCCCGTCCCTTATAAGCTCATCAAATACCTTTTCCTCGTCAAAGACCACTATCCTGTCCGCATCATAATTATTCAGGTTCCTGTTAAGCTCGAAAGCCTCCGGAGGCCTTTTATCCGAGTAGATCGCAAAGGGAAGCTTGTAATCGGGATAAGGGTAGTAAAAATCAGCCTCCATCATGGCATCCGAAAGAAGCTTTCTCAGGCCCTCCCTGCCGAAGGTCCTTACCCCGTCCGTCTGCGGATAACCCTCCAGCCCTTCAAAGAACCTTCCGGTATGATCCTCCTTGCAGCCTGCGAAATACTTAAGACCGTATTTATTTTCGATGGCTATGATAAGCCTCCCGTTTTCTGTAAGGTGGGAGGCTGCGCGCTTAACAAACGTCACATAGGGCTCCCTGCCGCCTATATAGCTTTCCCCATATTCCAAAACCCCTATGAGGGTTACGACGTCATAGCTCTCATCAAGCTCCGGCTCTATATCCTGAAAGTTTCCGACTATGATATCTATATTATCCCTGTCCCTGTGCCTTTCGGCATTTATCAGGCTCCTCTTTTTGCTCAGATCAATACAGGTCACCTTCCCGGCCATATCCGAGAGCGCCCCGGTGACGGCGCCGCACCCCGCTCCTATCTCGAGAACGGACATGCTCTTATCGATGGGGAGAAAGCTTACTATATTCTCCCTGCGTTTTGAAAGATGATACATTACCGACCACAGCCTCGAGCCCAGGATCAGGCCATCATAGCTGCTCTCGTCATATTTTTTTACATAATCTAACAGGATGTCCTCATGGACACCCTCCGAGTAACGGTCTTCGCCGTCGTAATAGTTTAAGTTAAGGGTAACCCCTCCGACCCTTTCAATATTCCTGCTGTCCCTCTTCATACGATCCCTTTCCCCAATATTGCCCTGACTACTGATCCTCCCCCATATTCACGACTACAATTGAATCCATATCATAAAAGCCTGTTGTATTCTTATCCGAGATCACGGTCAGGTTAAATACGTCATACAGTCTGTGATATACGGTAAAGTTTCCGTCCCTGTACCCCACGCAGCCGAGAGATACCAGGTATTCACCTCCCTGAAGGCTCATCTTCTGGGTAAAGGTGGCGGTCATCACATCCCCTGCCTTCGGCGTGCCGGTGGTGAGCTTTTCGAACATCGTATTTGTGCCGGTTATCTCAGTTCCCTGCATGTTTTTAAAGGATACCGCAAAGATGGGATCCTGAATCGTATCGAAAAACCTGATCTTAAGCTTTACCGTAAACTCCTCTCCCTTGATTATGGTATTGGTGATCTCTCCTGTCTTATCATAGGCGCAGTAATCCTCAAACTCCGCAAGGCCGCTGCCGTACTCATCCTTGTTGGGATTAAGCTCCATCCTGTCCTTCCATCTGTCAGTATCTCCCCCGGCAATCTTCTCGCTCTTATGAGTGTCCATCTGCTTGTCAAGCTGTCCTACGAGGACCTTCTTATACATATCGATGATCTCTTTGGGGCCGCCCTCTCCGATCTTGTTGCCCTTTTCCAGAAGCACTACCCTGTCGCAGTATTTGCTGATGCTCGAAAGGTCGTGGCTTACGAAAAGGATGGTCTTTCCCTGCTTCTTGAATTCCTCAAACTTCCGGTAGCACTTGTTCTGAAAGAATACGTCTCCCACCGACAGAGCCTCGTCAACGATCAATATCTCCGGATCTATGTTTATGGCCACTGCAAAGGCAAGGCGCACGAACATTCCGCTGGAATAGGTCTTTACCTTCTGATTGATAAAGTCGCCTATATCCGCAAACTCCAGGATATCATTCAGCTTTTCGTCGATCTCCTCCTCGGTAAAGCCTATCATGGTACCGTTTAAGTATATATTCTCGATCCCGGTATATTCCATGTTAAAGCCGGCTCCCAGCTCCAAAAGGGCAGAGATCCTTCCGTTAATGATCACATCTCCCCTGGTAGGATTGAGAACACCTGTTATTATTTTGAGGATAGTGGACTTTCCCGATCCGTTGGTTCCGATGATACCCACGGTCTCACCGGTATAAACGTTCATGCTGACATCGTTTAAGGCATAGTGCTCCCTGTAATTGATATTTTTACTGAGATGCAGGGCCTCCTTGATACGGTCGCGGTTCCTGGCATAGAGCTTATAGATCTTGGTCAGGTTTTTTATCTCGATGGCGATCTCCCGATCCTCAGGGCCTGTGTTTTGGCCTTCTCTCTCTTCGGTTTTCAGATTGATATCTTCTGCCATATTTCGATCCTTCGATCAGACACAGTTAAGCGCGTTTTCTGTTTTTTACGTTCACAGGTCCCTAAGAGCCCGGGCAGTAACCATTCCCTGCCTGTGAGCAGGCTCCCGTCAGTTACCGTCATTCCCATCATGACCCGTAAATGGTAACGCCGTGCTTAAAGCACATCCGCAAAGTGTACCTTGAGCCTTCTGAAGATATAGGCTCCGAATACAAAGACTGTCAGGGTGAGTATCCAGAAATAGGCCGTAAGCCCCGGCTTTTCAAAGAACCACCTCTTATCTATCAGGGAATCCCTGTAGCCCTGAACTATATAAAACATGGGATTGAGCTTGAATACCCAATGCCACCTGGGATTAAGGGTATCGATATTCCACAGGATGGGCGTGGCCCATATCCCCACCTGAAGCGCGATATTTATGATCTGTCCCAGATCTCTGAAAAAGACCATGACCGAGCAGGTCACATAGCTGATCCCAAGGACAAAGACAAACATGCAGAAGGAATAATATACTATCTGCAGTGTATACACATCGGGGTAAAGGCCGTAGCACGAATACAGTATCAGCACGAAGGCAACAAAAAAGACGTGCACGAACAGGGCCGATACTATCTTGATGATGGGAAGGATGCTTATCTTAAAGACTACCTTTTTAACAAGGAAATTGTATTCAAGCAGTGAACCGGCCCCGCTCCCCAGAGCCTCCGAAAAGAAGAACCAGGGAACGATGCCGGCAATGAGCCAGAGGATATAGGGTATCTCGATCCCGCCTTTTACGGCAGCAGCCCTCTGGGGGAGCGCCACCGCAAAAACGAACCAGTACAATACTATGGTTATTACAGGCTGGACAAAGGCCCAGAATATACCGAGATATGAGCCCGCAAACCTGGTTTTGAAATCATTCTTCGCAAGCTTCCAGATCAGAGTCCTGTTCTGCCACAGCTCTGCGGGAAGCGAGATCACTCTCTGTATAAATGTCTTTAAACTGCCTTTCTTATTCGCGTTTTCCATACGCTCCTAATACCCTAAATAGGATTGATTCATATCTACGTTTCCGCTTATGCCGTCCACCGAGCCTCTGGAGGTATACTGCCAGAGATCATAGCGGCCGTTGTAGGTGGGCCCGCCCGCGTTATACTGGGCAAGCCAGATCTTATAACCGGAAAGCTCTCCCGTGTGGATCTTCTCGGTGAGCCAGTTCTTATTCGCATAAACACCGGCGGAATATCCCGCAGACCTTATGGTCTTACAGAAGGCCGAGATATTGGCCGTTCTCTCCGATGGCGAAAGGGCATCGTATCCGGGTCTGGGGCTGGATTCCACATCTATGAAGATAGGATAATTGACCCCGTAGCCTCCGGCAAGGGCCACGCACATGGATGCCTCTTCCACCGCCTCGGCCTCATTTAAGGCCGTCGAGAAGAAGTATATCCCAACCTTTAAGCCCGCTGCCTTGGCTCCCTTGATATGTGAGGTATAATAGGGATCCTGTATCAGCACACCGGTGCTCGCGCCTCTGTAGCCGCATCTTATGATAACGAAGCTGATTCCCGAAGCCTTGACCGAAGACCAGTTAATGCTGGGCTGATATTTGGAAACGTCAATTCCGAGGGTTCCCGAGCCCTGGGACAGCGCTCCGTTGTCGCTGAAGGTATAGCTTACGCCCTGGATTATCTGCTCACCTGTCACATAGGTATGGTCACTCTTATAGTAGTAGGTAACCCCGTCTATGGTCTGCCATCCCGTATACAGGAATTCGTCAACCTTTTTATAGAATTTGCGGCTGCTGTCCTCCACGTAGTCAGCGTACTTTGCAAGCCGGTACTGTCCGTCCTCCTCGATATAGAGAGCGTTCTTATCCGAATCGTAGAGCTGGGCGCTGTCGGAATACTTCCCGGAGACCGTAAAGGTCATCTCGGCCTTCTTTCCGTTGCTTCCCTCCGCGATGATCTTGACCGAACCGGGCTTTACTCCGGTGACCGTAACCGTAAGGGTATCCTCCGATGTCTCGGTCCTTGCTATTGAGGAATCCGAGGACCGCCAGGAAATGGTGGTATCCGAAGGCGTGACTGCCGCGGATATGGTAGCGCTTGCTCCCTCTGCAACAGATGCATAACCGCTCAGAGAGATACCGGCATCCTCGGTCTTTCCCTTCTTCTCCGAAGAAGAGCCGTTTTCATCGTTTTCCGAGCTGCTTCCTTCATTGCCTGAGGGATCCTTCTCCCTTCCGTCCTCCGGTGTCTCGTTTCCGGAAACCGTAGCTTCCGTAGTTTCGGTAAGAAAGATCGGAGTCGCGGCGACAAATCTTCTGCTGAAGATGGACTTACTGCTTTTGTACAGACTGTTTATAAAGGCAATAATGGGGCTTTCCTTCTTTTCAAGAGCGGCAGTCTTTGAAATATCCACGAAGGCCTCCACATAGGTCTCCCCACTTGCGGTCTTTGTGGATTCGCACCACTCCACGGTATCCGTGGGTGCCGTGCCGGTCTCCACATCGGCGGCCTTGTTTCCGTTTGCGTCCTCGGCTGCCGCATTGACCTCCCTCTCCGTCTTTATCTCATCTCTGATATTGGCAATAACCTTATATTCAACCGTCGCCTTGACGGAACAGGTCTGGATACCGTCCGGAAGGATATAACCCGAAAGAGAATCGCTGGGGTTTATGGTAACGGAATAATCCCCGGCTGACATGTCCGTAAGATGGATGACTCCGTCCTCGTCCTCGTCCTCCCTGGTCTCCTCACCTCCCCGGTCGTCCGTCACCGTGACGCTCCAGGGAACGTTTCTTACCAGGGTCTCGTCCTGGTCTACAAGCTTTATCTTCAGGTCCTTTTCCACAGAGGAAAGCACCAGTGAAAGGCTTTTTAGCTCTTCCTCTTCCTCCTCGGGCTCCTCGGCGGCGACAGGCACCTCCTTTTCCTCCACATCGGCCAGCACCTCTTCCGCCTCATCCTCGACAAAGCTCTCCATAAAAGCCAGAGCCTCGGCTTTTTCCTGTTTTCCCATATATTCGGCATAGACCGAGGTAGTCTGTATGCCTGTGATAAGGATGACCACAGCCAGCGCCAGGGTTATCCAGGTAAGTCCCGGAATCTTTCCTGAACCCCTTGTCCTTCCCGGTCCTCTGCCGCCGGGACCTCCGGGATATCCGTCCCCGCGTTTCTCAGGTTCATCCCGCCAGTTGGCCGAGCGTTTCCTGAAGTCACTGGCTTCTGCAGCGTTTTGGTATGTATCGCTGCCCTGAGCTCCGTTCTGTCCCGGGATATAGGATTTCGACTTCGATTCCACTCCGTATATTTCCGAGGAGACAAACGAAGGAACAGGCACCTTTTCAAGCTCCTGCTCTTCCCTCTCTTTTCTGCTCAGCTTTTTCCGGGACGGTTTCGATTTTTTATTCTTAAGCTCCTCGGACTGTATGATGATCTTTTTATTGACCTCTCTGCGGATCCTGTCCTTATCGGACTCATCGATACTGCCCTTGACCTCCTTAAGCTTTTCGGCTACCGCCTCAACGGCCTTTTCGCTCTGCTCCTTCTGCTCCTTCATAGCCGCGGCTATGAACAGATTCTCATCCTGCAAAAGGGTCGAGTCGATTATGCTCTTTTCGATCTCCTCGGTATTAAGGGTCCAGGTGTCCGTCTCAACGACCCTGTCCCATTCATAATTGTCGTTCTCGTTATTGTTCCCCATTTACTTCCCCTCAGATCTTATCATTCACGGGTCACCCCGCCCACATTCGCAAAACCCGTGCTTGCGCACTCTACCGTCTGCTTACGCAGACTCGTTTTGCTCATGTGGGTGGGGTGACCGCTTCGCGGTTTCATGATGGAAATGCTGGTCACTGCCTGTGAGCAAGCTCCCGTCAGTGACCACCATTTCCATCATGACCCGTGAATGGTAACTTTAGTTACCGACATATACCGCAGCCCTGTCCTTCTGCCGACGGTAATAGATACAATAGGCAAAAAGCCCCAGCCAGGTAAGAAGAGATACGGCCTCGGCTATCCGCCAGTAAAACGGCTCTTCAAACCTTATCCTGACCTTCCCGCTGTAATCAGGGGGCACCGCCACCCTTATCCTGCTGCTCTTGCCGTAAGAGATATCAAGCTTCCCCTCATCCGATAAAGCCACGAAGCCCTTATAGGCAAAAACAGGAACCTCAAGCCATCCCGTTTCCGACCCGGGATTGTTTACGGTTATATCGTAGTTAAGGTCTCCCTTTTCGACCTCAAGCACTTCAAGCCCGCCCTCTGCCTCTACAGTTTCATTATTCCTGGCAAACTCCGGATCTGTCCCTTCAAGGAGATACTCCCTGATGTCCGGGGAAAATATGTCATGCTCCTCCGGATCATTGTTGATCGTATAATAATCGGCCTGGTTGACATATTTGCTCATATAATCAACGCTCTGCCATATACATATGGCACAGACCACGCACAGAGCCAGTCTGAGCTCCACATCCCTCTTCCCCCTGATCTCCATCTGCCAGAGCACAAATACCGTTGAGGCAAGCACGGTGGCCACCGTGAAGAACCTGAAGGGAAACTGTATGGCTCCAACCACCTTGTATACAGCAGGCAGCCTGTCCGCGATCCAGTCGTAAGGAAAGATCGTAAGCGTCATATATAATGAAAGGACACTGAGCAGCCCTGTCTTTATGATAGTCTTCTTATTGTTTTGGATCCTTCCCGTCCCCAGAAAGTAAACACCCAGAAACAGCGCCAGCAGCAATGCCCATCCGATGCTTAACGGCATCTCAAAGGCCATCCTTGTATCGCTGTTAAAGCTCTTGGCCATCTCAAACGGATAGAGATAGGTGGAAAGGATCTGGGATAAATATACTCCCCTTCCCTGAATGAAATAATTGTCGCCGGCCACCAGAAGGGGCTGTGTAAGATAATAGTCCGCAAGAGGCACGAGTACTCCGGCGCTTAAGGCAAGGCATAAAACTGCCGCAGCGATTATCCTGACGAAACGACCTTTTACAAACAGCCTGTTTGCACAGATCAGGCAGAACAGCACCGAAAATATCGTAACTATGATAACAGTCAGGACATGCACCTGTATCATACCGGCATATCCGAAGGCAAGGCTCAGTATTCCCCTTCTCCCGGCTTCCCTGTATAAGGGTGTATCGCTCTCATTCCCGAACAGTTCCCAGAAGCCGAGCACCACAAAGGGCAGAAAAGCCATGGCGGAAGCCTCTCCCAGCGCGCCCCTGGTATAAAGGTCCACAAGCCTCCACAGAGACAGGGAATATACCAGGCATCCGGTAAAGGCTACCCGTCTGCGCCCGGATATCCTGTAAAAGCAGAAATAGCTTCCCACGACTGTTACGGTATTTATGAAGAATATATATGCCTTATAGGCCTGCCTCAGCGGAAAGCCTATTATATACATGAGCGCCGGCAGATAGAGAAGGCTGTCTCCGTAGCATACTCCCATGGCATAGCCGTAGCCGTTATAGATCGCGGAATGTATCCTCACCGGAAACTGTTCCTTCGCAAGCAGCCCCTTTACTATGCCGGATATCCTGAGTAAATGGAAGTCCAGATCGTGCCCTCCGGGAATATAGTCCACATACATCGGGAGGTATGACAGAAGGATGATCGCGCAAAGACCAAAACCCAGCTTCCTTCCCGACATCCCGATCTCATGGATCACCCCGCTAAACAGAAAATACAGAAACAGGTCCAGAACCGCCAGAATGAACAAGGTCCATAAGGTATAATACAGGGCGCTCTTTTTGTTAAGGTAGCTTATCTGCACCCCGTTTACCTTAAGCTCGTTGCTTTGGGGATCCGGATTACTGATAAATGCCTTTACTCCTATATTGCTGTTCCTGCAGTATATCCTTAGGTCGCTGCTCTTTTTATAGCTTCTTAAGGGTACCTTCTCGCTGTCTATGGCGTATCTGTCTTCCTCGATCTCCCTCAGTTCGAAGGTGATCTGACCTTCTTCATCAGAGGACAGCTCATAGCCCACCACCAGCTCGTATATTCCTTCGATCCCGAGCTCAAACTCAGGGGTTGTGATCCTTGACCGGTCTTCTCTGACCTTCAGGCCTTCCTCACCGAATTCCATGTTATAGGAATAGGTGTAATGCCTGAAAAATACGAACGCAAGTATCACAAGCTCTATTATAAGGATAACTATACTCGCTTTGTTTGATGTCAGTCTTTTCAAAGCACTTCTTATCAGTATATCATTTTTCTCTTTATCAGGCAATCTCATTTACCTCACTGGCAGGGCGATCCCAATTACCGGTTGTCAGCATTCACCGGTAACTACTGTTCTCATAACTTAGGAAAATCAACCGGTCACCCTGCTTTACTTTTCTTTAAGCATCTCCCCAAGCTTCCTTCTGACCGTGATATAGGCGGGGATAAGGAAGGCGTCGGCGAAGATCCATGCAAGGGGCGAAGCAAAACAGGCCCCCATAAACCCCCAGGCCGGAACCATCCATACGCCCGCGATCCCCCTGGCCACCATCTCAAGCACCCCGGCAAGGATGGCAAAAAAAGGAAAGCCCATGCCCTGTATCATGAATCTGATTATATTTACGAAGGCGAGCGGGATATAAAAAGCTCCCAATACAATAAGGAATCTTCCCGCGATCTCGATCATTTCTCCGTTAGCGGCAACATCATCAATAAACAGCGATACCAGATCGAACCTGAAGAAGTAAAGGATCACAAAGGCTATCAGCGAATAACCGATGCCAAGGATACTGCAGGCCTTAAGCCCCTGATCCAGCCTGTCAAGCTTCTTTGCGCCGACGTTCTGGCCTGCGTAGGTAGCCATTGTGGCCCCAAGCGCATCATAGGGACAGCTTAAAAACATGGATACCCTGTTGGACGCCGTAATGGAGGCCACCACCACCGAGCCCAGGGTATTGACGCTCGACTGAAGGATGACCGATCCTATGGCCGTAATGGAATACTGGAGTCCCATGGGAACCCCCATCCGGCACAGCCTGTTCATGCAAAGCTTGTCCGGCCTCCTGTACTGCTTGCCCACATGGATTATCGGAAACTTCTTTATCACCACGATGACGCACAGTATGCCCGAGATCAGCTGGGACAGCACCGTTGCAAGAGCGGCGCCGGAAACCCCCATCTTAAAGACGACTATGAACAGAAGATCCAGTCCGATGTTTAAAAACGAGGATATGATAAGAAACACCAGAGGAGTCCTGCTGTCCCCAATGGCCCTTATCATGCTGGAAAGGATATTATAAAGGAAGGTTGCCGGTATTCCGAGAAATATGATGAGGATATACGAATAAGAATACTCAAAGATATCCTCAGGAGTCCTTAAAAGTCTCAGCATCGGCCTTAAAAAAATAACCGTCAGTATCGTTACGGAAATTGCAAAGGCTCCGGCAAGATAGAAAGAATTGATGATATTCTTCTTAAGGCCGGCCTCATCTCTTGCCCCGAAGGCGTGAGAAACCGGGATCGCAAAACCGCTGCAGATCCCCATGCAAAACCCTATTATCAGAAAATTGATACAGCCGGTGGCTCCGACTCCCGCCAAAGCCCTGAAACCAAGGAACCGCCCTACGATCATGGTATCTACCAGATTATAGAACTGCTGAAAAAGATTCCCGAGCAAAAGCGGAATGGAAAACCCCAGAATAAGCCGCATAGGGTTTCCCGTTGTCATATCCCTAGCCGAACCGTTCATAATACCTATACTCCAAAAAGCCAGTGAACGAGACAAACGTCATTGTTCTTTATTTACGCTTTTATCAGCGTTTTTAAACAAACCTGTACAGGATATACTGACCGTATGTTCCCGCATAGTCCATGCCGAATCCGGAAAGATCCCAGTAAACATCCGCGCCGTTATCGATGGTCTTAACGTCCTTTGTTACCGCCTTCTGCTCATCCGTGGAGCTCCGGTCCCCCGCAAAATCCGGCTGTTCTGTATAGCCCGCAAAGTTAAGGCTGTTCCCTCCAAAGCAGTGGTAGACAGAATCGAATAAAATATAATCCACTTCATTGTCTTTTGCAATAGTTTTTAAATAGTTAAGATCAGGCGCCTCAGTCTGCATCTGGTCACAGGCCTCTATATATTCCTCCTTTGCCGGAAATACCCTCAGGATAGTAGCGTCCTCTCCGTAAAGCAGATGGATGTCGGGAGAATACTGCCTGAACACATGAGCAGTCTCATAGGGCACTATAAGCCTTACCACCCCTTTTTCATCCCCTTCTTCCAAAAGGACCCTGTCCGAAACATCCAGCAATGGCTGCGGCAGCTTGTAAAGATTTTCGGCTTTTTGGAAAACATTGTTATTTATCTTGAATTCACCGCTGAAGGAAAGGATCAGGACTATGGCGGCAAGAGCTGCAGCCTGCTTCCGCTTCTCTCCGGCGCGGGCCGCTATCAGCGTAAAGCCGAGGGCTATGACAGCGGGAGGCATAAGCGCCCAGAAGGTTCTGGCCCGGGTAAGGTCGTCAAGCCCCACGCCCGTAAAGCATTTTATAAAGGGAAGAAGGAAATAGACCAGAAACAGAGTGATCAGGGCTGGACAAACCACCTCATAGCGATGCCTTTTGTTTTCCGAAAAAAGCCCCAGGAGCAGGAGCATGCAGAAATAGAGCCCCATATACATTCCCGTGGAGGTATATTCATTATGAAGATGTACGATATCCAGGATAAGCTCCCTGATCATTCCCATATTGTCTTTTCCTTAGAATTTATATATAGCCTTAAGAATATACTGCCCGTAAACAAGGCAGAAAAGATCCGGGACCGCGGTAAGCCCCGTAAGGATTGCCCACCTTATGCTCTTTGCCTCTATGGCGCCCGAAACGGCATAGGCAAAGGTTATGATCGCGGCAACGATAGCCGCCGTTCCGCTGAGCACCCAGCAGGCCGTGTTTATTATTAACAGAAGAAGCACCTCTCCTGCACTGATCCCCTCCTTCGGTCTTAAGCGGATGAAGGCGTACCAGAGCAGAGGAAGCATGATACACAGAGCTATCGAACGCCCCTGCCAGATTATATTTAACAGTGTATACCCCGGCGCAAACTCCGACTCAAAGGAAAACAGCATTATGACCGCGGTAAACAGAAGAAAGATACCGCTCTTTTTCCTGTCCTGATCAAAGAAGTGCATGGCAATAAGGTAATAAACCGCAAAGCTTAAGGGTATGAGCAGGGCCGGAAGCACTGTATGGGCGCAGACCGCGGGATTTATACCGAAAAGATCGCTTACCAGTCCCAGAAAAACGGGATAGGGCGAAGCGGCATCCTTTCTCATCTCCCCCACAAGCTGCCCGTCCCCCCTTGTGGGCTCTCCCGTGATCGGATTGATGTAAAGAAGACTGTCATTATCTATGGCATCCACCGCCTCCGCCACAAACCTGGCATCATCGGCATCCATATGCATCGTGAAGGTAAGAAGCCCCGTCTCAAAGGCGATCAGGAAAAGGGCAGCTACCCACACCGAAACAGTAAGGATATCCGGTCTGCTTTTCTTTGTATCACGTACCGGGAAAAACTCCTTTCTGTGTCTGTACAGGATATAAGCGGAGAGACAGAGAAGGAGCGCAGTTGTGCATATCCAGGAATACTTAAGCGCGCTGTAGGAGGCCCTGACAAAGATGAGCGGTACCGCAAAAACTCCGAAAACAAAAAGCTCGAAGGCAAAACCGAAGCAGAGATTTCGGGCGATGCTCAGCTTTCCGAAGCTTTTGGTAAGGCACCCTTCAAGGGTACCAAGGACAAACGGACAGGCCAGTCCCCATATTATGATTAAAAAAATGTTTGATCCTGTCATTCTTTTCTCTCCCGGACAACCCGGTACTCTCTAATTCCGGCCCTTTCCAAAGGCTCCGAAAGCCCAAAGCCTCCTCCGTAATGCTCTCTCAGATACTCAAGCTTCTGTTCGGCATAAAGGTTATCGGAAAGGATCACCTTATCATCCGAAGCCTTCAGGGCTTCGTAGGGGTTTTCATATCCGAAGGCGCGTGTAACAGCTCTCGTTATCGGAGAGTTGACGTACCAGCTGCCCGCAAAGACCAGATTCTCAAGCTCTCCCTCCCTCAGAGGGTCAAATACCTTGTACTTAAAGCTGTCCTGGAAAGTGAAGGTATCCGCCACATAGAGCCTCTCCTTATCCCCGGATACGCAGGCGATATATTCGTTTACCTCGGGGACGTTTCTTAAAAAGGCATTATGATCAAAATGATTGCCGAGGCAGGAAGTAAGGACGCTGACAAGGATGATCCCGGCGGGGAGCATAAGATACCCCTGAAGAGAGCTCTCCTCCTTCTGATCCTCCCACAGAAGACAGGCCTCAAAGGAGAGGATGACCATGGCCATCAGAAAGGCCGCATAGATTATCCTGTGGGACCAGCGCCGGCTTAGTTCAAAATAAACCAGGATAACAAAAAGGGCGGCAAGGCATAACGGCAGGACAGGGTAATTAAATAGAGCTTTCCCCTTTCTTCCCCACAGTCTTATGATGCAGGCTCCCGCAAGCGTCAGCAGCCCGATAAAGGCAGGGTTAAAGATAAGGATATCGTCATAGATATGACGGACAAAGGACTTTGCGGTCTCCATCCTATCCGCTCCGCCCTGCGCAAAGGGAGCGTCCAGGATCTCCTGCATTTTTGAAACGGAAAAGACGGAGTCATCCCCGAACTGCCATGTCAGATACAGGAGAGCATCATTTTCCGATACTCCCAGTTCCTTTAATTCCTCCCCGTATCTCTCGTAATCAAGAAGATCGAAGCGATAGTCGATAAGCGCCGTCCTTGTATCGTTATACTCTAAAAAGCCTGCCCATTCCCCGTCTCTCTGATAGGTCAGGCTGTTTATAAGGATGAGCCCGAAGGCCGCCGCAAGAACAGGGATAAGTACCGTTAAGTATCTCTTTACAAGCTCCTTTATCGCGCCCTTCCCCTGAAGGCTCAGCTCTCTTATCCACAAGCCGAGGATAAGGATCCCCGCAAAGCCCGATGCGAGAATAAAACACTCCTTCCTTAGGCAGAGGCCAAAGAGCAGGAGCAGGGCTCCCGACACGCAGAAAAACACCCTCTCCTTCTTATCCGTCACCTGCCCGCACGAAACACTTATCAGGGAAACATAGCCTGCAAGGCATATCAGAGCCGCGGTCTTTGAATACTGGAGGCTTACATATATCTCATAGAAGCTTCCAAGTAACAGAAGGGCGGAAACGATCCTTCCGTTTTTGTATCCGTCAAGAAGGTATGTAAGGAGGGTAAACGAGATAAAGCAGAAAATGTACTGAAGGACCGAATGCCATCTCACCGCCGGGACAAGGCCATAGAGCAGGGTCAGGAGCCTTCCGTATACTATATTCGTATATATCAGGTAAGGGCATCTCGATCCGAAGGCTCCCTCGGCTATCATGGCAAGGGAGGAGTCATCCGTTTCCTCGAAAAAGGGGCGGAAAAGGACAAGTGACAGCAGGAGAAATACCGTATTCAGGACAATCGCATACGCGGCCCGGTTTTTAAGGAAGCTCCTTAAATATTTCATAGTACGACAAAGGCCCCCGCAGGTATTATATACATAAGGATGACCGCTATCGCCCAGACTGCCATATATACAGGCGTAAGCCACCTTTCACAGTCCTTGCTGAGCACCACCAGTTCCTTCTCTATGACAGTGATCCTCTGATGTCTGATCACTAATATCGCCGCAAATATCGCCAGTCCCAGCAGGGATATCACTATTCCGAGCCCCATTCCGGAGGGGAAGAAAGTCATTTTATAGTGATTGTCACCGCTGTAGAGAGGGATAGCGGTAAACAGGCCGCTATAGCTGTACATAATGTCCGATTTCTTGCCGTTAACTCTCAGAGTCCAGCCCTCGTCGAAGGCTACGGGCAAAAGCATCACCACGCTCCCGGCATCCTCCGAAACGCTTGCGTTAAAGGAGATGCTTTTCTTTCCCGCGGCTATATGCTCATCCGGAAAGCTTTTGTAGGAATCACACAAAAGCCTGAGCTTGTCAAGATCAAGCTCCGATATGTTCACGGGATAGTCTTCACCCTTTTCGCGATCCACAACCACTACGACCGATACCTTTTCGTTCTCATAGCTCCCGAGATAGAGGATATTATTGTTAAAATGAGCGGGATAGTCCGTATTGTCGGTATCCTTTACCGAGGGAACGGCAATGACCCTGGACCCATCCTTATCAAGGACAGTTATCGTCATATTCCCATCCTCCATATCCGCGGTCTGGGAATTAAAGTAAAGAGCCTTTTTACCGTTTACGTTGGTACTGAAACTGTATCTTTTAACAGAGGACGAGGGTTCTGTCACCTCAAGGACGGCGCCTTCGTCAATAAGCTGCCCCCTTCTTACCAGGAAGGCCGCTATCTCCTGCTCATATTCGGTATCTGCCCCGGTGAGGGAACGGTACATCTGGTTCTGGAGACTGACGGGATTTCTGTTCTCAAGCTCGGAATCAAACATGGCGTTTGCGTATACCGGAACTCCGAAGGGGAGACTGTAACGGCATTTATACCAGGTATATTCCACGCTTTTGCCATCCACCTCCACCTGTGTTGAGGAAACCTTCTCATAGAGCTCCTCATCCTGGGGAAGGCAGCTTATTATGTCCCTCACACCTATCAGAGCATCGGTGAAGGCGGTTCCACCGGCATCCAACAGCCTTGTAAACTGTGTACTGTACCCCCATTCCGAAGAGCTCTTCTGAAGAGACCCCGGGATGATATGAGTCCAGTTTGAGAGCGCGGGACGCTCGAGTATGAAGCTGTAGTTGGCGTTAAGGCTTTCATCGGGGTTTTTCACCCGGTAAAGATATTCCCTGGAAAGTCCGAAATCCTTTCTGAGCTGAGTCGCTATCCTGATATAATCCCTCTCCTGCTCGGGCTCCTCGCTGTAGCCCGTAACATAAGTGGGGCCTCCGTACATTATAAAGCCATAGCATAAAAGCTCCGTGCACAGGATCATCAGGCTGAGCGAATAATGGGCGCCGTTTTTCCAGAAAAGAACGGTGACATAGCCCGCAAAGCTGACAAGCATCATCACCAGCACGATATGAAAGACGCTCCTTACCTGCATTCCCGGATGTCTAGAATAGATGGAGACAAAGATCGCAAACAGGATGACAGTAACCGAAAGGCCCGCAAGGGATACCCACTCAAAGCCATGCCCGTTTCCATCCTCCGTCTTCGTCCCTTCCGGATCCGTGGTATTTCTGACCGCGCGGTTCCCGTCTTCGATGGGCCGCGCAGGATCCGCCTGCAGATTCTGTATTAAGGGATCGCTCCGCGATCCTTCATTAAACATCCTCTCCGCGTACATGCAGGCCAGGATAGCAAAGACAAAGTTGATGATGAACCCGTTCCTGATCGGGTACTGGATATAGGAGCCGAAATGCCACAGCAGGTTTATGCTCTCTATGAAAAGCTCTGCCAGAGTCATGACGGCGAGGGTTATGGTAAGGAACCTGAGCTTTCTGTTGCCCCTGACCCTTAAAAGCCCCACAAATATCACCGCCGCCGGAAAAGCCATGTTGAAGAGCGCCCACCACCTTGTGGTGTAGGCTGGTTCGGTCTGTTTAAGTATGTTGAGATAGAACCCGATGAGCCCCCCTTCGCTCCCGCTTCCGTTCTCAAACCTGGTGGAGGCAAAAAGCTGGTTGAGCTGGGGGATCAGTATAAAGGAGGACAGCATTATCCCGAGGAAGGTTGAAAAGCCAAGCTCCAGAATGAAATGCCGCCTTTTTCCCCCGGGCTCTCCGTCCTTTTTTTCATTTTCAGCGCCTGAGGCTCCACCCGTTTTTGTCCGGTACAGCTTATCCGCAAGGATCCTGACTCCCGTATATAAAAAGATGAATACCAGGATTATGGCACCCATATAGAAGCTGCTTATGATCACCAGAGCCAGGGTGACGACATAGCCCGTTATCCTTCCTCCGTGCACCATTTTGTCATAGAAGTACATAAGGATCGGAAAGAAGACCGCTATGTCCATCCACTTGTTCTCCATATACAGAGTAAGGACAAAGCCGGAAAACGCATAGTTGACCGAAAGGAACAGATTGAAGAAATAAGGGGCCCTGAACCTTTTGTCCAGATAGAAGAACATGGTGAAGGTCATGGCCATCACCTTTATCAGCTGGAAAAAGGACAGGCTCTCAAGCAGGTAGTCTCTGGGAACGAACAAAAAGAACAGGTTAAAGGGGCTCAGGCCGCTGCATCCCGAGGTTACTACGGACATGTTGATCCCAAGTCCCGAATAGAAATTGTAGAAGAACGCCGTCTTCGAATGGAGCATATCATGGATATGATAGTAAAGAGGCGCGATCTGCTGGGAAAGATCATAGTAATCTATGGTGGTCTTTCCAAAGGGAAATATATGTTTTACGCAGAGTATGACACAGTATATCAAAGCCGATACGAGTACCGGGATTATGTATTTATATCTTCCTTTATTTATCTGCATGATTCCACTTTTTTAAAGCCCCGTAATCGCTCATGGACCTGTCCGTATCGGTCAGGACACAATTTACATACATGGGGTGGACCATGATCTCCACCTCACTTTTACGGCCCAGGCTTTCTATCCTTTCGGGATCCTTCATAGTATAGCTCATCAGGTCATCATAGGATCCGAAAAGGTCCCCACTGCGCGCGCAGAGCTTTTTTACCCCTCCGTTGTACAGGGTCTTGTATGCCCTGTTAAAAATACTCCCTCCCCTGTAAAGGTTCCTGCTGAGCCTGATATAGGAAAAGCGGTACTTTTTCCCCAGGCTCTTTAGCGCCAGAAATACCGGATAATTTGTATGCACATGATGGTGGGAATCGATGTGAAGCTCTGTAAAGCCGAGCTCAAGAAACCTCTCTATCTGCGCTTCAAGCTCCTTCTCTATCTGGCTTATGCTGAGGCTGTCCATATACAGCCTGTATTTCGTATTATGATAAAAGGCCGCGTTAAACACTCCGTCCGATGAACAGACCAGGGGGTTCGTGCGGATATCGCTGCTTAAAGGAACCCCTTCCGTGAGGTTAAGATGCAGCCCCACCCTGTCTGTGAAGCCGTTTTCCTTCGAAAGCTTATAGGCCTCCTCTGCTCCCGGCATGTTCACCATTACCGTAGTATGGCCTATATAGCCCTCTTCGAAGGCTTCGCACATCGCTCTGTTTATTTCTTCGTTTTTTCCGAAATCATCTCCGTTTATTAAAATAGACATCCGGCGACTTTCTATAACCTCCAGTAGCAGTAACCCTCTGCCAGCACTTCCTTCCTGTCAAGGATGGATTTGACATCGATGATGACCTTATTCCTGTTATCCCCGCTCTTAAAGTACCTGTCCCAATCCTTCAGATTTCTTTCCCTGTACTCCTTGTGGGCAACGCTTAATACGATGCAGTCGGCCTCCGCAGCCTCTGACGGATCGGAGAGCTTATAGCCGTATGCCTTCTCAAAATCCTCTTTATCAGCCCGGCTGTCCACCAGCACCGGTGTAATGCCGTATTCCTCCAGATAGCTTATGATGTCTGTCACCTTTGAGTTTCGGACATCGGGGCAGTTTTCCTTGAAGGTCACTCCGAAGAATACCACCTTCGCATCCCTCACCCGTTTTCCTGCAAGAACCAGCTGTTTGATTATGTTCTCCCCTACAAAGGAGGGCATGTCATCATTTATCTGACGCCCCGCCGATATCAGCCTGGAATGGTACCCGAGCCTCTCCGCCTCATAGATAAAGTAGTAGGGGTCAACGCCTATGCAGTGGCCTCCCACCAGCCCGGGATGAAAGCCCAGGGCGTTCCACTTGGTATCCATGGCATCGATCACCTCTTTGGTGTCGATCCCCATACGGTCAAAGGCCATGGCCAGCTCGTTTATGAAGGCTATGTTTATGTCTCTCTGGGAGTTTTCCACCACCTTGGCAGCCTCAGCCACCTTGATGGACCCGGCCCTGTGGACCCCTGCCTTTATGACCAGGCCGTATACCTTAGATATCTGATCCAGGCTTTCCTCATCCATACCGGAGACGATCTTTGTGATGTTATCGAGCCTGTGCTCCTTATCCCCGGGGTTGATCCTCTCGGGAGAATAGCCCACTTTGAAATCGCTTCCGCATTTAAGGCCCGATTCCTCCTCCAGGATGGGTACGCAGATGTCCTCCGTCACTCCGGGATATACGGTGGATTCGTATACTACTATGGAGCCCTTTGAGAGGTTTTTTCCAAGCAGGCGGCTTGCGGATTCCACGGGGTTAAGATCCGGTGTCTTATCCTGATTGACCGGGGTGGGCACGGCCACGATATAAAACCTTGCTTCCTTAAGCCTTCCGGCCTCCGAGGTAAAGTCTACGCTTGTCTCTGCTATGGCCCGGTCTCCCACCTCTCCGGTAGGGTCCTTGCCCTGCCTGTATTTTTCGATCTTTTCCTTATTCAGGTCAAAGCCCAGGACATTTATCTTTTCGGCAAAGGCGACGGCTATGGGCATTCCCACATACCCCAGTCCTATCACTGCCAACTTTTCCCTTCTTTCCTTAAGTTCCTCAAAAAGGCCCATTTCTTCTGACTCCCGGATCAAGCGGTGTTTATATTTGCAGCAGAACGGAAATGAAAGCGCGTTCATAGCTGCGTATTAAATTATAATACTACATTATCGCTTTTTTTTAAAGTCCCATCGATCCTTCCGGAAAAATCCGATATCGTTCTTCAAGCGACCCGATAACCTTGGCGGGATATGCCGATTATAAAAAGTCCGGATCTGAGCATGATGCACAACTCACTTAATGAGAAGGGATTTTTATAGAAAACCTTTCAACACTGTTTGAGCTCGATACGTATAAGTCTTGGATAACTGTGAAGCGAGTTAATTTATAATTAACAGTGCTTCAATCAGCCGCTTGCGAACCCGCAAGCGGCGTGCCAACATAGCTACAGATATGGGCAGCGGGTGAATTAAAATGCGTCAGCTGCACCCGTTGCCGTATCTGCACAGTCTTTATTGTGCAGATACAGGTTTTCTGTTTATAAAAATCGCTTCGAATTTAGTGAGTTGTAGCCGTGAAGAGACGGACTTTCTTATAATCGGCATATCCCTCACAACCTTCCGGTTAGCACTCTTTTTTTTCTACGCCCTCCATAAGATGATCTACCACGGCAAACATCAGGACCGGCACGATCTGCAGAAGAACGCGGTTTCCGGAATCCCCCACATTCTCCTGAAGGGGATCCCCCCTTGCAAAGCTCACCCCGAGGGTGATAAGGATATAGGAGATCGAGACGAAA
>JAEEGL015576335.1_pt1 | contig 22360 bp, 14 predicted proteins | sample 9134231 | NCBI WGS metagenome assembly JAEEGL01 (sample SAMN16246548, study PRJNA631951) | gut metagenome | biome: gut microbiome; feature: rumen; material: fiber-attached | host: Bos | place: Iran: Karaj | collected 2018-10
CCGCCCAAAGCGTATGCCGAGCGAATCATCACGGGATAACCGATTTTGCGGGCGGTTTCAATGGCCTCGTCGAGACTTTCGCAGGCGTGGCTTACAGGCACTTTGAGATCCGCCTTGTTCATCTCCTTGACGAAAAGGTCGCGGTCTTCGGTGTTCATAATTGCCTCAACGCTTGTTCCGAGCACCTGAACTCCGTATTCCTTCAAGACGCCGTTACGGAAAAGTTCGGTGCCACAGTTCAATGCGGTCTGTCCGCCAAAAGCCAACAGAATACCGTCGGGGCGTTCTTTTTTGATGATTTCGGTAACGAAATGCGTGTTGACGGGAAGGAAATAAACCTTGTCGGCGATGCCCTCGCTCGTCTGAATAGTAGCGATGTTAGGGTTAACAAGCACCGACTTGATTCCCTCCTCGCGTAATGCCTTTAATGCCTGACTGCCCGAATAATCAAACTCGCCCGCCTGACCGATTTTCAGCGCGCCCGAGCCGAGCACAAGCACTTTTTTAAGTTTGGTGTTCATTATGAGTTACAATTTTATGTTTGCGGCAAAGTTAATGCTTATCCCGCAGATTTGCAATATTATTGACAAAAAAATCGGTTGCATCAATCGTCGCCCTCGTACACCACTTTCAGGCTGCGGATATACACATTGGAATACCAAGGTGCATGAAATGTTAACCCAAATTCGTCGTTATCTCCATTATGATAGATGAAGGTAAATTGTTCGGTTCGCCATTGAGTATCACATTGAACAGACATGTTATCTGACCCACACTCGACATCGAGCAATGCAGCCTCGTCGCCTCTAATTTCCATTATCACAGAATAATTTCGTCTCGATATAACAGCAAAAGGATTAGTAGTAAAAGCAGCACAGCCTGCTTCTATCATAATGTCATTTTCTTTATATACAATATAACCGAGTGCAGGTTCATTGTCTGGTTTGAAATTTACTTCTCGTGCAAAATTAGCATCCGGTAAAGCATATTCTTTGTCAATGAAACGGATGGGTGTGTCAAACACAATCATATCGTTTGTCCATGCAAAAGTACCGTCTTCGTTTGACGAACAATTACTTGCTACCACAATTTTATCGTCGATTGAAAGACAGATGTTATCCAAGTAGTATTCATTGTCAAAACTGTAATAAAAACCGTAATTTACGATATGTACGCCAATATAATTGCCGTTATGGTCAAATGTGCCGGTTATTTTTACTTCATGCCATTTGTAAGAAGGGAAGTAAAACGGCATAGGACAATAATACTGATTGTGCTCGATATCGACTACGTTTTCCAGTGCAGTCAGACATACTAAATCTGGATAAACATCGTATTCTTCATACATGGCTCTTACAGACATTGTAAGTTCGAACGTCTGCCCTCTACTGAACTCGTTAGTAGCAATCAACAGGCAACCACCTGGCTTTAAAGCCATACAATAATCTGCATCATGTGTATATAAATCTTCAAGTCTGGAAACCAACCTTACAGGATGTCCAATACCATAACTAATATCCAAATAAAAGTCATTGTAGCCTCCAAATCGAACGCTGGATTCGTATTGAATAGTTTTCGTCCAATATGTTGTATAATCTAATTCATATTCATAGTTGGCTTCAAAACGTATAAAATCTCCCTCACGGGTTCCTGTACTTGGCAGGAAAATTGCGCCATTGGATTCCATTAGAAGCCATTCTGCTGTGGAATATTTGTTCCAGTTACGCGCTTCAAAATTTAAGCCCTGCGGTGTTACCCAATCATCTGGTAACAATACTATGCCAAAAAACTTTTCATCAATATTAGCATAACCGATTTTTTTGTCTGAATCCGGTCGTTTATACAATAGATAATACCATTCGGGATAAGTGAGAATATCCCATTCCGAACCGACAGCACAAGTGCCAACAAGATTGCCTCGGTCATCAATCTGACATGGATAGTCCAAAGGATCAACTGACGTAGATTTTGGATTGCCAGACTCCAACCATGTTCCAAAACCAAAAAGATCTATCCACATAAACGCATCCAACTCTGAATAATCCACTCCGACCTGACGCCCGTATCGGTCAAAACAGGTATTGTATTGGAATGGCGCAAAACGCCATTGCCCATCGCTTGGCCTGTATTGCAGATTTCCGCTGCTGAAACGGACTCTCTTGCCGTAGCCAACAGAGAATACCCCTGGGAGACAGTTTTCCGGGATGCCCTCTATTCTATAAAAATATTTTCCTTTTTCGTCCAAGGTAACTCCGAAACACGTCAAGCCGTATGGCATTGCGTACAACGTAGTGTTTTGCATAATGGACTCGTTGCCAAAGGACCTGTCAATGCTCATCTCTACGGTAGTGCCTTCTGCAAAATGGAACAATTCTGCAAATACAGTTTTTTGTTCGATGTCTATTGATGACGCTTCCGGATTGTACGTGTAGTTTTCGCAAGCCCAATAACTGTACTTGTCCAATCCTTCCGCAAACGATTCGATTTGCTTGACGTCCATAAACTGTTTGCCGTCGTTGTACAAATGCTTGTCGGGATCGGCATTTTTCAGCGCGGCGGTGAGTTTGGTAGAACCTGCTACCAACTGAGAGCCAAGCCTTACCTTCAACTCGCCGGAGAATCTTGCCTTGTCCTTACCAACGCAATCGTCTGATGTGAGTATTGCGGGTTCAACGAGCAGGCGTGGGTTAGAGATTTCGATGATGTCGCCAGCGGCGAAGGTCGTCTTTAATTCCACACCGTCAATTTGGTCGGACATCGGGGTGATGCCAACGGTAATGGAATAAGGGATGACGTCATATCCAGGGTCGTCATCTTGCAGTTCGGTATTATCGTCGTCCTTATGGCAAGCGGTGGCGAGCAGCACCGCCAAAATGGAGAATAATATGTTCAAATATGCTTTCATAATGTTCGGTATTTTTGTTATTTCATTTGAAGTTTGTGGAGGTCGTCGGTGTGGTAGATAAACAATTTTTCGCAATCGTCGTAGTCTTGAAACCTTGCGGCAAAGACATCGTATTCGCCGTGCCTGTCAAGCGATATAACGCGAGGTACCATGTCGCAGCCGTTGTATTGGCAGGTGATTGTATCCGTGTAGTTGCCGTTGATATTGTCAATAAGGTATATTTTGCCATTCATCTTGTAATTTTCGGCTTCGCTCATCATTGCGCTCGCCGTTACAATAAGCCTGTCGCCTTGCACTATACAATTATACAATGAGGAGGCACGCTTGATTTCTATGGAGAATAGTTGGTTGCCAAGGGTGTCCGTTTTTGTAACGAAGTACACATTATTATTGTAATCCAACGAATCGCCGCGTGAGAAAACATAGATATTGCCGTCTATGTAATTGATGTCGCTTATTTTGCTTTTGTCGAAATTAATAGTTTTGACAAAAGAGCCGTCGATATTGAATATGCTTAACTGCTGTTCGTTGTACAGAACGATTTTGTTTTCAAAAGACTTAGCGCGTTCAAACATACCATTGCCTTGGTACTCCATTACACAAGAAAGGTTTTTAATGGTGCCATCGTTGTTGTATCTATTCATCACAAGTCCGTTTGCTCCAATCGTGCTGACTTCACAAGTTTTAAAACCAACCATCTCACCATTGTCAAGTAATGCGATTGGATAGGGATTAGAGTGATCAAGCCAGTATTCTTCTTCTTCAGACATGCTACATGTTATTTTGCCGTCCTTGTCCAATCTGGTATGTATGTAATAATAGGTATAGGCATTATTGTCTTCTTCTTTCGTGAAATTATTCAACAAAATATCACCTGACGGACCAATATAACATTCCACACCAAATGAACCATAGTCCAAATAATACTCTTCTCTATACATATACACAGTATCAGATAGCGTTACATTGCCATTGCGTCCGATTTTGGCGATTACATATTTTTTGGAATCCTCGGTTTGTCCCACATTGACGAGCGTCGCCGCTGCGCCGTCGGATGTAGCATACAAGCCAAATTTGGATATTGCTATGTCAAGAGCCTTCACCGGCTCACGCCACGGTTCGGGATAGACGGTGGTCTTGTCGTCGCAGGCGAAGAGGGCGATTGCGGCGAAGATGGCGAGTAATATTAGTTTTGTTGTTTTCATTTTGCTGATGTGTTTAGTTGTGTCCGTAATTATATTTTGCGATTGTTTTGTATTGCATGTTTACTTTGATGCCAAGCATTACCTTGTACTCAAACATTCGATAGACATCGGGGACATAGAGATTCTGGTAAAGAAGGTCGTAGTTGTTGTATTTTTGGCTTGGGTCGTTGTGCGGCAATAAGTCCATAGATACGCCCAGGTCGGCGAAATATGTGATGCGACGGCGGTTGAGGTTGAGGCGGATGCCGCCGAGGACGGAGTAGTTGAGACGGGTTTTGGCGTCGAGGTCAGTGCGGTAAGAGGGGATTTCAGTATAGTGTCCAATGGACTGGGTGTAGGCGTTGTAGCGCGAACTGATGAGGTATTTCAATTGTGCGCCGGCGTATATGGACGGCACAAAGGTCTCGCGCCCGAAGTACAATCCCGCCTCCACGAACAAGGGCAACGCGAGGATTTGGCACTTCTCGTTGTAATGGAAGGTGGCTATGTTGACGCGCTGCATCACGCGCTCCATGGTGTATGACGTGTATGTGGGCGCAAGGGAGACGGAAATGATTTTGAATTGGCGGTACGCAAAACCTATCTGCGCCGAATATCCTTGGATGTCGTACTTCGGGTCGCACTCCACAGGGTCTATGATGGTGCGTACTGTATCCAACCGTGGCGTTACAGTGGTGATGCCAGCCGCCACCCAAATTGAAAATTTTGGCTTGGTGTAATAGTTGGACATAATCTCGCTGAACGGCACTGGGGCGTCAGGGTCGTTGTCGGGGTCGTAAAACGGGTCTTTCTGCCAAAATAGCCGCGCCGCGCTGTCTGCCTCGCGGTGGTACGCCAAATCTTTGTAGGCGGCTACGGTATATTTGAGACGGAGGAGGTTTTGGCTTTTGGTGAGGTGGCGATTGTCGTGTATGCTCTGCGAAAGTTGGAGGGCATCGGAGTATTTGCCGGCGGAATACAGGCTCTGCAATGTGCGCAGACGCTCGGCGATGGTGTCGGCGGCGTTGCGGTTGGCGGCATGGTTGGCGGCGTCGATGTTGGCATCGTCGGAGGCGGCATTGGGGAATAGCTGACGGTCTGGCAGAGTGTCGCGCTGCGCGTGGGCGGCAAGGGGCGCGAAGGCGAGGACGAGGGCGGCAAGGAGCGTCGTCAGGAGGGGGTGGAGTATGTGGAGATGTGGTTTCATTGTGGTTTGTTTTTGTGTGGGCGGAAACGGAATTTCCGCTTAATTATCAGTACTTTTTATTTGATGCAGTAGCCGCCGATGAGGATGTCGTCCATCTGATGATAGTTGCCCTTCCATTCGTTGAGGGCGGCGTTGAGGAGTTTTGCTTGCTCGGACGCCGATTTTGTCTGGGCGTTGATGTCGGCGAGGAGTTGGCGCATACGCTTGGAAGTGTATTTTTTGCCTTCTTCGCTAAACTGGTCGGCAAAGCCGTCGGAAAACATATAAATGTAGTCGCCGTGCTGGATGTCAACGTCGCTGTTTTCAAAGGGTTTCATTCGCGGGTATATTCCTATGGGGTTTCTTACTGCTTTGTATTCTGTGAGTTCAGAGCCGCGCACGTGGTACATGCCGTTGTTTGCGCCGGAGAATTGCATCTTCATCGTGGATAGATTGAGGATGCAAAGAGCCATATCCATGCCGTCTTTTTGTTCGGTAGCGTTGTCGGTCTGTTTTAAAGTGGCGATTACCTTGCGGCGCATTTCTTCGAGGATTTGCGCGGGCTTGGTGTCGGGGGTGAAGGTGGCGCAGATTTCGTTGAGGAAAGCAACGCCAAGCATGCTCATAAACGCGCCCGGCACGCCGTGTCCAGTGCAGTCGGCAACGGTGAATATCACGGTGTCGCCAATGCGACGCATCCAGTAATAATCGCCCGACACAATGTCGCGTGGCCTCCAAAATAGAAACACGTCGTCGAAGGATTCTTTGAGGATTTCCTCTGAGGGGAGTACGGCGTTTTGGATTAGTTTGGCGTATCGGATGGAGGATGTAACTTCCTTGTGCTGAGCCTCGATTTCGTTTTTGAGGAGTTGGATGTGCTGACGCTCCTTCTCGATGTTGACACTCATATCCCAGAGTTGACGGTTGCGGTTGGCGAGTTCCTCTTGCTGGGCTTCGAGTTTCTTCTGCTCCGCCACAATCATTTCTGCATCAAATAGTTGCGCAGCGGCGGATGGTGATTGCGTCTGCTGTTTGGGAGAGTCGGAGCGGTTTTTGAGTTCGTTGTATAGGGTGCGCAACTGTCGGTTGTCGCTTTCAGATTCGCGCAGCAGGGCGGCATATCGGGTGTCGATGCGGCGGACGGCTTTTAGGGTGAACTTCTTGTAGTTCCACCAGCCGAAGATTATCACCGCCAAAAAGAGCGATGCGATTGCGATGAGGAGTATGTCGAGGAGTGTCAGTGTCATATTGTTGTTTTTTTTATAACGGGGTAACAGGTTAATGGTATTTGGTTATCTTTCGGAAAATTCTCGTCCTAAGATTAGGTTCCATTCGTTTTCGGATAGCGGGGCAAGGTTCATCGACGACAGGGCGTTGGCGTATGTGGCAGGGTTGGTGTCCCATTGGCGCAAGTGGTTGTCGTCGGTAAGGGCGAAGAGAACGCCTTTGCCATTGAAACCCATACACTTGACCTTATGGTTGTCGAGGCTGTGCTCCTCTATGACAAGCGGCTTTTCGTTCAAATCGTTGGTGTTGATGAGCGAAATGCGCTTGTCGGCAGAGGATAACGCAAGGATTCCGGTATTTGGGTCGTATATGATGTTTTCGAGTTTTGAGTGTCCGGCAGGCATTTGGTCGGTTTTCTGGTCGGTGAGTAGGTTTACAAAATCGATGTTGCCGTCGCTGAAACATACCGCGAGAAGATTTTTGTCGGGGATTGGTGTCATCTTAAATGCCATCTGTCGCGAATTAGGTGCGAGAACGGTGGTTACATCGTCTGTATTAAAGTTCCACTTCAATACAGAACCGTCGTGGCAGAGGACATATACATTATTGTTGTCGTGATAATAAACGTCGGTGAGTTTTTTTCCAAAATCCTTCTCGGCAACAGGATTGCCACCAGCAGAAGGCATCACCACAACTTTGCCGTTGATGTATGCAACGGCGCAATTTTGCTGGTCGGGCGACGGCGAGGCGGCGTAGATGTAGTCGTTGTTGTTGGGGAGAGGGGTATGCTGATTGGTGTAGAGATCCAATAGATACGACTTCCTGTCTTTGGTGGAATAGGTAACGAGCGACGGAGTGAGGAATACTGCGGATTCTACGGGGACATCGAAGGCAGGGGATGCTGAACCGCCACCGGGGGTGGCGGTTGGCTCCACGGGATCTGCAGTGCCAGCAGATGTAATGCGGTAACGTGCAATGGAGCCGTTGCCGTCGAAGGTGATTATGTGCCCCGCCTCGTCTATTGCAAACGACTTGTACTGACCTTGGGGAATGTTGAGCGGCTCCACCACCTTGTTTTGCTCCATCGCAAAAAGCATGGCGTCGTAGAGGTCGGCGTTTTTCTGGTCGCTGCCGCTCTTTTGGTTCATCTGGCAGGCAGTGTTGGCAAGGCGCAGGTTGAGGGTCTTGTCTTCGTATTGGTTTTTCGCCTTCATTGCAAGGGTGTTGCAGAGTGCTACATAATAAAGGTGTTTGGCGTTTTCGTTGGCTTGTTCGGCTTTGCGACGCTGATAGTCGGCGGAGTCGCGCTGTTGTTGGGCAAGGCGGTAGTTTTCTTCGGCTTTTGTGCGCTCGCGGTAGGCGTCATTACGCGCCGAATCGGCTTGACGGCGTGCGCGGTCGGATTCTGCCTTGGCTGTCAATGCCTGGTAATACATCTGACGCGCCGTGTCGCGCTGTTGCTGGGCGTCAAGTTGTGCGGTGCGGGCGGAATCGGCATTGAGGTCGGCGATACGTTTCTGCGCTACGGCATCTCTGGCGTTGCTGTCGGCAATCACTTTCTGATATTCGGCATCTTGCCTCGCGGCGTCGGCGTCGCGTTTTGCCGACATCGCCCACAACGAGAATATAGTTAACCCCGCAATAAAAATCAACAGACCGATAATTGTGGCTACCAACTTGCGTCGGCGCGACCTTTCCTTGGCGACGAGGGCATCAGCACTCTGCTGCATAAAGGCATCGCACTTTTCCATACGATTAGTGGCGGCGAGGAGTTTGTCGCGCTCGGGTCGATGCGAATCGTCGTGTTTGAGCAGCCAATACTGGTTGGGGCGGCAACGGTCGTACCATTGCTTGAAAATGGCGTAATGTCCGGACGAAAGCAAAAATTCGGGGTCGCGTCCGTTGTCAAGCCAACGTTGCATCTGCGAATTGAAGTCATTGTACTCTTGAAGGTTTTCGAGTTCCTCGCGATCCCATTGCGAGAGGAGTTTCCAATTTCGTATCAACGCCTCGTGGGTAACGTCCAACACCGTATCGCCGCTAAGGTACTGTGTTTCGAGCGCGTCTTCAATTACAAACGGGCGCAAAAGCGTGTTGCCCTCGATGCGGAAGATGTTGAGGACGCCGCACACTGTTGCCTCCGAAATGTGGGGCTTGTTGATGATGCCCGTAATCTCGTGGAGGGTGGCGCGATTGCGCACTTGGCGGCTGTCGTCGATTTTTGTAAGGGTCTTGAAGGCTGTCTCGATGATAAGTTTGCTCTCGTCGGGGGTGATGGTCTTGTCCGCCCAGTTGGCGTGCTGCATAAAATAATCGTAGGCAGATTCGTAGAGCGTGCCGGCGTGGGCGTTGAGGACGTTGTTGAGTTCTGGTTTTTCGTAATATTTGCGCTGATAGGCTGGCAATGTGGCAAACCATCGCTCAAATTCGCTGCGTTCGTCGTCGGCGAGCATATCCTTGTGGATGCCCGCAATCTTTGCAAGATGCAGGAGGTCAAGCGGTTGGTTGCCATTGTCGGCGGTTTTCCAAAGAAGGTTCAAGGCATGCTGCAACACGGGGAGTTGGTCGAAGCCGGAATTAAGATTGTTGATTAACACCTCCGAAAGTCGCGTGGAGACGCTGCCGCCCGCAAGGATTGCCGGTTGCTCGATTACTTGGCGGATTTCGGTGCGTTTGAGTTGCGGCACGAAAAACTGGCTGTACGCGATAAATTCGGGCAAATCCTTGAAAACGGTGCATTGCGATATGTAGTCGCTCCTCATCGTAAATATCACATATACAGGCAGTTGTTCTTCGATGGAAAGCCTGATGGTTTCCAACAAGATGTTGACGCAGGTGTAAGTGTCGTTGCTTGGGACGCCGTTGTGGAAGTTTTCGGTCATTGTAAACACCTCCTCAAACTGGTCGGCGATAATAAGGAGGTTTTTGCCACGGTTTTGGGCGTCGGGCGAGCCGTCGTGAACGTAGAAAGGCGAGTCCTTGTAGATATTGACCAAAGCCGAAAAACCACGGCGCATTTTGCGGTGCACGTCGTCGTAAGAAAGATTCATTTCGTCGGCAACACTTTTGCAAAGGCTCGCGAGCGGGTTGCGCTGCGGCTTGAAATCGAATATAAGCCAACTATTGAACTCCGCCTTGGAAAAACCGGCGCGGATGTAAGGCACAACGCCCGCATATACCATCGACGACTTGCCGTCGCCCGACGCACCCGTGATAAAAGCCATTTTGTTTTGCTCCAACAATTTGACTATCTGACGGATATGAGAATCGCGCCCTTTGAAGAAGATTGATTCCTCCTCGGTGAATGGCCTTAGGCCTGGATATGGACAGATGCCGCTATTCATTTTTGCAAATTCTTGTCTAAAAATACTTTGATGTCCAACGGAATGCGCAGTTGGTCGTCGATGTTGCACTCCATAATGTCCTTCAACACAGCGAGTTCTTCCTGGATGGCGTGGTCGCCGTTGCCCGCAACCATCAGGGGCGTGTTGCTGCTATTGCCGCCAGTGTCCTTCCACACCTGCCGCGCAAACGACACTGCCCAGTCGCCGGCGTAGTTGTAATAGATAACGCCAATCTTGCTGTCGGCGAGTTGCTCGGAGATGTAGGTGTTGTAATCCACATCGCTCGACATGCTGATGCCGAGTTTTGAGATTGAGAGAAAGTCGCGCAGCATATTGTAAACGCCAATTGCCGTGTCGCTGTCGAGTTCGTTGTAGAGGAAAAACACGTCGGTAGGCTCGTGCCGGCGGCTTTCGGTCTGCTTGACGTTCATAATGTTGCGGATGTCCTCGACGAAAACGATAGGCGACTGCTTGTCGGAATAGACAATGTTTTCCACAATGTCGCGGCGGATATTGTTGATATATGACTTTCGGGAGGTATTGTCGGCGGCGGGATTCCAGACAAACATCTTAAACTTCTCGCCGCACTTGTCTTTTGCACAGCGGAATTGCTTGCCCGCAGGAGATTTGTATCCGTCGGCATCGGGGGTATAAATATCCGTTTTGCCGAGGATGTGTACGCTGCAATCGGTGTTTTGCATTGCTGATTCCACCTTGTCGGACGGCAATCCCTGCCCGTCAACAATCTTGATTCTTGCGTTGACAAGTACGTATTCCAACTCGCTGCGAACATCCATCATGTCGCTCGACACGGCAGCAAGAAACATCGTAACATGCTTGTTATATAGATTGATAAACATAATTCAATAGTCAAGTAGTAGTTGTTCTTTTTCTCTAAACAATAGATGCAAAATGATGCAAAATTACATAAAAAAAACAAAAATTTTGCCAACTTTAATGTATATTGCATTTTTATTCACAGCCGGCGTCCCACACGGGGCGGACAGACTGGGCGTAATACCGCTTGTCGTAGTGCATATACGCGCTGCCGTCAAAAAAATACATGCTCCACACGATGTCGGGACGGTCGGGGACGAGCGTTGACGACCAAGTGTAGCCGTAATCGCCGTCGTTGTAGAGGTCAGAATCTTCGCGGAAACCGGCGGCGGGCAGGAAGACGCTTCCATAGTCGGTCTCAAAAGTGTAGCCCGCATCAAAAACGGTCTTATGCTTGCCGAGTTCGCGGAGTTCGTCATACGTAGGCACATGCCATCCATTGCCCAACTCCGCAAATGCGGGGTCGTTGATATCGGTGGTGTTGCTGTAATTGCTCGGACTAAAAATGTGCGCCTCCTCCGGCAAATATCCCGTTGTCTGCCCCCAGGCGTAAAACCTGCCATAATCCTTCGGACTTGTTGCGCCGAGGTTTTTGACGCTCCACAGCACCTTAAACGGCGCACCCAAATCAACCACTTCCGTGCGGTCGGCTTCATATACAGTGCCGGCGTCGATGGCTTTGCCCGTTGCGCTTATCATCGCGCCTTTTACAATCGCTGTGCCGTCCGCGCCGCATGGAACGGCTATCCACAGTGCGCGGCTGTCGCTAAAATTGGAAAATTCGTGGTCTTCGCCGTTGTAATTGAGGACAAACTTCTTCTGCTCGGCAGCCACCGTGAAAGCGAGATACACGGTCTGGTCCACTGGCAAAATCGCTGTGGCATTGGAGGCAAACGACGCCTTGTAATTATGCGCACAATGCTGCTGCAAATCGCTGAGAGATTTGGTGGATTCTGTGATTGGATTTGCGGCGGGGATAGAGAACGAGCCTGTCAAAGAGATTTTGCCGTCCTTGAAATCCTGCGTCTTGTTTTCCGCAATGGTGATGTAGCCACTGAAAGCGAACTGTGTGCCGGCGTAAACCAAAACAAAATCGGTGGCGGTGATGTCGTCGCCTTCCACGCGGAGAGTCAACGAATTGCAGTGAGCAGGCAGGAGGATGCCCGCGCTGTTGTCCACCACTACTGAAAAGGGAATTTTGATAAGGCGTGTGGAGTAAGGCGTAAGCGTGGTGTCGTTGTCGGGCGACGGTGTGGAGTCGTCGTTCTTGCTGCACGAGGTGGCAAGGAGCAAGAATGTTAATATGAATAGGGATACAGTGGTTTTCATATAGCATTTTTTTAATTAATCACGGACAAGGCGGACGCTTTGTGCATTGGAACGGGAGGAAGATATATTGGTGGCAGACCACGAGTCGGGGTCGAGATAGACGCTTATCGCGCTGTAATCGTCCTCGTAAGACCCTGTGTTAGACCAATAATAACCACCTGTGCCTACTGCATATAGTATGTCGCCAAAACGGTAGCCCGACAATGGCAAAAACAACGCGCCCGCAGCCTCCATCTCCGCCCAACTTTCGTCGTCGGAATATTCCCAGCCTATATCCACGGTGCTTTCGTCGGGCATCACGATAAAGCCCGGCACACCAAACACCGACGACCAACGGTACAGGTCGCTTGCCATGTTTCGGTGCGAGTCGGAGTCGCCGTCAGAGCCTAACATATAGCCCCATTCTTTTTTGGTGAGGGTTGTCCATTCTTCGCCGATGGCAGAAACGCCCTCAAAATTCATATCAACATCGCACGGCGGATAATATGCGTTGTAATCTTGGTCGGTGTTGGCGGGATATTCGCCTTCGAGCCACATGCCGTAGCCAAAGAGGTCTATCCAATTGTCCTCGCCCTTCCAATATTCGTAATTGTAGCCCACAACGTCGTCATCGACGAAACATTTGTGGTATTGCTGAGGGGCAAAACGCCACGAGTCGTCGTATATACGGTACTGCAAATTGCCACGGCTAAAAAACACCTGCTTGTCGCCCGACACCGAAAACACGCCAGGGATGCAGTCGTCGGGCAGGGAACGGGAGATTGTATAAAAATTGGTGCCGTCGCTCTGCACGTCCAAAGTCTGCTTTACGCCCAAAATCTGACTCTCTATCTGCGAGCCGTCGGGCAGGGCAAACATCGCCTCACGCTGCAAATATTTGCGGTAAAACTTCTTGTCTGCCGTGGTAATCAGCAGTTTTGCGCCCACAAACTCCAACTCAAATTGAATGAAAGCGGTGTGCAGAGTAAGGGTTGCGGAGGTTGCATTGTCGTTGTAAACAAAATCCTTGCAAGCCCAATAGCCATACCTTGCCACGCCGTCCTCTATCGACGAAATCGGTATAGCCTCATCAAGCGGAACTCCATGATTATGAGGAGTTTCGGCATTGGATTCGTTGGTGAGCGCGGCTGTAAGAGTGGTAACGCCCGGTATGAGCGACACGCCGTCCTTCACCTTCAATTCTCCGGCGAAATTGGCTGTTGCCATGCCGTTGCCGCCGCTCATGGCGAGCGTGGCGGGAGTGAGGAGTATTGCGGGGTTGGTGATTAACAATGCGTCCCCGTCGGCAAAACTTGCTCCGCTAATTGAGGTGGCAATGGAGATTTGCACGGTGTAAAATTTTGGTTCGTCGCAATGCGTCTGCGTGGTGTCGTCAGGGTCGGGCACAATATTGTTGTCGGCCTTGTTGCAAGACGGGGCTATAAGCATCGCCGCAACTAAAACGAAAAATATGGTCAGGATTCTTTTCATGGTTCGTGAGGTTTAGGATGGTCAACATGGAGGTCGAGGAGGTCGAGGGTGTGATACACGAAGATGGAAGGATTGTTGTTGTTGACCCACTTGTCAACGTCCTTCTTCCTCGTAATAAACACGTCGTAGCCGCCGTCATTAGCCGGAAGAATCGCCCACGGAATTGCCTCTCCGTCGTAACTAAGTGATATAGAGTTTTTTAGAGAGCCGTCGTTGTTGTCGATTACAAAAATGCGTCCTTCATATTTAGGTTCGATGTCGGATTTGCTTTTTATAGATTTTTGACCGGAAACAATTAGTTGGTCGCCATTTACGGTAATGTTTTGCGAAAGTTCGTCTGCCGGCACATCCGCTGCAAAAAGTTGGTTGCCGTCCTTGTCCATCTTGATAATCTTGAGCGGCGTTTCGTCCAACGGCAATTTACTGAGACACAGGGCGTACAGACTGCCGCCAACATATTTGAAGTCGTATGTAATCATCTTGCCAATATTTGAATCAACAAAATACAACGCGCCCGAATTGATCCACGAGCCGTCTGCACCGATGATTTGATAACTGATGTTGTCGTCCATGAAATTGTATTCGGAAAAGATAAATCTATCGTCGTAGGCGTAGATTGAAAAACCGTCGATGGAAAAATAATAATTGTCGCCAAAGTCGAAGTCCAGCACCACCTTGTAATCCTTCAACTCGCCGTCCTTGTCTATGATGCGCATCATCAGACGGTTGCAGGCTTCCGGCTCGTAATAATCGGTGTTGAACAACGCAAACCTGCCGTCGTCGAGCGATGCCTTGCCGTAAGAATTAAAGCAGGCGTCGTATTTGCGCGAATATACAAGCCGCGAGTTTTGGTCGTATTTGGCGAGCATAAAACTCTCGTCCTCGCCCTTGGTGTAAAAGAAAAACTCGTCCGAACTGTTGAGGAGGCAGGACCAGGATTGGTAGGACTCAACGCTCGACAACGTATCAGACACCACAACAGAGCCGTCGCGCTGTATAATCGTGTAGTCGAAAGGGTTGTGGTCGTAGTTGAGCACCGCCGCGCCATCCTTCACGGCACGGATGTCGGAGGAGAAATAAGGCTTTTGGCACGTGGACTTCACCGGCAGAGTGTCGGTGTCCACAAATTCTGTGTCCCCGCAGGCGGCAACCAAGAATGTCGCGGCCGCATACAATATGATTTGTTTTACGTTCATGATTTTAAGCGTTTTTTGTGTGTTAATAGCCGTAGTTGAATTTTGCAATCGTCATGTATTGGAGGTTGACTTTGACGCCAACCTTCACCGTGTATTCCAGCAGGTGGAAAATGTCTGGGACGTACAACTTGTCGTAAAGCAGGGCGCGGTCGTCAAGTTTTTTGTCGGGGTCGTTGAAGGGGTTGATGTCGTAAGAAACACCCACGTCGCCAAAATATGCGATGCGCCCGATGTTGACGCTGAGCCTCACGCCGCCAAGCAAGGCGCATTTGAACCGGTTTTTGGAATTGGAGTTTATGGTATAATCCGCAACCTCGGCATACACGCCGTTGGTGGTCTCGTAAGCCTTGAATTTGGACGTTATCAGGTATTTGCCCTGCATTCCGGCATATATCGACGGCACCAGAATTTTGCGGCCGCCAAACCACGACGCCTCCATGCAGAGCGACAGGGAGAGTTGGCGGTACTTCTCCTTGTAATAGAAAGTGGAAATACCAGTGCGGTTGGACGTGCGCTCAATCTCGCAGGCACTCCACGTGGGCGCGATGCTGATGGATAGGATTCGCACCGGGCGGTATCCGATGCCCAACTGCACCAAGTACCCCTTGGCATTATACGACGGAGTGCGCTGCAAAGTGTCTATGATGATATGCACCGTGTCGAGCAGCGGTTTGCCAGATATTAATCCCGCCGCCGCCCATACCGAAAATTTTGGCATGGTGTAATAATTGTTCAGGACATTGGTAAACGGCACCGGGTCAAAACGTTCGGGATTGTAAGGCACGGGCGTATAGAACGGGTCTTTCTTCCAAAACTGCCGCGCAACGCTGTCAGCCTCTTTGTGGTATTCCAACTCCTTGTAGGCGGCGATGGTGTATTTCTGACGGAGCAGGCTCTGCGCTTTGGGAAGGCGGTAGTTTTCGTGGATTTGGCGCGAAAGTTCAAGGACTTCGGTGTATTTTCCGGCGGAATACAGAGCCTCCAACGTGCGGAGTTTCTCTACAACTACGTCATCGTCGTCCTGTGCGGCGGATTGTTGGATGGAGGTGTTTCGGTTTCGCTCAACGTGGGATTTGGCGTTGCGAAACAGGCGGGCATTGGTCAGCGTGTCTGTCTGGGCATTGGCTGCGGGGAGCGCGAGGAGACAGAGGGCGGCGACAAAGATTATATGTAGAAGTGTTTTCATTATGCGCGTTATTTGATGGTGCTTTGTTTGATGCAATAGCCCCCGATGAGAACATCGTCTAATTGGCGACGGCCATTGCGCCATTGTTCAAAGGTGGAGGACAGGATGGACGCTTGTTCGGAGGCAATTTTTGTTTTTGTATTGATGTCGCAGAGCAGTTGGCGGAGACGGCGCAGGGTAAACTTCTCGCCGTCTTTGCTAAACTGGTCGGCAAAACCGTCGGTACACATATATATATAGTCGCCCGGCTGGATGTCCACATCGCGGTTTTCAAAGTCTATCATCCTTGGGTAAATGCCCACGGGGTTGCGGACGGGCAAGTATTCGGTGAGATGCGAGCCGCGCACGTGGTACATGCTGTTGGTCGCGCCCGAAAACTGCATCTTCATTTCCGCAAGGTTGAGGATGCAGATGGCCATGTCCATGCCGTCCTGCTGCTCAAAGACATTGCCTTGGGTCTGCCGCAACGTGAAGATAACCCTGCGTCGCATCTGTTCGAGGATTTGGGCGGGAGTGGTGTCGGGTTTAAAATTTACGCAAATGTCGTTGAGGAAAGCCACACCGAGCATACTCATAAACGCGCCCGGCACGCCATGCCCCGTGCAATCTGCCACAGAGAAGATTACGATGTCGCCAATACGTTTCATCCAATAAAAATCGCCCGACACGATGTCGCGAGGCTGCCAAAACAGAAAACCGTCTTGGAAGGATTCTTTGAGGATTTCTTCTGCGGGAAGTATGGCATCTTGGATAAGTTTTGCGTAGCAGATGGACGCCGTAACTTCGCGGTGCTCAGCCTCAATCTCATTTTTGAGAGCCTGAATGTGCTGACGTTCCTTCTCGATGCTTACGCTAATGTCCCACAGTTGCTTGTTGCGGACGGAGAGTTCTTCTTGCTGGGCTTCGAGTTTTTTCTGCTCGGCGGTAAGTTTTTCGATGTCAATTATTTGGGCGATATTACTTGCAGCGGTGGATGACGACTTTTGGTCGGCGGAAGAGTTTTTGAGTTGGTCGTATAGGGCGGTGATGCGACGAACCTCGCTGTTGGCATGGTTGAGGAGGTCGGTGTAATTGCCAATGATGCGGCGGGCAAGGCGCAGGAGTTGGCGTTTGCTGTTAATTTTGATAACAACAACCATTGCCACAGATGCCAACGCGATTAATATGAGGATTATGATGAGGATTGTCATGTCGCTTTCTTAGTTTAGTTATTTTTCTGAAAATTCGCGTCCCAAAATCAGGTTCCAGTCGGAGTCAGATAGCGGCGGCAGGTTCATTGCCGTGAGAGCGTCGGCGTATGTGCCGGGGTCGGTGTCCCAAAGGCGTATCTTATTGTCGTCGGTGAGGGCGAAGATGATGCCTCTGTCGTTGAAACCCATGCACTTGACCTTGCTGTTGTCGAGGCTGTGCTCCTCTATTACAAGCGGTTTCTCGTTGAAGTCGTTTGTGTTAATCAGCGAAATGCGCTTGTCGGCAGAACTAAGTGCAAGGATTCCTGAATATGGGTCGTAGAGCAGGTTTTCGAGTTTGGAGTGCCCGCCCGGCATACGGCTAACTTTTTGGTCGTCAAGGAGGTTAACAAACTGCATATCGCCATCGCTGTAACATACCGCGAGAAGATTCTTGTCGGGGATGGGTTCCATCTTGAATGTCATTTGTAGAGAATCTGGTGTGAGTATTGGCTTTATGTCGTCTGTATTAAAGTTCCACTTCAAGAGATTGCCATCGTGGCAGAGGACGTAAATATTATTGTCTGTGTGATAATAAACGTCTGTAATCGTGGTGCGGAAGTTGTGGGTAGCCAATGGCTGGTCGGCATCGGCTACGGACGTTATTATCACCTTGCCGTAAGCGTAGGCGATGGCGCAACGTTGGCTGTCGGGCGACGGCGAGGCAGATTTGATGTAGTCGGAGGCGGCGGGAAGGTGGATTTGCCGGTTGGCATCGAGGTCGATGAGGAATGCGGAACGGTCTTTGGCAGAACAGGCTATTAGGGACGGCGTGATGAATACGGCGGATTCTATGGGGGCTTTGGTGTCGCCGCCGAGCAGATTTTCTTTGGGCGACGCAAGTTCTGCCTTGCCGAAGTTTGTGATGAGATGGCGGGCAATGGTGCCGTCGTCGGCAATGGACACGATGCAGCCGTCTGTGTCTATGGCAAACGACTTGATGGACGCGGTCTCGATGTCGAGCGGGGCGATGATGTTGTTTTCCTCCAACGCAAAAAGCATAGCGTCGTAGAGGTCGGCGTTCTTGCTGTTGCCGCCGCCTTTTTGGTTCATCTCGCAGGCGGTCTTGGCAAGGCGGAGGTTGAGGGTCTTGTCCTCGTATTGGTTTTTTGCCTTCATTGCGAGGGTGTTGCAGAGAGCCACATAATAAAGTCGGCGGGCTTCATCGTTGGCATCCTGAGCGTTGACGCGCTCCAGTTTGGCGGAGTCGCGCTGCTGGTTGGCATATTCGAGGGCCTGACGTGTCTTCTTCTCGCTCTCTATGGCGGCGTTCTGCGATTTTACAGCCTCGGCGCGGGCGATGTCTGCCTGCCACTTCGCCCTCATTGCCTCCTGATACCTGCTCTGCGCCAGGTCTCGCTGCTGACTGGCTATGATGTTGGCTCGCTCGGCCAATAGTCGCAGACTGTCGGCATCGTTTTTCTGCGTGACGGCCTCCTGTTCGTTGTGTTCGGCGCGAATTTTCTGATTTTCAGCGTCTTGACGAGCAATGTCTGCCTCTTTCTTTTCCTGCAACGCCCAAAATAAGAATATCAACAAGCCCGCAATGAACACCAGCAGACCGATGATGGTGGCGGCAATCTTGCGGCGGCGCGACCGCTCTTTGGCAACGAGGGCATCGCTGCTCTGCTGCATGAAGGCGTCGCACTTCTCCATGCGGCTTGCGGCGGTGCGGAGTTTTTCGTGCAGGTCGCGCTGCGAATTGTCGTGCTTGAGAATCCAATATTTGTTTGGGCGGCAACGCTCGTACCATTGGCTGAAAATGGCGTAGTTGCCAGATGCCAAAAGGAACTCCGGGCTGCGTCCGCTGTCTATCCATCGCTGCACCTGGCTATTGTAATCGTTGTATTCTTTGAGGTTGTCGAGTTCCTCCATGTCCCACTGCGTCAGCAACTTCCAATTACGGATTAATGCCTCGTGCGTAACGTCGAGCACGGTGGTGCCGCTGAGATATTGGGTTGCAAAATCGCCTTCCACCGCAAACGGACGCAGCAACGTATTTTCTTCGGAACGGAAGATGTTGAGAACGCCGCAAACTGTTGATTCCTTGATGTTTGGCTTGTTGATAATGCCTGTAATTTCTTGCAGGGTGCAACGGTTGCGCACTTGGCGGTTGTTGTCGATTTTTGTAAGGCTCTTGAAGGCAATTTCTATGATTTGCTTGCTCTCGTCGGGCGTGATTGTCTTCTCCGCCCAATGAGCATTGTGCATAAAATAGAGGTAGGCAGATTCGTATAGCGTGCCGGCGTGGGCGTTGAGTACGTTGTTGAGGTCGGGATGTTCGTAGTATTTTTGCTGATAATAGGGCAACATGGCGTACCAACGGTCGTATTCCTTCTGCTCGTTGTCGCTGAGCATTTCGCGGGAGATGCCGGCGATTTTTGCAAGGTGCAACAAGTCAAGCGGTTGGCTACCGTTGTCGGCGGTCTTCCAAAGAAGGTTCAAGGCGTGCTGCAACACGGGGAGTTGGTCGAAGCCGGAGTTTAAGTTGTTGATTAACACCTCTGTAAGCCGTGAGGAAACACTGCCGCCCGCGAGGATTGCGGGTTGCTCTATCACCTGGCGGATTTCGGTGCGTTTCAATTGCGGCACAAAAAACTGGCTGTACGCGATAAATTCGGGCAAATCTTTGAACACGGTGCATTGCGAGATGTAGTCGCTTCGCATCGTAAATATCACATATATAGGCAGTTGCTCCAATATCGCGAGTCTAACTGTATCCAAGAGGACATTGACGCAGGTGTATGCCTCGTTGCTCGGCGTGCCATCGTGGAAGTTTTCGTTCATGGTAAACACTTCCTCAAATTGGTCGGCTACTATCAACACGTTTTTGCCACGGTTTTTGGCATCGGCGGCGTCCTGGACGTAAAAATCGGATTTCTTATAAATGTTGACAAGTGCCGAAAAACCACGACGCAATTTTCTGTATGTATCGTCGTAATCGAGGTGCATCTCGTTGGCGGCGGTGCGGGCAAGGCTTGCGAGCGGGTTGCGCTGCGGCTTGAAGTCCAAAACAAGCCAACTATTAAACTCCGCCTTCAAGAATCCCGCCCTGATGTACGGCACCACGCCCGCATACACCATCGACGACTTGCCGTCGCCCGACGCACCCGTTATAAAAGCCATCTTGTTTTGCTCCAACAATTTGACTATCTGACGGATATGCAAATCGCGCCCCTTGAAGAAGATGCTCTCTTCCTCTGTAAATGGCCTTAGGCCCGGATATGGACAGATACCGGTTTTCATTTGTTTTGTATAGCAACGTAATTGGCAAGGCAAAGATACATAAAAATCATGAATTATTATCGTGCGCAAAAAAGTAAAATAATTTCATGATAATTATGAACGACCAGTATGACATTGATATACAGGTTACAACAAACCGTTGTCCAAAAAACTGAAATACGAATCGCCAGCGATGATAATATGCTCCATCACAGATACATTGATGAGGTTCATCATCTTCTGGATGTCTTGGGTGAGCATAATGTCCTCCTGCGACGGCATACGGCTGCCTCCGGGATGGTTGTGGCAGAGGATTACGCGGGTGGCGTTGCAACTGATGGCTTGCGAGGCGAGTTTGCGGAAGTCCACAGGCACTATACTGCCATTGCCCGTGCCAACCTGCGATTTTTGTATCATCATCCCCGAATTGTTGGTGAATATCGCCCAAAACTCCTCGCAACCCTTGAACCTCAAAAACTGCATCACTTCGTATGCCGTTTCTGGACTGTTAATTTTGATGACTTCACCGAGACTCGCCATGTGGATGCGCCGTCCGAGTTCCGCCGCCGCCTTGATGATGCAGGCTTTTGCCGGGCCTATGCCAACAACGTCCTGGTACGCCTCCATGGTGCTGCGTACAAACATCACGAGGTTGTTTTCGCAGTTTTTGAGCACCTCTTCGCCGAGTTCCACGGCAGACTTGGTGCGCGTCCCGTTGGTCATAAGTATTGCGAGCAACTCCGCCGTAGAACACGATTCTGCACCGTGATTGATGAGTTTTTCGCGTGGGCGGTCGTCTTCGCTCCAATCTTTGATAGGCATGATGATGTGTGTTGTGGGTTCGTTAAAAATTTTCGATAAAGGTAAACATTTTTTTTATAATAACTACAAAAAATATTACTTTTGCGTATTATTAACGCTAAAAACCGCATCAAAATGGCATCTCAAAAATATAAATACGAATATCCCCATCCGGCGGTGGCAACCGACTGCGCTGTGTTTGGCTTCGACGGGCAGTGCATCAAAATCCTATTGATACGTCGTGGCATAGAGCCTTACATGGGTTTGTGGGCGTTGCCGGGCGGTTTTCTCCGCATGGACGAGACCACCGACCAATGCATCCGCCGCGAATTGCATGAAGAAACGTCGTTGCAGCCATCTGTAATAGAGCAATTAGGAGTTTTCTCGGCTATTGACCGCGACCCACGTGAGCGCGTGATTTCTGTAACGTATTATTCGCTCGTCAAAAAATCGGATGTGAAGGGCGGCGACGATGCCTCCGATGCTCGTTGGTTTTCGCTCAACGCGCTGCCCTCTCTCGCCTTCGACCATAGAGAAATACTCGCCAAGGCGTTGCAGACGTTGCGGGAGAAGATACATTTTGAGCCGATAGGTTTTGACCTGATGGACAGGCACTTCACTATACCAGACTTGCAGCGATTGTACGAGTCGATTTTGGGCGTCAAGTTTGACCGCCGTAATTTTATGAAGAAGATTCTCCAATCGGGTGTGATTTCAGAGTGCCAGTCGTCGGATGTGGCGATTGTTTCCACAGATAGACACGCGGGCAGGACGCCGAAGTATTACACCTTCAATAAGGATGTTTACGAGAGTATGAAGGGCAATGGAAGGTTCAAGATGGAGTTTTGAAAATGCGCCTGTAAAGGACTGAACCAGGAGGTTGAGGCTTTTACAGGCGCAATGAAGGGTGGGGCGGGCGGACGAGCCGTCCGCGTTCCAAATTATTCTGCTTTTTGCTCGGTGCCTTGGGGGATCATAATGAAGTCGAACCGGTTGGCGGTTTGGAGCATATCGTAGATGTAGTCGCGGACGTCGGAGGCGGAGACGGAGCGGTAGGTGGCTTCGTAACCGGTGTGGTAGTCAAGCGAATAGATGTATTTGCCTGAGAGTACCCACTCCCAATAGTTGTTGGTCTTGACTACTTCTTCGTGGTGTTTGAGGAAGTATTCGCGGGCTTTTTCAAGTTCCTGAATGTCAAAGCCTTTGTCGGCGACGTTGCGGGCGATTTGGTACATCGTGCG
>JAEEGL014329062.1_pt1 | contig 22359 bp, 20 predicted proteins | sample 9134231 | NCBI WGS metagenome assembly JAEEGL01 (sample SAMN16246548, study PRJNA631951) | gut metagenome | biome: gut microbiome; feature: rumen; material: fiber-attached | host: Bos | place: Iran: Karaj | collected 2018-10
AGGAAGCTGGTATTCCTATCATCGCTTATGACCGTCTTCTTATGGACACAGATGCTGTTAGCTACTATGCAACATTCGATAACAAGGGTGTTGGTACAGCAATTGGTAAGTACATTGAAGAGTCAAAGGATCTTGCAAACGCAACAGATTCTTACACAATCGAGTTCTTTATGGGCTCTCCAGATGATAACAACGCAGTAATGCTTTACAACGGTCTTATGGAAGTTCTTCAGCCATATCTTGATAATGGCACATTAGTATGTAAGTCAGGTAGAACATCATTCGAAGATACATGTATTCTTAGATGGTCTCAGGAAACAGCTCAGCAGAACTGTGAAAACTACCTTACAGGTTTCTATGCAAATGATAAGTTAGATATCTGCGCAACAGCTTTCGACGGATTTGCTTATGGATGTAAGGCAGCTCTTGAAGGTGCTGGATATAAGGTAGGCGAGGATTGGCCACTTATTACAGGACAGGATGCAGAGCTTATGGCTACAAAGAATATCATTGCTGGTTCACAGACAATGTCAATCTACAAGGATACACGTCTCCTTGCTGACAAGTGCGTAACAATGGTTCAGGCAGTTCTTGAAGGTGCAGAGCCAGAAATCAACGATACAGAGCAGTACGACAATGGTAAGCTTGTTGTTCCTTCATACCTTTGCACACCAGTTGCAGTTGATAAGGATAACTACAAGGAAATCATTGTTGATGGTGGCTACTATACAGAAGAGCAGCTTGCTGAATAATTAGTTTATAAGTTGTAGTGGCGACTTGATAGAGTCGCCACTATTTATAAGAAGGAGAAGTTAATATGTCAGATTACATCTTGGAAATGAAACATATCACAAAAGAGTTTTCTGGGGTGAAGGCTCTTGATGATGTAAATCTGCAGGTGAAAAAGGGAGAAATCCATGCTCTTTGTGGAGAAAATGGAGCTGGTAAGTCTACACTGATGAACGTTCTTTCTGGAGTGTATCCTTACGGTACCTATGAAGGTGACGTTGAATACCATGGGGAGGTTTGTAAATTCCATAGCCTCAGGGATTCAGAAGCCAAGGGCATTGTTATTATTCATCAGGAGCTTGCATTAAGTCCCCTTCTATCAATTGCAGAAAATGTATTTTTAGGTAACGAACAGCTTTCTATGAAGGGCGTTATAGATTGGACCAAAACAAGACAGCGAGCACAGGAGATGCTGGCAAGGGTAGGTCTTGAAAATGAAAATGTCAATGCACCGGTTAATTCTCTCGGCGTTGGAAAACAGCAGCTGATAGAAATTGCAAAGGCAATGGCAAAGAAGGTAGAGCTTTTGATTTTGGATGAGCCTACAGCAGCTTTAAATGATGAGGAATCAAGAAAACTTCTTGATATCATGTTAGAGCTTAAAAAGCAGGGAATCACCTGTATCATCATTTCTCACAAGTTAAATGAAATTAGCTATGTAGCAGATGCTGTTACAATTATTCGTGATGGTAAAACAATCGAAACTCTTGTAAAGGGAGTTGATGATTTCTCAGAGGATAGAGTTATCAAGGCAATGGTTGGTCGTGAGCTTACAAACAGATATCCTGTTAGAGAAGGCGTTACCATTGGAGATACTATTTTTGAGGTTAAGAACTGGAATGTCTATCATCCAGATGATGCAGATAGACAGGTTCTTAAAGACATTAATATTGAAGTTAGAGCAGGAGAAGTAGTGGGACTTGCAGGACTTATGGGCGCAGGACGTACAGAGTTTGCCATGAGTGTGTTTGGACACAGCTACGGACAGAAAATCTCTGGAACTGTAAAGATTAATGGAAAAGAGGTTAATCTTCACACGGTTAAGGATGCCATTGATAACAAGCTTGCTTATGTTACTGAGGACAGAAAGACTAATGGTCTTATTTTGATTGGTGATATTAAGGAGAATATGACTATTGCGGCTCGTCCAAAGTTCTTCTCTAAGCGAGGTGTTATAAATGGAAATGAGGAGATTTTAGCTGCTGAAGAATATAGAAAGAAAATTAACGTAAAAGCGAATTCCATCAATCAGGTGGTTGGTTCACTTTCAGGTGGAAACCAACAGAAGGTTGTACTGGCAAAATGGATGCTTACACAGCCTGATGTTTTGATTTTGGATGAGCCAACACGAGGCATCGATGTAGGTGCCAAATATGAGATTTATTGCGTCATTAATGAATTGGCAAAGCAGGGAAAGGCGGTTATCGTAATTTCTTCAGAAATGCCAGAAATTATTGGTACCTGCGATAGAATTTATGTCATTAATGAGGGAGAGATTGCGGGCGAACTTTCTAAGGAAGAAGTTTCTCAGGAAAGAATCATGCAATTTGTAATGGCCCACAATAGAAAGGATGATGGAAATGGAAAATAAGAGAGTTAATCTTGATATGAAACAATATGGCATGTTCATTGCCCTTATTGTCATTTATTTAATATTTGCACTTCTTACTGGTGGCAAAAACCTTACACCAATGAATATTAACAACCTGGTTATGCAAAACGGATACGTTGTTATCCTGGCAATCGGTATGTTACTTTGCGTATTAACAGGTAACGTTGATCTTGGTGTTGGTTCTGTAGTTGCACTTTGTGGTGCCACAGCCGGCATTATGATGATGGACTACAAAATGAATATGTGGGTTGCTATTATTGCAGCTCTTGCAATTGGACTTTTGGTTGGTATGTTTGCAGGATTTTTCATTGCATATCTTAGCATCCCTCCATTCGTAGTTACACTTGCAACTATGCTTATGGGCCGTGGTCTTACATATACACTTTTACAGGCTCAGACAAAGGGACCTCTTCCAACAGAGTACAACTTTATTGGTGCAGGATTCCTTCCTACTTATAAGATTTTCTTTGGTGATGGAATACTTGATTTAGTTTCAATTGCTGTTGCCATAATTGCTTCAGTTGCACTTATCTGGGCTGAGCTAAAAGGAATTAAGACAAAGAAGAAATATAATTTTGCTCTTGCTCCAGCTTGGCAGACAATCCTTAAGGTTGCAATCGAATTATTCATTATTTGGTTCTTCCTTTGCAAACTTGCCCTTTATAATGGACTTCCATTTGTTCTTCTTATTATGGTTGTTCTTATTGCCATCTATGCATTTATTACAACAAAAACTGTAGCTGGTCGTCAGATTTATGCTCTTGGTGGAAATAGAAAAGCTGCAAACCTTTCCGGTATCGATACAAACAAAGTATTTTTCTGGGTATATACAAATATGGGTGTTCTTGCAGCTATTGCAGGTATTGTACTTTCAGCAAGAAACGGATCATCTACACCTAAGGCCGGTGATGGTTTCGAAATGGATGCCATAGCATCCTGCTACATTGGTGGAGCTGCCGTAGCTGGTGGTTCTGGTACAATTCTTGGAGCAGTTGTAGGTGCCTTTGTAATGGGTGTTCTTAATAACGGAATGTCCCTCTTTGGATGGTCAACAGATATCCAAAAAATCGTAAAAGGAGCCGTACTTCTTGGCGCCGTAACAGTAGACGTTATGTCTAAGCGTAAGAAGAACTAATTCTCACATTCATAGACTAGGATTAAGCTGGTAAGCAACAAGCTCTTAGGTTTCTCAAGCGAAGCATTTTACGCTGAGCGGAGAAACACTAAGGCTTGTAGCTGTGACCAGCTTTTTGTATACTATGAATAGGGTTTTTATTGGGAGAATTAGGTATGTATAATGTTATGTTAGTTGATGACGAGGAAGAAGTTCGCCTGGCCATCGAAAAGAAGATTAATTGGGAAGAATTAGGGTTTAAGGTTGTTGGTACAGCTGAGAATGGTTATGAGGCTCTTGATATGGCTTTGGAGCGCCGTCCAGATGTGGTGATGACCGATATTAATATGCCTTTTATGAATGGCTTGGAATTTTCCAAGCAACTAAAGGCAGAACTTCCTGCTACTAAATTTGTTATTTTATCAGGCTATGATGAATTTGAATATGCCAAGGAGGCTATAGAGCTTGCTGTGGTGGAATATGTTCTAAAGCCTGTTAATTCTGATGAGCTATATCAGTTGTTTTCACGTCTAAAGGTGCGTCTTGATGATGAAGAAGAGCAGAGACGTAATCTTGAAAATCTAGAGAAGTATTACCAGGAAACATTTTCACAATTTAAAGATATTAATACCCATGACCTTGTAGAAAAAGCCAAGGCCTATATTTCAGAGCACTTTAATGAACGTGATTTATCGGTAGACACTTTATCTAATTATCTTAATGTTACTCCTAATTATTTTTCTACTTTATTTAGGAAAAAGACAGGGTATACATTTGTGACTTATCTTACTAATCTTAGAATGGAAAAGGCTAAATGGCTTTTAGATAATACTGATGAAAAGGCCTATATAATTGCAGGCTTGGTTGGTATAGATGAGCCTAATTATTTTAGTTACGTTTTTAAGAAAGCTTATGGTATTTCGCCATCAAAGTATAGACTGAAAAAGGAATAATCAATGAAGGAATGGGATGTTAAAAGGCAGTTTGCAAGGGTCAAAAAAGCCTCCAAGAGACGAAGCATTCAGTTGATTATTTCGCTTTCTTTTACTATTGTTTCGATTCTTAGTATGGCATTTATGACCTTTGCTTTTTATACAAATTACACTAATACAGCAAAAGCTACTGCCATTGAAAATAACATACAGGTAATAGACCAGATTAGCTGGAATCTTAATTCATATTTGAAAAATATGATGAGAATTTCAGATGGTATGTATTACAACGTAATCAAAAATCTTGATCTAACAAGCGACAGCATGAACAAAGAAATGGATCTTCTTTATGAGGCAAACAAGGATAATCTTATTAGTATTGCCTGCATTTCTCAGGATGGTGCCCTTATTTCTGCTGCACCAATTGCCACTAGAAAAGCTGGAGTGGATTTTACAGAGCAATCTTGGTTTACAAGTAACGAAGAGCGCATGGAAAATTTTCATTTTTCTACCCCACACGTTCAAAATATGTTTGAAAGTAGTAATTACAGGTATTACTGGGTTGTTTCTCTTAGCAGAAGTGTAGATCTAAATTACATGGGATATAACAGGCGCGGTATCCTTCTTGTTGACATGAATTATTCTGCAATAGAGCAGATGTTTTCAAGGGTAAATGAGGGAGGTACAGGATATGTTTATCTTATAGATTCCGAAGGGGAGATAATATATCATCCAAAACAAAAGGCAATCTATACAGGGCTTGTAGAAGAAAATAATTTAGCCGCAGCTAATTATGATGATGGCAATTATATAGAAAATTTCAATGGAAACAAGAGGTCCATTATCGTAAAGACGGTAGGATATACAGGCTGGAAGATAGTGTCCGTAGTTCCAATGAAGGATTTGGCTGCTCCTTTTAATCAGCTAAGGGCTTATATGATGATAATCATAACAGTTACCATTTTCTTGATTGTATTTGGTAATATTTTCATTTCTAAAATTGTAACTGATCCGATAAGACGCCTTGAAGAATCCTTGAATTATATTGATGACGGGAAATTTGATGAAGAAAAGATTTATATTGGTGGTTCGCATGAGATAAGGCACCTAGGAAGAACCATAAAATCCCTTGTAGCACAGATGCATAAGCTAATGGAAGAGCGCGTCAAGGAACAAAAGGAAAAACGTAAATCCGAATTAAATGCATTGCAGGCCCAGATAAATCCTCACTTTTTATATAATACCTTAGATTCGGTTATTTGGATGATTGAGGCTGAGAAATATCCAGAGGCTATTTCTATGATTAAAAGCCTTGCATCTCTATTTAGAATCAGTCTTAGCAAAGGAAATAATATAATTACAATTAAGGATGAGATTACTCACGCCAGAAACTATTTAGCTATTCAAAAGGTGCGCTATAAGAATCGTTTTGAAGCAAATATTGATATTGATCCTGCAATCGAAAACTGTATTACCATCAAACTTATCATTCAGCCCCTTATAGAGAATGCCATTTATCATGCAGTAGGGGAAATGGAGGATGATGGGCAGATTGACATTAAAGGCTATGAGAAGGACGGAGATGTTTATATCGAGGTCATTGATAATGGTATGGGTATTCCTCAGGATGTTTTAGATAATCTTCTTAAGGAAAAGAGTGAGTCCCATGGAAAAGGTTCTGGAATAGGACTTTGGAATATTAATCAACGAATCAATCTGTATTTCAAAGAAGACTATGGCCTTAGCTTATATAGTGAATTGGATGAGGGAACCAAAGCAGTTATTCGTTTGCCAAAGCTTACAATGGAAGAATATTTAGGAGGTGAAGCCGATGCGAAATAAAAAGTTATTTATTGGCTTTGCTATAGCCGTTGTTTTTCTTTTGACAGCTGAGTTATATATTTATTTGGACTACACTAGAGTCTCAAAGGAAGAAGTAAAGATTTCTTTTATAGTCACCGGAGATAACCTGGATAGATGGGAAAATATGAAAGCAGGTGCGGAAACCGCTGCAATGGATAATGACTGCATTGTTGATTTTATAAATTCTCCTGTGGAATACGGTGTGGATGGAGAAATAGAGGCATTAAGTAAGCAGCTAAAAGATGGTGCTGACTATGTTGTTGTAGCATCTGGCGATTATGAAGCCATGAAGGAATTCGTAAATACGAATTATCTTTCAGACAAGGTTATATTTGTAAAAAATGGTTCACTAGCAGATTTTAAAGATTCTATCATGACAGATGATTATAGACTGGGCGCAGATTTTGCTCAGTATATTAAAGCTGATGGAAAGGCAGATAAGCTGGTATTAGTTAGTACCATAGAGGATTTGGATACTATGGAACTAATGGAAGGCTTGAATGATACCTTTAAAGATTCAAATGTAAAGATTGAATACAGAAAGCTTTCTGCTACCTCAGGAACTATAAATCAAAGTATGTATAATCTTGGCCAATCAGGTTTGTTTGATGGCTTTATTACCTTGGATTTTGCCACTCTTGAGGCTGCCGCAAGGGCTCAGGGAAAATTGAAAAAGCCGGTGCTTATTTATTCTATTGATAATAGCAAGGAAGCTGTTTATTATCTGGATTCTAATGTTATTAATGCTTTGGCATTTAAGGATGATTATTCCATGGGCTATTTAGCTGTAGAGCAGGCACTCTTAGGGAATAATATATCGCCTGATAATAATAATGAGAATCTATATTATATTTCAGACAAGGAAACTATACATTCAGATAAGCTGGAAAAGGTTTTGTTTCCATTTGTTAAGTAATTCGGAGAAGTATTATGAAAAAAGTTTTTACCATGCTTTTATGCTTTGTTGCAATAGTGTCGATTTGCGGGTGTAAATCATCCAATGATAAAGCTGTAAAGGAAAGCATAAAAGTGGGGATTACCATGTATAATGAGTTTGACCCATTTACAGAAGATATAAGGCACAATATTGAGGAATACTTAATAGAATATCAGACAAGATACGGAGTAGAGATTTCTACATCTGTAGTTTATTCAGGCAAGAATCAACTACTACAAAATGATCAGGTTCAGGATTTTATTGATAAGGATTACGATGTTATATGTGTAAATCTTGTAGATAGAACTGATCCTTCCGTGATTATAGAGGCTGCCAAGGCAGCAGATAAGCCTATTATTTTCTTTAATCGAGAGCTTGTTGAGGATGATTTAAAGCGGTTTGATAAGCTTTATTATGTTGGAGCCAGACCTGAAGAAAGCGGAAAGCTGCAAGGAAGAATTATCGTGGAAGCCCTTCGTGAAAGAATGGATGAAATTGATTTAAACCAGGATGGTATAATTCAATATGTAATGCTTGAAGGGGAACCTGGACATCAGGATGCTATTGTTAGAAGTAGAGTTTCTGTTGAGACAATTACAGGCTGTGGAATAAAATTAGAACGTCTTGGAGACGAAATTGCAAACTGGGATAGACAACAGGCTCAAACAAAAATCACATCACTTTTAGCTGGTTATCCTCGCCAAATAGAGCTTATCATAGCAAATGATGATAATATGGCTTTGGGGGCAGTTGATGCTCTTACTAATTTTGGCGTTCAGACTATGCCGCTTATAGTGGGGGTTAATGGTCAGGAAGAGGCCCTGGAAATGGTAAATGAGGGGATGATAGAAGGAACAGTCCTTAATAATTCAAAGGAGAAGGGGAAAATCATCGCAAAATTAGCGTTATTTTTAGGTGTGGATGGTAAACCGCCAAAGGACCTTCCACTTGTTGATGGAAAATATTATTATATATCCTATGAATTAATCAATAAGAAGAATATTAATGATTATTTTACGGAAGAGAATTGAGTCTAATATTTATAAAAAATCTTGCTAGAATAGGCTTTAAAGGTTTATAATCTTTAAAGTCTATATTTATGTCTTAAATTACTTACGGAGGGTCAGCTTTGCTAGATAAATTAGAAAAGAAAATTGGTAAATACGCCATTTCAAATCTTATAGTTTACTTATTATTAGGCTATGCAATCGGCTATTTATTGCAGTTTGGACAAAGATTTACAGGTATTCCATATCTTAATTATTTGATGTTGGAGCCATATTATATTTTTAGAGGACAGATTTGGAGATTAGTTACCTGGGTAGTTATTCCACCTAGTAACACAAACATTCTCTTTGCGGTTATTATGTTCTTCTTGTATTACCAGTTAGGTACTACTTTAGAGAGAACTTGGGGAGCTTTCCGTTTTAATGTTTATATTTTTGGCGGTATGCTCTTTACAGTTATAGGTGCATTTATCACTTATGTCATTTATGGACCTACAGTTCCTATTGGTTCATTTATCAGCACTTATTACATTAATTTATCAATATTCCTTGCATTTTCTACTTGTTTTCCAGATATGCAGGTGCTTTTATATTTCATCATACCTATTAAAATGAAATGGATGTCAATTTTCTATTTAGTGATTATTGGTTATTCAGTTGTTGATTATTTGATGTCAGGCTATTTATTTGCAGCTATGCCTATCATAGCATCACTTTTAAACTGGTTCATTTTCTTTATGATGACCAGAAATCTTCAGCGCTACAATCCTAAGGATATTCACAGACGCGCGGAGTTTAGAAGACAGGCGACACCACCTCGTACTCAGTACAGAGATGGAACACCTATCGCAAGACATAAATGTGCTGTTTGCGGACGTACAGAAATCACAAATCCAGAGCTTGATTTCAGATTCTGTAGCAAGTGCAGTGGTAATTATGAGTATTGCTCAGAGCATTTATTTACTCATCAGCACATTCAAAATTAATTAGAAAGTAATTTATAGAAGGGACTATATAAATAATGAGTGAAGAAGTAGTAAGCAAAAATTTTATCGAGCTTGAAATCGATAAGGACTTAAGGGAAGGGGTTTACGATCACGTTTGTACACGTTTCCCTCCAGAGCCTAATGGATATTTACATATAGGACATGCAAAATCTATCATCTTAAACTATGGCCTTGCCAAGAAATACAATGGTGAGTTCCATATGAGATTTGATGATACAAATCCTACAAAGGAAAAGATAGAGTTTGTTGATTCTATCAAGGCTGATATTCAGTGGCTTGGTGCTGATTGGGGCGAGCATCTTTATTTTGCATCTAATTACTTTGATAAGATGTATGAGGTTGCAGTTGATCTTATTAAGAAGGGTCTTGCATATGTCTCAGATCTTACAGCAGAGGAAATGAGAGAGTATCGTGGTGACTTTGAGCACCCAGGTAAGGAAGATCCTAATCGCAATCGTTCCGTAGAAGAGAATCTTCAGATGTTTGAGGATATGAAGAACGGCAAATACGAGGATGGAAGCCATACACTCCGCGCTAAGATTGATATGGCATCACCTAACATCAACATGCGTGATCCAATCCTTTACAGAGTAGCCCATATGACACATCACAACACAGGTGATAAGTGGTGCATCTATCCTATGTACGATTTTGCACATCCACTTGAGGATGCCTTCGAAAATATTACACATTCTATTTGTACACTAGAGTTTGAAGATCACAGACCTCTTTATGACTGGGTAGTTAAGTCAGCTGGCTTTAAGAATCCACCTCGTCAGATTGAGTTTGCTAAGATGTATCTTACAAATGTTGTTACAGGTAAGCGTTATATTAAGAAGCTTGTTGAGGATGGTATTGTAGATGGATGGGATGATCCACGTCTTGTATCTATCGCAGCACTTCGTCGTCGTGGTTTTACACCAGAGTCATTAAGAAAGTTTGTTGAGCTTTCTGGTGTATCAAAGGCTAATTCATCATCAGATTATGCAATGCTTGAGTACTGCATCCGTGAGGATCTTAAGACTAGCCGTAGCCGTGTAATGGCAGTACTTGATCCTGTAAAGCTTGTTATTGATAATTATGAGAGTGATGATGTAGAGTGGCTTGAGGCTCCTAATAACTTAGAGAATCCAGAGCTTGGAAGTCGTCAGGTTCCATTTGGTAAGGAGCTTTACATCGATAGAGAGGACTTTATGATTGAGCCTCCTAAGAAATACTTCAGACTTTATCCAGGAAACGAAGTACGCCTTATGAATGCTTACTTTGTTACTTGTACATCATATGAGACTGATGAAAATGGCAATGTTACTTGCATTCACTGTACTTATGACCCAGCTACAAAGGGTGGAGATGCTCCTGATGGCCGCAAGGTAAAGGGAACAATTCATTGGGTAGCAGCAAAGACTGCTCTTAATGCAGAGGTTCGTCTCTACGAAAATATTGTAGACGAGGAAAAAGGAGTGTATAATGAAGATGGTAGTTTGAATCTCAATCCAAACTCACTAACAGTTCTTAAAAACTGTCTTGTGGAGCCATCTTTAAAGGATGCAAAGGCCTACGACAGTTTCCAATTTGTAAGACAGGGATTTTTCTGTGTTGATGCAAAAGATTCTAAGGAAGGTGCATTAGTATTTAACAGAATTGTATCTTTGAAGAGTTCATTTAAGTTACCAAATAACTAATTGTTAACCAACAAGAAAAGGACGAGTTATGAATTTACTTTCTGGAATGGAAAAGTTCGGCTTTTCGATGGACGGAGAGCTGGATATTTTGGCTGATGAAAAGCCAAAAGCAGGGGACAAAGCTGGAGCAAAGGCTGCAGCACCAGTGGTTAAGCAGGAAAAGGACTTTGTCATTGATAAGAAGATTCGTTGTCCAGTATGCGACAAGGAATTTCCAATTAAGGCAGTCCTTGCTACAAAGCTCAAAAGATTAGAGCCAGATTTTGATTTGAGGCCTAATTATGAGCATATTGACAAGATTAAATACGATTTTAATTCTTGCCCAAATTGCGGATTCTCCGCTTTGGATACTACATTCTCAAAGATTGATACAGCTCGTGTGAAGCTTATCAGAGCTGAGTTTTGCCCAAGTTTCAAGCCTCAGCCTAATGAGACCCTTCCAGAGACATATTCTTATGAATATGCTATAGAGAAATTTAAGCTAGCTCTTATATGCACTATGAAAAAGAAGGCTAAGATGTCTGAAAAGGCTTATGTTTGTCTTAAGATTGCATGGCTTAGACGTGCACAGCTAAAAGAGCTTGAAGGTGATAAAGAAGCTGATCCTAAGATTATCGAAATGGTTAAAAAGGAGTATGATGGCTTTTATATTCAGGCCTATGAAGGCTTTATGAAGGCTATTTCTTCAGAAACTCCACCTTATTGTGGAATGGCTTCAGAGGCAGTTGATTTTATGCTGGCTAATATGTCTATCTACTATAAGAAATATGATGCCGCTATGAAATTAGTTGCCAGACTTATTCAATCACCTAGTACATCCCGAAAGCTCAAGGATAAATGCGTAGACTTGAAGGATGAAATAACAGCAAAAGCTGCGGCAGCCAAAGCGGCAGCGGCAAAGAGCGAATAAAGACGTAGGGACCACATATCATTTCGATATGTGGTCTTAAAATGTATAGAGGTACACTATGAATTGGATTAAATATTCCATTAATACAACTACAGATGCAGAGGATTTTGTTGGAGCTGCTCTTATGGAGCTTGGCATCCTCTCTATCGAAATCGAAAATAACATTCCTGTTGACGATGGAGATAGACAGGGGGGAGTTTTTGAAGAGCTTCAGCCAGACTTGCCAGAGGACGAAGGCCTTTCAGAGGTTTCTTTTTATTTAGGTGAGGATGATGACCACGAATCACTTCTTTTACAGGTTAAGGCGGCACTTGAAGAACTGAAGGAGACTATGGATATCGGCGAAGGTACCATCGATACTTCAGTTACAAAACAGGAGGATTGGATCAATAATTGGAAACAATTCTTCAAATCATTTTATATTGATGATATTCTTATAAAGCCTACCTGGGAAGAAATTGCTGATAAGGATAAGGGCAAGATTTTTGTTGAGATTGATCCCGGAGTTTCTTTCGGTACAGGAAAGCATGAAACTACACAGCTTTGTATACGCCAGCTAAAGAAATATCTTAAGCCTGGGGATGAAATACTTGATGTAGGCTGTGGCTCAGGTATTCTTTCAATTATTGCCAATAAATTATTAGATGGGAAATGCCATTTAGTAGGTACAGATATTGATGAGGATTGCATCACATCCACCTATGAAAATTTTCAGGTAAATCATATAGATAAAACAGCAGGAGATTTCTACGTTGGAAATCTTATTGATGATAAAGATTTACAGGATAAAGTGGGATACGAAAAGTACGATGTTGTGGTAGCTAATATTTTAGCTGATATAATAATTGCTATGGCACCGGCTATTCCACCTGCTATGAAGGATGGAGCATACTTCATCACTTCAGGAATAATCGATTTTAAAGAAAACGAAGTTAAAGAGGCACTAGAGTCAGTTGGGCTTAAGATTCTAGAAATTAATCATCAGGGCGAGTGGGTTAATATTACTGCTCAGAAATAAGAGAAAATATGCAACAGGTATTTGTTAATGAACAGCCGATAGATGGCAAATTTAATATAACAGGTCAGGACGCACATCATCTCACTAAGGTTGTACGTTTGCGTCCAGGAGAAAAGATTCGTGTTTCTGTTTCTGATGGTTCTAATTACATTTGTGAAGTATCGGATTATATAGAAAAGGATTTGGTAGCCACTGTTGTTGAGGAGGTTCCATCCACAGAGCTTCCCAACAAGATATATCTCTTTCAGGCTATTCCTAAAGGAGATAGGATGGAGACCATTATTGAAAAATGTGTGGAGCTCGGGGCTTACGAGATTATTCCGGTAGAGATGAAGAATTGTATAGTCAAGCTGGATGATAAGAAAAAGAAATCTAAGGTGGAGCGTTATCAATCTATTGCTAAATCAGCAGCAGAACAGTCTAAACGTTCAATTATACCTGGCATTCATTCTGTAATGTCCTTTAAGGAAGCCTTTGAATATGCCAAGTCTTTGGATGTAATATTACTTCCTTTTGAAAGCAAAAATGGTATGAAGGACACCTATGATTGTCTTGCTGGTTTGAAAAAGGGCCAAAGCATAGGAGTGTTTATTGGGCCAGAAGGTGGATTTGCTCCAACTGAAATAGAAATGGTAGAAGATTCAGTTCAGCTTATATCGCTTGGACATAGAATACTTAGAACTGATACAGCAGCAATATGCTCACTTAGTATGTTGATGCTTAAATGCGAGGAATTTTAGAAATGATATATTTTGACAATTCAGCCACTACAAGATGCGCTGATGAAGCAGTTGCTATTATGAATAAATGCCTTTTGGAGGATTTTGGAAATCCTTCTTCTCTACATAACATGGGGGCAAAGGGCAAGGATTATCTAAAAGAATCTAGAGAAATAATTGCTGGTATTTTAAAAGTGCAGCCTAAGGAGATTTACTTTACATCAGGTGGTACAGAAGGAAATAATCTTGCTATCAAGGGCGGCGTTAATGCGAAAAAAAGACGTGGCAATCACATTATAACTACTAAAATAGAGCATGCATCTGTACTTAATCCAATGAAGGCCTTTGAAAAAGAGGGCTTCGATGTTACTTATCTAGGAACAGATGAATACGGCGTTATTAATTTGGATGAATTAAAATCAGCATTACGTGAGGATACAATCTTTGTTTCCATTATGATGGTAAATAATGAGATTGGTGCTTTGCAGCCTATCGATGAGGCAGCGAAGATCGTTAAGTCATTTAATAAAGATATTATTTTCCATGTGGATGCTATTCAGGCTTTTGGCAAGCTTCGTATTTTACCTAAGAAATTAAATATTGATCTTCTTACTGTTAGCGGTCATAAAATTCACGGTCCTAAGGGCTCGGGATTTATTTATATTAATGAGGCTATATACAATATTATGGTTCCTCAGATTCTTGGTGGAGGTCACGAGAGGGGAATGCGTTCTGGCACAGAAAACGTTCCAGCTATTGCAGCTCTTGGCGTGGCAGCTAAAATGGCATATGAAAACCTTGACGAGAATCAAAATCACTTGTATGCTATGAGACATCGTTTGATTGAGGGTGTTTCTTCCATTGAAGGTGTTAGTGTAAATGGACATCTAGATAATAATAGTGCTCCACAGATAGTTAGTGTTTCCATAAAAGGAAATCGTACTAGAGCGCAGGTTATATTAAATGCGCTTCAGGATAATTATGGTATATATGTATCAGCGGGTTCTGCTTGCTCCTCTAATAAGCCGGCTATCAGTGAGACACTTAAATCTATTGGCCTTGAAAAGGATTTATTAGAGCGTACAATTCGCTTTAGCTTCTGTCCTGAAAATACAATGGAAGAGGTTGAAGCAGCCATAAAGGCGCTTACAGAATTAGTTCCAATGATGACATTATAATTTTTATATACATAGAAAGGATATTATGACTTACCAGGCATTTTTAATTAAGTATTCAGAAATCGGTGTTAAGGGAAAGAATCGATTTATGTTCGAGGATGCCCTTGTGCGCCAAATAAAGAGAGCTCTCTATGAGGTAGAGGGTAAATTTGTTGTTAAAAAGCAGAGCGGTCGTATTTTTATCTCTGTTGAGGGAGAGTACGATTATGATGAGGCTGTTAAGGCACTTCAGCATGTATTTGGTATTAGTGCTATTTGTCCTACAGTAGTAGTTCCTGATGAGGGATTTGATGCTCTTGCAGATGCTGTTATCAAATATGTAGACGAAGAGTTTGAAGATAAGAACTTTAGCTTTAAGGTTATGGGACGTCGTGCTAACAAGCAGTATCCAATGACTTCTATGGAGGTTGCTGCTGAAGTAGGTGCACGTCTTCTTGCTGCATTCCCAGAGATGCATGTTGATGTTCACAATCCAGATAAAATCATTTACGTTGAAGTAAGAGAGAACATGGCAATTTACTCTACAGAGATTCCAGGTCCTTGCGGAATGCCTGTTGGTACAGCAGGAAAGGCTATGCTTCTTCTTTCAGGTGGTATAGATTCACCTGTTGCAGGTTATATGATTTCAAAGCGTGGTGTTTCGCTTTCAGCTACATATTTCCATGCTCCACCTTATACCTCAGAGCAGGCTAAGCAGAAGGTTGTTGATCTTGCAAAACTTGTTGCAAAGTATTCTGGTCCTATCGATTTACATATTGTAAACTTTACAGATATCCAGCTTTATATTTATCAGCAGTGCGCACATGAGGAGCTTACTATTATCATGCGTCGCTATATGATGAGAATAGCAGAGCATTTCGCTAAAGAGAACGATTGTCTTGGACTTGTTACTGGAGAGTCTATCGGTCAGGTTGCATCACAGACAATGCAGTCACTTAATTGCACAAATGCAGTATGTTCGCTTCCTGTTTACCGTCCACTTATTGCTTTTGACAAGCAGGACATCGTGGATATTTCAGAGAAGATTGATACTTATGAGACTTCAATTCTTCCTTATGAAGATTGTTGTACAATTTTCGTTGCTAAACATCCTGTTACAAAGCCAAAGCTTGAGGCTATCGAAAAGCACGAGCATAATCTTGATGAGAAGATTGATGAGCTTATGAAGCAGGCTATTGAGTCAGTAGAGATTATAAAAGTAAAATAGTACAAAAAAAGACCAGACATTAAGTCTGGTCTTTAGAATTACTTTTTAAGGTAAAAAGGATTAAACGATATAATCCTTTAATGTAGACATTACATCTTCTGCATCGCCATCAGCGTGAACAGTAAGATCGATTGGCTTAGAAAGATCAAGAGAAAAAATTCCCATGATAGACTTAGCATCAATTACATAACGTCCACTAACAAGATCAAAGTCATAATCGAACTGGCTGATAGTATTAACAAATGACTTTACCTTGTCAATTGAATTAAGAGAAATCTGAACTGTTTTCATCTTATATGCCTCCTCCGTGAATTTATGTTGAATACAGTTTTTATACTATAGCAATGGTACTCAAAAGTCAACAAACTCTTGCACTTTTAAATGATTTAGAAAGGTTTTTAATACAATGAAGAAGGCTGCTTTACACAACCTTGGATGTAAGGTTAACGCATATGAAACAGAGGCCATGGAAGAGCTTCTAAAAAAGGATGGTTTTACCATCGTTGGATTCGATGAAATTGCTGATGTGTATGTTATTAATACATGTTCAGTTACAAATATAGCTGATAGAAAATCTCGCCAGATGATTCATAAATGTAAAAAGCTTAACCCTACTGCTTGCGTAGTTGCTGCTGGATGCTATGTCCAAAATTTTGGTAAAGAAGTAGCAGATGAGCTGGGGGCAGATATTATTCTTGGAAATAATAAAAAGAATGAATTAGTAGAGAAAATTCACCAGTACTTTGAAGGGCTTGATTCTTCTGATGGCCCTATCCTAGACTGGATTGATATAAATGAAGGCAATGTATCATACGAAAACATGCATATTGAGAAGGACTCAGAACACACTAGAGCTTTTGTAAAAGTTCAGGATGGGTGTAATCAGTTTTGTAGCTATTGCATCATTCCTTTTGCACGTGGTCGTATCAGAAGCCGTGCTATTGAAGACGTGGTAGAAGAGGTTACAGGTCTTGCTACAAATGGCTACAAGGAAGTGGTTATTACTGGAATTCATCTTAGCTCATATGGCAACGGTACAGATTATAATCTTGCTGATTTACTTGAAGCCATTGAAAAGATTGATGGAGTAGAAAGAATTAGACTTGGTTCACTTGAGCCTCAGATTGTTACAGAGGAGTTTGCGAAAAGAGTATCAGCTCTTTCGAAGATGTGTCCTCATTTCCATCTTTCTCTTCAGTCAGGTTGCGATTCGGTTTTAGTTAGAATGAACAGAAAATACACAATTGAAGAGTATACTAGAGGAGTAGAAATTCTTAGAAAGTATTTCGAAAATCCCGCTATTACTACGGATATTATCGTTGGATTCCCTGGAGAAACAGAAGAAGAATTCAATATTACTGCATCTTACGTTAAGGATATAGCTTTTTATGAATTACATGTTTTTGCATATTCAAAGCGTAAAGGAACAAAGGCTGCAACAATGCCCGGACAGCTTACAAATGCTGTTAAAAAGGAGAGAAGCGCAAAGCTTATTTCTATTGGAAATGAAACAACTGAAAGCTATAGAATGTCTTTTGTTGGAAAAGAGCTTGATATTCTTTTTGAAGAAAAAGCTGTAATAGATGGGAAAGAATATTTTATTGGATTTTCTAGAGAGTACATTAAGTGTGCTATTTTAGCGGAAGATTCAAAGGACTTTACAAATGTTATTTTAAAGGCAAAAGGTACTGTTTTATCTAAGGATAAGCAATACTTGATTGTTGAAATCTAAGACTTTCTATATTACAATTAAGTTGAAAATTTTTTATAGTTGTGCGGTTTTAGGAGACGAGGTATATATGGCAGATTTAAGTAACACACAATATTTTAAGGTTCAAAAGGATAATCCTGTTGGTGTAAAAGAAGTGATAGAGCAGGTATACAGTGCTCTTACGGAAAAGGGATACAATCCTGTGAATCAGATAGTAGGATATATTATGTCCGGAGATCCTACATACATCACCAGCCATAATAATGCCCGTAGTCTTATTATGAAAGTTGAACGTGATGAGCTCGTAGAGGAGCTTCTTAAGGAATATATTACTAGTGAGAGCTGGAGTAAGTAAATGAGCAGGATTCTTGGTCTTGATTATGGGACAAAAACAGTAGGGGTCGCTATTAGTGACCCTTTACTTTTGACTGCGCAGGAATTTGAAACTATCACTCGTGAAAGGGCCAGCGCACTTCGCCATACCCTTGTTAGAATCAAAGAGATATGCGAAGAATATCAGGTTGAAAAGATTATTTTAGGTTATCCTCGCAATATGGACGACAGCGAGGGCTTTCGTTGTGAAGATACACTTGAATTTAAAAAGCTTTTAGAGAAGCGTGTAGATATTCCAATAGAACTTGTTGATGAGCGACTTACTACCGTATATGCGGATGAGATTCTTGAGGAATCTGGTGTTGCAAAAAAGGATCGAAAAAAGGTTATCGATCAAATTGCAGCCGCGATAATACTTCAAGATTACTTGGATAATAAAATTAGCCAGTAGATATCAAGATTATATAATTGTTAAGCGAGACATCTAGTCCAGGGGACAATTATATGGCTTGATATGGTAACTGGCAGACTAGGAGTAAGCATGGAAAAGATTATTTTATCCGGAGAAGATGGAGAGGATATTGAGTTTTTTGTATTAGAAGAAACTGTAGTATCTGGAAATAAATATCTTCTTGTATGTGACAGTGAAGATGAAAATGAAGATGCAGAAGCAGCTATTTTGAAAGAGGTTTCTGCCGATGGCGATGATGTTATCTACGAATTTGTTGAAGATGATGTTGAGTTTGATGCTGTTGCAAAATTATTTGGAGAATTAGTTGGCGACGAAGCTGACATTGAAATGTAGACTATTAATAATGCACTTGAATTAGGAGGTTATTTTTTGAAAAAGAAAACTGAAAAGCCAGCTGAAAGGCTGAAGATTATTCCACTTGGTGGTCTTGAGCAAATCGGCATGAATATTACTGCTTTCGAGTATGGAGACAGTATTATTGTTGTGGATTGCGGACTTTCATTTCCTGAGGATGATATGTTGGGCGTGGATCTGGTTATTCCAGATATATCATATCTGAAAGACAATCAGGATAAACTCAAGGGATTCTTTATTACTCATGGTCACGAGGACCATATTGGCGCTATTCCTTATGTTTTTAAGGATTTAAACGTATGCCCAATTTATTCAACAAAGCTAACCAATGGTCTTATCGAGCATAAGTTAGAAGAGCACAAGATGCTCACCAAGGTAAAGCGTAAGGTTGTAAAATATGGTACACACATTAATGCAGGAGATTTCAGAGTAGAGTTCATTCGTACAAATCACTCTATTCAGGATGCGGCAGCCCTGGCCATTTATTCACCTGCTGGTATTGTTGTTCATACAGGAGACTTTAAAGTTGATTACACACCTGTTTATGGTGATCCAATCGACCTACAGCGACTTGGTGAAATAGGCAAGAAGGGTGTTCTTGCTCTTATGTGCGATTCTACAAACGCAGAGCGTCCAGGCTTTACTGCCTCAGAAAAGACAGTAGGTAAGACTATTGATTCTATTTTTGCTGATAATACAACTAGCCGTATTATCATTGCTACATTTGCGTCAAATGTAGACCGTGTTCAGCAGATTATTAATTCTGCTGATAAATATGGACGTAAGGTTTGTGTGGAAGGTCGTTCTATGGTTAATACCATTGATACAGCTCAGAAGCTTGGCTATCTTCACATTCCAGACAATACACTTATTGATATCGAATCATTAAAGGCATACCCAGATGAGAAGATTGTTCTTGTTACAACAGGTTCTCAGGGAGAGTCTATGGCAGCACTTTCCAGAATGGCTAATGGTACTCACAAAAAGGTACAGATTAAGCCTGGCGATATGATTGTATTTTCATCTCATCCAATTCCTGGAAATGAAAAGGCTGTTTCAAATGTTATTAACGATTTGACAATGCGCGGTGCTCAGATTGTTATGCAGGATGTTCACGTATCTGGACATGCTTGTGCTGAGGAGATTAAGCTTATTTATTCCCTTGTTCGCCCTCAGTTTGCAATTCCAGTTCATGGAGAGTTCAAGCATCTTACAGCTCAGGCTAGAATTGCCGAGTCACTTGGATGGGATCACGACCACATCAAAATCATTCGTTCAGGTGATGTTTTAGAGCTTGGAGACAATTACTCTAAGATTGCAGGACATGTTCACACTGGTGCTATTATGGTTGATGGTATTGGTGTCGGTGATGTTGGCAATATCGTACTTCGTGATAGACAGAAGCTTGCAGAAGATGGAATTATTATTGTAGTTCTTACTTTGGATAGTGCTTCTGGAACAGTTCTTGCTGGACCTGATATTGTATCACGTGGTTTCGTATATGTTAGAGATTCTGAGGATCTTATGGACAGTGCCAGAGCGGTACTTTCTGATACTGTGGAGGTTCTTCAGGAAAAGAATATTACAGATTGGAACAAGATTAAATCAGATATAAGGGATAACCTTTCTGACTTCGTATGGCACGAGACACAGAGACGTCCTATGATTATTCCAATCATAATGGAAGTATAAAATGATAGTTGACGAGAGATATACTACTTATCTGAATAGCCTTTATCCGGAGCTTAGCCCTGTGTTAAAGGAGATTCAGAAGGAAGCTTTAGAAAATTTTGTGCCTATCATCAGGCCTGAGACTGTTAATTTACTACAGCTTCTGGTTAGGATGAATAGACCAAAACGTATCTTGGAAGTAGGGGCTGCAGTTGGTTTTTCTGCAAATGTTATTGCGGAGGCAGCTGGTGATGATTGTGTTATTACAACCATCGAAAATTACGAGCCTCGAATTCCTATCGCAAATGCGAATTTCAAAAGAACCGGAAGAGATGACCAAATCACTTTGCTAGAAGGTGATGCTATGGATATACTTCCTACCTTGGAAGGTCCTTTTGATTTTATATTTATGGATGCAGCAAAAGGTCAGTACATTAATTTCTGGCCTGAAATAAAAAGGCTTATTGCTGATGATGGCATTATTGTTACTGATAATGTATTACAGGATGGGGATATTATTGAGTCCAGGTACGCAATTACAAGACGTAATCGTACCATTCATAAGCGAATGAGAGATTATCTCTATGAGCTGACTCACGATGAAGGTTTTACTACTACGATTCTTCCTTTGGGAGATGGCGTTAGTATCAGCGTGAAAGGAAAGAAATGAGAGAAACAGAATTATTAGTTCCTGCAAGCAGTCTTGAGGTACTTAAGGTTGCTGTTATTTATGGAGCAGATGCAGTTTACATTGGTGGTGAGGTTTATGGTCTTCGTGCAAAGGCCAAGAACTTCTCAAAAGAGGATATGATTGAGGGCATTAAGTTTGCTCACGACCATGGTGTTAAGGTTTATGTTACAGCAAATATTCTTGCTCATAACGAAGACCTTGCTGGAGTTAGAGAGTATTTTGAAGAGCTTAAGGAAATTGGTCCTGATGCACTTATTATTGCGGATCCTGCAGTATTTATGCTTGCGAAAGAGATTTGCCCAAATATTGAGCGTCACGTTAGTACTCAGGCTAATAATACAAATTATGGTACATACAAATTCTGGTATGATCTTGGGGCTACAAGAGTAGTTTCAGCCAGAGAGCTTTCTCTTAAAGAGATTAAAGAAATTAGAGCAAATATTCCTGATGATTTAGAAATTGAAACATTCATTCATGGTGCAATGTGTATTTCTTACTCAGGCCGTTGCCTTCTTTCAAATTACTTTACCGGCAGAGACGCAAACCACGGAGAGTGTACACACCCTTGCCGTTGGAAGTATGCTGTTGTTGAGGAGCAGCGTCCAGGCGAATATCTTCCTGTAGAGGAAAATGAGAGAGGTACATACATCTTCAATTCAAAGGATCTTTGCATGATTGAGCATGTTCCTGATTTATTAGATTCTGGTATCGACAGCTTCAAAATCGAAGGTCGTATGAAGACAGCTCTTTATGTTGCTACTGTTGCACGTACTTATCGCAAGGCGATTGATGATTGCAAGGAATCAGAGGAAAAATATCTTGCTAATTTAGATTGGTACAAGGAGCAGATTGCAGCTTGCACATATAGACAGTTTACAACTGGATTCTTCTATGGCAAACCATCTGAAGAATCACAGATTTATGATAATAATACATACAATATCGGTTATACCTATTTAGGTATCTGTGGCGCTGCTGATAATCAGGGATACTTTGAGATTGAGCAGAGAAATAAATTTTCAGTAGGCGAAACTATTGAAATTATGAAGCCAAACGGAGATAATGTAGAAGTGGAAGTACTAGGAATTAAGAATGAGGAAGGTGAGGATATGGATAGTTGTCCACATCCAAAGCAAAAGCTTTTCATTAAGC
>JAEEGL014753281.1_pt1 | contig 22359 bp, 13 predicted proteins | sample 9134231 | NCBI WGS metagenome assembly JAEEGL01 (sample SAMN16246548, study PRJNA631951) | gut metagenome | biome: gut microbiome; feature: rumen; material: fiber-attached | host: Bos | place: Iran: Karaj | collected 2018-10
GGATGATCCAGGTATAGGTGCCGAGCAATCTGATAACGGCCAACGCTCCCCAAATGATGACCATGCCGATTGCCGCGCCGATGACGAAGCCGAGTAGTTTGTTAAGGAAGTGCCCGACGTACGTTTGCGTAACGAGCTTTTTCAAAAGAAGCATTAAGAGACGCAAAACGATATAAGCAACGATCCACAAGGCGATAAAGACGAGCGCAAGCAGTACGTACGTCGTTACCGTAACGCATAACAGGTCGGCAAGCGTCGGAGACGTTTCCGAAACGAAATTGCCGTCCTCGTCCGTAGAGGTGTAGTTCGCTTTTACGCTGTCGTTTTTGATCAAACCGTCGAGGAGAGAAGCTACCGCTTTCAAAGAACTGCCCGTCGATTCGACGTATGCGCCGACCGATTCGAACGTGTTACCGTTTTCGTCGACGATGGTCACGCCGTCTTCCGTGTACGTAACCAAAATTTTGTCGGCGTTCAACTCCGCGGGAATGGCTTTTTGCACAGGTTGATTGAGCACGCCGTTCAAGGCGGTTTCCAATTCGGTCTTTTCCACGATGAAACCGGTCACGGAACCCACCAAAACGATGGCGAGGACAATGGACAACAGGCCCGATACAAGACCGTAAATCAATTTATACATTCCGCGCCAAGTTCCGAAAATGATCAAAAGGACCAAAACGACGACGACTGCCGCGTCTACGATCAAACCGATACCGGTACCACCCATGAGCAACCTCCATGCTATATAAAGAAAATACTTAAATAAAGTATACACTTAAGTAATTGATTCGTCAAGGGACTTTTCGTATAAAAGGCTCGGGTCGGCAAGAACGGCGCTGTATAATTTTTCCATCGGTGGGTAAAATCATGCTTATGAAAAATGAAAAATATCCCGTTATTTTTTGCGTCGGAACGCCGAAAGTGCGCGGCGACAGCCTGGGACCGAAAGTGGGCGACCGGCTCAAGCATACGTACGACGTGCCCGCCTACGTTTACGGCACTACCGATTCGCCCGTGACCGGGCTTAATTTCCGTTCTTACATGGAGCACGTACGTATTTTTCACCCGCACAGCATGGTGATCGCCGTCGACGCTTGTTTGGGCGAAAAGGAAGAGGTCGGTAAGATAAAGTACAGTCTCAAAGGGTTGAAAGCGGGCACGGCGCTGAAAAAAGAACTGGGCCGGGTGGGAGACGTTGCATTTCTCGGCGTGGTGGGCGAAAGCGGACGGGATAATTTCCGTGCCCTTTCCGGCGCCGACGACAAATCGGTGGAAGAAATGGCGGAAAAGATCGCCGCGAAAATATTCTGTTTTTGCTCGATTTTAAGGTTAGATTATACATTATAGAGTATCTTCATGCACAGTAAAAGCGCGCTGCGGGGAAATGTCGACTCAATTTTTCACATTATCCTTGCAAATCGCGCATAATTTTGGTATACTGAGACAGAACTTTTTTTGAAGAGGAATTATCCGTGGAAAAAAGAAACAACAGAAGAGCTATTATTTTTACCGTTCTTGCCGTCATCCTGATCGTGGCCGTGGCAATGATTATTTATAGTCAAATGAACAAAACTCCCACCAAGTCCTATTCCGAATTGTGGTCGGATATCAGAGCGGGTAAGGTGCAGGAGATCACTTTTCAGGACAGCTACAAAGCGCTAGTAAAAGTGAAAGAGGGCGATCAAGAATCGCAATATTTCGTCATGGTCGTATCCCGTACGCTCGGCGACGAGGTCAAAGAATACTATGAAGAACTGGCCAAAGCCGATCCGGCAAACGGCGCCGCGATCCTGGCTTCTCAGCCGAAAATCACCCTCAACAATCCAAATTCCGGTTCCGGTTGGACAACGTTTGCGTCCATCATGACTTTCGTTTTGATCGCCGCTCTCGGTATCTTTTTGATCATTTCCGTGCGAAAAGGCGGAGCGGGCGGCAACGCGATGAACTTCGGCAAGACCAAGACCCGCGTTTCCACCAACGTCAAAGTTCGATTCAGCGACGTGGCTGGAGCGGAAGAAGAGAAGACGGAACTGAAAGAGATCGTCGACTTCTTGAAGAATCCGAAAAAATTTACCGCCATCGGCGCCAAGATACCGCGCGGCGTACTTCTCGTAGGCCCTCCGGGAACGGGAAAAACACTTTTTGCCAAGGCTGTCGCGGGAGAAGCGGACGTGCCGTTCTTCTCCATCTCGGGTAGCGACTTTGTGGAAATGTTCGTCGGCGTGGGCGCAAGCCGTGTCCGCGACTTGTTCGCGCAGGCAAAGAAGAACATGCCCTGTATTATCTTTATCGACGAGATCGACGCCGTCGGTCGTCAGAGAGGCGCAGGTCTCGGCGGCGGCAACGACGAAAGAGAACAGACCCTGAACCAGCTCCTCGTCCAGATGGACGGTTTCGAATCCAACGACGGTATCATCGTTATGGCCGCGACCAACCGCGCCGATATTCTTGACCCCGCATTAATGCGTCCGGGCCGTTTCGATCGTCAGATCTACGTCAACATCCCCGACGTCAAGGGGCGCGAAGCCATCTTTAAGGTACATGCTCGCAACAAACCCATTTCTTCCGAAGTGGACTTCAGAAACCTCGCCCGTCTTACCAGCGGTTTTTCCGGAGCCGATATCGCCAATATCTTAAACGAAGCCGCTATTTTGGCCGCTCGTGATAACAGAAAAGTCATTTTGATGAGGGACATCACCGAAGGTATCAATAAGGTAGTGGCCGGCCCGCAGAAAAAATCCCGACTGATCACCGAATCGGATAAACGTATCACCGCTTACCACGAATCGGGACACGCCATCGTGGCCAAGTTTATGAAGTATTGCGACGAAGTGCAAGAAGTCAGTATCATTCCCCGCGGCATGGCGGCAGGGTATACGCTCAGCATTCCGAAAAACGACAACAATCATATTTCGTTCAATAAATTGAACGATACCATCGCCATGATGCTCGGCGGCAGAGCGGCGGAAGAAATCGTCATTAAAGACATTTCCACTGGCGCCAGTAACGATATCAAGCGCGCTTCCGAGATCGCCCGCAAGATGGTGTGCGAATGGGGTATGAGCGAAAAGTTCCCTAATATGTACTTTGGCGGCGATCAAGAAGTCTTTATCGGTCGCGATTATCAAACGCAGACCAGTTACAGCGAAGACAGCGCGGCCATCATCGACGAAGAGATCAAAAAGATCATCGAGACCAACTATAAGCGCGCTTTCGACTGTCTGAACGAGCATCGCGATATCATCGACGGTATGGTCCGTCTGTTGTACGAACACGAGACCATCTACATGGACGAAGTGGATATGCTCGTACAAGGAAAGTCCATTGAGGAGATCAACGCGGCCATCGAACAAAAACAGCAAAAACGCAAAGAAGAAGACGAAAAAATGCAGCCGAAACAAAAGCCGATCATAAAACCCGTCTTCGAACCCGCCGATACCATCATTATCGGAGAAGAAGGGAAAGACGCGTCTTCCGAGCAAAAACCGACGGAAGACACTCCCGCCCAGAGTCCGAAAAAATCGGATGTAGAAGAAAAAACCGATAAGCCGGACGACGGCGAAAATAAAGACTGATTTATATTTAGAACAGCGCAAATACCGACTGAAATACGCCCTTTTTGAAGGGCGTATTTTTTGTGATTTTTTACAAAAACGGCTTGTACGTTTTTTGTTGGTTTTCTTGTTTTTTTCGTTCTGTTTTTTTCGCACATTCTTTTTTATAGGATAAAAATGTGCCATCTTGACAACGTGCGCGCGAAGTGATATTATTTTTAGTATGGCGAAGAGTACAAAAAAAATGACTTTCAAGCAGATCATGCGCAGATATTGGTACTGGTTTATGACTATACCGCTTCTGGTGACGATATGTTGCGTATGGCTATTCTTAATCGGGGCGTTCGATATCGTTAAGCCGATTACTATCAGCACGAACACGCCGAAGAATATCGACATGTACGTTGACAGTACTTATCACATGGTCGTTACTTCCGATTCAGACAGAAAACCGACGTATTCGTCCAGTCGTCCGTACGTGGTCGAGGTGGACAGCGACGGCTTTTTGATCTCGCACGACGAAGGGATAGCCGTTGTTACCGTTGATTTCGGCGTCAAAAAATACAACGTCACCGTTAGCGTGTTTCCTTACACCTACACTTGGTATCTGACGACGGGCGACAGCTTTACGCAACAAGACGTCTACGATGCTTTCCCGGAAGTCGAACATACGATACAGTCTTTCAGTATGTCGGGGAGTGAGTACGTGGAAAATCAACCCGGGGACGAGCCCGGACGCACCGTGTTTACCGTAACCGGAGAAATCGCCCAAGACGCGCTTCCGTTTTACGTGGCCATCGGCGCGCCTTCCGAGAAAAACCCGGAAATTATTACAAATAAAGGGAAACTCACCGTATTCTTGGTGCAGACGCAAGACATAAAAGCGGAAAGAACGGCTGCCTACGAACAATCCCTTGCCGCCGCTCAAACGCCGATCACGCAGATCCCGGATCGGGTGGACGAAGCGCTTAAGGTGGATTGCGGCTACGAGATTGACTTGAAACCGCATCTCGAGACGGAAGGGTACGTTACTTACATGTTGCAGGACGTGCCGGACGGGTTCCCCGCCGTGATCGATCAACGCGGGATCGTGAGAGTACAAGCGCTGCTCAACGAGTTTTACGTAGTCGCCGTTGTCAGTACGGGAGAGACGTGGCGTTGGAGATGTACCGCCGTTCCGCAGTTTATGGATCTTGATCTCGTCGTCGGAGAAGAAGTGCTTTTGGACGATATCATATCGTTCATTCCGACGGATGTCGTTCGTATCGAGTGTGCGTCGGCGAAAATAAAGACGCTATATAACGAGGACGGTTTGATGGGCTTCCGCGCGTTGGAAGCGACCGAACAACAGGTGTACGTCAACTGCTACTCGTCTATGGATGAGAATTATATCATTTACCGCATTGCAGTTTCCATCAGGGACGAGTCGGCGGATACAGAGGAGGGAAATGGCTAAGAAGAAGACGCTGTTCGTCGTTCTGTTTTTGCTGTTTTTTATCTTGGCGGCTTTTACGCTGACGGGTCGTTCCGCCTATGCCGACGGTATCGATCTTCGTGTCGTCAATCGCGTTGCGGTCGACCTTATCGCCGCGGACGAAGAGGGCGCCGAACTGGAGTTGACTCCGGCCGAAGACGGCGCGTACGAAATAACGTACGGGGCCGTGCTTGTTTTGCGCGCGCGTTTGGACGATAACGACGCGGAAAACGCCGATTCTTTTTACGATGAAGTCTACATGTATTATCAATGGTTCTATTCGGAAGACGGGGTCGAATTCGCTCCGCTCAACGATCGTATCGTCGGAGAAACGAACCCGTCCGTAACGCTGACCGAACACGCGCAGAGCGGAACATACTATATTCACGTTACCAACATTCAGTACGGCGGAAGCCATAGCGGTTTTATCGGTCAATCGGATCCGCTTAAGATTCGAGTTTTGCCAAAAAAACTGACCGTGGAATACACAACGACCGAGGTTGTCTACAACGGCGCGGCGCAGGACGTCGGCTATACCGTCTCCGGCGAGGTCGCCGGACACCCTGCGGGGTGCGTTGCGGAATACAACAGTTCTCCGTCCGACGCGGGTACGTACACCGTGCACGTGTTCACCGGGAACGAAAACTATTCTTTGGATATTGTAGAGACGCAATTCGTGATCGCCAAGGCGCCGTTGATCGTCAAAGCGGGGGACGCCGTGGTCCTTGCCGGATTTTCCTACGAAGTAGAAATCACTTACGAAGGGTTTCAGGGCAGAGATAACGAAAGTTCTTTGCAGTATGTCCCGAGTATTCGCGGCGAAGATCTCGCGCATCGGGAGCCCGGCTATTACGCGGTTTATCCCGACGGGCCGACGGAGGACAAAAACTATACGATCACCTACCTGCCCGGTACGGTGCAGGTCAACCGCTCTACGTTAAAAGACGACTCTATTACCGGTTTTACCGGTAAAGCGACCGGGTCGTTTTCTTCCGACGCCGCTCTTTCCATTACGGAAAGCGACAAAGACGTGATCAAAAGTTCGTTTTTGTTTTGGCAGATACCTTCGGCGGTCTACGCATTGCATTTCACAGGCGCGTCCAATAAGGACAGTTATACCGTGGTCATGGAAAACGTGGAACTGTCCGGTTGGGTAAACAATATTTGTTTTGTCAACGAAGAAGGAAAAACGGAAAAAGTTTCTTCTTTTACCTACGACAAAGATAAAAAAACGCTTACGCTCGTCCTAACGCAAACGTCCGGACATATCGTCGTCTACCATAACTATTTATGGTACGTCATTCCTGCGGCCGTATTGCTGATTATAGTTATTTCCCTTCTTATCTTCCATCACCGAGACAGAAACAAACACAAACTGAATCGCCTTATCGCAGGTTCCGCCAAGGTAGAAGCCGACTATTATCGTAAAATAATCGGCGAACACGAAGAGAAGGAACGTAGGAAGATTTAGTTTTCGGAGGTTTTGTTTTTGTATGGAAAACACCGGTAAAGCAAAGTTTTTACGGTATTTTGCGCTGCTCATCGCGGCGTTTGTTTGGGGAACGGCTTTCGTTGCTCAAAGCAAAGGTTCGGAGTTTATCAGACCGTTTACGTTCACCGCGGCGCGCGCGTTTTTGGGCGCGCTCGTGCTCATCCCCGTTATTTTGATCATGGACGGCGTAAAAAAGAAAAGGGGAACGTGGACGCCCCCTACGCAAAAAGACAAAAAGACCTTGCTTTTGGGCGGGTTTTTCTGCGGTCTCGTCATGGTTTTCGCCAGTAATTTACAGCAATTCGGCGTCATGTATTCCACCGTGGGTAAGTCCGGTTTTATTACCACGCTTTATATTGTTTTGGTGCCTATTTTCAGCCTTTTCTTAAAGAAAAGGAGCCATTGGATCGTTTGGATCTCGGTCGCGATCGCCGTGGTCGGACTGTATTTTATCAGCTTTGCCGGCGGGGTGGAAAGTATCGCAAAAGGCGACTTTTTCCTGATCGCCTGCGCTTTTTGTTTTACCGTCCATATTTTGGTCGTCGACCACTATGCGAATTTGGTCGACGCGGTAAAACTGAGCTGTATCCAGTTCGTGACGTTAGGCGTTTTGTCGGCGGCGGTGGCGCTTATTTTTGAGCGGCAATATTTCTCGATGAGCGCGATGCTCGACTGTTGGCTACCCGTTCTTTACGCCGGCGTCGGGTCGTGCGGTATCGCCTTTACTTTGCAGAGCGTAGGACAAAAGGGAACCAACCCCACCATCGCGTCGCTCCTGATGAGTTTGGAGTCCGTTTTCTCTTTGCTCGGGGGTATTGTCATCATGCACGAAGGCATGACCTGGGAAGAAGGTTTGGGGTGTGGATTAATGTTTTTGGCGGTAATTTTGACGCAACTTCAGGACCTGCTGAAAAAGAAGAAAAAGGCCTGATTTTTAATTATCTGTTTTTTTGCTTTTCAGCAGAATAAGCGGTACTTCCATTTCTTCTGTAAGTCCGGTATGTTGTCCGGCAAAAACGGACGAAAGCGGGTGCAAAAGCGCCATAACATGGGTTTCCGTACCGACGGCAAAGTAGTTGCCGAGCAGGTTCAATTTTTCCGTTCTCGGGCCGAAAACGCCTTTTTCTATGAGGTCTTCCGTCTTCAATAAAACGAAGTGTTTTCCGTATTTTTCGGTAAAATATTTTTCAAATTTTTCTTCCAAACCGGCCTTAACGTGTAAAGAAACGGCGCGGACTTCGATATGAAGAGGCGCGGAAAGCATATCCGTCAAAACTTTGTCTTCATACATGGGTACGTAGCCTTTTATGTTGACTTGACCGTGGTCGGCGGTAACGATGACAAGGGTGTCTTCGAGGTCTTCCACCAGTTTTTTCGTCCGGTTTTGAATGTCTTCCACCATCTGTTTGGAGACTTCGGCGTCGACGCCGCGGTGATGAAAGATGTTGTCCGGTTGCGGGCAATGCACGTATACGAATTGTTTTCCGGGGCGGGCGCAAATTTCGTACAACCTATCGAAGACGCCGCTTACCGTTTCTTCGACGATGCGGTTTTCGTTGCCGTCGTCTATAATGGCGGAAAGGATGGAACTGACCTGATAGTCGGTCTTGTTATCCAAATAAAACCCGCGAAGCGGGAACATTTTTTTCAATGCTTCTTTGTCGACTTTTTCGTATCTGTTTTCGGACTTGGTGCCGACAAGGATATCCACCCGCCCACCCAGCGAAGGGATATTCATGCACCATCCGAAGCGACCGTGTTGAGACGGATACAGACCGGAGATCATGGTGGCCGAGGCGCAGGCAGTGGTGGAAGGGAAAACCGTGGTCAACTTCTTTACGGTATTTGCGCGGAAGTACCCGTCCGCGGGCGTGTTGAGCGCGAGCGGATAGGTGCCGAGAGCGTCGAAGACGAGGAAAAGGACGCGTTTATAGCCTTTTTTCAGTTCCGCGTCCAGTTCCGGGACGGTTTTGTTTCCGTTGGGACGACCTAAGAAAGCGGACAGGGACGCCGCGACGTTCAGGACGTTGTTACCGTTGTAATCGGGATAAATAAAAGCCATAAATCTCACCTTTTTCGCTGTTCTATACCGATTATAGCAAAAGAAAACGACCTAGTCAAACGTTCTTTGACGGACCGACCCCGATCTCCGATTTTGGCTCTCTTTAAAATAAATATAATTTATTATTAAAGAAATCAAAAAAGGTATTGAATTTCCGACGGCATTATGGTATCATAGTAGACATGAAACTGTCGAATTCTCTCTTTGGCATGAAAAAAATCATTCGGGTGCTACTTTTGGCGGTCGTAATAACGCTCGTATTCTGCTCGGTGGTTTTTGCTCCGCGGTCGGATCGCGCCGCTTTCGCCGACGGAGAATTGGGCCTTGGATGGGAAGTCTCCGTTAAGTATAGAGAGGGTTCCGGCTATTCCGATATCACCCAGCACGGTTTTTGCAAGCAAAGAGAACTTTGGTTCTTCGTTTCCGGTTATTCCCTGAACGACTCTTACGAATATTGCGTCACGAAGACGGCCAAGACGACCAAAGAGGCTTTGGACGGTTGCGAATGGACGCTCATCAACGCATCCGGCAGCACTTCCGTCGAAACGCTGGACGGTATCAATTACATCAAGTGCTCTTATACCGTCGACACGTCGGACGGCGGTATCAGCAGGGATTATTACTATTTCAGACACGTTTATCAGGTAGAAAGCAACGGCAGCTACGTCAGAGAAAAAGAATATTACGCTTTTGAAAGCGGAGAGAATTTTTCTCCCATTTCTTGGTATATCACCGTCAACGTCAACGACGGCAGCGAAAACGCCTTCCGGTCCATCAGCGCGAGATATCTCGCCAAAGGCGCGACGGCGGAGACCAAATACGACGGAGCCTGGACGGCCAATCCTGTCACCTTTACCGTTTCCACCGCGACGATGGAAGCAAGCGCCGTAGCCAACGAGAACGGCGGCAGTACGCTCGTTTATAACGACGCCAGAGAAAGAATTTCTTATTCGGAAAACTTCAACGGTTATTACGAAACCAAATACAGAGAGATCCGCGATACCGGTCTTTATTCCGACGCAGACGCGATGGAACTTGCCAAAGTAGAAGCGGCCAAGCTTGCGAACTGGCAGTTTTTCCGTAACGGCAGCAACGAGATTTCCGTTTCCAAGAGCCTGGACGGCATCGTCATGTGGTTCCGTGTGACGGATATTACGGGTGAGTATCCGAAGTTCGCTTACTACGGTAAAGGCACTGACGGTCTGGACGGCGAAGCCTATTTTATCAATATCGACCCCGCCACGCCCAACTTCGACGTGTCCGCGCAGACCTATAACGTCGACGCGGAGTTAAAGGAGTACATATCCGCATCCTGGACGAGCAACAGCGTTGTTTTCCATCTGAGCGATACCAGCAAATGCATTTCCAATATTTCTTATCAATATTCGGCCAACGGCGCAGGCTTTGCCGAAATGGGCGGGACCGAACTGGAGATCACCGTTTCCACCAATCCCGTGTTGTTCCGCGCGGTGACCGAAGCGGGTAAATACTTCGAGTATTCTTTCAGATACGTCGTCAATATCGACAGCGTTTCTCCGCAGATCCTCAGTGAAGGTTATACCATTGACCCGGACGGCGAAAATACTTCGGACGTGTGCGATAAAAAGCTTTCTTCTACGGAACAGGCTATGTCGCTCAACGGCACCGTTTCCGCGGTTACGGTGTACGACTACGCCAACAACAAAATCACCGTTAACGTCTATAATCGCGACGCAGAGGGCAAACCCGTCGTCAATACCAGCGGCGTGACTTTCTACTACCAAGATGCGCGTGCGCGCAACCTATATACAAACAACTGGCAAAAAATGACCGATTTCGAGACGTCCGGCGACGAAAGATATTACCGGTACTCGCTCGCTATCGGTACCGATATTTCCGCAACGCGTTACGTTAAGTTCAAGATCGTCAGCGGCGCCGGTTTGTCCAGTAAAGAATTGGAAGTTTCCGTGACCGTCGTAAACAGCGTATTTACGTTTACGCTTCCGGACGAAAACTATTTGATCGCGCAATATAATCAGGACGGGTGGATTTCCGATAAAGCGACCATTCGGGCTATTGTTTCCGTCGATGACGCCGATCACCCCACCACGCAGTATACCTTCTATTATTGGACGGACGAATTGACGGGCGAGGGTACCACCGAAGCCAAGATCAAAGCGCAAGCGTCCAGTTCCGTCGGTACGCCGGTTGAATTTTACGATGAAAAGAACGGCGAGATTCTTTGGATCTACGAATTCGATCTGATCGCCAGCGCAAACTCGTTCTTCAATATGCGCGCCATGAACGCCGCAAAAAAGCTGAACGGCGATACCAAGACGACCTACGATATCATCCGTATCGACGTTTTGGAACCGACGTACACGTGGGAAGCGTATATCTATCCGACGACGGGTGAGATCAGCGCGGACGATCTGAAGGATATCGAAAAGATAAGAGAATTTGCCGACGACGGGCGGATGCTCAAGATTGCCGACAAAGATAATCCCGATGCCGGCTGGGTCAACGGTTCCGTTTATTTGGTCGTTGCCGTCGACGTAGGCGTGTCCGGTATCAACTTGAAAGACATGGCCTATGCCAAGGACAGCAACGGTCGTCCCATGCACGACACGAGCGGTAATCTCGTTTGGCAAGAAGTCTCCGGCGTGCACGCCGTCGACTTCCACGAAGCCAACACCGCCGGCAGCGGCTACGGCAGATATTACTATTTCTTCAGTTTGAACAACAACGACGCGAGTAAGACCATCGCCGTCAACGAGTATCGCTACCGCATTTATACGGGCAGCGGTATTTCCACCGACATTTCTTTCAGCGCCAAGTTCGACTCTACCGACTTTATCCGTTTGAAGAACGTAGACGTATCCAGCGCTTCCGGAAAGAATGCCAATTCATGGTCGGTCAACGCCGGTTCCGGCGTGTTGTCCGATTCCGACTTCTCCGTTTGCGAAGATATTTCGTTGACCTTCGGCAGTTCTTTGGATGCGGCCGGGGTCGAAGACCATTACAGGCTGTTCTATTATCCCTTTACCGCGGATATGGTCCCGATGGCAGGCGCCGTCCCGACCAATACCGAGTTGCTTTCTTTCGCCGCGCAAATTGCCGCCGAGGATAATGCGTCCTCGGTGAAAAAGTACCTCGAGTTGACCGAGGCCGCCGTGAATGCGCGCGTTGCCACAGACAGTCAAGGCACTTTGTATTTTGCCATTTATTTGGTCAGCAAAACGAGAAACTGGCAGAACGTATCCAACCGCAGCGGTTATTACGTTTTGTGTGTTGATTACGACACGCTGAATATCACCATTCAATATCGTCTGGACGCCCTTTCTTCTTTGGAAGGAGGCGAGACGGACGAAGAAGATATGGCTTCCGGCACATGGAAGAGAGGCTCTTTGGAAATTTACGTCACCCTCCCCATCGACGATAAGGGGACCAAGATCAAAGCGGGCGACGGATATACATATTATTATATGCTGATCGCGTTCGGCACCCGCGGCGAGATCCCGGACGTCGACGCCGTACTCGCCACCGAGAGCAAATGGATACCCGTGACCGGCGACTATAACGGCTCGGACGAATTCGTGTTCACCGTTCCTTTTACCAATCGTTCTTTCTACGGTTATATCGGACTGAGCGTTTGCAACAAAGCGTTGTATCGTTCTATCGGAACGGAATCCCTCAAGATCATCCGTATCGACAACACGACGCCCGATATTCTTAAGATCGTGCAAGGTAAAACGGAAGGCGGCTTGGTGGAAGAACGCACGGACGAAGCCACGACGAGAAAGATCGTTTCCGTCAATACCCGCGACGAGATTACTCTCAGCGCCGCAGCCATTCATGCCGATCTTACCCATTCGGCTATCACTTATTACTACATGAAACTGCCGTCCATTCCCACCGACGTCACCGAGAAGAAGTATTCTACCTTGTCGGATATGACGTTGTTGGAAAGCTCCGGCGTCAACGTATTCTCCCTTGCAAATAACTTCTCGAGAGAGAATTTCTGCACCGTTTATCTGATGATCTTCGCCATCAACGGCGTCGCCACCCATTCTACCGGTTTTGCCGGTTCTTCCGAGTGGGAGACGGGCGTAGGCGGCGGCTATACCGTAACGCTCACCACCATTTACGAATTCAATTACGATCCGAGCGACCTCGACGGAACGGCTCTTGCGCCCAGTTCCGGCAGCGCCGATTACGGCAGTAACGGCATGTATGAATTCTTGTGGCAAGAAGTGGTCGGCGTCAGTTTGACCATCAAATCCAATAAGAGAAATAACGTGCCCAATTATTACCGCTTTATGTTCTCCGTGGACAGCGGCAATACCTGGTATAACTATATGGAAGCGGGCGCCGTCGCGTACTATTCTTCGGACGAAATGCGAGAGATCCGCTTTACCGCCGATTCTTTGGCAGAGTATACGGATGCGAACGGAAATCACCCGTTTGAAAACGGCGTTATGGCGACCTTCTTATTCCGCGCCGTCAATAAGGCCGGTTCTTACTACGACTGCGGTAACGTTTATATCGCTATCGACGAGACCATACCGGAATTCGACGTGGTCATGCGCGACCACGACGGTTTGGTTTATATCGGCGGCAATACTATAGACCTGTTCAGCGGCGACGAAAACTGGACCAACGGTCCCGTTACCATCAACGTTAACGTCACTCGTATGCCGGCTTCCGGCGTGCGTGTATATTACTATTTACGCTATCTCAATTCCAACAAGTCGATAGAGTCCCCCTTGGCTTCTTCCAGCGAAGGTAAGGGTAAAGAATTGGTCAGTTACGAACAATTCACCACCGACCGTTTGGACGGCTTTAACCTGAACCGCGACGCGATCATCGTTATCACCGCCGTCAGCCGTTCGGGCGCGAGCAACGTTCAATCGTCCGTCGTCAACGCCCGTGTCAGCGTCGACCAACAAACGCCTGTCTTTACCATGACGGGTAAGGCGTACGAAGAGAACGACAGCGGCGTTGCAACCGGTATCGAAAAGATCATTGCCAGCGGCGAATGGACGGGCATGAATACCGTCAGCGTATCGAAAGAAAAATCTGTCACTAACGTTTCTCCGGTCGTTTATACCTATACTTGGCAGGATGAAACGATGAACGAACCGGAAAGCCACACTTGGAGTGATACCGAAGTCAGCATTTCTCGCAAGAAGACGGGCAAGTTGATCGTTACGGCGACCAGCGCAAACGGCGACGCGTCCAAGGGCCTGACCTACACGGTGGAATTCGATATCAACATCGACACCACGCCGCCGACCATCGAGTTTTCCGGCGGTATCAACGTTATTGAAGGATCGGAACAATACATCGACTTGCAATTGGTCGTTCACGGCGACAATCTCGATATCGTCGAATATATCACCGTTAAGGAAGACAGCCGCGGCTTTACGTTCGACCCGACGGGGTACGTTTTGTCCACCAGTAGCGTGGATAACTCCACCCGTCACGAAGCGGCTGAGCCCAACCCGGATATCAATTATCGCGGTTACGTCCACGTTTACATTCGCGATAAAGCGGGACACGAAGTTCACTTCCAACTCTATGTCGTACCGTTCCCGTTGACGGTCAATACCATTCAGCTTACGGACGAAGACAGAACGATGGTGGACGAACTGGAACACACGCTCAACCTTGCCAAAGAAGCGGCTTATATGGAAAAGAGCCGTATCGAATATTTCGAAAACATGATTTCTCGTTTGCGCGACAGGATGGAGACTTTGCAGACGGAGATCGACGGATACAGAGACTATCTGGAAAAACTGGCCAACAGAAGCAGTTTTGAGCTTCGTTCCGACTATGCCGAAATGCTCCGCTACCGCACCACCTTCCAAAACTACGAAGTATACGGACAAAAGTGGATACAGACGGCCATTACCGGCGACTCCACCAGTAAGTATTACGCTTACTACAAAAACTTCCTCAACCAGTTCGATAAGCTGTTTGCGTTGATGGAACAGGTAGAAAAGGTAGAAACGCACGTGACAGAGCTGCCCGCTATCAACATGGTCGAGTCGGAAGACTACACCGAGATATTGCGCGTGTACGACGAGTACTTTGATCTGACGCAGGACCAAAAAGCTTGCTTTACGTCCAACTTGTATAATAAGTTGATGGATTTGAAAGAAGCATGCGAGGTATTGCTTCTGTCCGATAAAGAGACGGGCGTTCTTCTTGACGGAGACTTCGCGCCCGGAGCTACCGTTGCCGTGACCGCGTATAACAGCGATACAGATACGTATAAAAACGCGCAAGCGCTTTTAATGAATACCGTTGATAAAGATTCTCCGCGTGCCATCGTGTCTATTCATCGAGTTTCGCTTACCGGCGCTTATGCGCAGACAGCCGCAAGCGATATCGTCGTGGAGTTGCCCATTCCGGAAGATTATCAAGACTATATCTCCTTTGACGTATATTCTCTTGCCGACGACGGTTCAATGCGGAAAATAAACGGCAGCAATATCCAGCCCGACGGCAAATCTGTCCGTTTCTCGACGGGTAACCTCGGCACTTTCGTGTTGTGCGTGGCGGCCGATATTCAACCGGGCGAAACCATTGACAATACCTACGGTAGCGTTTTCGGCATTCCGCTGACCGCTACGATGATCAAATATATCCTATACATCGGCGGCGCTCTCTTTGGACTCATCTTCTTGGTGTTCATCATCATGGGTATCCGTCAACGTCGCTTCATGAACAGCTATAACCGTGCTTATAAAAATTCCGTTTATCGCCGTCAGGCGCGCGGCATTCCTAAAGGGAACAAATTGCGGTAGGACGGTATGTGTTTTTTCTTCAGACGTAAATTCATAAAACAACAAAAAGATCTGGAGGCGTCCTTAGACGCCGTTTCCGTTAAATTGGAAAGTATCGCGCAAGAAAACGAGCGGTTGCGTTCTTATATCTCGGACGTGACAAAGCTGTCCAACTCCGCGTTGGTCGACGGTATCAATGCCACGTTGAACGCCGTTATGGAAAATGTCAAGACCATTAGCGCGAGCAACGAGACGCGCATTCTGGAAGTGCGTACGCAGGTGGAAAAGAACCTGACGGAGATTCGCGCCGACAACGAAAAGCAACTGACCGCCATGCGCGAAGTGGTGGAAGAAAAACTGACAAAGACTGTCAACGAACGTATTTCGTCCACCTTTACCACCATCAATCAGCGTTTGGACGAAGTAAATAAGGGACTGGGCGAATTGCAGAGCCTGTCCGGCGGGGTCAACGATCTGAAAAAAGTCCTCACCAACGTGAAAACGCGCGGTGTGTGGGGAGAAGTCAGCCTCGCCAATATTCTCGACAGCATCCTGACGCAAGAACAATACGTAACGCAATATAACGTCACCGGACGCCGCAGAGGCGACGATTCCGGACTGGTCGACTTCGCTATCGTGTTGCCCGGGAAAAAGGATGGAGAAAGGGTATTCTTGCCCATCGACGCCAAGTTCCCGTCCGAGGACTATCAGCGCCTTTTGGACGCATCGGAAAAGGGCGACGCCGCCGGTGTCGAAGCGGCATCTAAAGCGCTCGCTGCCGCCGTCAAGAAGCAGGCGAGAAGCATCCGCGACAACTATATCAACCCGCCGCAGACGACTGATTTTGCCGTCATGTATCTGCCTACCGAGGGCTTGTACGCGGAGATCATTCGCAACGCCGGACTTGCCGAAGAGTTGCAGGGACAATTAAAAGTCGTCCCCGCAGGACCTACCACCATTACCGCGCTTATCAACAGTTTGCAACTGGGATTCCGGACGCTGGCCGTGCAGAAGTCCTCGAGAGAGGTGTTCGACCTCCTCATGAAGTTCAAAAAAGATTTCGTCCAGTTCGCCGGGCAGATCACCCGCGCGCAAGGACAGATTGAGGGCGTCAATAAGATTTTGGACGAAGCTTCTCGGCGTAACGATATGATCATGAAAAAACTGGATAAAGCCGAAGGACTCGCGCCCGCTTTGCCGGAAAGCACGGACGAATAACGGGCTTTTTCTTACCACTTTTTTACACGAAAAACACCGCTCTTTTTATGGTATGATACACCTATGAAAAAGAGCGTTTTTTTATTGATGGCAATTATACTGATCTCCCTTTCCGGTTGCACCGAAAATTATGTTTCGGTATCCCAAATTCAAGATTTTGAAAATGAACCGCTATGTAAAGATGAGACTCCGTACGAAGAAGGAACGGCGTTTTGCGACGGCGAGGAAACGCCGGAAAAAATCCTCGATCGAAAACCGGAGACCAAGACGTACGTAAGGAGTTTGACGGACGGTCTGACCGTCCGCTCCGGCCCCGGAACAAAGTATGAAAAAGCGGGAACGTTGGACGCCGGGGACATGGTGGCGTATTGCGGAACGGAAGGGGAATGGCGCCGTACTTTTTACCGTGGTAAGACAGCATACGTTTCGACAAGATATTCCGAATTGACGGAAATGACCGTGGCTGACGAAAGGACGGAAAGCGTGATCGCTTTGGGGGAAAAGTACCTCGGCACGCCATACGTATACGGGGCGGTGCGGCTCCACGACGGACGGGGGAATATGTTACGCGGTTTTACCGACGTGGAATTCGATTGTTCTTCGTATATGCAATACATATTCTACTACGGGGCGGACATTGTTTTACGAGAGACCACTCGCACACAGGTAAATCAAGGGGTTGCCGTAAAAAAAGAGGATATCCGGCGAGGCGACCTGATCTTTATGACCAATTCTTCCCGAAAAAATCTTACCGGCACGGAGCGGATCGGTCACGTCGCTCTGTATCTCGGAGACAACTATATCCTGCATACCGCGACAGACCATTCCGTCATTGAAAAAATAACCGAGACAAGATGGAATAATTACGTTACTGCAAGAAGGGTAATCTAAAGGTAAGGTCGACTTTCGACAGGCTCATCAGCTGCGATCGTTTGTCGTTGATGTAAATGACTCTCAGAGCACACCTTGTTTTATAAAAGTGACCGTAACGGTCGTACCTTTGCCGATCTCGCTTTGAATGTCCATGTCGGCTTGGCATATTTTGTTCAGACGGTATTTGATATTTTGCAGCCCGAAATGATTATTTTCGTCGAAATCAATGTCACTCAAACAGAATCCAACGCCGTCGTCCTTTATTTCCACGATGAAAGCCAAGGGCAACTCGTATGTTTTTATAATAAGCGTACCGCCTTCCACCTTCTTCATAATGCCGTGTTTGATGGCATTTTCGACAAGCGGCTGAATGCTCAGAGGCGGGATATCGAAGTCGGTTGTTTGAATATCGTAGACCACTTTCAGTCTTTCGCCGAAACGTAATTGTTCCAAAGAAACGTATGCTTGGATATGTTTGAGCTCGTTTTCAAAAGGTATGAGTCGGGTTGCCGTCAGAGAAGACAGATTCATGCGTAAATACCGCGTAAAATCGTTTAACGCCGATTGCGCTTTCGGCGGGTCCATCGGAATCAAGGCCAAAATGGCAGTCAGAGCGTTATAGATAAAATGCGGCTGTATCTGCGACAGCATGATCTTGATCTGCGCGTCCTTATTCTTTTCTTCCTGTTTGGCAAGCTCGATATTTTTTTGTACGTTGAGGAAGAAAAACAGCATTTCGATGGCGATAATGATGGAAGCGTAAGCGATGGCGTAGCCCTTAAAGATGTTTTGTAAAACAATGGCGACAAGGGGCAAAGTGCAATAAAGCGCAAACGCTGTTTTTTCTCGCAGATTCAGTTTTTTGTCGCTCACGGCAACGATGAATATGATCGCGAACATAATGAACTGATACCCTTGCGATAAGATCATCGTTTTACTTCGAACGTACACTCCGCCTTCTGCCGTAAAAAATATTTTTGTAAAAATATTGATGATATCCAATAATACGAAGACGGAAAAAGCAGTTATGTTGATCGAGTATAGCACTCTGTCCTTTTTCGGCGTAAAGCCGATGTAAACCCGCGCATAACGGAATAACAGGAAGACCTCTATATTATTCATAATATAAAAGGTCGTATAAAAAGCTATGATAAAGGCGTTGCTCGTATAGTTGAATTTTATCAACGTAAAGGTCAAGTAGGTGGCAAAATGAAGAATGGTAAATATGAAGAAATCGAGCAGAATTTTTTCGTCTTTCCTTTTTCCTTTTTTGGAAATAAGGTTGACGACGTGGATCATGAGGATCAAAATCCCCACAATGCAGATCGTCGCATTAAAAACAGAATTCTTGCTCATTCGAAACCTTTTTAATAATATTGTTTTATATAATTATAGCATTTAAATATTTTTTTTCAATATATTTTAGCGAGAGTACCGAAAATAGGCTTAAATTACTGCGCGCAGAGCTCAATAACTCATATCGTTTTTACTGAAGCAACGGAAAAGCGTCTCGCTATTGATTTTTATGCGTAATTCGTTTAGAATAATTCTATCTTACGTTTTGGAGAACGATATGAACTTGCGAAGAAACGGTATGTGTCCGGTTTGCTATGCGAAACTGTTAAAAACGCTTTCGACCCCGTCGGAATACGCTATTCCCGCGTTTTATAACAACGTACAGGTCGATAACGGAATGGCTCTGACGCCGCCGATGGGTTGGAGCACATGGAACACCTTTCAGTACGGTATCGACGCCGATCTGATCTTGGAAACGGCGAAGGCGTTCAAAGAAAAAGGACTGTTGGAAGCCGGGTATACCTATCTCAACATAGACGACTGTTGGCAGGACAAAGTCAGGAATATGAAAGGGGAATTATACGGAGATCCTATCCGTTTTCCCGAGGGTATGGCAGAACTTGTCAAAAAGGTCAACGCGCTCGGTATAAAACTGGGTATTTATACCGACAACGGTACGATGACCTGTTGCGATTATCCGGGGACGTACGGACACTACTACCGCGACGCCTACACTTTCGCCAAGTGGGGCATGGAGTATTGGAAATTGGATTATTGCCATTCGGTCGAGTATTCTTTTTGCGCGCCGCGCGTGACGGGGATCCTGGTCGGAAAGAGAGGAGAAATCGGCAAAAAGTACGGTGTGGAAGAAGGCGTCTGCCATAAGTGTCGCGTTTTTAAGATCAAATGGCCGAAAAAAATGTATATGAAGACGTCGCCGTTTTCGCACTTCGTTTACGGGATCGACGCCAACCACGGGCGGATCGAGTTTTTCCACGACGCGCCGGAAGAAGGCGACTATATCGTAACCGTGCACATGACGGAAAAGAATAAGCACGAAAAGTTTTTGGGAGTGCTCGTCAACGACGAAAGGCTGTATACGAGTATTATTCCCGGTAACAGAATTTGGCTTGAGGACTACGAAGCGCATTTCGAGGTGAAACTGCGCAAAGGTAAAAATTCCATTCAGCTTTTTAATCCCATTAAGAACAAAGCTACCTGCGATATGCTCCAATATCAAGAGGTCTTTCGCGCGATCATGCAAGCGACCAAGGACGTCGCCGAAGAAACGGGAATGCCGGAAAAGAAGATCGTTTTTTCCATCTGCGAAGGCAATCAGGCTAATCCGCACTTATGGGGAAAGAGCGCGGGGAACTTATGGCGTACGACTTGCGACATTAAAGAAAACTGGAAGAGTATTCTTCATAACTACGAACACAACGTACAGATATACGAATACGCTTGTCCCGGACATTGGAACGACCCCGATATGCTGGAAGTCGGCGTAGGCGACCTAACGTATAACGAGAGCGAGGCACATTTTGTCGTCTGGTGCATGATGGCCGCGCCGCTGATCCTCGGTAACGATATCCGAAAAATGAGCGAGGAAATATGTCTTCTCGTTACCGATAAAGAACTGATCGCCATCGATCAAGACAAACTGGGTAAGCAGTGCAAGCGTATCGTAAAAGGCGACGTCGACATTCTTGTCAAACCGCTTGCAGACGGAAAAACAGCCGTATGTATATTCAATAAGTCGTCCGAAACGAAAAGCTATGTCGTCGACGAAAGACTTTTGCGGGAAGAAAAGTATATATCTTACCGCGCGTCCGATATCGTACGCGACCCGATAAAGAGAAAAGACGTAAAGAAAGAAAATGCTTTCTCCGGTGAGATCTCCGCAAGAACGGCAAGAGTTTTTATCGTAGGGTAAAGACTCTTTTCTTGTATTTTCTCACAAAAAAGAAACAATATATTCGCTCGGATCGGTTTTCTTTGTTGACTTTTGTCTGCCCATGTTATATTATTATAGTAATATAATAATAAGAGGTATTTTATGGCGCGTAAATCTTCTCGAAAGGACAAACAAATCGTTTCGGCCATGCCCGGCAACTATCCGCAAGCGTACGACGGCGCTTATCCTGCCGCAAACAATCCGTATGGGGCATCCGTTCCGTCGGCGTATGCGAACGCGTTTACGTACGAACCGGTTCCGATCAGGAAGCACGCGCGCGGCATGATCCTGTTCTTCTTGCTCAATATCATTACGCTCGGCATTTACGGTTTGGTCGTCCTCAGCCATGTCAGCCAGGAAATCAACCTGATCGCGTCCGACTACGACAAGAAGACGACGCCGTTTTTTTGCTTGGCTGTTTTTCTTTCGATCATTACGCTTGGCATTTACGGCGTTATTTATATGAACAATCTCTGCGCCCGTATCGGCATTGAATTGAAGCGTCGCAACATCCAATATAAGTTCAGCGAGGCTTCTTATTGGGGTTGGTGCGTTTTCGGAGTTTTGTTCTTGGTAGGGCCGTTCATTTTCTGGCATAAATTCTTTAAGGCCATGAAAAAACTGGTCGCCGACCACAATATCTACGGTTGAAAAAAAGTTAAAGGAGCGGGGTGGACCGCTTCTTGTTTTAGATAAACAGAAGGAGAAAAAATGGAATTTTTCAGAACGGACGAAGCAACGTCTTTAATTAAAATAGACATGGAAAACGGCGACAGCATGATCGCCGAATTGGACGATACCGCCGCGCCTCTTACCTGCGCCAACTTCCGCGAATTGGTAGGAGAGGGATTTTTTAACGGTCTTATTTTCCACCGCGTTATCCCCGGATTCGTCATTCAAGGCGGCGACCCGCTGGGTAACGGTACCGGCGGAAGCAAAAAGAGGATCAAGGGCGAATTTTTGTACAACGGCGTCAACAACCCGCTCAAGCACACCAAAGGCGTGCTGTCCATGGCCCGCACGTCCGATCCCAACAGCGCCACCAGCCAATTTTTTATTTGCTTGGCAAACGTACCTTACCTTGACGGTCAGTACGCCGCTTTCGGAAAACTGATCGCCGGCGAAGAAGCCCTCGACAAGATCGCGTCCGTGCCTACCGACCGAATGGATAAACCCACTACTGCGCAACGGATGAAAGAAGTTTATTTTGTGGAAAAGAAATAATGATTTATTTTGATAAAGATATAGAAGAAATACGTAAGAAAAAAGCCTTCATCTGCGATATGGACGGCGTCGTGTATCACGGCAACGAGATCATACCGGGTGTGAAGGAATTTATCGCGTGGGTCAAAAAGCATAAAAAGAAGTTCTTGTTCTTGACCAACAACAGCGGCAAGTCGCCGAAAGAATTGGAAACCAAGCTCAGTCGTATGGGTCTGGACGTGGACGAAAGCCATTTTTATACCAGCGCGCAAGCGACGGCTCGGTTTTTGTCCTTGCAGTCGCCCGGATGCAGCGCTTTCGTCGTAGGCGAACCGTACCTTTATAACGCGCTCTATTCGGCGGGTATTACCATCAACGATTACGACCCCGATTACGTCGTCATCGGAGAAACGTATAACTATAATCTCGACGCCATGTGCAAGGCGATGAGACTGGTAGAGAA
>JAEEGL014639755.1_pt1 | contig 22358 bp, 18 predicted proteins | sample 9134231 | NCBI WGS metagenome assembly JAEEGL01 (sample SAMN16246548, study PRJNA631951) | gut metagenome | biome: gut microbiome; feature: rumen; material: fiber-attached | host: Bos | place: Iran: Karaj | collected 2018-10
GCTCTGATCGGGATTGCGCTGAAGCTGGTCGCCGGAAAACTGATTCCCGAAATCCGTCTGTTTTTCATGAGGCAGCGGGAATGGGCCGTCTTTCATGAGGTGAATGAAGAATCCCTTGCGCTGGCGGCAGCCCTGACGGAAGAAAACCCGCGCTGCACCGTGATTCTCCCGCCGGAGGGAACCGGTGCTTTTCCCGGCGCAGTCTGTCTTCCTCCGGATGCCGGAAAACTGGCCGCTCTCCGCGGCAGTAGATCCGGCCTATCCTTCTTCTACCTCGGGGAAGACCCCTGGGAGAACCTTTCTGAGGCTCTCATTCCCGCCTGCAGGCAACTGCCGGTTTACTGCATGAGCAGCGGAACAGGCAACGCCTTGCCGGAAGATCTTCATCTGTTCAGCCGTGAAGATGCACTGGCCCGCTTTTACTGGCAGCAGTACCCGCTGAAGAAGGAAGAGAAGACAGTCATCTTCATCGGCTGCGGAAAAGGCGGCACAGCCCTGCTGGAGCGCGCGTTGCTGAACAACGTTTATGAAAGCGGCAGAAAAACCGCCTACCACGTTTTTCAGGATGAATCCGGGTTCCGCAGGCTTCACTCGGTCCTTTCCGTCGCGCTGGATCCGGCGGCCTCGGCCGATGATACTCTTGTTTTTCACAAAGAAAACTGGGAAGAAGCCTGTGAGCTGCTGGAAAACGCCGGTAGAATCATCCTCTGCAGTGACAGTGACGGACAGAACCTCTCCGTTTTCCGTACTCTGAAGCTCTGGTTCGCCGGGCAGGCGCCTGTCCACGTCTGTCTGGAAAATCCGGTGCCCGGCGTCCCTTCCTTCGGCAGTCTTGAGGAACTGTTCACCCCCGCTCTGGTCATCCGGGATGCCCTGAACCGCCGTGCCATGCTGGTCAATGAGCTTTATAACCGGAATGCCCCGCACCCTGTCCCCTGGCGGGAACTGAGTCCGTTTCTGCAGCAGTCCAACATCGCAGCTGCCGACCACCTGGCTGTCAAAGCTCGTATTCTTCTCGGGGACGAAGCTCCGGCAGATCTTTCGGATGATGACTTCCGGAAGGCTTATGCCCGCTACCGCGCGCTGATGCCGGTAAAAGCGGATTTCTTCCGGGAGATCGAGCACCGCCGCTGGCTGCGTTTTTATCAGCTGTTCAACTGGCAGTATGCCCCTCAAAGGGATAATGCCCTGCGGCTTCACCCCCAGCTGCTCCCGTACAGCGAGCTCACCGAAGAACAAAAGCAGAAAGACGATTTTGCCTGGGAACTCCTCGGCCTGCTTGATGCCCCAACTAATCCCTGACAACTTTATACAAACTACTCCGGGGAGGATCTCATGATCCTCCCCGGTTGTATTATAACTTTTTTATCGTTCAAAGCTGCAAGGTAGTGGATAACGTTCATGAAATGCGTTCTGAATCGTTTTGCGAAAACTATCAATATTTTCTTCGGTCTCCCGATCATTTACACAAATCATGGGATGGATGGCATGCCGAATATCATCAGCACATGCATTAACATTACTATCGTCAATCAGGTAATATCCGTTAACAGAATAATATGGTGCAAAATTACCTCTGGCCAAATCCCAATATCTGAACAGATACTGGTTCACATCGGTATTACTTCTGAACCGATGCTGGCATGTCATATCAAGAATATCTCCTGCTTTCTCCCATACCTCTTCTAAAGTAGATTTCAAAAATGGGCACGGCATATGATTATCCTCAAAATGTTGATAATGCGGCCATGGCAGCATAAACGCATTTTTCAAAGCGTATTTTCCATATCGATAATTCAGGAACAGATTAGGATGCTTTAGAATGTTCTTTCTGGTAAAATGCCGATTAACAACGCCCATATCATTAATAACGATCGATTGAATACAGTTCGTAGTCCAGCAAGGAACTAATGGACGCTCGATAAATGAGTAGCACGGCTTTCCATTCCTGAAAAAATCTTCTGGCTTCATAGGTTGGTTTAAAAACATATCGTCATTAAAATATACAAAGTATTCGCTCAGATCCAGCAGTAGATGTAGGTTCAGTTCAATAGGGTGTGAAGAAAAAGTCGGGAGATACTTTTCAGGAATAAATTGATCATGATATACAATCCGTAGTTTTGGGTGCTCACTTACCAAAAAACAAGGAATTTGACGATCCGTTATCAGATAAATTCTCCGCACCCATGGAGCATTGGCTTCTACACTTCGAAACCAGTAGTGAAAAATCCCCCAATCCCGATAACGGGAAAATGATTTTTCCGTCATCCCCTCAATGGATCCATATTGTCTTTTTTTTCTTTGCCAGAGTGGGTCATCACCATCCACCCATGGAACTACAAAATCAATACTCATTTTACCTCTTTAGTGTTCAAATCTGTTCTTCATGTTACTGCATACAAGTTTTTTAGCATCTTTTAATATCGAGTTCTTAAACAACGATTAACATTTTCCTTTATAATTATTTTTATCTATTCATATATCGAATCTTTCATTATTAAACTGTAAATCATTCAAAACCTCTATATCAGATAATGAGGTATAATCGGTATATTTTTTGGTTTTTTGTATGAACGAAATGTAGTCCACATCCTTTTCAATTTTCATATAAGCTCTATACTCTATACTATTTTTATAAAAATTCCCTGTTTGTACTCTTTCATAGTATTTCTCTCTGTCAGACGGCAGAAATTTATAATGCCTCAATATAGTATTTGGCTTTATCGGCACGTTTCTTTCACTAGGATAGTTCCTATGTGCATTAAGAATAAAGTCATACTTATCAATCCATATTAATGGATATTTTGTGATGCATGGTGCAACTATTTCTATTGAAGCAGTTTTAAAGAGTTCATTTCTCCCTCCACCTTTGATATTAGTTGTGTTTTCATAATAATACTCAGGGAAAAAGCGATTATATACTTCTGTTATTTGATTTCTGCCTTTTAGTTTAGTTGAAAAAAGTGCATCTTCAGCAAACATATCAATCATTAGCGAGCATACTCTTGATTGCCTATGGATTGATAAAAAATGTGTTAACTGAGCTACTTTTTTGTTTTCTCTCCCTGGATAATCAAACAATTCATCTGCATCTACAATAATATACCATCGGTTCAATCCCTCAATTTCAATCATTCTATTTATCCATATAATTCGCCTCATGGAAGTATATGTTTCTTTTGCGGAATATAAAGAAATATCTTTCTGTTCTAAAAGATATTCTTTTGTTCCATCAGTTGAATGATCATCAAAAAAAGTAAATGCTTTTATACCAAGGTCATATCTATAATAATTTAAAAAAAATTCAATTCGTTCAATTTCATTTTTAATAACACAGATGACAATCGGGTCATTAGTAGATAAACAATTAGTTTCTCGTAATTTTATCAACTCAATTGTACATTGGCACGCTTCTCGTATAACGCTCTCATAGCTATTGCCAAACGTACTCATTTCTTTTAAGATATTTTTAAATGCATCTGTACCTTGTGCATTGTCAATTTCTTTTTTTAGTTGTTTGTAGATACCCCTATCTGATTTATGAATATATACTTTTCGAATAATTCTATTTATCTTTCTTGGGCATTTGTTTTTCAGTTTTCTTATAATATTTTGCATTGTTCTCAACTATTCATATATCTCTTAAACTCTCTCATTCAGTAAAAAATCGACCCTAAATATCATTTTATCATGCGATTGATATAAAGTATGCTCTCAATAAGTTTTTTCTTCAATATTTATGCTGAAAAGTCACATAGCTACAGTGTAAACGGCAGTATAAAGAATGACGCTAATAATAAGTGCCATAACTGTAGTGCATTATATCGTCTTTTTTACTTTGCCAGGTGGAGTTACTACCATCCACCCATGGAACTACAAAATCAATATCCATTTTAATTTTTTTTAATGTCAATATATTTTTTTGAAGAACACTTAATTATATTACTAAATTATATTTTTTTATCATATAGTCTATTTATAGAGAAAAAGTCCGCTTTATCCAACGAAAAAAACGAAGAATGTGCGGCATTTCAAAGAGAATAATGTCTATTTTTCTGATTTTGTTCCCATATCTGCGATAACAATAACGTACCATTCTTCGCACTTCATACACTCGTTTTCTTTCGGTCTTGGTCCGAATATGAACTTCTCCACTGAGTACAAGATATCGGTAAAACATTTCATATACTTCATTAGGAATAAGTGATTGTAAAGCCATTTCTTCCAAAAATATCGTCCTATCATAGAACGCTTCTATCCTATCAAACGTGTCTATTCCTTTAGTTCTCCGAATAATGCTATGCGGTGATTGAACATAGTAATATAACCGATCTTTGATTGATGCCGTACATTGGCTCTTTGCCAGTATACGATGGATAACAAAGGTATCCTCAAATATCTTTCCACGTGGAAACCGAATCTCAGCCCACAAGTCTCGTTTATAAAGTTTATTCCAAACATTGCTTCTTATACATCTGCTTATAGGTTGCTTCAAGTCATTTATAGTAAAACCATCTGCTATTGATGGTGAAAAACCTTGCCCCGAGAGAGTATTCCCTAACTCGTCAACCATTTCGATTCCACATACTACAATATCTGCGTTGACTTGCAATAGTTTATGGTACAACATTAAATACATTTCCGGGTGGATATAATCATCGCTGTCAACAAAACCGATATAGCCGCCTTTGGCAATATCTAATCCCGCATTCCTCGCATCGCTTAATCCACCATTTGTTTTGTGAATTACTTTGATTCGCTTATCTTTATGTGCCCATTCATCGCAGATCTCCCCGCACCGATCTGGTGAACCGTCATCCACAATAATGATTTCCAAATTAGTGTATGTCTGCCCTACAACGCTTTTAAGGCACTTATCGAGGTATTTTTCAACTTTATAAACAGGAATGATGACACTAATAAGTGAGTTATTATCTTCCATTATCTTTTCCTTAACACTTATGTCATTATAACATTCTCATACCTTACTACTGGAGTTATTGTGAATAAATAGCTTCAGCAATAAAGACATCAATTTAGATCTACTTATATGGTGGGATATGAAATATATTCCCAATCAGCTCTTTTTCTTCACGATTAGTGCTTATAAACCACATAGATACACAATAAACTGTGGTATAAAAAATCACACTAATACTAAATTTTAAGAGTGTATTGCAATATATCACTCGGTTAACTGCCAAGCCAAAAAGGATTGGAGGGATCAGTCCAAAACTCATTCGTAATATAGTTTTCCAAAAGGTAGGGATGTCAATATATAAATATCGATGATAGAAAAAATTCATAACTATGACATCCAGCAAAACAGTTGATACGGCAGTTCCAATCGCAGCTCCTATTGCCCCGATCTTCTTGCACAGCCAAATAGTCAAAACAACATTCAATATCGTCATAACCCCATAAAACAAGGTACGATACCTATGTTTATTCTGCGCTCGCTGAATGGTAACGCCAATATTTTGAATCAAAGGTACAGTTGACGAAATACAAAGTAGCAATGCAATAGGATAGGAACCGCTGTAATCTTGCCCTCCTCTTTCAGCCCACAGATGAATAAACGCCTTTCCAAAAAAAATGATCCCTGTCAGCATTAGCATCTGTATCAGAAACTGAATCCGGCCAAGTTTAACAAACTGTTCTGTCAGTTTGGCTTTCAATTTGTTTTTATCCGCAATACATTCCGCCGTGATTTTTTGTATTCTTGGAGCAAAAACACCCGATACTGCTCCGGAAAAAGCCGAGTAGTAATGATAAAGGGAGCAGCCAATCGCATAAACCGATGCCGCTGCTGTATTGACATACCTTGTAATAAAAACTTTGTCCAGACCGGTAGCGAACTTAGCTATTAATGAATTCAGAGCAATAAAAATAGAATAACTGAAAATACCTTTGATAATTCCAGGCTCAAATCCATGAAAACAAACTTTCATATGAAGCTTGCGAAAACAGTAGATTACATTAACTGTATAGGCAACAAAATCAACTGCTGTAGTCGCTGCAACCATTCCAACCGAGCCATGTCCAGAAAGCAGCAAGGGAAGCGTAAGTAGGGGAGTACAGATATTTTGAAACAAATTGATGCTTTTCGACTGGATAAATCTTTCATTCGCACTGATCACAGCACCAAATACGCTAGCAGGGAATCCAATGGACATATCGATTGTAACAACGATTGCCAGTTTTCTTGCAGTATCATATTCCGCCTGTGTCATTCCATCTGCGAATATATAATGAAGATGATTTGCGATAAAAACACCGCATAGAAGACTTATCGTTCCAATGAGAAAAAAAATGATCAAAAACAACCCATTAAGAGATGCAACAGATTCTTTTTCCTGTCGAGCGTTATACTTTGCAAAATAGTAAATATAGCTACTACTGATTCCAAGTCCAAGCAGGGACAACCACGACATAGTAGAAGAAACAGTACTGTACAAGCCGTGTTCACTCTGCCCAAGGATACGAAGCATGATAGGCGTGTACAGGATAGAAAGCAGAATATTAATTGTTAGTGACACATATGTAAGGATAACGCCCCAGTGAATGTGATTTGGTTGTCTAGTTTTCAAAGTTCTATCTTCTTTCAAATAAAAAAACACGGGCTATTCGAGATAAAATCCAACGAATACCATTGGTTTCATTTATCAATATACTAGGAGGGATATGTCGAATAAGTTGAATCATCTTCTGAGTTTTAGATAGTTCTTTTGTGTTTATTATAATCCGCATTAGTATTATTTTAATCCAGTATTTTAATTTCCTTTGATTGTAGAGCTTTTTTATTTTGTTAGCTTTAATAATCTTTTTATACCACGTCAAGATTTCTTTTGTTAAGTACAGATTTTCATATTGACTGACGCAGTATTTGTTGTGTAATGTCAATTCGTTTTCAGTAACGTTTTCCACTAGAACTCTAATTTGTTTATTTCTAATCAAATTTGCACATGTCAATTGTTCTTCTCTATGGTCTTGTGATATTTGGTCTATATGTTCTCGATATAGCAGGAGATTATCCTGCAACACTTCAATTTTCCCATAGTGTATAACATTCGTCCACAGAGCATAGTCCTGAGCGTAATGCAATGATTCATCATATTGGATTTGGTAAGTCAGAAATACCTCATGATTAAAGAAAGCAGTTGGATGTTTAGGTCCTGGATTCTCAAAAAGAAGCCTGACTCTATAAAGTTCCTGATCTACACTTTTTGCACTTGACTTATATGATTTACATCCAAACTTTTCATAATTTGTTCCTAAAACAATTACATCTGGATGCTGTTCCATGAAAGCATACTGTTTTTCAAATCGTGTTGGTAATGCAATGTCATCTGCATCCATCCGTGCAATATACTTGCCTTTTGCCTCTTTTAGACCGATATTTAATGATTTCGTAATTCCTATGTTGGACTTGTTCCGAATCAAACGAATCCGTCTGTCATTTAACGATTCTAAATAGTTACAAGCCTCATTGGTTGAACCATCGTCTATTATAATAAATTCGAAATCATGGAAAGTTTGTTTCAAAATGCTCTCTACTGCTTCTTTAAGGATTAATACCGAGGTATTATATGTAGGCATTATAACACTGATTTTTTCCAGAAATTCCATAAGCACTCTTCCAAATAAAAGACACAATCAAATTTTACCATGTATTTCGATCCGTTCAAAAAAGGAAAAAGAGTTTAACTATTACAAAGTTTTTTGTAATAGTTACACCTCTTGAGAGTCTATGCGTAGGTCTACGAAACAGAAAGCAGTATACCGATTGTCAAAGAAACATATGCAAGGAAAAATTCCCCAGCGTATGTTATTAAGCCATTTTGTTTGCAAAGTGATTATCTTCTTTCAAATATTATATAAAAGTCGCGAGTTATAACTCTGCTTTGCTCATCATTAAGCCAAGAATCGTTTTTTACGAATTTTCTGTAGAAAATAATAAACCTCATAAACAGCTCTATACGCCAAAACACTGCGGATAAACAACAGTATTTTTAACTTAACACTCTTTGCTTTTCTTACTCGCTGTAGATTGCAGGGATATGGATAAACTCCCTCTTTTATAAGCCTTTTTAGTTCTTTGTTTTTATTCTGCGACGTGCTGGGTAAAATGACAATCGCATTCTCAGTAAAAAAACGCTCCTGTTCCTGTACGAATTGTCTGATACGATAATCTTTAATTTCTTCACCAGACAAAAGACGATGGTATTCAATTGCCATAAAGGCAGTGTCTTGATAATACCTTTCTTTAGCAGATTGTGATTGTGACACTTGTGCCATTTCTGAAATCTGCCTTTGACGGCGAAGATAGACACTTTTTTTGATGATATATATATGGGACTGATCAATCAAATTCCAATATTGGAGGGCAAACAACCTGTCATAGTGATATTTCATGCCTTCCCGAAAGTGTAAGCCGTTATTTTTAATAATATCTGCTCGAAGAATTATTGAAACATCATCTTTGGATGGTTCAAGAAATAACTCTGCAGGTGTAGCATTGAAATGCTGTTCTTCACGAATCCTATCGATTGAAAAGTCGTTTTCGCTGATGTTTTTTAGACCTATTTTCAAAACATCCGGTGATTCATTAGCCAGAATATTAAGGATACTGTCCAGTGAGCCATTCTTTATGCAGTCATCAGAATTAATAATCCATAAATAGCGACCTATACTGTGTTCGAAGCCAATATTCTTGGCATAAGCACTGCCATGATTGGTTTGTGTTATGACAGTAATATTGTCATATCTGGCAGTATATTCCTGCAATACTGCCAGACTGCAGTCATCTGAACCATCATCAACACAGACAATTTGAAAACAGTACGAAACCTTTTGCTCTATAATTGAATCCAGGCAGGCCTGTAGTACGCCATTCATATTGTATACAGTAATAATTATACTGAGTATCGGTTGCTTATTGCTCATCTGGTAGACTCTCACTTTTCAAATTGGCTTTTCTCTGGAAGAATGAAATCAAATGCTGCTTTTACCCTGTCAAACGGTTCTCCTTCGTATTCATCATTGATGCAAATGTATTTGTATTTTCCGGATCTGATTATATCTGGCAATGATTTGCTTTTCATCGTTGTATATCTGCTTATTTTATACTTATTGATAGGAACAACATTGCCATGAGTAATCTGCAGATATCTGATACACCATTCCGTAACATCCGAATAGGTTCTCACCTTATGCATAGATGTTTTTTGAAATAATATTTCATTGTCCTGCCATGCTTTTTCATATGTGCTCTTCAAATAAGAATTTGGGCCATGCACCTCATAAAAACCGGAAAAAAGCGAAAATGGCATAAGCAACAAATTATTAATAAGAAACTTGCCGTATTCGGGGGAAAGCCATATTGATAAATGTTTTTTTTGTATTTCCCTCTTTTTACAGCTACGATTAAGAAGTGCAATATTGTTGTAATAACAGTGCCAGAACACCGTCCCTTGAACACAAGGTATAATATCCTGTACTGCCATCTCCCGCGGAAGGCCATCTTTGAAAAACACATCCGGTCTGACAGCAGACACAAGAAACATATCATCATTAAAAAAAACAAAATGTTCTGATAACTCAGGAATTCTGTGCAGATTCAATGCGATAGCGTTGGAATTAAACGTTGGCCGATATTCTTCCTGGAGAAAATCCTCATGTTTCACGATACACAATTTGGAGTTATCTGTATTCAGCCAAGGTGGTAAATGGCCGTACGTAACGAAAAAGACTTTGTTTACCCACGGAGCAAACTTTTCAACACCGCGAAACCAATATCGCAACAGTCCGTTATCCGTATATCTGACTTTTCCGGCAACATCTGTTCGTAAAGAGTCTTCATCACTTACATATTTTTGTTTTTCCAATTGCCATTCCGGATCATTCCCATCAACCCAGGTAATAACAAAATCTATCGGTTCTTTATTCGTTTTCATTCAGTTTTATTTAATAGTAATGCCGGAATATCACTAAACGACAGATTTTCCCCTATCTTAATCTGCCCATTCCAAATGTTTGGATGAAGCATAACCTCACACTCCCCCTCTTTTGCATTCAGTGAATCAAGGTTTGAAATAACGTTTTTAAGTGAGTCAAAATACCGTGAATCATGACCTCTGACACGATTATAATGGACAAGTTTCCTGTTCAGGTTTTTTTTCTGGAATCTTGCCATCCCTGATGTATGTAAATTGGCAGAAATCCTTACACTGTCAAATTTGTATAATTTCAAGCATGACAACACTGTTTTCTGCATGGAAGGAAAAGTATGGACATGTCCGTGGCTGTCAGCATGTTTTAACGAGAAACCACATCGAAGATATTTCTCAATCTGCATGTTAATTTCAGTCCTGACAGCTTTTTCTTCTCTTGAAGAAAGAAACAGCATAAGTCTCTTATCTTTGAAAATCTTGCCATTAAAATTGCCATTCTCTCCACAGAAGCTTTTTATCGCTTTAATTTCTTCTGAAAGCGGTTTGCCGCATGTCAAATTGATATGCAGCCCCACTTTATTTTTAAACCTGTGTTCCTCGGCAAGCTGTACAGCCTGATCATAAAATGGCATATTTACCATGATAGTTGTTCTATCTAAGCAGTGATGGTCGAAGCCATAAGCAATAGCCTGGTTTACTGTCTCTGTGCGGCCAAAGTCATCTGCATTCAGGATATACTGCATTGCCAACCTCAATAATATTTTCTGGGATAAAAACGCCTGGTGACTTCCCACATCCGAAGTTTTAACAAAATAAAAAGAACTATTCTTTTTGGATCCGGTCTGACTCGGTACTTCTGCGCAAAATTATACCACGTTAACATCTTCCTGAAGTCTGGGTTCTTTGTATATGCTTTCATCTTAGCTACGCAATCCGGATTCAGGCTGAATTCGTCATTTGCGATTGAAAAGTAAGCAGAACATTCAAGATAGCCGATAAGCTGTCTTTTTTTCTGTGTGGAATAGTATGTATTCCCGGTAACGATCTGTTTTTGATAACGAACAAGCGCCATCTGATTATGATATAGTATTCCATAGTGCCTGGTTTTTGTCCAGCCGCGATACCATACATATGGCTCTTTCGAGTAGCTGACTTTTTTGCAACAGGCAAGGTATTCTAAAACAAATATCTGATCTTCGGCAAATTTCAGATTAGAATGAAACCGAATATTGCTTTCAAATAGGATTCTTTTCCTGAAAACACTCCTCCATACAGAGCCATGGATATCCTCAGTATGGAGAGTATTCCCATCTCTATAACTTTCTGTTGATAGGAGGAAATACTGTATATCTTGCGGATTTGCAGTCAGCCTGGAGAAGCTGTGCTCTTTTGTGATCTGTGTATGCCCATCTGCCCAGAACCTGGTAAACTCACAAAAAATAATATCGCTGTTCTCTGCTTCCATCTGCGAGATCATCTTCTCATACGTGACCGGTGCCACAAAATCATCTGCATCCAAAAATGCAACATAATCTCCTGATGCAGATTCAATTCCTTTGTTTCTCGCCGCACTGACGCCGGCATTTTCCTGCTGTATCAGAAGAATCTGCGGATACTGACTTTGATACTCTCTTATAAGTTCATTGCTTTTGTCAGTCGATCCATCATCAATGCAAAGGATCTCAATGTTCCCGTATGTTTGCCGTAAAAGGCTGTCTAAAGTTTCTGAAAGCCATTTCTCAGCATTAAAAACAGGAACGACTACACTAAGTTTTTTCATAAGCACACGGAGTAGGCAGCACAGAGTCCATCAGCTGCTGTAGCCATAGTTTTTGACTTTCAAAATCTGTAAGGGAAGGATTGTCATTGATGCATAACATTTTCAAATCATGATTCAACAGATGCTGTACAATTGCATCGTTATCCGTTTCTATCTCGCAGCATGCTCCTATCTTTCGGTTTCTCGGCACAAACTCTCCTTTTACCAGCCTCCAGTATCTCATCAGATATTGATTGACATCCTCTTTCGTTCTGAATCTGTTTCTGGAAACATAGTCCAGATATTTGCCTTCTGCCTGCCAGACTTCCTCATATGTAGATTTTAGAAAGGCATTTGGCAGGTGTGGGTCTTCAAAGCCAGTAAATTTCCCGATCGGCATATAATACAGATTTTTCAGCAAACCTTTCCCATACCCGAAATAGAACCATTTTGATAAACTGCTTCTTATGCAGCTTTTCTTGTCAAAGTTGGCATTGATCAAAAGCAGATCATTAAAGAGAATATTGGTGATGACTTCTCCTTTTATTCCTGGTATAAGTGCAGAAAACACAGCGCTGTCGCAGGGAAGACCGTTACGGAAAAAATCTTCACGCTTGACTGGCGCTGTAAGGAAAGTGTCATCATTAAAATACACAAACTGATCCGCAAGTCCTTTGATTCTGTGAAGGTTCAGCTCAATAGGATTGGCACTGAAGACAGGAAGATATACCTCCGGCATATAATCACAGTGTCTGACAATATGAAGCTTAGAGTGGTCAGTATTGAGCCAATCCGGAAGCTGTCCGCAGGTAACAAAATGGATGATATTCACCCACGGAGCGTATTTCTCCACTGCCCGGAACCAGTATTTCAGCAACCCCCAGTCCCGATACTGGACAGATATTTTATCCGTATACTCATCATCGCAGTATCTTGCCCGTTCCCGTTGCCATTCCGGATCATTTCCGTCAACCCAGGTCAGAATAAAGTCGATCTTATCCATATTCAGCACCTATTGTGTCAGTTGTTCATATATGCTGATATACTCCTGAGCCATACGCTCACAACTATATCTTTGGCAAGCTTTTAAGGATACATCCCTCTTGATAATTTGACGTTTTAACATTGTTAGTAGCGCTTCTTTTAAAGCACCAATATCCCCATAAGGAACGAACGAACTGAATTCCGGCAAACATATCATTTCCGGAGCGCCTGCTTCAAAACCAATAATTGGTGTTCCGCAGCACAGTGCTTCAGCGCAAACCATACTGAATGTCTCCTGTCTGCTTGTCACCACACATGCAGCTGCTTTCGCATAGTATTCTGCCAATTTATCCTTCTCTGAAACCTGGCCGGTGAATGTAATATTTCCAGCTTTATATTTGTTCCGGGCCGGCCCAACTACAGTATAGTGTATCGCCTCATTCTTCGTCGCCTCTGCCAGCTTCAGCAGCCATCGACCGCCTTTGTTTTCGTCTTCAAAGTATGGTGTAACATATATTACTTCTTTATGATCAGTTTGAATGGAAGCCTGGTAAGTGAATGCTCTGGTATCTACGCCATTCATAATAGTTCTGCATAGGTAGTTACCCAAAATGGCAGATTCATTGGATCTGTTGCTGACCCAGTCTGACACACCTATTAATTGCAGATTTTGGAACCCCCTGAAAGCTTCCTTCATCCTGTTCCAGTTTTGTGCTGTTGCAATCCCGTTTTTTGACCCAATTGCTTTTACAGGGTCCGCACACTGATTGCAACCGCTTCTCCACTGTTCGCATTCAAATGCATATCCACAATTTCCGGTATAAAAGAATTCGGCATGCTGTGTTATAACAGTGGGTATCTTTTTCTCTTTAAGCCAAGAGATCAGACTGAAAATGTTGCAGAAGTTTCCATTGATACAATGTAGGTGTACTACTTCAGGACAGAAAGAGTCAATAATTCTTTCTATTTCCGCTGTTGATCGTCTTGCCATTCCGTACAGATTTCCTGTGAATCTGGCCATTCCGCTTCGCATTTTTGAAGCAGCTTCCGACGAGACTTTACAAACTAAAGAATCATCCGCTTTCCCGCCGCGTCCATAAAGAACCATACTCTCCAGATCAGCAGCTTGATAATAATGATGTAGCTCAGCTACAATTCTGCCTGTGCTCCCTTTGCCATACACACAGTTGATTTGAAGAATTCTCATTGTATTTCTGCCTTATGATCAACAGCCTGAGCACTAATCAGGCTGTTGGAGACATACAAAGGGATCATAACAAATAATGCCGTAATAAAGAATGCATCCATTGAGGAAAAGAAAAGAATCGGCGTCTGTGCTACCATATACAATAAAACCAGTGCCTGAAGGCCCAGACATAATGCTCCTGTCATTCTATCGATACTTAGAACAAACAAAGATCGTTTTAAACACCAGATTATGACGATCAGAAAAAAGGCAAACATGACAACTCCGCCGACATTCAAAATGTAAAGATAAGCATTGTGTCCGCTTGTACTGTTACCGACATAGCCATGTCCGAACAATTTTTGTCCAAACGATCCATTCCTGAAATAATTCCACTCATTCCAGTACATCATCGCCCTGCCCTGATCCAAAACCGAGCCAGAGGTTTCAAAACTGCCTTTAAAGATTCTGTTGAGTATAAATGCCCTGACTTTGCCGTTGGAGAACCCGATCAGTGCGGTAGTCAATGCAGCAAATGAAAAACCGAAAAAATATTGCTTACCAGCACATAACGACAGTACGAAAACTGCAATCGCACAGCCAAAAATCGCGGTTCGTGAAAAAGTTGAAACGAGATTAATGCCAAGGAAGCAGAGCAGGAGCAAAAACGCTGTTGTGTTGAGTCTGTTATTGTATCTCATCCAAAATACAAAAATCAGGGCAGCTGCCAGGTACAGAGCGTACTCATGGTTACTGTACAGAAAACTTTTGCATTCTGAGCCATAGGCACCAGCTCTTGTTAACGCGTTGGTAAAACGCCCTGTTTTAAATATTATACTGTAAGCTCCGAGAATAATGGCAAACAATACAACTTTTCTGCCAAACCATTCCAGATCGTCATTTGATATTTCTTCATTGTAAAGCCATATCAGGAATACAATAATCTCAGCAAACATAAAAGTTACCGTGACAAAAGAACTTAGAGTCACAGAATCTGAAAACACTGTAACGAACTGCGTAAAACCAAACATTGCTACCAGTGTTTTTATGCCTTCTGTCTGATAAGTGTTACGGCGTTGCTGAGCATACAGGATAACGATGGCGAATAATGCCATTTTCACAGCAATATCTATAAGGCTTCTGTTTGGAACAGGGCGGAATGTCTGCCAGATAATAACAGCTGTCCAGTATGTGAATATCACGGATAAAGTATTTCTGTTTTTTTCTGGTACGGTCATTGAAATATCAGATGTCGTCAACGATTTTACGGAAGCAGGAACTGTTTTTCCGGTAGTCATGATTCAACTCCACCATATTCACTGCGTTTTCTGCTCTTTCTTCCCTTTCGGTTTTACTGTTAAGGGCTTGGATCAATTTATCCTTGAGATCGTTTCTGTTCTCGGCGTGAAAGGCTGCTCCGTGTATCTTAAAATATCTAATTCCCTCCCCGGTCAAAGGGCCGTATAAGAAAACAGGGATACCGCTTGCAGCATAGTCAGCTAGTTTTGTTGAAAATGCAAATTGTGTGTCCATAGCAGTAAAGTCATCAAAACTCTCGGTATGGATCAACAATCGGCTTTTACGGATCAGTGTGCAAATCTCTTCATAAGAAACTTCGCCATGAAATCGCAGACCAGGAGCTCCTTCTAGTTCTTCACGCACCTGTTCAGTTGCAGCGCCATAAACTTCCACATTCATACCGGAATCTATGCTGTGAAGCGCTTCTCCTATTTCTATCAGCGATTTATGTCTGCCTACTCCCAGGTTGCCGGCATATAGTATGAAGCCTTTTTCTAATACTTCCGGTACTGGTTTGAACCACGTGCTGCAATAAATTACATAGCTGCCCGTTTCAAATTCTCTGTCGTATAATTCTTTTAATCCTTCGCAGTTGTAAATACATGTTGGTTTCCCACGCATCATAGCACTGAACTTACTACAAAAGCGATGGTGAAAGATACGATAGATAAATCCTGCCTTCCTGGTGCGTTTCATGTAATCGTAATTTTTGAAGTAATAATCTTCTGTGTTGTATACGATAAGAGGAATAGTCAGCTTTTCACTGATTTGTTTTGCTATTGTAATCAGCAGGCTGCTGTCTCCAGCTTGAAGCAAAACTGCGTCTGGGTGTTGGGCTTTTGCCCATTTTAATATATATTTATGAAGTTTTCTGCTGTGATCCCAGACGAGATCACGAAGCAGCATTGTTACCGCTGTCTTTCTGTTGGATAAACTATGATGATCCTTTCTGGTTTCTTTTTTTGCTGTTTTGACTTTTGGTTCCTTTCCAAAATAAGAACGGATTACGTCGGCATTTGAAATACCAAAAGACGATGCACAGTATCCAGTTTCTGCTGTCTCCCCCGATGTATAGATCTGGCACAGGGATTGCGGATCGAAGTCTCCTAATATACTCAGAAGCGTTCTGCCGTTTGAATTATAGTGGGACAAACAATTATTGGCAACAATCAGCAGCCTCGACAAGCTTAATACAACCCCTTCTTATACTGATCAATTCCTTTCAACATCAGCCGATATGCCTCACTACAGCTGTAAGCTTCTTTGAAAAGGCGCTGCCTTCTGACGCAGTACTGGATACACAATAAACTTGCAAATTGATGTGAAAGGAAATAGAAAAGAACTCCTTTGTCAAGAAAGTATTTTTCCGTATAACCATCAAACCACGTCATCACAAATGTTACAGAGCCTATTCGGGCAGGGCAGGCATACAGCCTGACACCCGCGTGAATAAGCTGGTAAATGAACAGCGAGTCTTCTCCACTGGAATACTTTGCTCCTCCGCCGAACAGAAGCGAATAATAGATATTTTTTTCTTTCAGCACTTTGGTTCGGATTGCAAGACGCGGGGCTCCGTATTTCAGGCTGTTATACCATCTGATTCTATGCCAGGTTTTGTTCAGATCAGGATTGATCGTGTCCGGTACCGGAACCACATCAAATGTGATACCGTCCGCCTCCGGATGTTCATCAAAAGCCTTAAGCACTATATCTACATACCCGTCATCATAGACCACATCATCATCTGCAAACAAAATGATTTCCGAATCACCGCGAAGCAGTAAATTGTTTCTGTTCAGTCCAACCCCTTTTTCGTTCCAGGAATACATAGTAATGGTATGTCCTCGATACTCAGCAGAAATAACAGTGTTTTCATTCATACCCTGATTGCCGATGATAGCGTCACACTGCAAATTCATTTTTTCGGCTAATGAGAAATCTGTCTGCTTCATGGTTACGACCTGAACCTGAAGTCTGCTGCTCATAATGATCATTCTTCTCCAAGTAAAAGATTAGCAAGCCTGTTTTCCTGATTCACAATATTAAATTCAGAATCACGCACCAGTTCATGCATATATTGTTTATCTATTTCTGTTTTTCTTTTTATTTCCTGTGCCCATACAGAAGGAGTTTCCTGTAGTCCCAGGCTTCTGATGGTCCCGGTCACATTGAGCAGCTGTGAGAGCGTGTCTGAGCAAATACATTGTACGCCACAGCTTTGGGCTTCCAGGGCTGCCATACCAAATCCTTCAAAGACAGATGGAAAAAGGAATACATCGAATGCCGGATAGTATTTTTCCGGTTCTGCTGTTGTACCTGCAAAGATGACGTTGCTCTCCAGGTTCATATCAATGACTTTTTGTTCTACCATAGGCTTCGTGTATCCATCTCCCACAAACATCATAACAGTATCAACATGATCTTCCCGTAAAGTCTGAAGAATATCTAACATGAAAATGTGATTTTTTTCTTCTGCGAATCTGCCTATATGTCCAATCAGCAGAGTTTTGTCTGCAATCCCGAACTGTTCCCGTAAAGTTTTTCTGTACTCTTCAGAGGGTTTAAATCTTCCACAGTCAATAGCATCAGGTATCACCAAAAACTCACTGTCGCCGAAAAGCCATTTCCCGGCTTTTTCACTGCACGCAAGCCTTACTGAAGCTTTCCTGATACAATATTCTTTATTGATGTAATGAAGTGTACGTCTGGTAACGCCAGAGATCGTAGAGTTCGCATGTGCATGTAGAATAGTTTTCACATGAAAGTGAGACGCCAAAAACACTGGCAAAGCATTTGCTGCTGTCAGCATGTTAACGTATGCGCTGTTGTATCTGTTCTCTTGAAAAAGTGCTTTAATTGTCTTGAAATATCCCAATGGATCTTTTTTTAAATGTGGTACCCGAAAAACACGATATCCTTTTGTCTTCAGTTTGTCCTCATAAGCAATTTTGTTTTCGTAGGTGATAAAATCAATATGCACTTTGTCAGATGGAAAACTGTCAAAGCATAAATAGTTGATGAGATAATTCTCAATCCCCCCGGGATAACTGGACATGCCAAACAATATAATATTCTGATCCGGCACTCACTCAGCCCCTCCGCCTTACGATTCTCATCATATTTATTGGAGAAATAATAAATGCAACTGCGCTATGCTTTATTAAGGAAAGCCAGTATCTTCTTCTAAACTGCCTATAGGCAATTACCATATGATGCCTTACTTTTATATACCGAATATCTTTTGCAGAAAGCTTATCGAAATGTTCCTTTTTTGATTCATAAAGAAGATTTTCACCGCGAATCTTATCTTCACTGCTTGAAAGACTTTCTTCTGCTCCATAATGAACATACGCCTTAACATAGCAATGGGGTGAGTAGCAGAATTTCCCACCGTATTCGATGGCTTTCTCTATAAGAAAAAATTCATCCCCGACATCAATCGGCGGAAATAGCCCAATCTGCTTCAGATAATTCGCTTTAAACATTAGGGTATCAGTTCCTGTCATATGATAAAGATAATGATATCGAAGCAGCGAGTCACGATCTGTCCGTTTGATATATGTCCGTATTCTTTGGTCAACAAGTTTTTCATTGCTGTTATAAAGGTTAAGGTCCGTAATACCAAAATCAGCCTGAGAAGCCATCATGTCTTTGACTTGCACTTCGATTTTTTCAGGCAAATATATATCATCATCATCAAGAAAGGTAATATACTTTCCTCTTGCTGCCAGAATTCCGACATTCCTCGTTTCAGCGGACCCCTTATTAAGATCATTGCAGATAAGTCTTATGGAAAAATCATGAAACTTTTCTTTGATGCGTTCAACGACCGCTTTGACTATCCCGTTCCAAGCAGGATCTGCATTATCGTCTATTACGATGGCTTCAATATTGTTATAGCTCTGTGAAGCTATCGATTCCAATGCCCTGAATAACGTATGATCTCTATGATAGGTTGAAACAATAACACTGACTAATGGCAGTGTTATATTGTCGATTTTTTTGCTCATATTCTTATCAGGAACATATTCGTTTTCCAAATTATTAGTCTCTTTCATATTGTGGTTCCAGAAGAAGTGAAATGAGTAACTTTTGAAGTTCTGACTCATCTGGGTAAAATTCCATATATTTCTCACCGAGAAAGATTCTGCCGGGTACGGCTTCCACACCGCTGAAGGTGTAAGCCTTTCCGTTTTGCATCAGCTCCGCAATCTCGTCCGTAATCAGGTCCGAGATCACGTACGGTGAAAGGGCGTCTGCGAATGTCAGAGCAAAGGAACCGCTCTCGTTAAGTTTTATTTTCACCCTGTCATACAGGGAATTCAGAAATACCCGCTGCCGCGCCATGCGGTTCAGGTTGCTGCTGTCTCCCACGCCGTGTCTGGCTCTGAAAAAGGTGAGTGCCAGATTTCCGTACAGGGTTACGGTTTCACCCTGCGGCAGATCTGGGGAGATGGCAGAAAAATCGTCTTCGACCTGCACCGGTACACCGCCGGCAAGGTCGGTAAGCATGGGCACAGCGTCCATGGTGAGTGAAAAATAGTGGTCAATCGGCAGATCGTACAGCAAACGTGAAACGGCATGCAGTGTATTCAGGCAGCTGTCCCGGCCTCCCGTGCCGTAGGTATGGGAAAGTGCGAGCTGTTCCGTAACGGGGGAAAGCGACAGGCCTTCCCTGCTCAGGCGCGGGACTTCCGCCATGGTGTCCCGGTTGATATGCAGGGCTGTGACCGTCTCTGCTTTCCGGTCACCGATGAGCAGCAGGAGAAAGTCCGACTGGAGATTATTCAGCCGTGCTTCCGCATCGAGATGCTCAAGACGGTCGGAATCCTTGTCGATGCCGATGACAAGGCATGTTTCAATACCGGGCCGCAGGCGGTAGCGCTTACCGTCCGCTTCCATTGTCCAGGCAGAGGGCAGACCGCTGTTCAGAGAAGAAAGCCTTTCCGCTTCTCTTGCTGCCTCCCACCGCTGATACAGAAAAACGAAGAGGAAAAACAGGAGAGCGGCAGCAATGCAGAAAATCAGCTGCCTCTGCCTGCGTGACAGTTTAGCCAACTGAACGCTCCGGGCTCGGAATAAAGCCGGATGACTGATCGTCTCCCAGCGGTCTGAGAATGGTGATATGGGAAGGTCCGGCAAGCTCAAAGTCAATCACGCCTGTTCCGTCATCAAGCTTATAAGGCTCAACCTCTTCCGGCACATACCACTCGTCATTTGCATACAGTAAAAGCGCAATAACACTGTCAGGGTCTTCCACCGGCAGGGTAACAATCACAGGATAACTCTCTGCCACAATGTGGACAGGAGGCCAGGTTGCCCAGGCATCCGCGCCTTCTGCACGGGCCAGAATCCAGCTGCGGCAGACAGCCTGGGGGTCTGTAAATGTGCAGAATTCCGGTGCTTCCGGCAGTTCCTTGTTAAATGTTTCAAGCGTTGCCCTGTCCAGGGCAATATCGTCCGTTTCGGTCAGGGCATGAAACTCTGCTTTCATCTGTTCTGTGGCGTCATCCCGAAGATTGTACAGGTTCACGGTTACTGCCTGTTCCTCATAAACGCCCGTAACATCTTCGGAGGGGATTCTCTTTGAAATGAGCAGGCTGTTCAGAGGGCCGGCGGCGGAGGCGGCAGAAGAGCCGAGAAGCAGAACTGCCAGCAGGAGAGCTACTGTTTTTTTCATCATTTTTACACCCTTTCTGTCATTCTTTGCTGTTAGCTTCAGAGGATGAGATATCTGTAAATTCCCAGCGCTTTTTTTCATCATCGCTGAGAGTAATGTTTTCTGGTTCATAGTAATCTGCTTTACCATAGCCATAACCATACTTGCCGTACTTTCCGTACTGGCTGTAGGAAGACTCAAGTCCCGGAATACAGGTGCGCACAAAGCCGAGTACTGTGATATTGAGATTTTGAATTTGGGATACACAGGTTTTTAAAGTACGACGATCAGTATAGTTATGTCGGGTAACGATAACAAGGCCGTCCGTCCATTTGGACGCCATCAAAGCATCAGCCACGATATCTACAGGCGGAAGATCCAGAATGATATAGTCAAAAAGGCTTTCATAATGCATAAGCAGTGCATGCATGCGTTCGGAACCGAGAAGTTCCAGGGGATTCGGCGGGGTATCTCCCGAAGGGAGAACCAGCCAGTTATCATAATAGCCTGACTTACGGAAGCATTCCTTTTCATCGTTCATGCCGGCAATCAGATTGGAAAGACCGGGAGTTTTTATGATGTGAAGTTTTGTGCTGATGCTCGGGAGACGCATATCAGCATCGATGAGCAGCACCCGTTTGCCCGCCTGGGCAAAGGAATACGCCAGATTGACAGAGGTGGTGGACTTGCCTTCACCGTGCACAGAACTTGTGATGCCGATGATGCGGCAGGGCTTTTCCGGCAGAGTAAAGATCAGGTTGGTACGGAGGCGCTTATAAGCTTCCTTTCCTACAAAACTCAGACCGTCGCACAGCATCTTCTGCTGCTTACGTTCTTCTTTTGAAAGGCCTTTTGTGTTGGCTGTATGCTCCTGTTCCGCACTATAATAGTAACCGTACTTGCCCGAGGCTTTTTTTGTCAGGTCTGGGACGGAAGCGATGACGGGCCACTGAAAAGTCTGCTCAAGATAGCTTCCGTCACGGATTTTATCATCAAATAACGATATGGCAAACAGGATTGCCAACATACCGACAATGCCGGCCAGAAAACCGTATTCAGCATAGCGGAGATAGTCCGGGGAAGAGCGTGATTCCGGGGTTTCCGCATAGTCTATGACGCCGATGGAAACATTGGAAACCAGCTCCGAAATTTTCTCCGGCAGTGTCACTGCGATGGTATTAGCCAGGATGCGGGCCAGTTCAGGGTTGGTGGATGTAACGGAAACCGTAAACATTCCTGTGTTCTGCACCGCTGATATTGAGACCATGGATCGCAGCGTTTTATAGCTGTATGCAGCTCCGCTTTCCTCAATGACTTTTTCCAGATGGGCACGGGATCTCAGAATAGCATTGTATGTTTCAACGGAAGCATAGCGGGAATTGCCTGTACCGCTGTCCAGAATACTCTCAATGGAAATGCTGCCCCCGTTTGCCTGAAAGAGAACGCTGGCCTGATAGCGGGGCGTAATAAACATACGGGCATAGAGAAAGGCAGCCGCAGCAACAATGGTCCCAGTCA
>JAEEGL015106207.1_pt1 | contig 22358 bp, 5 predicted proteins | sample 9134231 | NCBI WGS metagenome assembly JAEEGL01 (sample SAMN16246548, study PRJNA631951) | gut metagenome | biome: gut microbiome; feature: rumen; material: fiber-attached | host: Bos | place: Iran: Karaj | collected 2018-10
ACTTCCTTCTGGTTTGTCAGACGAACACGGGCTACCTTACGCATAGCCGAATTAGGCTTCTTCGGAGTCGTCGTGTAGACACGTACGCAGACACCGCGACGCTGAGGACAGTTGTCCAAAGCGGGTGACTTTGACTTGTCGACGATTACCCTTCTGCCTTTTCTTACCAATTGTGAAATTGTAGGCATAATACTTTAATTTTTAATTTTTGATATATATTATTTTGTTTATATTCAGCTATTTACGCAATACGCCCTTACATTGTAAGCGAATTCGGGCTGCAAAGGTACAACTATTTTCCGATTCCACCTAATACTATTAAAAGAAAAATCGCCCCGAGTGGAGCGATTTAACAAAATATAACTTTCTTATTCATTGTTAACAGACAATTCCCCAAGACAAACACCAAGTGGCTATATGAAGGACGATAGGGCGCTATGACGATATCTCAGAATCATCAAGCCGAAAAAAGGAGAGGCCTAGCCTCTCCCTTATTCGTACCGAACGGAGCAATAGTGCGCGACTCCTGCTGCGGCAGTTTGATACGCTATTCATCACTTAACCATCACGGCCCGACCATTGATGACATAGACTCCCGTGCTGAGCTTCTGACGGCAGTTACAGACCGGAATGTCACGGTACAGCAGACGACCACTTAGGTCGTAGACGCTAATAGTAGACACCGTCTGCTGTCCATTCGGACCAGAGATACCAGCCGTATCATAGACGGTGACACTAACCTCGGAGTCAGCTATGGAAATCTTATTACTGGCAGAGCCGGTAAGCGCCATGTTGGAGAACTTCATCTTGTAGGTTCCCAGCTGAGCATTGTCAGCTGCCTTCACCTTGAAAGAGAAGAGTTCGCCAGAGCCGGCGGCAATGGTACCGAACACCAAGCCCACACGCAGGGCACCAGACGTCTGAATCTTGGCAGCCTTACTACTCATGCCATCGGCACGCGACGTAAACACCACACTACCATCATCACCCACAAAGGAAAGTCCCTCCGGCAGCGTAATGTCAATGGCTGCCGACTTCGACAAATCATCGTTTGTCAGCGTGACCACGATGGTCTGCTCTTCGCCCGGCTGGATACTGACAGCATCAGCCGTGAATGAATTCTCGGCATGCGACACTATGGCCGCAAGCAGGAATACAAACAAAGAAATAATCCTTTTCATATTTCTATCAGCGTATGGGGTTAATTGCCACCTTACGGCCATTAATCACATAGACACCTGCGCGGAGCACCTTACGAAGCTCGTTGACAGGAACGTCACGGCGTATCATACGACCACGGATATCGTAGACGGTGACGGTGTCAGTGTTCTTCAGGGCGTTCTCGATAGAGGTGGTTATCGTAGCGATGACCGTCACATCATGGGCAGGCATCACCTCGAACGATTCGCCACCTTCGAATGTCCAGCCTCCGAACGTCTCGTCAGCACCGGGCGTATACTCACGCAGTGTAATAGCAGTACCGAAGTCCACCAAGTCGCGCGCCCATTCCTGACCGTTCACCATATAGATGATGGCATACTGGTTAACCTGCCACTGTGCCGTGAAGGTCTTGTCACCTTCGGGAACTGTTGCAGGCACTTCAGGCGACCAACCTGTGAAGGTATAGCCCTCGCGCTGCGGGTCGGCAGGAGGTGTCAGCTCTGAGCCACATTCCTGCGTCTTCACGATGTCATCCTCGCCATTGCCTAACACGAAGGTCATCGTGTAGGGGTTCAAGGCGAACTGTGCCGTGAAGGTCTGGTCACCGGCAGGCATCGTAGCGGGCACCTCTGGTGTCCAGCCGATAAATGTGTAGGTGTCCTTCTGCGGGTCAGCAGGCTTCTCAATGGCAGCGCCATACTCGACTTCGGCCTCCTTGACAGTCTGACCATCGACGATGAACGTCACCTTGTACTTGTTCACTTGCCACTGGGCGGTGAACGTCTTGTTCTCGGCAGGAATCTTAGCGGGAATCTCAGCATCCCAGCCCGTGAAGGTGTAACCCTCACGCTGCGGGTCAGCAGGAGCTTCTAGGGCGGTGTCGTAGTCCTGTGTCTTCACAATATCGTCCTGACCGTTACCAAGGACGAATGTCATCGTGTACTGGTTCACCTGCCACTGCGCCGTGAAGGTCTTATCGCCAGCGGGAACCGTTGTCGGGACCTCGGCATCCCAGCCCGTGAACGTGTAGCCAGTCTTCACCAGGTTAGCGGGAGCCTCAAGAGCAGTACCGTAGTCCTGTGTCTTCACCACATCATCCTCGCCGTTGCCCAGCACAAAGGTCATCTTGTACTGATTGATCTGCCACTGAGCCGTGAACGTCTGATCACCGGCAGGAATGGTAGCAGGCACAGCGGGCGACCAGCCGGTGAAGGTATAGCCCTCGCGCTGCGGGTCGGCAGGAGCTGTCAGCTCCGAACCACATTCCTGAGTCTTCACGATGTTGGCCTCGCCATTACCTAACACGAAGGTCATCGTGTAGGGGTTCAAGGCGAACTGTGCCGTGAAGGTCTGGTTGCTAGCAGGCATCGTAGCAGGCACCTCGGGCGACCAGCCGATGAACGTGTAGGTGTCCTTCTGTGGGTCGGTGGGCTTCTCAATGGCTGCGCCATACTCGACTTCGGCCTCCTTGACAGTCTGACCATCGACGATGAACGTCACCTTGTACTTATTCACCTGCCACTGAGCGGTGAAGGTCTTGTCCTCGGCGGGAATCTTAGTGGGAATCTCGGCGTCCCAGCCCGTGAAGGTGTAACCCTCGCGCTGCGGGGCAGCGGGAGCTTCTAGGGCGGTGTCGTAGTCCTGCGTCTTCACGATGTCGTCCTGACCGTTGCCCAGTTTAAAGGTCATCGTGTACTGGTTGATCTGCCACTGAGCCGTGTACGTCTGGTAGCCAGCGGGGACAGTGACGGGAACCTCGGCATCCCAACCCGTGAACGTGTAGCCGGTCTTCACTAAGTTAGCGGGAGCCTCAAGAGTAGTACCATAGTCCTGCGTCTTCACGACATTGTCCTGGCCGTTGCCCAACACGAAGGTCATCTTGTACTGGTTCACCTGCCACTGAGCCGTGAACGTCTTGTTGTCGGCGGGAATCTTAGTGGGAATCTCGGCGTCCCAGCCCGTAAAGGTGTAACCCTCGCGCTGCGGGTCGGCGGGAGCCTCCAGATTGGTGTCGTAGTCCTGCGTCTTCACGATGTCGTCCTGACCGTTGCCTAACTGGAATGTCATCGTGTACTGGTTAATCTGCCACTGAGCCGTGTACGTCTGGTCGCCAGCGGGGACAGTGCCGGGAACCTCGGCATCCCAGCCCGTGAACGTGTAGCCGGTTTTCACCAGGTTTGCGGGAGCCTCAAGAGTTGTACCATAGTCCTGCGTCTTCACGACATTGTCCTGGCCGTTGCCCAGCACGAAAGTCATCGTGTACTGGTTCACCTGCCACTGAGCCGTGAAGGTTTTGCTCTCGGCAGGAATCTTAACGGGAATCTCGGCGTCCCAGCCCATGAAAGTGTAACCCTCGCGCTGCGGGGCAGCGGGAGCCTCCAGATTGGTGTCGTAGTCCTGCGTCTTCACGATGTCGTCCTGACCGTTGCCTAACTGGAATGTCATCGTGTACTGGTTAATCTGCCACTGAGCCGTGTACGTCTGGTCGCCAACAGGGACGGTAGCGGGAACGGTAGGCGTCCAACCATTGAAGGTATAGCCCGTCTTCACCAGATTCTCAGGGGCAGAGAGCTCGGTATTGTAATCCTGCGTCTTTACCACATTGTCCTGACCGTTGCCAAGCACGAACGTCGACGTATACTGGTTAGCCTTGAAATTAGCCGTGAGGTTACGGTTACCGGTCACGTCGAAGGAGAAGCTGCTCTCTGTAGATACGACCTCGCTATTCTCTGTCCAGTTCACAAAGCTGTATCCCTCGTTGGCTGTTGCTGTCACCGTTGTGCTGGTGCCCGACATCACAGCGTTGCCACCACCGGATACAGAACCCATTACCGCTGTATTGGCAGTTACTTCAACCTTGTACAATTTGTAGAGGGTGACATCAATCTCTTTCTCAGGAATGGAGACTTTTGTATTTGCAGAGTTGGTAAGTGATGTCTTTGTGAACTTCATCTTGTAGGCTCCCAACGTAGCATTCTCGTCAGCCTTCACCTTGAAGGAGAAGAGCTCGCCAGAGCCTGCCGCAATGGAACCGAACGCCAGGCCAACGCGCAGTGCACCAGAGTTCTGAACCTTGCCAGACTTACTACTCATACCGTCGGCACGTGATGTAAACGTCACACTGCCATCATTGCCCACGAAGGACAGGCCCTCTGGCAGTGTAATGTCAATGGCAGCCGACTTCGACAAATCCTCGCTTGTCAGCGTGACAGCTATCGTCTTCTCTTCGCCTGGCTGGATGCTGACAGCATCAGCTGTGAATGAGTTCTCGGCATGCGACACGACAGCCGCAAGCAGAAATACTAATAAAGAAATAATCCTTTTCATAACACTACTGATTCATGTAATACTCGAATATCAACACAGCATCCGTCAGGTCGACTGTACCATCACCGTCGAAGTCTGCGGCAGCTTCAAAGAATTCTGACATCTCCTCGCCCATGTAGAAGTCAAAGACGATGGAGGCATCGGTCAGGTCTACCTCACCGTCGCCATTAGCGTCACCTGGTATCACCCTCGACAAAGCCAACTGTACGGGAGCACTCGGCAGCCCCTGCACGTCTAAGCTTTTAAACGTCATGGAACCGTTCTCGATGTTAAACTCACGCTTCTTCGACTTCTCATACACCTTGAACGTGATGGTCTCGCCCTGTTCCTGGTTACTACGTATGCGCAAGTAGGCGTACGACTTCTGCTGTCCGCCTAACGTTACCGTCTCGACGGTGGCCACACCACGGCACTCAGTACCGCAGAAGGCGGCAATCTCATACCCGCTGAGGTCAGTGACCACCTCGTTATCGACAACAAGCGTCACGTATGCTGTCATATCGTACTGGTAGTCATACATGTTAACCGACCAGTGCGGCGCGTCCTGTGCCTGTGCCCCCATAGCGAGGACACAGCACAAACACGTCAGTATCATTCTAAGACTTCTTTTCATATATAGCCTCCTTCCTTATTTAACGAAACATTTGTGACCATTGACAATGTAGACGCCCTTTGGCAGGTTGCGCAGTGTCTTCAGCGTTGCATCGCGGCTGACGAGTACGCCCTCCAGACTATAGACCGTCATCGGACGGCTCGTGTCAACACGCTGGTCAATACCTGTAGAGCCACCGACGGTGAAGGCGAACGGACTTGTACGGCTGCCCACCACACCTTCAGCAAATCTCAGCGTCTCGCCGACAACATAGCTGTCACCCGTCTCTGCCGACTCCACGACGAAGGTGATGGTCACAGGCTGGTCGCCATAGACCGTCAGGTAGTGATTGCTGCCTACGAACCGGCTCATGCCGCGCAGTTCGTTACCGGCGAAAGCATAGACATTGTAATCCACACCCGATAGTTCCATACCGTCACGGTAGATACGTGCCGTCACGTTCATCGTGTTCGGATAGAGGTGCATGATTCTCATCAGCTCCGGGTTCTCTTCAGAGGCACCTGTCGTCAGCGCCATGCGTGAAGCCGCACGGGCACCGGCAGGAGCCGTCTCATAGTTGAGCGCCATCTGCTTTTCTGTAGCCGACTTGTAGAGGTAGCCCTCACCCGGCAACAGCTGGCTGACCGTACCTTCCCACGTATTATCAGCATACTGGCTGAAGCCCTGCTGCGATACGATGTAGTCGCCCTCGCTGGGGTTCTGAATCACCTCCAAGCCACGCTGTGTGTTATAGGTGTAAGCCATCCAGTTCCAGCCCTTCTGCATGCTGACAGGACTATTGTTGAGATGTCCGCGCATGGTACGCGAGAAGCGCTGCGAAGCGTCAAGCTTGTAAGCCTGTCCCGGCATAATGGCCTCAATGTTGCCGACGAGTCCCAGCTCCGGATCGCGGAACAGCTCGTTCTCCTGCGACAACAGACGGTTGGCATAGCGCGACATATCGCCGAGCGACTGCTGCTCACTGAGATAGGTAGATACCCAGTTCCAGCCCGGAGACAGCGTCAGCGTCTGATTATAGATGTCGCGGACGAAGAGTGCCTTGACACTCGTTGCCTTGGTGACCGTCAGCGTCAGCGGGTTAGCCGTCGACTCCTGCAGCTCACCGTCAATCTCCCAGCCTTTCAGGATAAAGTCTTCCTGTGGCACGGCCTCGACTTCGAGTTCTGTCTGATAGTCGTAGAGACCCGTACCCGAGCCGCGCAGCGTACCCTGGTCGTCGGTAGTCATCTCGACACGGAACTGCTTCTTCTTGAAATTAGCAACGATGTCTACATCGCCATTAGCTATCAGGTCATAGACTTCATCCGTCGAGACAACCTCTTCGCCCATCGTCCAGTTGACGAACTCATAGCCAGCCTCCGGCGTTGCCGTCAGACGGTAGCGCTTGCCATAGCTTGCACCCTCATTAGCGGCAGGAGCCTTCCAGAGCGAACGCGAGCCATTCGGCGCAGCCATATCGTCAAGCGGAACCATAGCGACCTCACCAGAATTCAGCGGGAACACGGCAGTATTGACATTGACCAGTCCGCCACGGCACAGTACCCAGTCAACCTTTTTGCCGACAAGGCCGTTGTAGCCGTCTGTGGCGGTCACGTCTGACGTCTGCACCGTCAGCACGTAGTAGCCGTTGGGCAGCGTAGCGTTCAGCGCGCTCAGGCCTAACTTGAACGTCTGGTTGTCTTCCTGCGGTGTGATGGTCATCGTCGCAAGGTTCTGCTTCTCGCCCTGTACGCCAAGGGTGATGTCCTCGGCCGTGAAGGTCTCAGGCTTGATGGGCTTAGAGAAGGTCACCGTCACTTCGTCGACATCCTCAGTCACCAGGTGCTGCTGAGCAAACTCGGTGTCATATACTGGCTCAGAGATTTCCACCTCCAACTCCACGTCAGGACGTTCCTCGTAGGTCAGCTCGTACGTCTCGCCGCTGCCGGCCATCTCGCCCACCACATGCAGGCGGTGCTCGTAGGTCCACTCCTGACCGTCGCGCAGCGAGCGGTTCGTCTGCCAGACATTGTCGAGCGGCAGTTCTAAGTTGTCACTCTTACGCACCACCTTCAGCAGCTTCTGGCGGCCAGCCGTCGGGTCGAGCAGATTGGTGTATGTCCAGCCCGCCTGCTTCGGCAGCACCGTCAGTTCGTAGACCGCCCCGCTCTTCTTCGTCGCCGTGGCGCTCTGTGCGCTCAACACATCCTTTTGCGTAGCGTCGGTAAAATAGATCTGGTCGGGCTGGTCGAAAGCATCTTCCACGTCGTTCACGAGGAAGGCACGCTTCGGTGCCGACTCTCCCGGCGGTGTGAAGCCATGAATCAGTTCGTGGATGGTCACCTGGTCAAGCAGCGACAGGTCTTCGTTGCCATAGCTCGTGACATGGGTGGCCTGTACGTTGTACGAAGTGAAGTGTCCGAGCAGGGTCGACTGCAGCCACCACTGAGCATAGATCTGCGAGTGAGCAGGGATGTTACCCAGGTCGTTGGCGATAGTCTGTCCGAAGGAGAGGGCAGCGGGGCCGCCGTTCACCTGCGAGCTGACAATTTGGAACTCTATAGCCAGGCCCTTCTCGTTTTCGGTTATCTCGGGCTGCTGCGTCACCATCTTCACGTTGGTAGCGTCGCCGTAGCCCTTATTATTAATAAGGAGAGCGAACTCGGCGTCTTCCATCGGCTCGACAATATCCAACGTCAGCGGGTCGTCACCGTAGACGTCGCGCTGCATGAAGTAGGTCAGGTCGAGTTCCGGCGAGGGTTTCACCGTCATTGTGACGGGATAGAGCTCACGCGTCACCTCCAGTCCGCTATACGGATCGACATAGCTCAACTCGCCGCCGAAGGAGTATTCCTCTGGCTCTGTCGGGGCAGCATACTTCGTCGGGATAAAGAGGATGGTTGCCGTTCCTTCCTTGCCAGGCGCCAGCGACCAACCGCCGTCGAGTGTCAACTCACCGGTGAGGCCGTCCTTCAGCGACTCGCAGTTAATCTGGAACTCATGAGCCGTAGCCACATTATTATTATGGTCACTCACGACGAGCTTCAGCTTCATGTCCGTCATGGCTTCCGTCTCGTGGCCGTTGAACACGGTCAGTGTGCCACGGAAGGCCTGGCGGGTCATCGTCATCGTCTGCTTAATCTGCAGCGTGATGCTCGAGCAGACAGAGCCCTTCTGTTCGGTCAGGTTCTTGTAGGCCACCGAGATGGCGTCGTCCCACATCTCCTCGATATCCTTATAGCCAGCGTCTACAGCCATCTGCTCTGACGCCTTCATTCTCTCAACGGCATCAGCAAGAACATCGCTGTGTATGCGGTTCTCGTTCTCAACGCCGGCTTCATCAAACATGCGCGTGTTGTTGACACGCTCAGCAAACTTGGCTAACAGTTCGTCGGTAATGCCCTCCGGCTTGTACGCACGCAGCTTGTCTACCGTCAGGTCTTCGTCAGGATAGGTCGAGACGATAGCCAGCAGGTTCTCCACCTCGCTCATCTTCGTCTTAGCGACCCACATCGTGTCGCCCATCACCTCTGTCAGGTAGTCATAATAGGCCTGCAGGTCCTTTTCACAGACCGTGACGGCAGCTGCCAGTTTATTCACATAGGAGAAGTTCGAGTCAAAGTTTGGCAGTACGCTCACACCATAGCTTGCATCCTTCTTGCGACGGCTGCCTGAACCCTGGTTCTCCTGGTCTTTGTCATGGAAGTATGACTCCCAGCAGCGCTCCGAAGCCTTCCAGAACGACTTGTAGCAGCTCAGTCCGCTGGCAACCCAACCCACGATCTCACAGACGACACCGGCAGGCGCACCAACGATGGTTCCCGTGGCGACCGCAGCACAGACTTCAGCAGAGCACGACACCGTGGTCAGCGCACAGTCGATGCCTCTCGACACAGCCCCGTCGGTACTTGTTGCGCAATCATAGACGCCCTTCGTACATCCCCAGACAGGGATGAAGTTCTGGACGCAGTTGACGACCCAACGGCCTAAAGCATCAAGACACGGATTACAATCATTGTTGCTGGTGACATGCGTCGTCGTTGATGATGCGGTATAGCCGCCGCCACCGCCGCCGCCAGGACCGCCGAGGCCGCCGCCACCGCCAGGACCGCCACCGCCAGGAGTGCCACCGCCGGGCTTACCGGGGCAGACAGAGTAGCTGATGGGCTTTTCAACCTTGTTCCACTTGTGGTCAAGACCGCACTCCCACTCGTAGTAGACACCCGTCACGGTGGTACAGCCACTGTCGCCACCGCCACGGCTCTCACGGCTGCGCGAACCGGCAGCCGGTGTCTGGCGGGTCACCTTCACAGGCAGGATATAGCTCTGCTGCGGGGCAATGGTCAGACCAGTATTCTCTCCCAGGGGTTCCCAGACATAGATGCCGGTACGCGTGGGCAATGTGATTTCACTGTTCTCGGCATTGATCAGACCCTTGTTCGTGGCAATGGCATAGAACATCATGCTCTCACCCTCGGCCAGATCGTCCAGCGGCAGACGGTTCGGCACGACCAGGTCAACGACCGGTGCCGGCACGTTGGTCTCGTAGGTGACGGTCGTGACGATGTCGTACACATCCTCCACCTCGGTCTCCTCTACCGACCACGTCACCTTGATAGCCTGCACACTCAGGTTCACCGTCTTCTTCGTCGTGGTACCCGGGTCTACAACGATGTTGTTCGAATAGGTATCGTGGTTGTTAGCAGTCACCGAAAGCTTATAGTAACCCTCAGGCAGGTTGTCGAAGGTCACGAGACCGTCGTCACCCGTAATGCCCTTGGCCTCCTGGCCGTCAATCATCACAATAGCGTTGGTTACGCTGTTGCGCAAGATGACCTCAGCGCCTTTCACGCGAGGTTTCTCTTCGGTATAGTAGGTATATTCGTCGGCCACCTCGACCACCAGTTTACCCGTCTGGTCAGATACGGGCGTCACGCTGAAGTTGGCGCAGGTGCCATTACCGTACTCGACGTTGAAGCCGATAGTTCCCGTCACGGGCACGTTCAGCTGCATGTCTGCCGTCGGTTTGAAGAGCAGCGTCAGGGTGACGGTGTCGCCCTTGTTGATGCCCGCCAGCGTGCTACCCTGTGCACAACTAATCCAGTCGGGCAGTGCTAACGTCACCTTGCCGGTGTGTCCCTGTCCGTTGTTGATTAGCTGGATGGGGTATTCGCGGGTCTGACCCTTCGTCATCGTGGTTGTGATGCGCTGGTTCGGGGTCTTCAGGTTTGCCTCAGCCATGCGGGCGAAGGTATAGATGGTGATCGGCAGCTCCGCACCCTCGTTCGTTGTGACGTTCAGCTTGATCTGATCCCATTCACTGCCGGTGGCCGGCGCATTGGCTGTCATCGTGTAGGTAATGAGGGGTTTCGAACCGGCAGCAAGGGTCTGGTCGAGGTTAAACTCCACGTCGTAGCTCTCCGGCTTCGACAGCACCTCAACCTTCGCACCTGTCAGCGGCAGTGTGCCCGGGTTCTCCAGTTCGATGGCCGACTCCACAGGATTACCCACGGTAGGCTGGAACTTGATGTAGCCCGTACTCGTACGGCGCAGACCGTAAATATCGAAGGATGTCAGTTCCGTCGTCTCATCGGCATCAGGATAGCAGACGCCAGCGATGGCGTGTCCCGACATGGAGTTGTTCAGCAGCCAGCGGTATTCGAATTGACCCTGACCGTCGGCAGTCACCTTCTGCACCTCGCGCAGGCCGTCGATTATCACATAGAGGTCTACCTGGGCGTCGGCAATGTCACGACCCGTCAGCTGCCCCGTGAAGACCACCACATTGTTCTGGTTGTACCTCGTCTTGTCAGTCTGGAGCGTAGCACCGAAGGGCGACTCCACATCCACGCTGACGGTAGCCGACGTGTTGTTCGTCGACGACAGTTCTTTGACGGTATTCTCCTGATTGATGACGGCATACAACTGATGCTTGCCAACTGTCTTGGGCAGGGTGATCGTCTTTGTCAACGTCTTCGTCTGTCCTACAGGCAGCGGCGTATCGATGACGAAGGTGGCAAGCGCCTCAGTGATGCCCTTCTCGAAGACCTTCACCTCCGTCGCTGCCGGCAGGTCGGCATTGTTACCCTCGTTGCCAATCTCCATCGTCAGCTCCACGGGGTCGCCGGTCACCACTGTCTCGGGTGTCACGGTGATGCCCTTGAAGACGGCATCGGGCAGCGTCTGGTCGGTAATCATCAGCCAGCACGTACCCTTGGCATAGCCATTACTCGTCACGGTGAAGACAACCGTGTGCGAGTCATCGGCAACGGCGTTCGTCTTCGACTTGACAGTCACCGAGACCGACTGCTGTCCAGCAGGGATGACCACGTTGTGCTCATACTCCAGGTCGCTGTCGTAGTCGCTGGTCAGCGTCACTGCCAGGTCAGCCGTGGGACTGTCGTTACGCGTAATGGTGAGCTGGGTCTCCCCACCCTCTTTCACCGTCCCGGCAGCCGACGTCAGGCGCAAGGCCTCACCGTCGTTGTCGAGGACGGTCAGCTGGGCCGTCACATGACCGGCAGCCTCGCCAGCAGCCGAACAGCTACACGACGAGAGCCACACAGCCGCCGTGATGGTATACGTGCGGTCGCCGTCCTTGTCCTGGTTGTCTACCGGGCCGAAGTTCAGGTGTACCGTCTCCACGCCCTTGTCCAATGTCAGTGTGCGGTTACCGAAGTAGAGTCCGCCGTTGGCGTCGTCCGTCAGTTTCACGGTCACTTTCTTGTCGATATTCGAGAGACGCTTCAGCACACCGGCCACGCAGACGGGGCCGTCGCTCTCCTGTACTGTCGTCGGCGTCAGCGTCAGTTCCAGTACCGGCAGGTCGTTGTCCGACAGCATCACCAGCACTTCACCCTTGGTAAAGTTGGCTGCCGAGGCCGTGAACTTATTCGTCAGCGTACCGTTGGCCAGGTCGTCGTCGACGGCCTTCACCTCGAAGGTGCCCTGCGTCTGTCCGGCAGGGATGACGATGGTCTGCGGGTAGCTGAAGCGTTTCGTATTCTCACTGTTCAGCGCCACAGTGACATCAGTCGCTTGAACGCGTTGCAGTGTGGCCGTCAGCGTGAACGTCTCACCTTCGGCAATGTCGCTCTTCGATGCCGTGAGCGTTATCTCCGGCAACTCGTCATCTTCTATAATGAGGTCGGCCTCCACCGGGGCATAGGCACTCACTTCTTCAGTGTCCACAACCTTGAAATGTATCAGGCTGTCGTCGTCCAGCACCGTGTTATTGGCCATCGTCATATACACCAGTGCCGATGCCTCACCCGGCTGGATGGTGATGAGCTGTGGCAGCGACAGACGTGTCTCCGTCGACGCCTCACCCTTGCTATTGGTCGCTGTTACCTTGAACGCCTGAAGCTCATTCCACTTTCCGCTACGGCTCAGTTTGAGCGTGATGCGCTGCCAGTACTGGCTTTCGTTGATGCGCTGCGGCGTTACCTCCAGTGTCAGATGTTTGCTGACAGACAGGTTATTGGCACTCTTGGCGGTATTGTTGTCGCGCAGTGTCTGGTGCTCCCCAGCGTTGGCATCAGGAACAATGTTCACCTGCACCTGGGCAATGCCGTCGATACCTAACAGACTCGGCAGCGTCAGCTGCACGTTGCGGCTCACCTCTGAGTTCTGGGCAATGGTGCCGTCATAATGCGTCGTTGCCAGTAGCTTGGTGATTTTTGTATTGTTCACCAGCGAGATCTCCTCTGTCCAGCCGCCCTCAGTGTCGGCCTTGCCGATGTTCTTCACCTTCCAGGCCACGTCAAGCGTCTGTCCCGGGCCAATGGCCGTTCCCTCAAAGGTCACGTCGCTCGGCATAAGGTCAGGGCGCGGAATCTCCTTGATGGTGATCGTGCCATCCGTGGTCTTGGTCAGCACATTCTGCATCTGCGGGTTACTGAGCGTCACGTTCTCCAGGTAGACAGGGAGTTCCGTCCCGTCCGGCAGTTCACCGTCAGTCGTCAGCTGCAGCGTCAGCAACGTGCCCTCGTTGTCGAGGAAGAGGGCATTGTTGTCGCTGTAGAGGATGATGCGGTACTTGTAATAATAGATATACTGACCGTTACGATAGACAGAGCCAGACTGTCCCATCGACCGCGTCACAAGGGTATGTCCGTTGACACGCGTCTTCGACAGGTTCACCACGACCTTATTGTCGTCACCGACGGTCAGCTGGTAAGGCACGCGGATGTCGAACTGCACACCCGTCACGTCGCTCTGGTTCTCCATCACGACGGGCAGGATGAGCGTCTTGCCGGCGGGCGTCTCCACCGAATCAACACGCAGCACGTTGCTCTGTGCCTGAACGATAGCCGTCAGGCACAGCAGCGCTGCCATTAGTTGGAATTTCAAGTATTTCATAGTCTTCTTCTTTTATTTTCTTACCTTAAACTGCTTACCATTCAGGTTGACGATGTAGACACCGGCGGGCAGTGTGTGCCACTTGCCCACACGACGACCACTGAGGTCGTAGATCTGCGTGCCTTCCAAGAACATGTCGTCAGCCGTCAGTTCATCGATAGACGTGGTGTTGGTGTAGGTCACCGACAGGCGGTTAGCCTCAGCATCCACCAGACGGGCGTCGGTGACAGCAGCGCCGGCGGGCAGACCGCTCAGCAGCAAGCTCTCACCCGGAGCCAGCGTTTCACCCATAGGCGAATAGATGACGAGACGTACGCCATCGGCCACGTCGCGCATCGAGACGGTGAAGCGGCTCTTCAGGTCGGCACTCACCGTCAGCTGCGAAGCACGTGCGCCGCTGATGGTCAGCTGCAAGGCAGCCACCTCGTCGGCATGGGCTATCAGCAGACCGTTAGCAGTAGTCTTGATAATATTGCGACCGTCATTCTCCACCTTATTATATATACGCGCGCCCGAAGGTTCTTCGTCGCCGTCGTAGTCTAAGATGGTGCTGACAGTACCCACGATGTCGCTGACGTTGATCTTGCTGTCGCCATTCATGTCGGCAGCGGTGAAGTTATACACCTGGCCGCCGGGCTTCGTATCGTTCAGGGCGTAGTAGACCACATTCTGCAGGTCAGCCACGTCGACGGTCTGGTCGGCGTTCACGTCACCATCCTTCCAGTCAAGACGGAAGATGTAGGTGATATAGCTGTAGTAAGGATGACTATGCGTGTAGGCCACGAGTCCCTTCTTGGCCTTTAACGGATTGCTGGTGTTCAGATTCCACAGATTATCACTCCGCTTGCTGATTTCTGCGCTCGAATAGTCCATGCTGTTACCAGACTTATACAGGCGGTAAAGATTGCTGAACGACAGGTTGTAGTCACCGTGCTCGTGACGGTAGATCTGCAAGGTGTTGCTCGTCAGCTCGATGGATGTACCGGGGGTGAAGTCGATGATGACCTCGTCGGCTAACTCCTCGGGCACGTTGACCTCCTTCGTCTTCCAGTCTACAAACTGATAGCCGCGATACATGTAATAGTTATCGAGTTTCGAGTTCGATGTCGGCTGCGAGTAAGCCGTCAGCCAGTTATAGCTCACGTTCAGGTTCGTCAGGTTAGGCAGCTTCGACACGAACGGATAGAGGTCGCCCTTCAGGTGATTGCCCTCCATGTTGAGTGTTGTCAGCGGCTCGTAGTTGTCGGTCAGCAGGGTATCTACCTCAGCCTCGATGGTGTTGTGGCTCATGTTGAGCGTCTTCAGGCGCTCCAGCGTGAACACCGACTTCGGCAGCTTTCCTACCAGTCCCCGCTCCGTCAGGTCGATGGCGGTGATGTAGAAGAGCTCATCATCCTCAGAGTCCACCTCGGTGGTGACACCCTGCCACTTGCCGATGGCGTGGTTCTGGCTCGACAGGTCCCAAGGCTTGGTCCAGTCGGCACCGCCCAAGCAGTTATACAGATCCTTCATCACGGCGAAGTCGAGGTCGTTCAACATATCGTCGCTCTCGAAGACCTTGATATTCTTGAAGTCCTTCCAGATGTTGGTAGAGCTATAGGTATCCACCATTCCTTCAGGCACCTCAAGCACACAGTTGGTGCGGTACTTCGTGTAATACAAATAGTAGTCATAACTTGACCCATTATATAACGAATAATTATAGCTTCCCGAAATGCTCGGTGGCGTACCGGCATAGACACGCAACAACTCGAGGTTGTCACAACCGATGAAGTAGTCGAAATAGCTGTTATTGCTATAGTTCTGCTTACGACCCAAATAGGCGGCCTTCAACTTCGGGTTTTTGCCAGCGAAATAGTTACCGACGCTGGTGACGTTCTTCGGCACGCGGATCTCAGTGAGCTGCGTGTTGTAGAAGGCACTGTTGCCGATACTCTGCAACTTCTGCGGCAGGACGATAGTCTCCAGACCACTCCGTCTGAAAGCATAGTCACCTATCTTCGTCAGGCCGAGGGGCAGGTCGAGGGTCTTCAGTGACGAGCAACCAGCGAAGGTGCTATTCGGGATTGTCGTCAGGTCGGCAGGCAGAGTGACATTAGCCAGATTCTCACAGTAAGCAAAAATCTCTGTACCAAAGGTATTCGGAGTCTTTGTCATGATAACGCCTGTGATACCACTGCCATAGAAAGCTTGAGAATATAAGGTGGTCACCGTCTCGGGAATAGTCAGTGTACACGTCATGGCCTTCGTATTCTGGAAAGCATACGAGTCAATATACGTCAGACTGGTCGGGAGCGACTCCAGTACCAAGCTCTCACAACCGCTGAAAGCGGAGCTGCCAATCTTTGTTATCTGATTGCCCAGGGCGAGAGTAGCCAACAGCTTACAGTTGTAGAACGCGCTGGAACCTATCTCGGTGATGCCGTTGTGCAGGGTGACGTCCGTCAGTTTCTGACACTCGTAGAAAGTGCTACCCGGCACTTTCGTGACACCCGTCGGGATGTTGGCACTTTCCAGTTTCGAACAGTACTGGAACACACCAGTGCCCATCGTGGTAACGGTATTGGGCAGGGTGACGGTTGTCAGTGCCGTACGGCCAAACGCCGAGTCATCGATGCGGGTCAGTGGCTGACCGTCGAGGTTGATGGTTGTCAACTTCTCACATTCATAGAATGCGCTGCTGCCAATCCGCGTCGTACCCTCAGCCAGGGTGACACTCTCCAACTTCTCACAATTGTAAAGAACTTGCGAGGGCACCTCCTTGATGTTGGCTGGGAAGGTAAACGATTGCAGTGCCGTACAACTATAGAACGCACTGCCGCCTAACGAGGTCAGGCTCTCGGGCAGCGTCACTTCTTCTATCTTATAACAGTAGCTGAAAGCACCAGTGCCAATGGTCGTCAGGGTAGACCCCTCGCTGAACGTAACACTTGGAATGAGATAGTTTTCCGAGAAGGCGTAGTTGCCTATCGTCTGGCATCCGGCAGGAATCACGATAGGCGTCGCCAACTTAGTACAATAGCCGAAAGCATTCTCGCCAATGTTCAACACCTGCTTCGGGATGTTGACACTCTCCAAGTTGCTACAATAATAGAAAGCATACGCACCAACATACTCTAAACCGTCGGGCAGGATGACGGTCTTCAGATTGTCACAACTGTAGAACGTGTAGTACTCAATACGTTTCACACCCTCTGGGACGGTAACGCTCGTAATACCCGTATTATAGAAGGCTTGCTGGCCGATGGTCAACAGACCTGCGGGCAGGTCGGCTTTCGACAGCTTCGAGTCTTGGTAGAACGCATATTCGTCGATGGCAGTCAGCGCCAAGCCCATATCCACTTGCTCCAGCTTAGCATTGCTGCTCAGGGCATACTTGCCAATGAGCTTGGCACTGGCGGGCAGGGCGATGTGTTTCAGCACTGGCATGTTGTTGAACATATAGTCGCAGACCTCATTATTCTTCACCGTGTAGGTAGTGCTACCATTTTGAGTCACTGTGCCGTTATTGACACTCCAGCGTTTTACAGTCTCGCCACCCTCTACAATCTGGGCATTCGTCAGGATCAGCTCCTGCAGGTAAGGCATCGACTGGTGAATGTAGTTCACGTCGGTACCGTTAATCTGGCCCGTGATGGTCAGGGTAATGGCGTTGGGTGCCTTGCCCGCGGGCAGGGCGACAGCCAGGTTGCCGGCCTCGTTCTCAATGGCGAAGTCAGTCGTAGCACCGATAGCAACGATATGGTACATCTTCGTATAGCTGCTCTCCTTGTAGGTATCCATCAAATCAGCATTGACAAAGAGCGTCAGTGAGTTGGGCAGACCACTGTATTGCTGCTGGAACGGGAAGTTAACGCCTGGTAACGTCATCTTCTCCATATTCGAACAGCCCGAGAACAGGTAATTATAATATGAACTGGGGAAGCCGTTAGCCTCAATTCCCGTACCGAAGGTCAGCTCGCGCAGGCTTGAGCACCCGGAGAACACGCTGGTACCGACGGTCTTCACCGAGTTCGGCAGCGTCAATGTTTCCAAGCTCGTACAGTCGGCGAAGCAGCTGTAAGGAATAGTCTCGATAGTAGAGTTCTCGTCGAAGATGACGGTCTTCAGACTATTACAACTGTAGAACATGTTTTCGCCTAACGACTTCACGCCTGCTGGCAGGGTGATGGTCTCCAAGCCATTGCAGTCATAGAAAACAGAATTGCCCATAACGAGTTCACTCACTTCGGGATCAATGTTGACGGCAGTGAGCCTCGTCTGATATTGGAAAGCATAATTGCCTATCGACTTGACGTTCTTGCCGATGTTGACAGTGGTCAGCTTGCACTTGTCTATATCATAAGGCTTAAAGCAGCTCTCGGGGATGGTAGCGGTGTTCACCGTTATCGTCACCACGGAGTCGCAGCCATAGAATGCTCTGTTGCCAACCTCAGTGATGGTAGCAGGGATATTGATCTCCGTCAGACCACACCTATAGAAACAGTCAGAGGGTATGGCCGTCACCTTGGTGTCCTGCAGGTTGACGGAAGCCAGCTTGTAACAATTCTCAAAGGTAGAACTGCTCAACGTCTCAAGGTTGCTGTTCAGTGTGATGCTCTCCAACTGTTGGCAGCCGTAGAATGCGCTGTTTCCTATAGACTTGATGTTCTGTCCGAAGACGACGCTCTTCAGGCTGCTACGGTTGTCCACGCCAGTGATGACGCTAGTCACGTTATGCTCACGACCCTTGCGGTCGGTCACCTTGTCGGCAATGATGATGTGGCCGGCCTTCTCTGCGTCGGCAGCATACGATGTGACGCCGTAGAACTCAGCATCGCTCTCGGCACTCTCATAATAATACTTCAGCGTGTTGCCGTTGGCATCGGCTAAGTTCACATAGCCATACTGCGGCTCCTGCAAAAGGGTGACCTGGCGCAGGTAGCCCTTGCCGCTGACAGCGAACTTCACCGTGCCGTTGGCGTTCACCTTGAAGTAGTGAGTACCCGTCGTAGAGCTCCAGGCGTCGTATGCCAAGCCCTCGACAGGCCTGACGGTAGTGGTGGAACTCTCGTCGTTGGTCGTGACACGGATATACTGATCGGTGTTCAGACCCGTCAGGGCGTAGGTGCGCTCCACGGGGCTGTAGAGGCCGTAGTATCTCAGGCGGAACAGGCCGTCTATCTGTTCTTCCTGTGTCAGCAGATGCCCGTTGCTTAACTGGTAGCCGTCGGCCAGCAGTTGATACCAGCCGGGCTCTGTCTCGCTCTCGTCGCCAAGGGTGATGGTGCGATAGCCCGAGTAGTAATTGTAGCTATAATACTCGTACCATTGCTGCTCCAAGTTCAGGCTACTGATATCATCGCCTGCCGTACAGGTCACCGTGGGCGACGACGTAAAGCCCGTAGCCTTGGCGTAGTAGCTCAGCTGGCTGCCATTGGCGATGGTGAACCCATCGGTGTACTCGGTTTCCTGGCCGCCGTCGATGCTATAGTACATCTTAGCATTGGTGTAAATGCCGTCGATGTAATTCTGACCACTATACAAAGTCACCGTCCACAGCTGGGTGTCGCTGTTGTAACTCTTACTATATACAAAAGGTGTAGCAAGTGTCAGCTCTACGCCGTTGACGTACTGCGACACCACCTCCGACGTGCCCAGGCTGTTCTCGCCGTAGGCATAGATATATCCCGTGCCTGTGGTCGTCACACTGATGGAAGAACCTTCGGCAACACTCCAGGCATTGCTGTCGAGTGCGGGCTGCTCGGCAGCGGGCACGGTGGTGTAGTGAATCTTCGTAGCACCCTGACAATTGACATAATAGGTACGGTTAGCACCGTCTATCGTTCCTAAATAGATATCAGGGGTCTGTGGCGGTGCCGGCTCGTAGTACGCAACAATGTAAACTACCGTACCATTGTTGACGGTAAAGCGTGCAGTACCCGTAGCCGTCACTTTCAGGCAGTAAGTGGAATAAGTGGGGTTGAGCTGGCTGTTCCATGGGTCGACTTCACAACCCTCGACAGCGGTCACCACAGGCACGTTTTCCACGCCCTGCACGCGTAAGACGATATAGCCACTCTCCTTCACATCAGGCACGGCGTAAGTACGCACGTCGCCGCTGTAGATGCCGCGGATTTCCATGTCCTCCAGGTTGCGGGTCTTCTTGACGACCTTCATCTGACGGCTTGGCTGAAGCGGCTCATGTCGCGGAGCCTTCTGGCGGGAGTCATAAATATCCTTACCGCCACCGCCATTGGGGTCGTAGTTACGAATCATAAAGTTGGCGTTGATGTTCTCGTCGGGCGTCAGCAAATAGTCTGAAAGGGTTCCTCCCCAGATCTGCATCTTGAAGAGCCCGGTCTCGGTCTCCTCGCCCAGTGTGATGGGGGTCTTATCGGTATAGCCCCAACCAAATTCATCCCACCATTTTTCATTCATTCCCGTGTACCAGAAAGGAACACCGACAGTCACTGTCACCACGGGCGAATCGTTGTAGCCGTCCAAGGTAGCATAATATTTCAGCTGCGAGCCGACAGGCGCTACGATGGGCGACTGATCATCATAGGCCGTAAACGCATCATTGTCGATGGCGTACATAATCGTCGGATTCGGCATATCATCTCCCATATAGTCTAACCACGACTGGTCAGACCCGAAACCAATCTCACACAGATTCGTTTGGGCGCTGTAATCATAAGGGTAGTGGCAGGGAGCCATCAGCGTCTGCATGACACCATTGACGGCCTGCACCGTGACTAACGACGGTGTCTCGTCGTTGTCGTCAGTACCTACGTAGGCATAGAGGTTGCCCGAGCCCGTAACGGTCACGGTGGCCTCCTTATTGGTAGAGCGGATATAGGCTGGCGAGCCTAATGCCGGCTGAGCGTCGGCCAGCGCATTGGTATAGAAGAGGGTACTATTTGCTGCGTTGGGGTTGGTAATCTTGTAGGTACGCTCAGTACCGTTGACACCTGTCAGCGTGAACGTCGGCGGTGCGTAGTTCGAATAGTCATAGACCTCAAGGTTGTCGAACTTCAGCATACCACCCTGGCCTACCAAGGCGCAGAGGCCAGTGAGGCGGGCCAGCGCATTAGTGCTGCTGCCGCCACCGTAGATCCACGTGCCTGTTTCCTTTTCCCTTATAGTATATTCAAACCAGAAGCCAGGGTATTGCCCCTCTTCTACATACTCCGGATAGGCACTGAAATGATACCACTTGTCACTCTCATAGACCTTGGAAGTTCCCAGATTAGAGTAGTTCATAAACCACTCGGTGCTGTACGTCGACTCAGTGCGCACGGGCTGTGACAGACAGCTGCCAATAGAGCTACTCCACTTGTTGACGGGCTGACCGCCTGCGTTCAGATTGGAATAACCGGGCTCAATAACGTCGCCGCCATAGTAAGGATAAGTGCCCTGCGTCAGCACAAAGAACTGCGACTGGCTGACGTCAGCCACGTTGCCCGACCGTATCATAAAGTCGAACTCCACGACATAGCCACGACCCGACATGTACTGGTCACGGTAAAACACTTCGTCTGGAAGCTGAATCGGCAGGTGGACGCCGACATTCCCGTCGGTAGACTCAATCTGCACACAGGTGCCGTTGACGGCATCGCCCGTCGCCAGTGTGATACTGGCTCCGGCATCGCCCGTCCAGTCAGGGGCCTGTGCTGTTTCGTAGTTCTGGCTGACAAGCGTCCTGCGGACGATTTCAGCCTGCGTTGCCATACTTGTTGTCATGAGAATGAGCAACAAGAACAGCACCCTACGATGGTGCAATAACATGTTCATCTTCTTCATAATATTACAGTTTATGTATGATTGTCTCGGGTTAGTTGATCGTCACAAAAGATACTTCGGGGCAAAGATACGAAAAAAAAACTAAAGTTGTACTCAAATTGACCATAAATTTTTGGAACGAAAGCATTTAATTTTTGTTAATCCGAAACAAATTCCCGTAATTTTTCGTAATTATTCCTTAATTTATCGTGATTTATCGTGATTTATTGACGATTAAGCTGGCTCGACAAGAATTATCAAAAAGAATGTTTTTTTTTCGGAAAACAATGACAAGGAGCTTTCTATTTTTGGAAAACAATTAGAAAGAATAAGAAAGAATTATTTTCAACAATAACAAAAAAAATATCGAGCTGTTGCGGTTGAACCGCTTCTGACCGCAACGCGGTCGACGCTCAATAGCCGTGTGGTGCGAAGCACCCTCGGATGGAGGTTAGTTTCCCTTCCTTGTCTATTGCCCGTAGGTCAGTAATCGACGAAGTCGCTTCGCTTGTCGAAGAACGAACTACGGCTATTTAGAGATGACGCTTTCAGCGTCTTTCAACCGCAACAGTACGAAAATTTTCGAACTGTACGGTTGACAACGCCCTGAAAGGGCAATGAGCCGTTAGCCCAGGGCAGCGCCCTGGGTATGGTGTGACGACGGTTGACAACGCCCTGAAAGGGCAAAAGCTTTTGTACGTGATAACGCTTTTGCCCTTCCAGGGCGGTTGTCACGCATTCCGTATACCCAGGGCGCTGCCCAGGGCTATGGGCTCATTGGCCTTTCAGGCCGAATCAACGGTCGTCGTCCCAACCGCACAGCACGAAAATTTTTGCGAACGTGAATAATTTACGAGAGGCTTATATTTTTTCACGAGACGCTTATATTTTTTCACGAGAGGCCGTGACGTTTTCGCACCTCGTACCTCTTACCTCTTACTTCTTACTTCTTACTTCTTACTTCTTACCTCTTACTTCTTACCTCTCACTTCTCACCTCTAACCTCTAACCTCTAACCTCTAACCTCTATATATGGTTGTCTTAACCCAAAAACACCCCGCCCATGTCGCCCATCCCGCCCGTAACCTTCAGAGAAGTTAGGAGCGACATGGGTGGGATGGGTGGGATGTTTTTAGCTTTCCTTATCCTAATA
>JAEEGL016615158.1_pt1 | contig 22357 bp, 17 predicted proteins | sample 9134231 | NCBI WGS metagenome assembly JAEEGL01 (sample SAMN16246548, study PRJNA631951) | gut metagenome | biome: gut microbiome; feature: rumen; material: fiber-attached | host: Bos | place: Iran: Karaj | collected 2018-10
CAATTGGAAATAAACACTCTCATAACAAAACAAACAAATGTTCATGTTCAAGTGATACGCTTTTTGTAGCACATACTATGCTCAACAAATCACTCTAATCAACATAAATAGAAAATATTGCACAAATAAAATATGAGAGATAACGCTCAGAATATTTAAAAAAAAAACAATTAATAAAAAATATTAAAAAAAAAGATAAAAAAAGTTATTCTAAAAGTTCTTGAACATCATCTACTTTTGCATTCAAAGTTCTATTTTCTTTATCTCGCCTATCATCTACTTTAATAATAGTATAAACTCTATCAGATCCAGCATCAAACACTGCTTCTTGTGCTTTAGCTATAACCTCATATAATTGTTTATAATTATCTGCTTCAATTAATGTAGACATTCCAGTCAATTGGTAATTCAATCCGGAATCTTTTATTACTTGTACTGCACTAGTGACATATTCTTTACATTCAGTATCTTTAGTCCCTACAGGTACTATTGCAAAATCTGCTGTTATCATATTTATTCACCATCATTATCGTTATATAATTTTCCGTATTTAATGATTTTTTTATCATTCATGTTATATAATTCATCTATTAAATATGTTCTAAATGATCCGGAACCTTGTTTATTATGTAAACATGTTTTATATGCCAATTCTCCAGCGATTGTCATAGACAAAGTTCCTATAATTGCAGCATCCAATGGTTCGGCAACTGCTGAAAAAGCTCCAATTACACAACTTAACATACAACCACTACCGGTTATTTTTGACATTATTTCTTCACCGTTGTCAATATAATAAATATTTTCCCCATCGGTTATAATATCTATTTTTCCAGAAACTGCTATAGTAGTGTTTAATTTTTGAGCTATCTGTGAAATTATTCTGGCATTACTGGACAAATTTTCTTTTGTGATGATGTCACTTTCTGCTACATCCACTCCTTTTGCAACCGTGCTTTCATCTATTACACCAAAAATTTTTCCTATTGCCTTAATTTCAGACATGTTTCCTCTTATAACATCCACATTTGAAAGTTTAATTATTTCTTCAGTCATTTCATTTCTTAATTGTGAAACTCCTACTGCCACCGGATCTATAACTAAAGGTGTTTTTGTTTTTTTGGTTTCAACTGCTGCTTTTTTCATTGCTTCTATCTGATTATCCAGCAAATTTCCCAGATTAATTATAGTTGCTCCGGCAAAATTAACAAATTCCGCTATTTCTGGTTCTTCATTTGCCATAGCTGGTGATCCGCCTATAGCTAATACTGCATTTGCACAATCATTTATTGTTACATAATTTGTTATGCAATGTGTTAATGGACATTCATCTCTTAATTTTTCTATTATTTTACTAGTATCTTCTAATTTTTGATAATCTATTCTTAACATCTTATTTTTCTCTTTAATTTAATCAATTATATTTATGTTAGTTATAATTAATAATTATTGGATTTAAGGATTTTAAAAAAGATATATCAATTTTTTTAATGATTTTTTGTAAAAAAAGAGATTGTGAGTTTTAAAATATATGGTATTTTATTCTTTTTTGAAGATTTTTTTGAATAGTTTTGTAAGTCTTCCTTCAAAATTTGGCATTGGTTCTGTTTCCTTAATGTATCCATCTTCAATGTTTTTTTGATAAGCTTCTGTGGCATTTATTATTTTTTGTTTATCGTAATAATATTTCGAAATTAGAAGGAATATCAAAAGGATTACATTTGCTACTACAATTCCGAGAGAATTACTTATTTGATTCCATATGAAAAGTATTACTACAATCAAAACATAAGATAATGCTCCTAACCCATATGTTGTTCCATGTGTCCATTTACAGTCTTGTTCGAATTTCCCAAAGAATTCATCGGGTTTTTCCATGTATACTCCTTTTATTTCCCCAATTGCTTTTGGTAAGATATATAATGCATATACAAAAATTAAAAGAGTGATAATCCCATTTATTGTATTGAATGTGTCCACTTTTTTACCTCATTTTCTTATATTATTTTTTATGATTATAATAATTGATAAAAGTTTAGTCTTACCTTAATTTTTTCGAATTAAAAAAAAATAATAATGAAGAATTATTTTTATTCTTCTATTAAAATATCGTTTGTTTTTATTCTAGCACCAGTATATGCTTGTCTTTCTCCTGTAACAATTTCTATATTTTTAATAGTATTGTTTCCTGTATTTATATTATCAATATTCAATAATCCATCAGTAATAGTGAAATATTTGTTAACATTATGTTCCTTATATGTAATTCCATTTATTTTCACGCAAACCTTATTCTTACCAACCAGATTATATCCCAAATAATCTTTTAAAGTGGCTTTAATACTCAATTTATTTCCTTTTAATGTTACAGAGGAAACATTAATTGAAACATTGGATTTCTGGATATTGAAATAGGTATTGTTTCTAACATTTGGATAATAATTTGGATTTACATAAACTGCTGTTACAGTATAATTTCTAAGATTATTATCTTTATCAACTGAAGCCATTATATTTGCTGAATAATTATATTTTGCAGTAGAATTAACTACTGGAACATAAATAATATTTCCTTCACTATTTCTTATAGATATACCATTTATTTTAAAGAATACCGATGCGTTTTCATTGATAATTGTTTTGTTGCTTGCATTCTTCGTTACATCTTCAATTTTTGCCATGAAGGTTAAGTTATCATGTTGTTTAATAAGATTTGATGTTGAAACTTGTAACTTGGCATCCCTTAATTTTATACTTGCAACTGCTATGTTTGACTTTGCATTCTCGTATTTATATGATCCACTATATGAAGCTGTAATATTTTTTCCATGTCTTAAATATAAGTCTGCAGTAATGGTATATTCAACTATTCCATTAATAACTGATAATTTATGAACTGAAGCTACATTTGTATCAAATCTATCATCCATTCTTAAACTTCTACCATTTAATTTGAAAACTAAATTACCTCCGGTTACATTATTTCCGTATTCATCTGTTAATCTTGCTCTTAGTGTAATTTTTTCTCCAACTACTGAAATTACATCTTCAACATGTAGATTTACAGATAATTTTGTGACATTTAATATTTTACTTGAATATGATGATTCATAATTTAAGTCTGTAAATGTTACGTTAATTTTGTAAAGTCCTACTTTTGCATTATTAATTGTGGTATTAAATTGTCCATCTTCATTTGTACGTTCTGTGTAATTCTTGTTATTAACCGAAATCACGATTAACTTGTTTTTTATTGGTTTGTTTTCATTGTCCAATAATTTACCTTTGATACTGATGTCATCTCCAGGAATAATTCTTGTGTTTTCATCCAATATTATCTTGGATTTTTGTTTGTCTGCAATAAAACTCGTATTATACTCTGCCAAATAAGTATATGGTGTTTCCGGTACTGTTATACTTATCGTATTAATGCCAGCAATAAAATTGTTTATGCTTTTATTGAATTTTCCTTCATCATCCGTCATTATATTATAAGTTTCGTTTCCTATCTTGATTGATAATGAAATATTACTTAACGGTTGATTATATGAATCTGTTATGTTACCTTCAATAAGTTCTTCTATGGAAAATCTTGCATTTGTTATTTGTTTTACGTTGATAATTGGTGTATACTTTTCTATGTCGACTGTTGTTAGGTTTTGATTGTAATATTCAAAATATTCTGTCTGATTAATTTCAATTTTTATTGGGTAAGTATCAGGTATTAATGGTGAAGTTGTGATATTAAACGTTCCATTTTCATTAATCACAGCCGTATAATTTTCTTCACCAATTTTTATAGTTATTTCAATGTTTTCTGTGGAAATATTTTCTGGATTACTTATTGTTCCTGTTACCGTAACAGTTTTTTCTTTATCATCCACTATTGTTGTGAAGTTTTCTATGTTTAGCTGTGTTTTCGTAGTGTTAAATTTTAACGTTGAATTTGATGAAAGATAATGTAAATTATCTCCTGTATATAAGATAGTAATTGAGTATTCCATTACCTGTTGTGGTGTGTATTCAAAAGAAAATATTCCATTGTTCGTTGTAATATTGCTTAATGTTTCATTATTTATTTTCGCTGTTAAATTAGCTGTTAAATACTTGATGTTTTCATCGTTTATTGTTCCTGAAACTGTTATTTTTCTATTTACTTTTGTGTCATTTATTGGATTTAAGTGAATTTTTGTTTGAAGTGGTGTTGTTTTAAATTCGTATGATAATTCTGATGGATTATATGCGTTGTTTTCAATGAATTCTATTTTTAATATGTTATTACCGACATCTTTAACTGTATATTCATACTGGTATATTCCGTTTTCCAAAGTTATTGTTTCCACAAGTTCATCGTTAATTTTGATATTTATTGTACCGTTTGCTGGAGTATTATATATTTGATCAGTTACATTTCCTTTGATTGTGATAACATCTTCATATTTTATTGTGTTTGGTAATGTTTCAAGATTTACTGTTGTATTGTGTTTAATAACTCTAAATTCTGTTTCATTGAAAGTTTCATGGTATTTGTTGTTTCCATCATAACTTACTCTGATTCTAATATTATCTGCAATATTGTCCGGAGTAAAGGTGGTATTGTATATTCCCTGAGAATTTGTTTGAATAGTTTTTGAATTGTTGTAGGTTGAATTAAATATTTCTACAGTTACATTGGATTGTCTGATTAGATTATTTTGATTATCAGTTAATTGTCCGAATATGGTTATTGTATTATTGACATAAGTTGTTTTGTTGATTGGATTAATTGTGATTAGGGATTGTTTTTTTTCTACGCTTATTTCCAATTCATCTGTTGAATAAGTGTAAATATTTTCTTTTCCGTCATACTGTGCAAATAGATAATATATTCCTTCTTCTGTTGGTGTAAATGTTGTTTCAACTGATCCGTTTACCAGTTGTAGATTATTGTTGTATATTTCGTTGAATTGTGAATCCCTTATTGTTAAGGAGATTGTTTCATTTAAATTATTTTTATTTTCATCTTGTAATCTAATTGTAATATTGACGTTATCTTCGACATTAGCATCGGATGATATAAGTTTTATATTTGTGTTTAAAGGTTCATGATCTACTTCTGCATATTCAAATGAATCAGTGTAGTATATTGATGGATTTACCGGAATAAAATACACTTCAATGTATAACTTTGCTTCACCGATGTAATCCTCATTTACATTTATACTTGAAGTAAATCTTCCTTCGGAATCGATAGGTATCTGTGTTTTTTCCTGATTGTTTATGAATATTTTTACGTTACCTGATGGTATTTTTTGACTATCATGTGCATCTGAAATAATACCTTCTATTTGGATTGTTTTGTTGATTTTTACTGATTCACTAGTATTTAAATTTATTATAACACTTCTTTTAGATAAATAATAACTGGTTTCTTCATAAATGGATTCGTAATCTTCACCTTCTTCTATGATAAAGTATATTGAAAAGAAATCATCGTCTTCTATTTCCTGGAATATATGTTGTGTAAAATTAAAGTTTCCTCCAATATCTGTTGTTACTGTGGCAATTATTTCATTGTCTGTTTGTATTGTTATAGGTATATTTTCCATCGGATTATTATTTTGGTCAATTAAGTTTCCATATATGGATACATTATCTTGAACCAAGGATTCGTATACCTCTTCAACATTTAGGATTAATTTTGCTTTTTCAACATTGAATTCTATATTTTTGTAAGATTCTGTGAAATAACTGTTTTCTTCAATCAATAATGACAGATTATGATTTAATGCTTTTTTTGGTGTGAAAATAAATGAAAATTCTCCGTTATCTATTACAACAGTATCATTTGCATAGAATATTTCTCCATTTTCTTTATCTAAAATTTTTACATTTAAAATTCCATTGTATTTCATGTTATTTTCATCAATAACTTGACCCCGTATGGTTGTTGGGCTTCCAACACATGGGGTTTCCATGTTGTTAACTGTAATTATATTTGAAATTTTTTCTATGTCAAAATATTTTTCTGCAAATGCATTTGAATATTTATCCGAGGAAGATATGTATTCCACTTGAATTTTTGCCATATCCTGTATTGGAAGATTAACTAATTGATAACTTGTTGAGTATTTTCCATTACTGTCTGTGGTTGTAGATGCTATTTGATTATTGTTTAGTGATATGTTTATGTTTGCATTTGTTAATGGAATGTTTTCTTTGTAATATAAGTATCCTGTGATGTTTATTGTTGAATTTAATGGTGAATTTTCTATTTCATTTAATGTTAATGTAGTTGGATATGCTTCTGAGTCAATATATAATGTTTGACTATTTTGTGAATTATATTGTTCATTTCCTTCAAATTCTGCATAGATTGTTAGAGATGAACCTGTTTTGTTAACTGTATATGTTTTTTGAATATGTCCTGTGTTGTTTAGGATTATTTCTTCGGGTATAGGGTTATCCAATAGATATAAGTTTACTGTTCCGTTGATTGGTGTTTCATGTTCATCTTCTGTTAATGTAATGTCTAAAGTATATTCTTCATCCATATGTGTAAACAAGTAATTTTCTGTTGAAAATTCATCTTCTTCATTGTTAATGAAATTTATGGATAAAGTTGTTTCTATCCTGTTTTCACTTTTGATGTTGTTTGATTCTGGTTTTTTGTTAATTTCCTGTTTGATTACGTTGTTCTTCTTATTAACCGACTTTATAGTTTGTTCATCATGAGTTTGCTGATTTTGTAAATTGGAATGTGTATTCTCTTGATTAATTGCATAAGATGTTTCCACATCCCCCGTTTGATTATTTTCTGTTGCGCTTACTGCTGTTAAACCTACTATAAGAAATATTAAGGTTAATATTAAGAACGTACTGTTGATATTCTTTTTCATAATATTCCTCTAGAGATATGTAATAAGAAATATAATAATAAGTATTACTTTTCTTATCAATTATAATTTTAAACAAAATACTATATAAACTTATCAATTTTTAAAAAATATATAAAAGTAGAATGATTATTTATTATAATTTATATATTTAATTGATTTATTATAGTAAGAATATTAATATGTAATTATTGATTTAATAAATTCTTTAAATTAAAAATAAGCTTTAGAAAAAATTCTAATAATTTAATATTATATAAATTAAAAAAATAATAATAGAATTGTTAAAAATATGTGGAGGTAAAATATTGGATAAAAAAATAATATCTCTAATAGCTGTTATCTTAATAGCAATCATTAGTGGATTGTTTGGAACTGGTGCAATTTCTGATACCAATTCAACAGATACGCCAACCAATAACAATACAAATGTCAGTGTTGTTGAAAATGGAGAATATGTAACTGTAAATGAAGTTGCAGCATATATTAAACAATTCCATAAGTTACCAAGTAATTATATAACTAAAAAAGAAGCCCAACGTTACGGATGGCAGGGTGGTCCACTTAAAGAATATGCACCTGGCAAAAGTATTGGAGGAGATGTATTTACAAACAGACAAGGTATTTTACCTCATAGTGAAAAAAAATACATTGAATGTGATATTGATGCTAATGGGACAAGTAGAGGACCTAAAAGAATAGTATACTCTACAGAAAATTATAAAGTATATTATACTGATGACCATTACAATACGTTTACAGAAATCTAAGGAAGTGTTCGTTTGAAATACGTTAAATTAGATGGAAAAAAAATCAAAAAAGAATCTCATGATTATTTAATTAAAAAACTTGATTTACCTGATTATTACGGAAGAAATCTTGATGCACTTTACGATTGCTTAACAGATATTGGTGTTGAAACACAAATTACATTAATCAATAGTGAATATGTTTCAATGGATTTAATCGATACTTTCTTTGATGCTGCATTAGAAAGTGATTTCTTATTTTTTGTATGTGATGAATAACTCATCATATTTAATTATTTTAATAGAATTTTTCATTACAGTTATATATTATAATATAAATATATAACAGTGTTAATAAATATAACAATGTGAAGTGAAGTTATGATTAATGAAAATGAATGGGATGTAAACTACATTAATAATTTAAAAGAAATGGATAAAAAAATAAAAGAATCAACAGTGACATTAAATTACGACTTCATTACAGAAAAATATTTTGAAATGTATGAAGTAGCACTCAATGCAGGAACAATCATGCCCTACAGATTTAATCTAATCGGTCCGGCATACCGCGGAAATCAGCAGCCAAAAAGATTAAATAACTTTGATCCAAATGTTAAAAAACGATTGGAACAATCATATGCAAAAAGAAATGAACTTCAAAAACAATATACAAATTCCGATTCGGATCCTGTAGGAAGATACAAAAATTTTTTAGACAAAGAAATATATGATTTTATAGAGGAATTTCCACAATACAAAGACATAATATTAAATGATGATTAAAAACAATTTTCTCCACCACCTTACCTATTTTTATAATTTTAAAAAATAATTCAAAAAAAATATGATTTTTAAAAATTGATAAATAATAAAAAAAAATACAATAGTATTATATTAATAAAACCATATAATATAATAATAAAAAAAATAGGTAATTAGAATGAAAATTGAGGAAATATCAAAAATTTCAAAATCATTGGGCGAACCCAAAAGAATAGAAATAATCAATTTAACATCAAAAAAAGAAATGTGTGCAAATCATATTCTAAAAAAATTTGAAATTACACAGCCAACTTTATCACACCACATGAAACAATTAACAGAATGTAACTTAATAAATGTTAGAAAAGATGGAAAAATGTCTTATTATTCATTAAATAAAGATACTTTAAATGAATATTTAGAATTTTTTAATGAAATAAATAAATAAATTAAAATACCCGCGAAACTTAAAAATTTTCATAAATGTCTAATTCTAATTTTTCTATTTATCAAATCAAAGATTAAACATTCTATTTTTTTAATTTTAAAAAAAAAATAATGAATTAATATTCATTGAATTTCGTTAACTAATTTTTCAGAAGCTTTTCGTGGATTATCACTTAACATAATTGCAGATACAACAGCTATTCCATCAAAATCATAAGTATTTACAATTTCTTTGGCATTTGATTCCTTTATTCCACCAATAGCTATGGTAGGTATATCTATATTTTCTTTAATTTTTTGTAACTCATTAGGAGTAGCCATATTTGCATCTTTTTTCGTGCTTGTTTCTATTATTGCACCAACACCTAAATAATCTGCACCATCTTCTTGGGCATTTAAAGCTTCTTCGTAGGTATGGGCACTTATACCAATTGTTTTATCAGGTCCTAAAATACAACGGGCAATTTCACATGGCATATCATCCTGACCCAAATGTACACCTGCCGCATCAATAGCTTGAGCTATATCAAGCCTATCATTAATTATTAAAGGAACATCATACTTATCAGTAATTTTTTTGCATTTCTTAGCTAATTCATAGAAATCCTTGGTTGTACTGGTTTTTTCTCTAATCTGTACAATGGAAACTCCACCTAAAATTGATTGTTCTATAACATTTAAAAATTCATCCTCATCCAAATCAAATTGATCAGTAACTAAGTATAACCCATATTCTTTCATTTTATCAGTTCCTTAAATTTTACTAATATTAGCATATTCTTTAAATGTTTCCGGATTCATTTTTGATAATTCATCTATCAGATAAGTTCCAAATGAACCAGTCCCCTGATTATTATCAGTAGCTGTTTTAGCTGCTATTTCACCAGCAATTGACATGACAGTTGTAGCTGTAATTGCTGCAAGTAATGAATCATCTATTGCAGCATAGGCCCCCATAATACATCCCAACATACATCCAGTACCTGTAATGTTTGCCATCATCGGATTACCATTTTTAAGAGCATAAACTTCTTTACCATTTGAAACTATATCTATTGGTCCAGATACTGCTATTGTTGTATCAAGTTTTTCTGCAATATTTTTAACAATTTGTGCATTTATTTCCAGAGTGTCTTCACTGATAATGTCTGTATCAGCTACATCAACTCCCTTTGCTGTTGTACATTCATCCAATATTCCATAAAACATTGCTATAGCTTTAATTTCTGACAGGTTACCTCTTATTATTGCAGGTTTTGATTCTTTGATTATATCTATTGGAGTTTCATTCCTGATTTTACTAATTCCTATTCCAACAGGATCCAGTACAAATGGTTTTTCCATTTTAGTTGCTTGTTTAGCTGACTTTTTCATGGTTTCTATTTGTTCTTCAGTTAACGTTCCTATATTAATTACCAATGAGTTTGCTATTGAAACTATTTCTTCTGCTTCTTCAGGAGCATTAGCCATAATTGGTGATCCTCCAACTGCAAGGACCGCGTTTGCACAGTCTCTGACTGTAACTACATTGGTAATACAATGTGTTAACGGACTTTCTTGCCTTAATTTTTCTATTAAATTTATTGACTTTTCTAATATTGAATCACTCATAGATTAATTCTCCCATATTCTTCTAATTTAATATTAATTATTTTTATTTATTTAATTTATTATCTTATATAAAAATTTTAAAAAAATGACATAATGAAAAAAAACATAAAAGGAAAAAAAATAATTTTAATTAAATACGTAGGTGATTATTTTAATAATTTAAATAAAACTATTATTTAAAATAGTGTTTAATTTTATTATATAACCTTTCTGTTAGAGGCAATGAAATAAATATATACACATATATACCAAATATTAATGAAATCATATTTGATATTCCACTTAATGCCAACAAGTTTTCAGAAATATCAGGATATAATGAAGTTAATGATGAGAGTGCAGCAACATTCATACTCGTACTTCCAATTCCTGTAGCTAAAGCGTAACTATACGGATGTAAAGGAATACAATAAGGTAACAAGTTTACTAAAAAAGAAATAAATATTGTACCCATGACTATTCCAATAATATAAACTATAAAGAATCCTTTTACTTCAGCAGAATCAAATCCATATTTTTCTATTAAAACTGCCAGTTGTGGTTCACGACAGATAGAACTAGTCATACCAATAGCTTCACGTTTAAAACCCAACAATAATGCAATAGGCAAACCAATTAATATTGTTCCGATACTTCCTAACTCTTTTAAAATTAATAAAGGTCCGATATCAAATAATAAAGAAATATTCTGTCCACTGGCAATTGCAAGTTTAACAAGTAATGGACCTATTAACAATAATATTAGTTTAGTGCAAGTCTTTGATTGATTATAATTTATCCAATTAATTGATTTAATAAGATAAAAAGAAATAGCAATGAATAATGCCGGAATAAAAGGTAAAATAATTAAATTAACATTACCATAAAGATGTATTGTAATTGTTCCAATAGTTAATGAAATGATTGAAATAAATAAGATAGTTAAATGTAATTTATAATCGTTTAAACAACTTTTTTTATTAGAAATATTATCATCCATATTAACCAGTCAGAATTATTAAATTAAAAAAAAGAAATGAAAAGTATTTTATTAAATCATACCAGTATACATTAAAGCAAATTGAGCAATTAATGCTGATCCTATGTAAGTTCCGAATATTACTGCAAAGGTTACTACAATACCCCGTAATCCAACCTTTTTGAAACTATTTAAATCTTTACCCATTGCAACACCAGCATATGCCAGCAATACTGTTGTTAATGAAATCAGATCAACTTTTGATGTGTAATAAATTATTGGTTCAGATAAAGGAAACCATGGCAATGCTACAAACAAACCGATTAAGCTTATATAAATAATTGCCGGAACATTATCGAATGGAAACAATTTTTCAACTATCAATCCCAGTAAAGAAATGAAACATAGAATAAACATTCCAAATAAAGATTCCATAAACGGATATTGATATCCTACCCAATTTCCAACTGCAGCCATTACAGAAAATATTAATAGAATTCCTATCCATTCACCAATCATTTTAAGTGATAAATTAACTTTCATTTTATATTTCCTCTTCAGTATTATTTTTTCCTGTGATAATTCTATCAGCAATAGGTTCAAGTATATCATATAACTTTTCTGTTAAAGGAATAGCTGCAAAAATATACACATACATTCCTGTAACCATTGCAATCAAATTAGCCATACCACTAAATGCTTCCAATTGGGTTGCAAATTGTGGATATACTGCAGATAATGAAGCAACTGCAGCAGCATTCATACTTGCACTACCAATACCACAAGCCATACCATATGCAAATGGATGTAAAGGTATTAAATAGGCAAGAATACTAGTCATTATACTGATAAATGGTGTTCCCAAAACTGTCCCTATTAAAAAAACCGTGAAAAAACCTCTTGTTTCCGGCGAAGTAAATCCATATTTATCCATTACCACAGCCATCTGTGGTTCACGACAGATAGAACTAGTCATACCAATAGCTTCACGTTTAAAACCCAACAATAATGCAATAGGCAAACCAATTAATATCGTTCCAAAGTTACCTACTTGTTCTAATAATATTGCGGCCCCAACATCAAAAATAATCGTTAAATTCTGACCACTAGCAATTGCTAATTTAACCAATAAAGGACCAACCAACAACATCATAATCGCAGAAGATTCTTCAGACTGTGTTTTTTCTATCCATTCAAATGGTTTTGTAATATAAAAAGCTATTGCCAAAACTAATGCATATAACAAAGGCATAAGTACTATGTTTACTCCTGCAATCTCTAATGCTATTACACCAATATATTCAGAAATAATAACACATAAGAAAATTGTTAAATGTAACTTATAATCCTTGCATGCTTCAGTCAAATCCTCCATACCCGAATTATATTTATTTTTTATAGGCATAAATAAATCTCCCGTAATGATTTTACAAGATAACCAAAAATATTAATAATTCTTAACTAGTTAAAGTTAGTTGAAATGTAATTATAAAATACTTTTTAATTAATATATTATATTTCTTAAAAAACTTATATAAAAACATTTGATAATAAATTCAAATAATCAGTTAAACAAATAATAGATTTATATTAATAAAACTATAAAAAGTTATAATTATTTATTAGTCAACAATTAATTATATTTATAATCAATAGTGTTTTAATTTACAAAAAAATAATTATAAAATTATTGTAGAAAAAAATTCCATTTTTTAAAGAAAACAAAGCGAAATTTATTTAGTGTAATAATTTAAGCTTTAATAATAATTAATGAGTCAAATAGGCAATAAAAAGAGAATTAGAATTAAATTATTTTATTAATTTAAAAAACAAAATTAAATGTTTATAATTAAACAATAGTTCATACATAATAATAAAGAAATATTAAGGTATATGAATTATTTTCTTAAAAAGAGTATTGAAAATAATTTGTTAATAAATTGAAAATCTTTAAAAAAAAGAGGAGGAATAAGCACATAATTTTAACTAATTACATACTTTGAAAAGTCCCTATCATAGAGGGATGCAGCCAACATTACAACTGCACAAGATCCAACATTATGCACTAAAGCACCTGTAATTGGATTTAATAATCCTAACACAGAACATATGATTGCTATAGCGTTAATAATCATTGAAATTGTTATACTTAAATGAATTGTAAATAAAGTTGCATTTGATAATTTTTTTAGATATGGTAATTTTTCTATATCATCACCCAATAATGCCATGTCAGCAGCATCAATAGCAATATCACTACCCATACCACCCATAGCTACACTTACATCTGCGGTTTTTAATGCAGGAGCATCATTTACTCCATCACCAACCATACAGACTTTTTTATTGGATGATTTTAATTGTTCTACAATTTCTACCTTATTTTCCGGTAATAATTCTGAATGAACATCAGTTATTCCAACTTTTGAAGCAAAATAATTAGCTGCTTTATAATTATCACCAGTCAATAATTCAACATTTGTTTCAAGATCATTTTTAAGTGTACTTACTACAGCTTCTGCATTTTCTCTTAAAACATCTGATAAACCTATTACTCCAATTATTCTATTATTTAATGCTACAACAATTGAAGCTTTACCTTCATTTCTTAATAAGTCTAATTCTTTATGACATGAATCTATTATATCAATATTATTATCTTCCATAAACCGTGTTGTACCAGATAATATTACATCATCTTTATACTGCACTTTAACTCCTTTACCAGGAATCATTTCAAATGTATCTGGTTCATCATATTCTTTACCATTTTCTTTACTATGATTAACTATTGCCTTACCTATTGGATGTTCAGATTTTACTTCAGAAATTGTTACGTATTTTGTTAAATCTTCTTCACTAATATCATCAACCAAAGGTACAATATCAGATACTTCCAGGTTACCAAATGTTAATGTTCCTGTTTTATCGAAAGTTATGGTATCCACATTACCCATAATTTCTAATGCTTCTCCAGACTTAATTAATACACCCTGTTTAGTTGCCTGACCAATTGCAGCCATAATAGCAGTTGGAGTAGCCAGAATTAATGCACAAGGACAAAATACTACCAAAATAGTAACTCCTCTTTCAAGGTTACCAGTAATCAAATAAGTAACTATTGCTATACCTAATGCAACAGGAACTAACCAAGTTGCCCATTTATCTGCAATTCTCTGAGTAGGTGCCTGTTTTTCATCAGCTTCCTGTACTAACCTGATAAGTTTTTCAAGTGATGAATCTGTTCCAACTTTAGTAGCTTTAATATCTATAGAACCATGTAAATTTAAAGTACCGGAAAATACTTCGTCATCTACTGTTTTGTCTAAAGGTAAAGATTCACCTGTCATAACTGATTGATCTACAGATGTATCCCCATCAATTATTACACCATCCACAGGTATTTTTTCTCCAGGCAATACTCTTAAAATATCACCAATTTGAATATCTGTAGCTTGTACTTCTTTTTCAATTGTTTGACCATTTTCATTAATTAATTGCCTACCCTTTTCAGGTTTAAGATTTATTAAATCCGTTAATCCACGTTTAGATCTTTCAACCGTATAATCTTCAAGTAATGCACCCAAAGCCATAATGAATGTTACTTCTCCTGCAGCAAATATTTCTCCAATATAAATTGAAGCAACCATTGCCATTACAATTAACAATGCAGAAGATATCCAATGTTCATTAATTAATCTTGTCAATGCCAAATATACTAAAGGTATACCACAAATAAATACGGTTACCCATGCCGGATCCAAATAGTTTGGTATAGGAGTTCCCGTTAATACAAAATATAAACTAAATAAAAGGAATACTCCTCCCACTATTGTCATTTTGAGTCCTTCTAAAACTCCAATAAAACGTTCAAGTTGACCCAAATTAATACCTCCTTTTAAATAAATAATCACATAAGTAATACTATAGTAATACTAGTATATAAATGAATTTACTAAAAAGTATTACAAATGTATTACTAAAAGGGGTATCAATGTAATACCTAATTAAAAAATATTATGAAAAAAAAGATTTGAAGAATAAATTATAAAAGTTAAAAACCTTTATATTCATACTTTAGAGTCGCTTTCTTCTGATTCTTACAGTTGATAAAATATGTCCATTCCACCTGATCACCATCACGAATTCCATAACCATCTACAATTACGCTAGGAATTTCAACCATCATCGGACTATCAGGATCATCCTTATCTTTTCTTCTTGCAACCTTTTTAATTGATAATTCTACCATAACTAATCACCACTTAAATTGCTCAATTCTATATTGATTTCATCGATAGATTCTTGTTTTTTATTTATACTATTTTTTAAATCAGAAATCTGATCTTCTAAATTAATTATTTCCTGTTGTAAAATGAATTTTTGTATTTCTAATTTACCTTCTTCCGTTTTACTCCATTCTTTTGCCTGTTCAATAAATGATTCTTTTGACATTCCCATTTCTTTTAACGTTTCTTCTTGAGAATTTGCAAAGTTAGTAAATATATTTTCAAGTTTGTTATCCATTCTTTTATCTCTTAATATTATTTATATAATTATATATATGAAAATATTTAACATCTTAAATTTTTAAGAAAAATATGAAAAGGATTTTAAAATCCATTCTATTAGCATTTCTCATAAGAATCTAAAAAATTTACAGATTTCTAAAAACGATATATTTGAGAAAATAAATAATAAAAAAATTTTAAAGAAAAAAAAATAACAAGATAAAATTTAATAAAAAAGAATTAAATTAGAATTAAGCTAGAAAAAAAGATTAAATAAGGTATTAACTACCTTATTATAACTTATGCTTTTTCGAGTACTGTGAATGTTGTTTCACTTGTGTATTCATTGTAGTTTGTGTTTCCACTGTAACCAATAGATACAGTTTTTACTCCAGCTTTAGTCATTGCAGCAGTAAATGTGTAAACACCATTACTATCAGTTTTAGCATAATACTTTTTACCATCAATGATAATTTTTACGTTACTGTTTTTAACTGCATTACCATTAACATCTGTAAATGTACCTGTAATTGTTACATTTTCTCCAACTGTTACATCATTAATTGGTTCATAAGTTACTGTTACATCCTGTTTTTCAACGTTGAACGTTGTTGTTGTTTCATATGCATTGTAGTTGGTATTTCCACTGTAACCTATGGTTACTTCATTTTCACCTGTTACGGTTACTTTTGCGGATAATGTGAATGCTCCTGTTTTATCGGTTTTTGCATAGTATTTTCTACCATTTATGGTTATTTTCACGTTACTGTTGGAAATTGCTTTACCATCAGAGGTTGTGAATTTACCTGCTATGGTTACGTTTTCACCGTATTTAACATCAGTTATTGGATTGAATGTTACTACTACGTCACCTTTTTCTGGGGTGAAGCTTGCTGTATCCTCAGATGCTAAATATTTGTCACTTCCAGCATATGATGCAGTCACAGTTTGTTCGTCTAATGTTTTGAAACTTGTTGTGTACTTGAATTCACCATTTCTGGTTTTTACATCAGCTGTTTTCTCACCAATAGTGATTGTTACTACTTGGTTTGATAATGCAATACCATCTTCATTAACTAATGTACCAGTGATTGTTACGTTTGTATTGTATTTTACATCTGTAACTGGATCAAGGGTTAATGTTGTGGCTTTTGCTGCAGTTAATTGGCCAATTTGTTCTTCGAGATTGTCAATTCTTTCTGCTTGAGAATTAATGGTATCATTTAATGCTGCATTTTGTTCGGTTAATTCGTTGATTTTATCGTTTTGTTCTTGAATAGTATTATTTAATTCTGCAATTATTGCATCTTTGTCTTCGTTTACTATGAATTCTTTGCTTGTGCTGTTTTCAAAGTGTTTTTTACTTTTATCCACTTCTACTGTGAATGTGAGTGTTCCTGGTTGTGTTGCTGTTAATGTGTAGATGTACATTCCGTTTTCATCGGTTTGTACTGGTTCAGGATCTGCATCACCTACAATAATACTGATGTAATCATTTGCAAGTAATTGACCATCTACATCCTGGAATAATATTGTTACAGGTACTTCTTCGTTGATGTTGATTTTTTCTGGTGCTATGATTGTTACTTTTGTTGCTGTTCTGTCTGAATTGTCGATTATGTTATTTTCTCCTTCAAGGGATACTATAACTGTGTCGTCCCCAGTTTTTTCTTTAGATGTTAATGTATTTCCTGTTACTATGTTGTTTGAACCAGAAATTATTATAGTGTTTTCACTGTCTGTTGTTATGGTATTTTTTGTTATGTTGTTGTTTGAACCTAATTTTATTTCTTTAAGATTTTTTATCGTTATGATACTGTTTTCAATGTTTAAGTTACCGTCAACGTCAATTGCATAATCTGTTGGTATGTATGTATCATCATCAGTTTCGTATTCTATGTTTAATTCTGAATTTATAAAGTTTACTGTTGAATTTTTTATGGTCATATTGGATTTTAAAGTAAATTTTGAATTAATGAAATTTACTTCTGGAACGTTTTCTATCCATAATCCTTTTGGATTGTATAATTCTAAATTATTAAATGTTATTGATTGAATATTAGGTGTTACACCCATCATATTTCCAAAGATTACAGGACTTAAATACCCGTCTGTTCCTCCTACAAGGTTGTTTATAGTTATGTGTTTAAATGGTGTAAAATCTATAAAACATGGGTCATATGAAAAATCTTCATCTTGTTCATAGAAGTTAACGGTTAATGAAAGTCCCATTAAATTAGGATAATATTCACTAGATGGATCATAACCACAAGATCTATATCCAGCACCCATTAAATCAAAGTCGTCACAATCCGTATAACCCTGATTTACAATTATTTCTTTTACATAATATTGAGATGCAATTTCATCTTCAATAAATTCAAGTATGCCCTCAATTAAAAAGTCTTGGTTTATAGTCCATGGACCCCAATCACAAACTGTTTCTTCAGTAACATCTATAACAAGTGTACCATTTGAATACAATGTTGCATAAGTTTTATCAGCATCTGATACCCATGTTTCAACAACAGTTACTTCACCATCACTTTTTAGATTTCTTGAAGATTTTTTCAAAATAACATTTTCATTGTTACATTCAGTACAATTACAATTTTGGATATAGTTCAAACTACCTTTTCCATAGTCATTTATTACATTTCCTGTACAATTATATGTTACATTAGCTTCAGGTTTAACAACTAATTTTTTAATAGTGTTTCCTTTTAAACAACCATCAGGTCCGGTTACCGTGACTATTACAGTGCTTGCATTGTTGTATCTGAATTTACATCTATCTGGTATGGATACAGTTTTAAGGAAGATATTATTACTTATTGTACTATTTTTTGTTCCTGTGAAACTACCATTTACCCAATTGTTAATATAATTGTTTCCTTCATATGCTTCACTAAAATTACCTGTATAATTTGCATATGGACTTATCCATTGTCCTGAAAATGCTGAGCTAGAAGAAATATTATTTCCATCATAAGTATTTCCATGTCCACTAACAACTACACCTATACATACTCCTCCAGTAATATTATAAGCACGTACTATGTTATTATGGAAATAATTGTATTGATTTACACTAGTATCCATATAATCTACTCCTGCAGTATTATATGTTGTAGTGTATAATAAATTACCAACATGTCCAATTCCAGTAATATTATTATTTTCTATTGTACAATTATTGGCATAAGCTAATACAAGGTTACTACAGCCTGTATTATCTTTTGTAAGGAAGTTACTATTTCTTACTGTGATATTAAATGATCCATCACGTATTGAAAATACACCAACACCTTTTCCTACTCCTTGATCTATATTATTAACAGTTATATTGTCAAATATTATGTTTGAAGAGTTATTAACATAGACTTGAGTATTATAGAAAGTGAGTCCTGTAATGTAAGAGTTAGATGCACCAGTAGAGAAGTTTATGTTGGTTGGAATTTCTGTTGGTAAATTATAACCAGAAATTGTGTTAAGATTTAAGGAATGTCCATTTCCATAGATATTCACCATCTTATTTATACTGTAATTTCTATTTTCTTTAGAAATATCTTCATAAAATGTAATACTATCTCCATCAGACACATTATCTGCCAGTGTTCCATCATTATTAAATAAGATATCGAAGGATGTTTCATCGATTATTTCATGATTTAATGTTGTTTTTACTATTTTATTATTATATTTTTTATCAATAGTTTTTATATTTGTTATTTCCGCATCTGCTTCTGAAATTGCTTGATTATTATCTGTTGATGTTATTTTAGTAATGCTTGTTGAATCATCTTCTTCTACATCTGCAGCTGCTGCAACAGATATCATAGCAATAAGTAAAGAAACAAAAATAACGTATTTAATTTTATTTCCCAAGTTTATACCTCCATTTTCTATTATTTAAAATAATTTTAATAGTTTTATTATTAAAGAAATAATAAAAATATTTTTATTAAATTAAATAATAATATATTATTTTTAGAACATATATATATATTAAATAAGACCAGTAGAGTGATTAATGATGAAAAAAAAGTATTTAATCATATTATTGATTCTTTTTTTATTATCCCTGTCTATATGTGTAGCAGCAGATAATGAAAGTATTACTCAAGACACACAATACAGTGAGTATAATGATAATGATTCAATAGATGAAAATAATAATATACTAAGGAATCTAGATAATAAGGGTTATGAAAAAAAAGAGGATAATTATTTAATTAACAAAAATAATACAGTTATTCAAAAAAAGAATATAAACAATGTTAAAACAGCAAATCAAGAGAAAAAAATCACAATCACTGCAAATAATTTTAATAATTATTTCATAAATAGTGGTGGAACTGTACATTTAGATAAAACCGTTTTAACTGAAAATAGGGATTACATTTATTTAATGAATTACCTACCTGATAATATTAATAAATTCACAATTGATATTACTGATAGTTCTTTTAAAAATAATTCTATGAAATTTGTTGGTAAAAATAATATCACATTGACCAATTGTGCATTAACAATTGATAGTAATATAAAAAATATTACAGTAGAAAATTTTAACATAAACTTTGATGAAAATTATATGGCATCTGATTATATTACAATTGGTACTAAAACAAATTTATGTGTTTTAAACAATATTTCAGCAAATGTAGATATAGGGCGTTTATATGGTCAATCATATATACTATATTTAAATGGTCGTAGTATTGTGGAAAATTCTAATATTACTTTGAAATGTGTGGAAACTAATATTGATTGGTATGGATCTGGTGATAAAATTCCATCAGCAGTTCCAATCGTAGTAAAATCATCAAATTCTATAATGAATAACAACAGCATTCACGTTACTTCAAAAGGTAATATTACCGAATCCTTTTATTCATTATATGGTGTTTATATTGGAGGAAACAATTTTAGTTTCACAAATAATTATATTCGTTTAGACAATGCTACAGGTTATGCTTATGGTTTTGTTGATCGTAGTGTAAATAATATTATTTCAGATAACTTTATAGAAGTATATTCTAACGCATATTCTGCCGGTATAAATATTGAAGGCTCGGTTGTAGCTAATAATATCATAAAAAATAACAGAATACACCTAGTAGCCGGTAATGACACTGCACCTTGGGGAAATATAGCAGTAGCTTATGGAGCTGAAATACTGGATTATAATTATAATGGTGGCCCATATAAGCAGTTTAAAAATGCTCCTAAAGCAAATAATAATAGTTTCATAAACAATACAATTACCGGAACTGCAAGACAATTCTATGGCTTTGAAATATATGGAGGATCCAATACCTTAATAGAAAACAATACCATTATATCAAATGAAGGATATACAACAATGGGTATTGGAGCTATTGGGGAAAATATTACAATGCATAACAATATCATTGATGTAAAAGGAAAACATAACCATTCAGAAGGTAGTGCCGACTACATTAAACCAATAACAGCAGGAATCTATACATTCTATTCATCAGATGGAATAAAAATTACAAACAACACAATAACCACAGAACAAGGTAGAGGAATCTTAACAGAAAATACTGAAAATGTATTAATAGAAAATAACCTAATTATCACGGAAGATTATTCAAATACATTAGAAATATCTGGAACAAATAACACAATACAATACAATGGAATTATTCATGAAAACAATATTGAGAATACTATTATAATTAGTGAAAATAACACAATTAAAAATAATAGAGAACCAACAAACAGTCAATTAACCATTAACATACCCGAAACAATTGAAGTAAACAAACAAACAAGTATAAACATTTCCTTGAAAGATGAATACGATAACAACATTCCAAATCAATACCTTACACTAAAAATTGGAGATACAAATGAGCATACACTCATAACTGACAATAACGGGGAATGTACTTATGAATACACTGGAACAAAAGCAGGTACAACAAGCATAACTGCAGAATATAAATGTTACCAAGATTATGGAAGTTCTATAACTAAAAACATAACAATTAAAGAAAATGTGATTATAACCTATCAACCAATAGTTGACGTTGACTATGGAGCCAATGTTACAATTACAGGTACATTCAAGGAAGAAAACGGCAAATCAATCACCAATAGTAACGTGAAAATACTCATAAATGGTGTAAAATACTATGCAAAAACTGATAGCACAGGAACATACACACTATCAGTTGCAACAAACAAAGTAGGAACCAACAACGTAACACTTGCCTACACTGGAAATGCAAAATATAATGCATATGAAATAAACACCACATTTAACGTTGGAAAACAAAACGTAACAGTAACCTACGAACCAATAACAAATGTAGACTACGGAACAAACGTAACAATCACAGGATACTTCAAAGACTCAGATGAAAAAGCAATCAAAAACAGCAACGTAAAAATCTTCATCAACGGACA
>JAEEGL016886484.1_pt1 | contig 22357 bp, 23 predicted proteins | sample 9134231 | NCBI WGS metagenome assembly JAEEGL01 (sample SAMN16246548, study PRJNA631951) | gut metagenome | biome: gut microbiome; feature: rumen; material: fiber-attached | host: Bos | place: Iran: Karaj | collected 2018-10
ATTGTTGTTCTCGTTAAAATAAAATTTGCTACCTTTGATCTATTGACTGCTTCAATATTAAATACCGGTAGATTTAAGAAAAATAATACTAAAAACGCTATAATAAACCCCTCAAGCAAACCTAATATACCACCTAATATTTTTGAAGGAATCCCAAGTACAATAGTTGCACTTAACATATCTTCAAATTTTTCACTAAATCTTAATACGATTTTAAGTAGTAAAAATAATGCACTAAATATTACTATAAAAGCTAATACTTCATATAGTAGAATATTTAAAACAATTACGCCTTTAAAAAATCCTTCAAATTCAAAAAAAGGTAAATGCTTATAAAAGAAACTTGATAAAGGATTCTTTAAAGAATATGACAAAATAACTATTAATACTAATCCAACAGTCATAAAAAATTGCTTTATAACACCGTTTTTCCATCCCCATAAAAAACTTAATAAAATAAAAATAATTATTAAAACATCAACAATATCCATTTTATCACCTCTATACTCAATAATATTATAACACAAATACTAAAATTAATATATTATAGTATTAAAAAATGTGTTAAAATAGATGTAGGATGTGATTTTATGACTATTACTTTAAAAGTTAGTGAAAATACAATGAAAGAAATGGAAGAATTTTTTGATGATTTTAAAAGAGAAAAAACACCTCCATATGCTGTTTTCCAAGCAGATGATGCAGATTGTGTTGTTACATTATATCAATCAGGAAAAGCAGTGTTTCAAGGTATTAGTGCAGATATTTCAGCACAGATGTGGATTGAAAGAGAAAGAAGATTAAATCCTACTAAAAATATTGATGTAAAAAATAGTGAGCAAAAAGAGAAGAAAGAAAAAAAAGAAATAATTATTGATCCAAAAATATATAATGCTAATTGTATAGGTTCAGATGAAGTAGGTACTGGTGATTATTTTGGACCGATAGTAGTTTCTAGTGCATATGTAAATAAAGAAAATATAAAATGGTTAGAAAGTATTGGAGTTAAAGATTCAAAAAAATTAACGGATGATAAAATAATTGAAATAGTACCTGAAATTATAAAAAGAATTCCATATAAAAGTATAATACTAACAAATAAAGAATATAATGAAAGATATAATGAAAATACTAATATGAATAAATTAAAAGCAATACTTCATAATAGTGTATTATCTAAATTATCTAAAGAAATAAAAGATTATGAATATATTGTAGTAGATGAGTTTGCTACAAAATATGTATACTATAATTATTTAAAAGAATCATCTAATGTAGTAAGAAATATTACATTTATGACTAAAGGTGAAGATAAATGTCTTGCTGTTGCATGTGCTTCATTAATAAGTAGATATATATTTATCAAAGAATTTGATAAATTAAGTGATAAAGTAGATGAATTTTTACCTAAAGGTGCAAGTGACGCAGTAAATGATATGGGAAAAAAACTTGTAAATAAATTTGGTAAAGATATATTAAAAGATGTTGCAAAATTGAATTTTAAAAATACTGAAAAAATATTAAATAATTAAAAGAACTTTCAAATGAAAGTTCTTTTTCTAATCTCTAACAACAAATGCAGACGCTATTGGTCTTGTTTCATTATTTAATGCAGAATCTATTGGATGAGATATTAATTCTCCATTTACTGCCATAACACTTGATGTACCACCATCTAAATTAGAAGCATTAATAGCACCATATTTAACCATAATATCAGTCATATCTCCCATATCGGCACCTTTACTACGATTATAATTACTATCAACTACTAAAAATAGTATTATACCATCCGCTCTTTGTCCTATAGCAGTTCTGGCTGCATAACCCCAACCACCATTACCTTTTGTATAAGCTGCTTTACCATTTACTACTAAAAATGGTCCCCAAGATACAGCATCTCTAATTCCTTTATTAAGCGCTTCTTTAGCAGTAACATTTCTAAGTAATACTAATTTATTATCATTAGTTAAACCTATTAATCCTCCTGATGCAGCTCTTCCATATTCGTTATTTGTAACTATTTTACCATTTACAATAGTAATTCCTTTAGGACATCCACCAGAACTAGTATAATTTGGATCATAGAATCCAGCACCATTTATAGCAACATAAGCTTTTTCTCTTTTTGCCATTGTAGTAACATATTGTCCCCTAACTCCAACTTTATCAGTTGTTGTAACATGTACCATTGAAGGATCATATATAACTGCTAAATAAGCCTTACATCCATTTACTTCTAAATTAATTATTTTATATATATCATTTCCTTCATCTTTAGTTAATACAGCTTTTTCATATTCATTAGCATACTCTATTTCTTCTTTTTTCTCTTCTACTTCTTTATTTATTGTAATTAAATCTTCATCTGTAGAACCTTCTGGTTCTTCAATATAGTTTCTACTAAATACATCATCTATTTCTTTCTGACTATAAAACCAAGTACAATAATGTTTATGATTCATAGTGGCCATTGCTGTTGTAACTAACCAATCTTTAAATTTAACAGATGGTCCATACAAAAGTACTAAAAAAGAAACACAACCTACTATATATAAACTGATGAAAGAATAATATAAAATATTTATAACTTTACTTCTTTTTTTAATTTTAACTTCATAATTTTTAACATAAATAATTAAAGCAATAATAAATACTAGAATAGTAATAACTAATAATAAATATATAATTATACTTATTGTATGTGTAATTAGTTCATTACTATGACTACCTACTATTAATAATGTAATTAAAGCAGGTATAAATAACATCATTATCCTCATAATATTTGAACTAATCTTTTTTTTCTTTTTACTCATACATCATACTCCTTAATTTAGCAATCCAAAACCACTTACAACCTTTCTTCCGCCTACAACAGATTCACCATAAATGTTTTTTGGATCATTTATTAATTTATCTTCTATAACTAATTGTGCTGAAGCTCCTCCATCTAAATTTGCTATATTATATGCTCCATATAATGATAAAGCTTCTATAACTTCATCAAAGTTAGGTCCTTTTACATGTACTCCCTCAGTTACTAAAAATAGCACAATTCCATCTTTTCTTTGAGCAAGAGCAACTCTAGCAGCTCTTCCATAACCTCCTGCAGCATTAGGATCGAATTTTTGAACTTTTCCATTAACCATTAAGAATGGTCCAAATTCTAATGCATCTCTCATGCCTTTATTAATAGCGTCTTTAGCAGTTGTAGTTACTAATAATAATTTATTATCATCAGTAAAACCAACTAAATCAGCTACAGCATTTTCTCCCTCATCAGACCAAATTACTTTTTTGTCTTTAATTAATATACCTTTTGGAGTATCACTACCCCATCCAGTTAAATCTAAGAATCTACCACCATTAATACATACTTTACCATTTAGACGTTTACACATATTAAGTATAGATTCCATACTAGATCCAGTATTAAACTTTTTAGAAGTAATTAAATGAATCTTAGATGGATCATATATAACTACTAAATGAGCATCATATCCTCCTACTTTAATAGGAATATATTTATAATCATCATTCCCCTTATCTTTAATAAGAACTGCTTTTTCATATTCATTAGCATATTCTATCTCTTTTTTCTCTTCTTTTTTATCTTCAGTACTATCCTTTTTATCATCATCATGACTAATATACTTATCTATCTCATCATCAGTATAAAGCCATTTACAATAATTCTTATTATATTCTTTCTCTATAATAAATTGTCTAAACTCATCAGATGGTCCATACATAATATATAAGAAAAATATTACACATAACATGGATACACCAACAAATACATAGTATACACTTTTTAAAAATATATTTCCAATTTTATCATCTCTAACTTTAATATTTTTTATTAATAATACTAATCCAATAATAAGTAAAATTATAATTATACTAGAAAATACTTTTAATCCTAATTGAAAACTATTACTAATTAATCTTTTACTATGAAAACTTATTATTAATAAAAATGATATATATGGAATAAAAAATAATGCAATCTTAGTAAGTATTATACCTAATTTCTTTCTTTTTTGATGTTTTAATAAATCCTTATCTAATTCATTATCTATTATTTTTTTCATATACTGCACCTCTTAACCTAACAAAGTAAAAGGATGATTTAAACCATCCAAATTATCCAATTAAACCAAAACCACTTACAACTTTTCTTCCACCTACAACAGGACTACCATAAATATTTTTAGGATTATTAATAAGTTTATTATCTATTACTAATTGAGCAGATGTACCACCATCTAAATTTGCTATATTATAAGCTCCATATAATGATAATAAATCTATTACCTCTTTTAAATTAGGTCCTCTTGTATGTACTCCTTCAGTTACTAAAAACATAACAATACCATCTCTACGTTGTGATATAGATACACGAGCTGCTCTTTCGTATCCTCCACCTTCAGAGTTAAACTTAATACTCTTTCCATTAACCATTAAAAATGGTCCAAATTCTAGTGCATCTCTCATACCTTTAGTAAGTGCTTCTTCTGGTGTAGATACAGTAAGTAGTAATTTATTGTCTTTAGTAAATCCTATTAATTCACGACGTTCTGTAGTATCTGACCAAATTATTTTTCCATCTTTAATCAAAGTACCTTTAGGTACATCGCTACCCCATCCATCTACATCTTTAAATCTACCACCATTAATACATACTTTACCATTTTCTCTATTACACATTTCTTGAATAGTTTCCATACCATTACCTGTATTAAATGACTTAGATGCTATTAAATGAACTTTAGATGGATCATATATAACTACTAAATGAGCATCATACCCACCTACTTTAACAGGAATATATTTATAATCATTATTACCAGGTGTTCTAGTTAGAACTTCTTCATCATATTCATTTTCATAACTAGTTTTTGGAGATGTATCAATAACTATATCATCAAGATTTACATCTTCAGTTATTTCTTCATAAGAATTTTGATTTGCTATTTCTTTAACAGTTTTCTCACTATAAAATGTATAAGCTATATATTGATGTGTCTTAGTAGCAAGTGCTGTAGAAATAACAGATTGTTTAAATGAATCTACTCCATATACTACAACAAAACATATAGCAACCAAAATATCTATCACAATAAATGAAATTGTTAACTTCTTTAACTTCATATTAATCCCCCAAAATATATGGATTTTCTTTTGTACCTTCACCATTAGAAACATCTTTTTTCTTAATTCTAATAGCAGGTCTTATACCTTTAAATATTCCTGGATTACTTACAATAGTTTCACTACCATAAGTATATATTCTACTACCATTACCATTTAATAAAAAGTAATCAACTAACTCATTATCAAACTTTAGATCTGCAATACTTAATAATCCAATTTTAGCAATTGTATTACTTGAATTAATATCCTCATAACTATTACCATATACTCCATCATTCCATTTTTTATCTACTAATAAATCTTTATATGACAAAGTATTTAAATATGAATTATTTAAAAAGTATGCTAATGAATTTTCATCTGATACATTATACTTTATTTCAGAAGTACTATATCTATATGTCTTTGGAAGAATACTACTTAGAGCTAAATCTAAATATTCATCCTCAATATTATATACAACATAAATATCATTACCTAACTTAACATAATTAGATACATGTATAGTATTATCTTTTTCTGTAATACGATATGGATTTTCTTTAGTACCATCTCCACTAATTAATGCTACATCATTTTTTAATTTTACTACTGGTTTTACACCTAGTAATCTATTTGGTTGAGAAAGAGATAAACTTAATCCATTTATTTGCCATACCTTATCTGATGATACTGTACTTAACCATAGAGATGATTTATCATTAGATATATATGTATTATCTGTTTTACTATTTAAAAACTCATTAACTGATAATAATCTAACATAATAATCATCATTCTTATTATTACAACTAAATTTCTTTATATCATTTACATCATCAATACATATTGAAGTTTTTTCTAGATATTTAGTATCTAAATACTTTATAAAGTATTCATTTAAATATTTATTTATATCAGACTCTACAAACTTTTTATATTGATTATTCCAATTTAAAGTATTAATATAATCATCTAAAACTAAATCAATTGTTCCATCATTATTAGTTTTTATAATTCTCCACATCAAATTAGAATATTCAATATAATTGTTAACCTTATCACCTTTATATACATATTCTCCTCCACTCATATATAATCCGTCACCTTCATATACAAGAGTAGAATTTTTACTTATTGCTGTAGTTAAAAGCATAAGATTTTTACCATTATCCCCTTTAGGATTATATATTCTATAATATTTCAAAAATCTTGTAGAATAAACACATAAACAACCAACAATAAATAGAAAACTAAAAGAACAAAAAATTATTTCAAATTTACTAAATTTAGTTTTAGTTTTAACTTTATTCTTTTTTTCTTTTTTATCTTCTATCTTTTTATTGTTTTTCTTTTTTGTTATATCAGATTTTTTTCTAATATCATCAATTATCTGACTAACATCACTTTTTTTATCTTGTTTTAATGTTTTATTAATTTCTTCATTATTTGATTTTTGTTTTATTATTCCAGCTGACTTATATTTTTCATCAAATATCGCATTTAAATCATGTTTTTTATCATCAGAAATTTTACTTACAGGAACGCTTTTTTTAATTATAGGTTCTTTCTTTTTAACTATATTCTTATTAATACTTTTAAAAGTATCATTATATTTATTATTATTTTTTGTTTCAACTTTATTATCAATTTTTAATTCACTATATATATCATCAAAGTTACTTAAACTTGATTCATTCTCAATATGTGGTTTAAATGCTTTTAATAAATCAGTTGTCTTATCTAAATCTTCAAAGAAATCATCATCGTACTTCTTTATCATCCTACCACCTACTATAAATCATTATATCAAAAAAAAATAACAAAAAAAAGATAAATAGTGTTATTTATCTTCTAAATTTAACTTTTTTTTAAGTTTTTCTATATATTCTTGCTCTAAAATATATATTTCTTTACTACTCATAAATAAAATTACAGCATTGTCAAACTCCATAAGTTTATCAGACATACCTTTTTCAATATAATCTCCATTATCCAATTCATCAATTATTGTATATGCTGATACACCAGGATAATCTTCAGGATCTTCTCTATCATAATTAATATCCATTACAAATGCCTTATCTGCTAAATTAAGTGCTCTAACAAATTCATCTTTAAAATCTTGAACTCTTGAAAAAGTATGAGCCTTAAATACTGCTATAACCTTTTTATCAGGATATTTTTGACGTGCTGATTTAATTGTAACAGCAACTTCTGTTGGATGATGAGCATAATCATCAATAATTACATTATCTCCTACAAAAGTCTCTTTAAATCTTCTATCAGCACCTTTAAATGTTTTTAAAATTTTTGATACTTCTTTAGCATCATATCTCTTATAATGGCATACACCAATAGCAGCTAATGCATTAAGTAACATGTGTTTTCCAAATAAAGGTAAATCAAAATGTCCATAGTATTCATCCTCTATAAAAACATCAAAACTAGTTCCATCATTTCTATACTCAACATTTCTAGCTTGTATATCATTATCTTCAGAAATTCCATAATAATATACTGGTTTATTTAAATCTAAAACATGTGTATATGGATTATCACCACAAATAATAACCATTTTCTCTGCTTTATTTCCAAACTCTTGATATGCACTAATTATATCATCAATATTCTTAAAATAATCCATATGATCTTGTTCTATATTTGTAATAATAATATATTCAGGTTCATACGCTAAAAAATGTCTACGATATTCACATGATTCTAAAACAAAAGTTTTATTCTCTCTATTGGCATGACCATTTCCATCTCCAATTAAATAATTACATCCCTCAATACTATCAATTATATGGCTTAACATTGATGTAGTAGTTGTTTTACCATGACAACCAGCTATACTTATTGTATCAAACTTTTTAGTAAGTTTACCTAACATTTCATGATATTCATATATTCTTAAATCAAGATTAATTGCCTTAACCATTTCAGGATGATCTTTTTTTATTGCTGAAGAATATACAACAATAGTGTCTTCATCTATAGCGTCATTTTCACCAGTATAAATCTTTATACCACGTTCCACTAGTTTATCTTCAGTAAAACGATGTTCCGCTGCATCATCATACCCTACTACTTCATAACCTAAATCATCAAATATAAGCGCTAACGCACTCATTCCCGCACCTTTTATTCCAATTAAATAATATTTCATTATATAATCCTCTTTTCTAATGTAATATTTTTCATATATCTACTATCATTATATCAAAATATAAAAAAAAAATATACAAATTTATATTTTCTTTTTAATTTTTGATTTCATTTCATTTAAATAAATAGTATTTATTAATTTTACATCAGGATCAAACACTAAATGTTTAATAATACTTTGATTAATAATATCATTACTTATAGAAAAATTAACATCTAAAAATCCTGTACTAATTATATTATTATAAAAATCACTACTTGCTAAAGCTGAAACTAATATTTTATTATTAAATATTTCAAATTTATGACTATGTCCAGTAAATAAATATTTATAATCACCTATTTCTTTTGAAGAAGTTGTTATAACTAAATCATGTTGGAACGCTAAATAATCATCACATATTTTTATTTTACCTAAACCAGTACCTAAATAAATCATATCAGGTCTAGAATTAATAATCTTACTTACATCAACACTTAAATAATATAAAAAACTATAATCATGATTTCCTAATAAAACATAATTTATTATATTAGAATTAAAAGGATATTTATCAAAAAAAATTTTTGTTTGTTTTTCAACTAAACTATATTTACTATTTTCTTTAGCACCTTCAAATAAATCACCTAAAATGAATATATGATGAATATCATTTTTAATAGCATATTCATATACCAAATCCATATACTTTATTCCATCCATATTACTACCTATATGTAAATCAGAAATAATTAAAAATCTAAAATAATCATCTATTCCATCTATATATATATCTTCAAATTTTTCATTATAATTTAATTTATAAAAAATATTTCCTTCTATATCATATTTCTTATTTATTGATACACCCATATTTTGTAAATTTCTAATTAATTCTCCAACTCTTTTTTCATTATTAAAACAATATTTATTTGCTATTTCTTTCAAACTTATTTCATTCTTTAAATCTTCCATTAAATAACTATACATATAATCACCATATATTATGAAAAAAGACTATGTATGGCAAATAGTCTTTTTTCAATTAAATTGTAATGCAAATTTCTCTTTGCGTTTTATATAATACTAATTTTTTTTATAAATGTCAACCATTATAATGTATTCATCCAATTATATATATATGGAGATATCAATTTATATCCTTCACCATTCAAATGTAAACCATCTGGAAGATATTTTTTAGTATTAACTTTCAATAAATCACTATATTTTATACCACTAGGATTAGCACCATCAAATAAATCTATATATTTAATATTCCATTTATTTAAAACATCTTTCATCGCTGAATAATATTTAGAATAAAAATCTTTTGTTTTTCCATATTTACTAAGTGGCGTATAATAAGTAATAATAAAACCTACTTTAGCTTTTGGCCATTGTTTTTTTATAGTATATAAACAAGTTTCTAATCCACCCAATATAGTACTAGTATCATAATTTCCTGAAAAATTTTTTTTATTAAAGGTACCAAGGGTAAATTTGTCGTTACTAGCACTTTGGTGAATATCATTTACTCCTCCATTCATAATAACATAATCAAATTTTTTATTTTTATACTCCTCAATAACAGATTTTATCCACCAGTTCCAATGGTTAGAAATAAACCATCCTGATCTACCAGCATTAGTAGAACTTTTTAAATCATAATGATCCCCTATATAATTTGCCCATGAATAATTTTCAGGTGTTCCTAATATTCCTTGTGTAATTGAATCTCCAAAGAAAATAGCAGTTTTACCATAAGTATTATTAACAACCACAACTTTACAAGTTGAATACTTTCCATTACTTGTTTTTGCTGTTATTATTGCAGTACCAGTTTTTTTGACAACAACATTACCATTTTTAACATCAGCTACATCTTTGTTACTACTTGACCATGTTATTGTCTTATCTTTAGCATTACTTGGTTGAATAGTTGCATCCAACTTAAAATTATATCCTACATATGTCGTTATTTTATTCTTATTTAAACTTACTGATTGAACCTTAATATCAGATACATTTACTTTAATTTGCGCTACTTTATTATTATTAGATTCAGCACTAATAATTGTTGTACCAGCTTTTAATGCCTCAACTTTTCCATTAGTAACTTTTGCAATATTATCATCATTACTTTTCCAAACTAAATTTTTATTTGTAGCATCACTTGGTTTCACATCTACTTTAATAGTATAAGAACTTCCTACTTCAAGATCTACTTCAGTTTTATCAAATACAATTTCTTCTACTTCTTGATAAACATTTACCAAAACGCTTTTTTCAATTTTATCATTAACAACTAAAGTTATTTTAGAATTACCAACAGATAATGCCTTTATTTTTCCGTTTTCAACAGAAACAATATTTTCATCACTGCTACTCCATTTTTCTGATTCTACTTCAGCATTTGGTGGAGATTTTTTATAGGTAATAGATATTTCTTCTCCTTTTTTTATAGAATATTGTTCAAATTCAAAATCTATATCAGTAATTATTGGTAAAACAGTAACTTCACATGTTTTAGTTTTCCATCCTTTTTTTATTTTTATAGTTGCTTTACCCTCGCTTTTAGCAACTAATATTCCTTCATCATTTACACTTACAACACTAGTATCACTACTTATATATTTATACTTTTTCTCAGTAGAAAAAAGAATTTTCTTATCTTCACCAACATTTAAGACATATTCATTTTCCTTCAATGCTATTTCATTGTTTTTATCTATATAGAGAAATAAACCACCAGAAATAATAATTACACAAACTATAAATATATAGAATATCTTCTTCATACTAATACCTTCTATCATACTCCTTTAGTATAGCATAATTACATGTATTATACAATAATAAAAAAAGATGAAATACTCTTAAAGAGTATTCATCCAATCATATATATATGGTGATATCAATTTATAACCTTCACCATTTAAATGCAAACCATCAACAATATATTCTTTTGTATTAATTTTTAATAACTCATTATATTTTGTACCATTAGAAGTAACACCATCAAATAAATCTAAATATTTAATATTCCATTTATTTAAAACATCCTTCATTGCTGAATAATATTTAGAATAATAATTATTCAATTCTTCATAAACAAGTGGAGTATTATAATTAACAATAAAACCTATTTTAGCATTTGGCCATTGTTTTTTTATAGTATATATACATTTTTCTAATCCACCCAATACAGTTTTTATATTATAATTCCCCGAAAAATCTTCTTTATTAAAGGTACCAAGTTCTACCTTTGAATGAATATCATTTATTCCACCATGTAAAATAACATAATCAAATTGTTTGTTTTTATATTGCTTAATTATAGTTCTTATCCATGATTTATTTTTCCAATTAGAAATATACCATCCTGATTTTCCAGCATTTACAGAACTTTTTAAATCATAATTATCACCAATATAATTTGCCCATGAATAATCTCTAGGTGTTCCTTTTATACCTTGTGTAATTGAATCTCCAAAAAATATTGCCTTTTTTTCATACGTATTATTACGTACTTCTACCTCAATTTCATCTTTTTTACCATTAGGTGCTAAAGCACTAACAATCACTTTACCACTTTTTTTTGCAGTTATAGTACCATTTTCATCTACATCTATAATATCTTTATCACTACTATTCCAAGTTAACAACTTACTATCAATATCTTTAGGTTCAATATTTAATGTTAATTTTTTACTGTCTCCAACAGTTAAAACTTGTTTTGAATCTTCTATTTCTATTTTATCGACTGATTTTAAAACCATTACATAGCAAGTATTTTTTCTTCCTTTAGAATCTTTGATAAATATCTCAGCTGTACCACAATTTTTAGCATATAATTCTCCGGTTGAAGTAACTTCTACTATATTTTTATTGCTACTTTCATACGAATAACTAACCTTTTCCTCAAGTATATCTATTTTATTTTTTTCACCTTTATACATTTTTATATTATTCTCTTTTAAATATATCTTATCGTTTTTATTATTTGCATTTAGAAAAACATTATTTTCAATTCCTTTAACTGTAACAAGAAATACACTGAAAATAATACCCAATATTAAAAAGCCTATTCCACCATACATATACTTCTTTTTCATATACTCACCTGTTTATATATTATACAACAGAATATAGATAAAATAAAGAAGAATTAACTATTTAATTCTTCTTCAATTCTCATTAACTGATTATATTTACATATTCTATCTGTTCTTGACATAGAACCTGTTTTAATTTGACCTAAACTAAGTCCTACAGCTAAATCTGCAATAGTTGTATCTTCTGTTTCCCCACTACGATGTGAAATAATTGTAGCATATCCATTATTTCGTGCAAGTTCAATTGTTTCTAATGTCTCAGTTATTGTACCTATTTGATTAACTTTAAGTAAAATAGCATTACCTGCATGATTATCAATACCCATTTGAAGACATTTCTTATTTGTAACAAACAAATCATCACCAACTAATTGAACTCTATCACCAATTTTTTCAGTTATCTTTCTAAAACCTTCCCAATCATTTTCATCAACAGGATCTTCAATTGAAATAATTGGATATTTATTAACTAATTCTTCATAAAAATCAATTAATTCATCTGTACTTAAACTTCTTCCTTCTCCAACTAATTCATATTTTCCATCTTTATAAAATTCAGAAGCAGCAACATCTATTGCTAAACAAACATCTTCACCAGGAACATATCCGGCTTTCTTAATAGCTTCAATAATTAATTCAAATCCTTCAGTATTAGATTCTAAATCAGGTGCAAAACCACCCTCATCTCCAACACCAGTAGCAAGCCCTCTTTCATTTAATACCTTTTTTAAATTATGAAATACTTCAGCACCTACTCTTACTCTTTCTTTTATTGTATCTCTTTGTGGAATAATCATAAATTCTTGAAAATCTAATTTATTATCAGCATGTGCTCCACCATTTATAATATTCATCATTGGTTTTGGAAGTAATGTTCCATCTCCAATATACTTATATAATGGCAATCCTTTTTCATTAGCTGATGCTTTCATAGCTGCCATAGAAACACCAAGTATTGCATTAGCACCAAACTTTGATTTAGTTTCAGTACCATCTAATTCTATCATAGCATAATCTAATTCTTTTTGATTAGAAGCATCCATACCAATAACTAAATCTCTAATAGGACCATTAACATTAGCAACTGCTTGCAAAGTACCTTTACCCATATATCTAGTTTTATCACCATCACGTAATTCTAATGCTTCCCTTTCTCCTGTAGATGCACCACTAGGTACAGCAGCACGACCCATTACACCATTTTCAAGTATTACATCAACTTCTACAGTAGGATTACCTCTTGAATCTAGTATTTCTCTTGCTTTTACATCTTTTATTATCATATAAACACCCTTTCATAATAATTTCTCTTTAGAGAACTATATATATTATACCAATTATTTTATATTTTGGATTAAAAAATTATATAATATTTCTAATTATACCAAATAAAAGAACTATAACTAATAAAGCAATACAACCTTTATTACCTAACGTATAATACTTTTTACCTTTAATATAATTATAAGAAATATAAATTGAATATATAATGGCAAGTGGTAATAATATAAAAATTAACATATTATAGTGAAATGCATCTTTAAAATTACCTTTTATAATTGAAAGAATACATCTAGTTATACCACATCCAGGACATTCTAATCCAGTTAATTCATGAAACATACATACAAACCCAATATTAAATATATCAACTAATAATAGATATATTACACTTAAAAAGAAAAGTAATAAAAATTTTTTTATTACTTTTTTTATTCTAGTTTCCATTTGCTAATCTATTTAAATCACTTTGCATCATTGCTTCAGAAACAATACCAAGGCCAACTATTCCTAAAAGTAAATATACTATTGATCTATCTTCAAGATTAACACCTCTTGCTTGACCTGCTGCATATAAATTCTTACCCATCATATAATACCAATAAACACCATAAATTCCACATGTAATAATTGTAAATAAGAAACACATAGCACCAGAACGTCCTGGATTAGGTGTTACAGAATTTGTTTCATCAGTCATTTTAATCCACCAATAAATTCCATAAATTCCACATGTTACAAGTGATAAAACTATTGCTGTAACAACATTTCTAGGTGCAAAAGGTGCTCCTCCCATAGGTGGCACACCACCCATATTTTGATTATATCCCATGTTTGGATTATTTGATTGCATATTATTGTAACCATTATTCATATTATTTTGATCCATAACTCTCACTCCTATCTAATTAAAGTATATCATATTATTATTTTATTTTCAATTATATTTTTTTATCTTCGATATTTTAATATATTTAATAGTATACCAATCGATAACATACTAATAAGTAAACTACTACCTCCATAAGAATGAAAAGGTAGTGTAACGCCCTTTGTCCTTTTATAATTATCTAAAAAAGCATTTATTTATTAATTATAGTATAAACTTTTTGATTATAATAGTTTTCACCTAATCTATAACTATCTTCTCTTTCAGATTCAAAATGCATACCAATGCTTTCAGCAAGTTTAATAGATGCCTTATTTTCTAAAACAATATTAGCATCAATTCTATGAATTTTTAATTTATTAAATCCAAAATCAATTGCCTTAGCAACCGCTTCTCTTCCATAACCTCTATTATTATATTTATAACTTATAATATATCCGATTTTACAATTATTATTTAAATTATCCTTTGCATGTAATTGAACAAGTCCAATAATTTCATTAGTTTCTTTTAATGCAATTCCCATCTAAAATGACTTCCATTTGCATACCATTCTTTATATTTTTCTACAAGTGATTTATATTCTTCAAAACTATTAAATGGAAATTGATAATAATATTTAAAATATTCAAAATTATTATATATATTTCTATATAATACCTCTGCATCTTCATCTACAACTTTTCTTAAGATTAATCTTTCTGTTTGTAATTCTTCAAACAAATCTTGATTTTCCATATTTACACCTCTTTAATCATTATATCACATTAAAAGCTATGCCTAGAAATATTTAAAAGTATACCCATACTACATAATGTAATTAACAAAGAAGAACCCCCATATGATAAAAATGGAAGTGTAACACCTGTTACTGGTATTAAACCTACTACAACCATTAAATTAAGTATACATTGAAAAGATATTCCAAATATAATTCCAAATGATAAATTTTTAGCAAATTTATCTTTAGAATTAATAGCTATAGAAATACCACTATATATTATTATAATAAATAGAATAGAAATAATAAGAATACCTAAGAATCCAAATTCTTCACTTATTATTGAAAATATAAAATCAGTTTGTGGTTCTGGTAAATAAAAATGTTTTTGTATAGAATTACCAAACCCCATACCAAATAATCCTCCAGGTCCTATAGCATATAAACTTTGTATAATTTGAAAGCCACTTCCTAAAGGATCACTCCATGGATTTAAAAATGACAATATACGACTTAATCTATAAGGTGCTACTAAAACAAGAATAACTACTCCTACTATACCTATAATACCCATTTTAACTATTAATGAAATATTCATACCATTAACAAATAATATTCCAAATATAGTCATTACTATTATTGTACCAGTACCAAAATCTGGCTGTAACATAATTATTCCAAATATTAATAATGTAATAAATATAACTGGTAACATTTTTTTATAATTAGATAAATATTTAGAAGTAAAAATAATAAGTGCTAATTTGGTAAACTCACTAGGTTGTATACCAAATGAACCTATTCCAAACCAACTACGACTACCATTTCTTACAGTACCAATTCCAGGTATTAAAACTAAAATTAAAAGTATAATACAAAATAATAATATATATCTAGAATATTTATAATAATAATTATAATTAATCTTACTAACAATATACATAAGTAATAATCCTATACAGAAAAAAATACCTTGATTACGTACAAATTTATATGGAGTATTAAATTTATATTCACTCCATATACTTGATGAAGAATATATCATAATAAGTCCAAATAAAGATAAAATAATAACACTTATAACTAATAAATAATTACTTTTTCTTTTCATATCCACACTCCAAATAATAAAGATATTAAACAACCTATAAGACCAAATAACCAAAATAATTTAACAACCTCTACCTCAGGCATAATTCTTTCAAATGTATGATGTATTGGTGTTATAGGAAATATTCTTTTCTTAGTTAATTTATAATATATTCTTTGAATAACACAACTTAATGTTTCAAGTACAAATACAATACATATAATAATTAATAATATCTCATGTCTAGTAAGAACTGCTATAATACCCATACAAGCACCAAGTGCTAAAGAACCAGTATCACCCATAAATATTTTAGCAGGATAAAAATTAAACATTAAAAAACTAATTAAACAACCAATAATTGAAAAAATAAAATATGTTATTTCTACATACCCTTCTAACCATCCAGTATTTAAAGTAATAATACCTAATGTAAAAAGTGATATTAATGAAAGTCCTCCTGCTAATCCATCTAATCCATCAGTTAAATTAACAGCATTACTACTACTAGTTAATACAAGTAATATAAAAAAGCCATATAAAAAGCCAATATTTATTTTTATATTTAAAGTATGAATCCAAATTAATGGTTCGTTATCAGCAGATAAAAATAAATAAAAAACTATAGTAGCACTTATTATTTGTAATAATAATTTTACTGATTCACTTAATCCTTTATTATTATGATATTTAATTATTAAATAATCATCTATAAAACCTATTAATGCATAACTAAAAAAAGTAAATATTACAATTAATAAATTATATGAAAGATTTATTTTATTAAATATTATTAACAATATATTTATAACTATAGGAGGAATAATAAAAATAAGTCCTCCCATAGTTGGTGTATTAGCTTTATTTAAATGTTTATCTCTTAAATATATACTTAATACTTGATTACTCTTTCTTTTCTTTAAAAAAGGTACTAATTGTAATCCAAATACAAAAGATAATAATATACTTGTAATTAATATAATTATTATTTTCATCATTATTAACACTTATTATCACCTATTTAAATATATGTAATAAATAAAAAAAAAGACAAAATGTCTTTATTCATCAATATATGGTTTTAATACTTTAGTTACTTCTTCATAACCTAGATTATTTAAATGTAATCCATCTCCAGTATATTCATCTTTTAACATATTAGATTCATCAACTAAATGTGAATATACATCAATAAAATATATATCACTATTTTCACAATATTCTTTTAGTTCATTATTAATATCACTAATAATTTTATTATTTCTCATATTATCTTGTTTTCTTTTATTATTATTAACAGGATAAATAGTTTCTAAATATATTTTTGTATTAGGCTTTTTTTCTTTTATCATAGATATTATTTTTTTAATATTATTAACAATCTCTTCTTTTGATACCCCACTACCTATATCGTTAGTACCTATCATTAAAAATAATTTATTTGAATTATATTGTTCAACTAAATTTCTAAATCTTTTTATTATATTAGTTGTTTTATATCCACCAATTCCACTATTAATCAATAATTTATTATCATAATTATAATACTTATTTAACTCATAACCATCTGTTATAGAATCTCCAACAAATAAAATTGTTTCTTTATCACTTATCAATTCTATAGTATTAATACTATTACTAATATTTAATCTAGTGCTAATATTTAAAATTAGAAGAACAATTATTAATAATATCATCAACCAATTAATTTTCTTCATAAATATTCCTACTTTCATTATAAATCATTATTAAAACTATTTATATTATCATTATTAGATGTTTTAATAATTTTTATAAGTTGTTCAAGTATACTTCTATAATCAGTACTATCCATACTAACTATTTCAATAGAACATAAATTATAATTATTAAATTCTATAAAGCATAAAACATGAGTATTCTCTTCATCTACTTCAACAATTAGTATATTATCATTATTAATCATAATTTCATTTATATCTCGAATTTTATAATCATATTTTTCTATTATTTCTTTAATACTATTTGAATACTTTAATATATCATCATATGAATAATCCAATATTTGTATATTAGAAACCCATGACTTTTTATTATAAATAATAATACCATTATTAACTTCATAACTTAGTTCATCTGGAATATTAAATTTATTATTATTATACTCAACACTAGTAAAAGATGTTTTCTTTATTATAGAATTATCACTTTCTATTTCATATTCTTTTATAATACTCGTTGAATTATCTATACCAAAAATTAACACATATATTATTATACTAACAATATATATAACTAAAAATATGTTATTGTAATATTTATTAATTTTATCAAAGTTCATATTATTCCTCCAAAATATATACAATTTATATATTGTAAATTATATTTATAAAGAAATCAATAATTATATAAAAAAATAAGAAAATTACGTAATTTTCTTATTTCCACTTACCAAATATATTCTTTTTAAAAGGAATACATTTAGTCCCCTTTATTTCTTTTTTATTTAATATTTTTTCAGCATTTTTTTCAAATAATAAATTTATTTCTTCATCACTTACATACTTTCTCATTACTTTCTTTGCCTTATTAATTAACTCATAGAAATCTTTATTTTTATGATGTATATCACTACTTACAAAAGTAATAGCATGATGCTTTAAAAGTAAAATTGCAGTTTCTTGTGCTTTTTTTCCATATATTCCCAAAAAACTACCAATATTTGATTGAAATAATGCTCCAGCATCTATTAATTTAATAGCAAGTGATGGATTTTCTTTTAAAAATGCATAACGTTCTGGATGCGCTATAATAGGAATAACTCCTTTACATCCTAATTCAAATAGTAAATTTTCTATACCATTATATTTATAATTAAGAGGTAACTCAAATAATAAATATTTACTATTATGTAATGTAGTAATTTCTTTTTTCTTTCTTAATTCTAACATATTATTTTCAACAAATACTTCATTACCTAAATATAAATTAATTGGTATTTCTTCTTTACTTACTTGTTTTTTTAACTTAGTTAATAATTTTCTTTTCTCTTCATTATTAACCATATAATCACTACCAACAATATAATGTGGTGTAGCAATTATATCAGTAACTCCATTACTAGAAGCACTTCTAATTAACTCCATACTCTCTTCAAATGACTTAGAACCATCATCTATTCCAGGTAAAATATGAGAATGAATATCTATCATAACTATATCCCCCTATTGTATGTAGTTTTTAGTATAATAACTTGTATAATAATGATTTCCTTTAAATGGCATATTATTTAATACTACACCAGCAATTTTACTTTTAAATTTTTCTAATGAATTACTAGAGCTTTTTAAAAGTTCCATTGGTGTCTTTTTATAAGATGAAACAATAACTATCTTATCAACTAAATCTGCCATAATAAGAGAATCTGTAATTCCTATTACCGGAACACCATCCCAAATAATATAATCATATTTTTTACTTAATAACTCAACTAAATGACGATTTTTTTCTGATGCTAATAATTCACTTGGGTTAGGTGGAATTATTCCACGAGTAAGAACTGATACATTCTTAATTTCAGTCTTTTGAATATAAGAACTATACTTCTTATCTACATCGTCAATTAATAAATTAGATAAACCTGTTTTATTAGATAATCCAAATATTTCATGTTGTCTACCTAAACGCATATCACAGTCAACTATTAAAACATTACTACCTAATTTAGCAAATGCTATAGCTAAATTTGTACTAATAAAACTTTTTCCTTCTCCAGATGTTGAAGAAGTAATTAAAATATTTTTTACATTTCCATCAACAGATGAAAATTGTAAATTTGTACGAATATTTTTTATAGATTCACTTAATTGTGACTTAGGGTCAATATCAACTATTAATTCACTCTTCATAAATTATTCCTCCCCTTTATCCTTTTTAATATGTTTAGATTTAATACTATCAAATTTTGGTACAACACCTAATAAAGGTAAACCTAATTTTTCTTGTATTTCTTCAGGATTTTTAATAGTAGTATCAAAATAAAACATTACAAATACTATACCTGCTCCAACAACAATACCAACAAGTCCATATAAAATAGCATCTTTAACTACATTAATATTATATGGTACATTTGAAACTATTGCTTGATCAATAATACTAACATTTTTAATGTTATAAATATTTACTATTTCTTCACTAAATACTTTTGCTATTTCATTAGCAATACGTGCAGCTTCTTCTTTATCTAAACTACTAACTGTAATTCTTATTAACTCAGTATCTGTTTCATTAGTTACAGATATATTTTGACTTAATTCAGATATAGTCATATCTAATTCTAAATTATCTATAACTTGTCCTAATACTCTACGACTCTTAATAATTTGTCTATAAGTTGATACTAATTTTTGGTTTATATTAATATCAGTTTGAGTAATACTAGAATCCTTCTTATCATCATTACTAGTAGCAAGTACAACAGTAGTATAAGAATTATATCTTGGTTTCTTTAAAAATTCACTATATATAATACTACCTGATACTGCAATTACAAATGCTATTATAATAATAGCTATTTTACTTAAAAAATAAGCAAATAAATCTTTTAAATTAATTTCTTCCATAACTGAACCCCCAAATTCGCTAGTTATTATATCATATTTTTTTGAAAATGCAAATTATAATCTATAATTTTGCGTATTTTTATACATAAATAATAAAAAAAGCCTAAAAAGGCTAATCTTTGTATGTTCTTTCATCAGACATTTTTGCAATTTTTAACATACACCATAAAGAAATTAATATAAAAAGAGTAATTACTATTATAATTATATATAGCATATAAACACCACCTATTATTTAGTAGTCAATTATTATAGTTATATCTATATTAATTATATTGTTATTTTAAAAAAAATACAAATTCATAGTAAAATGCTCTTTAAATATTTTTTAATTTTCTTTTTTTATATTTTTTATAGTATATAAATATTCCAACAAAACTTCCTGCTGTATCTATTAAAATATCTGTTATTCTTCCACTTCTTTCAGAAACAAACAATTGATGTATTTCATCACTACAAGCATATATAAAACATAATAAAATAGATATTATTAATACTTTAGTATCAATAGTTTTATAATCTTTTATAACATTTATAACTAATAAACCTAATATCATATACTCAGTAAAATGAGCTATTTTTCTAATAATAAAAGTACATATATCAATATCTAAATTCTTTCCAGTAATATCACTTACTATATTAATTATAACATTAGCAATACCATCACTTTTTACACTTGATACATCCCCACTATCTTGAGAAAAACCAAAAATAAGTATTATCCATAATAATAAAAGTATAATATTAATCTTTTTCAATTTTTACATCACCTTTTTTACTTATTATAATAAATATTATAGTAGCAATAATACTTCCTACTATATCAATAAATATATCAACTATAGAAGATGTTCTACCATATACAAATAATTGATGTATCTCATCACTACATGCATAAATAATACATATTATTAAACTTAATAAATAATATTTACTTATATTACACTCTTTAAATAACATAATAAGTAATATGCATAAAACAAAATAAACACTACCATGCATAACTTTTCTTAATGGTAAGTTTAACTTTTGTGATAATTCTTTTGATTTAGTCTTACTATCTATATTTGTTATTTGAAATTTATTTGTAGTATCTATAGTCTTTTCACTTACTTTACTTATAGTATTAATACTTTTTCCATTTGATTTATTTGTATCCATACTAGAAAAAGTATATATTAATCCCATCCATAATAATACTAAAATAACTAATATTATTCTCTTCTTCATAAATTAACCCCTTATCATAAAGCATAATAATCATATCACTTTTTATATAATAAGTAAATAAAAGGTAAAGAATTTATTCTTTACCTAAATATTTATTTATTTTCTCTCTAGCACTATTTATACTATCTTGA
>JAEEGL016052926.1_pt1 | contig 22355 bp, 20 predicted proteins | sample 9134231 | NCBI WGS metagenome assembly JAEEGL01 (sample SAMN16246548, study PRJNA631951) | gut metagenome | biome: gut microbiome; feature: rumen; material: fiber-attached | host: Bos | place: Iran: Karaj | collected 2018-10
CGCCCACAGCGCCGTCATGGGAGCCCACCTCAACGTGAAGATCAACGCCTCCTCGCTGAAGGACGAAGCCTTCAAGGCCGACATCCTGGCGAAAGCCCAGGCCATCGAAGACGAGGCCATCAAGCAGGAAGCCGAGATATTGAAAATTGTTAACGAGAAAATAGGTTTATAAATAAAAGTAGTTAAGGAGACAGTAGTTTTTCACTGGATTAATTTAATTCCAAAGGAGTTCAAAGCCTGCAAGCAGGCAGAAGGAGTTAAGACAATACAATTTCTAACAGCAAACATAGCGACAAGTTCATTTGTCTTAACTACTGCCCGAAGGGCGAGCGAAGCGATAACTACTTTACTACTTAACTCCTAAATAAAAAAAATATGAAGAAGAAAGTTTTTGCTATCGCAGCACTGATGCTGTTCGTGGCCGGCGTGGCCGCCAGCTGCACCCACCACACCTGCCCCGCCTATCGTGGTTCTACCGTAATGGCCGAGCAGACGGTTGTTGATCAGGCCTAACCTCCGGAACCAACGACACGCAACCACACTCCAAACATGCGGATTCGAAAGGATTTCGCGTGTTTGGAGGTTTTGCTACAAAGAAATCTATGACAACTAAGCGTAAGATAATCAACGACCCGGTGTACGACGGGTTCCTCTCGATTGATGACCCGGTGATTCTTCAGGTCATCGAGCATCCCTATTTCCAGCGTCAGCGGCGCATCAAGCAGTTGGGATTGACCTATCTTGTTTATCCTGGCGCGATGCACACTCGCTTCAGCCACATGCTGGGCGCCCTCAACCTGATGGGACGGGCGCTGGAGGTGCTGCGGCAGAAAGGGGTGGAAATCAGCAATGAGGAGTGCCGAGGTGCCAAGCTGGCCATCCTGCTGCACGACCTCGGCCATGGGCCTTTCTCGCACACCAGCGAGCGGGTGCTGGTGGATGTGCCGCACGAGGAGATAACGCTGATGATGATGATGCGCATCAACGAAGAGATGCACGGGGCACTAGACCTCGCCATTGCTATCTTCTCCAACACCTACCCCAAGCATTTCCTGCACCAGTTGGTGAGCAGCCAGTTGGATATGGATCGCCTCGACTATCTGGGGCGCGACTCTTTCTTCACTGGCGTGAGCGAAGGCATTGTCGGCACCGACCGCATCATCTCGATGCTCAATGTGCACGACGACGAGTTGGTGATTGACGAGAAAGGCATCTACAGCGTGGAGAAATTCATCATCTCCCGCCGCTTGATGTACTGGCAGGTGTATATGCACAAGACCGTCATCGCTGCCGACCAGCTGCTGCTGAACATCCTCCGTCGTGCTAGAGAACTTGACCCCACGGTGTTCCACTTCGACCCGTCATTGCCCGACTTCCTTGATGAATTCGCTGAGATTGATGACGACGACATCATGGTCGCTGTCAAGCACTGGCAGCACTCGGACGACGAGATACTAAGCACGTTGTGCCGCAATATGGTCAACCGTCGTCTGCCGGCTATACGTTTCGGCAACGAGCCGTTTACGGATGTCCAAATATCCTATTTTGAAGGCACAGGCAAACTGGCCAACCGTTCCTACGATTTTAACGACCAAGAGATAAAAGTCCTCTACAAGGACGGCCGATGTCTCCCCATCAGCCAGGCCAGCGACCAGCTCGACCGCCACTTCCTTGAGAAACAGGTTACCAAATACTATTATTATTATCCGAAATAATATATTTAACTATGAGTAATAACCGTCTCAGATTTATGCTGGTATTCACTGCATTGCTCCCCCAATGTGTGTGGGCGCAGTACAAACACACTACCTACGATCTTGTCACCGCCCAAGAGGATAATTATCTTGGTGCCGTGAACGAGATAACGGAAGCGTATTTCAAACTGGACGGGAAAGATACCGTCGCCCTTTACACCGCGCACCACCGCTATACCAAGGACGGCCTACGGCTGCACCGTGAATTGGTCGGCCCTCAGGTGCTGGACGCCTACGACTACCAGTATGCCAACGGACGGCTTGTCGCGATGGAGAATCTTTATACCCAGTACAAGTCTCCGACATTGCTGGCAACTGAATACACCAGGCAGAGCCTAAGGCACACCGTCTATACCTATACCTCTGACGGTTGCCCGGCGATGACGGTGCTGAGCCTCATCTCCGGCGACGGAGATACCATCTCGGATACCACCCGTTATGTTTGCGACAGGGAATGCCGAATTATCGAGGAAATTGGTGACAGGGGATGTCGCTATGAGTATGACGAAGTCGGACGGGTTGTCACTTCTATAAACGAGACCTATGGATATTCTTCCCATAATGAATATGACAAATTGTGGCATCTGACGAAGGCAACTCTCACGCAGGGCACCCAGACTGCCACCTACGTCTATTCGTACAACTCCAATGGCTTTGAGAGCGACATATATTATTCTGACTCCGACGGCAACCAACAAAGCGTACACTACGACTACACCTACGACAACCACGGGAACTGGCTGACCCGCAGCGACGGTACCACGCTGATACGCCGCACAATAACCTATTTTGAATAACACATGAATAATAAAGTAAATATGAAAGTTCACTTTATAGCTATAGGCGGAAGCGCCATGCACAATCTGGCTATTGCGCTGTGCCAGAAGGGTATCACCGTCACGGGTTCCGATGATGAGATTTTCGATCCGGCGAAGAGTCGGCTGGAGAAATATGGGCTGCTGCCGAAAGAATTCGGGTGGCACCCCGAGAGTATTACACCCGACCTTGACGCTGTGGTGCTGGGTATGCATGCCCGCATCGACAATCCAGAACTGCTTAGGGCGCAGGAGTTGGGACTGAAGATTTACAGCTATCCGGAATACCTCTATGAGCAGTCGAAGGACAAGTTGCGCATTGTGGTGGGTGGCTCGCACGGTAAGACGACGACCACCGCCATTATACTGCATGTGCTGGCGCATTGCGGCATCGAGGCTGACTATATGGTTGGCGCCCAGTTGAAGGGTTTCGAGGTGATGGTGCGTCTGAGCCACACCGCCAAGGTTATGGTCATTGAAGGCGACGAGTACCTGACTTCGCCCATAGACCGCCGCCCAAAGTTCCATTTATACAAGCCTAATGTGGCTATCATCACTGGCATAGAATGGGATCATATCAACGTGTTCCCGACGTTCGACATCTACCGTGAGCAGTTCGCCAAGTTCATAGACCTCATAGAGCCCAAGGGAACACTCATATATTGCGACGAGGACAAGGAGGTGCACCGTGTGGCGGTGGAGAACAAGCGCACCGACATACAGAAACTGCCGTATGTCTGTCCTGAGCACCGTGTGGAGAATGGCATTACCTATATCGGCAATACCGCGTTGCAGGTCTTTGGTCACCATAATCTCCTCAACCTTACCGCCGCCCGATTGGCTTGCCGCCAGGTGGGTGTGACGGACGAGCAGTTCGACGAGGCCATCAGCACCTTCGAGGGAGCCAGCAAGCGCTTGGAGCTGGTAAAGAAGAACGACAGCTGCGCGGTGTATAAGGACTTCGCCCATGCGCCGTCGAAGCTCCGCGCCACTATCCACGCTATGCGTGAGCAGTATCCCGACCGCAAGCTGGTGGCTTGCATGGAGTTGCACACCTTCAGCTCGCTGACGCAAGAGTTCCTGCAGCAGTACAAGAATGCGATGGACGAGGCCGACGTGCGCTACGTATACTACAGCAAGCACGCCCTGCAGCTCAAGAAACTCCCCGACCTGCACCCCGACGAGGTGAAAGCGGCTTTCGGCGGCAACGTGGAGGTCTTCACCGACAGCAAGAGATTGCTTGATTGCTTGATTGCGTTAATGCATGAGTGGCTGACGCGTCAGCATTCAAACAATCAAACAATCAAACAATCAAGCAATCAAGGTGTCAACCTGCTTATGATGTCCAGCGGCAACTTCGACGGCATCGACTTCGCACAGCTGGCCGACGAGATAATTTAAAGCTCAATCAGATTGTAAAAGAATTTAAAAGAATTACGACTGCGTAGCTTTTCTTTTACAATCTTTTACAATCTGATTGAAATAACTGAATCCGATAGAAATATGACGAATTTTGAAATAGGCGACAAAGTGAAGTTCCTCAACTCCGTGGGAGGAGGAATAGTAAAGAAGATACAGGGCGGCATGGTGTATGTCGAGGACGAGAGCGGCTTCGATATGCCGTTTGCTCCGAATGAACTTATCCGTCAGGCTGACCAGAGTGGGGTAGGGAAGGTGTTCAACGACGAGACCATCGGCCAGAGCGTGGAGCAGAAAGCCAAGGAGGAGCACCGTGAGCCGACGCAATACGAACTGATAGAGGAGAACCGCAAGCTCCGCTCGCAGAACGCCAACCTGCAGGACCAGGTGAAGCAGTTGAAGTCACAGATACTAAGTCTTCAGAGAACTATCGCAAGAATATCGTAGCAATGAAGAAGGCATATACAACTTGCAATTAATCTTTGCACTGGCACTTTTTTTATTGCAGTTATGTTATTAATAGAAAGAAGAGATTCTTTATGAGCAGGCAAATACATATAGGAAACCTTACCCTTGGTGGTGGTGCGCCGATAAGGGTGCAGAGCATGACCAACACCGACACGATGGACACGCAGGCTACCGTCGCGCAGGCGCTGCGCATGGTCGAGGCCGGCTGCGAACTGGTTCGCATCACGGCGCCTGACGTCCGCGCCGCCGAGAATCTCGGCCGCATCAAGGACGAGCTGCTGAAGCGCGGCTGCGACGTGCCGCTGGTGGCCGACATCCACTTCAACCCCAAGGCCGCCGAAGTGGCCGCCACGTTGGTGGAGAAGGTGCGCGTCAATCCCGGTAACTATACGGATAGGAATACCGGCAAGCTGGAGTTCACCGAGCAGGAATACAACGACGAGCTTCAGCGGATAGGGGAGAGGATGTCCTCACTGATAGAGATATGCAAGGCTCATCACACCGCTATGCGTATCGGCACCAATCACGGCTCCCTCTCCGAGCGTATCATGAGTCGCTATGGCAACAGCCCCGAAGGCATGGCCCAGAGCGCCATCGAGTTCGCACAAGTGTGCCGTGAACAGGACTACCACGACCTCGTCTTCTCGATGAAGGCCAGCAATGTGAAGGTGATGGTGGAGAGCACTCGCCTCTTCGTGCAGAAGATGAAAGCCCTCGGCATGGATTACCCGATTCATTTGGGCGTCACCGAAGCGGGCGACGGCATGCAGGGCCGCCTCAAATCAGCCGCCGGCATCGGCGCCTTGCTGCTCGACGGCATCGGCGACACTATCCGTGTCTCGCTCACCGAAGACCCCGAGAAGGAGATGCCCATCGCCTACGACATCCTGCAGGCTGTCGGCGCCCGCATCACACAGCCCGAGTACATCGCCTGCCCCTCCTGCGGCCGCACGCAGTACGACATCCAACGCGCACTGCAGGAAATCAAGGCTAAGACCGCCCACCTCGTCGGCGTGAAGATCGGCGTCATGGGTTGCATCGTCAACGGTCCCGGCGAGATGGCCGACGCCGACTACGGCTACGTCGGTTCCGGCCGCGGCAAGATAACATTATATAAAGGACGCGAAATCGTCAAGCGCGACATCGACCAGCGCGACGCCGTCGACGAGCTTGTACGTTTCATCGAAAACGACCGAAAGACTCTATAACCCATAACCTATAACCCATAACCCATCTTATGAAGTGGAGCTACATATTGTTTCTGCCGGCCATAGTGTCGATAGCGTGGGCGCTCATCATCATCCTCACCAAGAAGCGTCCGACTCAGGCGCAGGTGCTCTTCACTCTTTCGCTTATCTTTGAAGCCTTCGCTATCACCGTTGCAGGCATCTACTTCCGTGGGCATGTGGAGAGGCTCTTCATTTATGACTTTTTACTTGAGGTAACCGTAGTATTCTGCTTTCCTCTGTATTATATCAGCATCTGTTCGCTCACCGAACCCCGTGGCGCTAACCTCAAACAGAGGCATGTCTTTCTTATCCCCATCCTTTTCACCATCGGACTTGTTATTGGAGCGTTCGGAATGCATCCCAGCCGCTACCAGGCCATGTGTCTTGATGTGGCGGAGAACGGCCGCATACCTTGGCATCCCGACGACATGGCCTACAACTTCATGATTCTCTGGAACCAGATTGTCTTCCCGCTCCTAATGCTCGTCATGGGAACAGTCCTCCTCCTCATGAGCGAGCGGAAGGTCCGTCGCTACAAGCAGCGCTTCGATAGCTACTATGCGCAGGGCCTCAACATGCCGCGCCTCAACATCCGCGAGATTGTCATCATCACATGGCTCTTCCTCCCCTTCATCATGCTCACCATCTACCTCATCGCCTACCGCCCCTTTTATTATAAGTATTGGCTCATCCTTTGCGCCCTTATGCTGACGGTGATACAATACATGACAGGACGTTTCGCCTACCGCTACAACTACGACGCCCGCTTCCTCGCCGACTATATAAGGAACAAAGAACAGGAAGAAAAAAAGCTTAACTCTTAATTCTAAACTCTTAACTAAAATGACTCCCGTTTCCATCGGACTTAACATTCTCGGCCTCGTCACCCTCTTCTGGCCGCTTGCCACCCTCCTTTTCAAACGCCGTGTCCTCAATGCGCAATGGCTGATGATGCTGGCCATGTCGATGCTGGCATTTACTTTTTTCCTGCTCGGCGGCCTCTTCAATACCTTCTTGATGGGAGAGTACATCCTGATGATTCTTTTCTTTGTTATTATTCTCGTCACTCCCCCCGTGATTCACATCGCCCTTACTGTTCTCACTCAGCCACAGGCTCGGCCGCTCTCTATTCGCGCATTCTTCCTCCCTTCGATCATCTGCATCGCACTCATGATTCTCTCTGTCATCATCGGCGGAGCTGATATGTACCGTCTATGGGCTGCACGTGGACTCGAGGGATTGACCTGGATGTTCTTCCCGAACAGTTGGCGCTACAACCTCATCGTCTTCGTCAATTTCTACCTCTTTTGGGGAGTGTTCATCTTCGAGGCTTTGTTTATCCTCATCACCAGTATCCGCCAGTTTGTCCATTTCAAACGTATCAACGCAGAATACTACACCTCCGACCGCTTCCAAAATCTCAACCTCAAAGGTATTTATATCGCCGCCAACATGGGAATACTCATTCTCTCCATGGGACAGTTTACCCGAGTCTTTGAACCTCGCTATATATTTTGGTTCTATTTCGCCTACTGTCTCCCGTTGGCAATTCTCCTCTTCTATATCGGTCGTTCCGTCTATATGATTAACATCGGCGCCGAACGATTGCCTACTCGCTCCCGAAGCCGTAAGGATTCCTCTTATTTGATTCGTCAGATGGAGGAATATGTCGAGAAAGAACAGGCATTCCTCAATCCCGACTTTTCGGTCTTTATGCTCGCGGAGCATCTCCACACCTCAGAGGATGACGTTATCGACACCATCCATCGCTATCACGGTATTCCCTTCGGCGACTATATCGATGCTTTGCGTGTTCAGCATGCAGTCTCTATCATCGTGGCGGAACATGCCGATGTCGATGACCCCGACACCCTTGTCCGTTTGGCCCATCGTTCGGGATTCCTCACCGTTGAGGCGCTTCAAGATGCATGGAATCGAAACTTCCACATGCCTATAAATCAGTCTAGTCTGATAAATTAACATAAAAAATTTAACTTAAAATGCAATAAAATGCAATTTTTGCAGTTATGTTAATACCAAATAAGAAAAGATAACATTATTGTCGAAAAAAGCATAAACCTTTTATATTATGAATCTTGGAATTAAACTTTTGGTTGCTGAAGACGATCCCAACCTGGGAACGATTCTCAAAGCTTATCTCACCCAAAAGGGCTACACCGTTGTGTGGGCCAAGGATGGAGAAGATGCTATCGCTCAGTTTGATACCGAAGATGTAGATGCCTGTATCCTCGATGTCATGATGCCCCAGAAAGATGGCTTCACCGTGGCCAAGGAGATTAGAAAGGTCGACAAAAAAGTGCCTATCATCTTCCTTACTGCCAAGAATCTTGATGAGGACAAGCTGAAGGGCTTTGAGGTCGGTGCCGACGACTATATCACCAAGCCTTTCTCCATGGAGGAACTTTTGGCACGTCTCAACGCTACCATGCGTCGTAGCTTCAACGAAGACCGTCCCGACAAGAATGTCTTCAAAATTGGTAACTTCACCTTCGACTATATCCATCAGACTCTCACCATCGGTGAAGAAGTGCAGCGTCTTACCGCCAAGGAGTGCGATCTGCTGCGCATTTTTGCAGTCAACTTCAATCAGTTGGTTGACCGTAACACCACCCTTCAGAAGATTTGGAAGGACGACAGCTACTTCGCTGCCCGCAGCATGGATGTCTATATCACCAAGCTTCGTAAATACCTCAAAGCCGATCCGACGGTGGAAATTGTCAACGTGCATGGTGTCGGCTTTAAGCTGACGCATAAAGAACAGTGAGACTGACTTTTTTGGGTACGGGAACCTCGCAGGGTGTGCCGGTGATTGCCTGCCACTGCAATGTGTGCCGCTCGTCAGACGAGCGGGACACTCGTCTTCGTACCTCTGCTTTGCTGACCACTGATAATAATAGTAATATACTTTTCGATATCGGTCCCGACTTCCGTCAGCAGATGTTGCATCACAGTGTCGAACATCTCGACGCTATCCTCATTACCCACGCCCATCGCGACCATGTGGGAGGATTGGACGACATACGCTCGTTCAACTATGTGCAGCACAGCAAGATGAATATCTATCTCAATAACGAGGCGAAGACGGCACTCTTGCGCGACTATCGATATATCTTCGAGAACCACCAGTTCCCCGGTCTCCCCGAGGCTGACCTCCACGAGGTGGGCGCAGAACCGTTCCTTGCTGCCGGTGAGACGGTGATGCCCATCCGTGCGATGCACAAGGATCTCCCTATTCTCGGCTACCGCATCCGCAATTTTGCCTACATCACCGATGCCAACTACATAGCTCCCTCCGAGATGGAGAAACTGAAGGGTGTCGAAATATTGGTTATCAATGCGCTGCGGAAAGCCAAGCATTTCTCCCATTACTCCTTGCCCGAAGCCCTTGAGGTCATCGGACAGATTCAACCGAAGCAATCCTATATCACCCATATCAGTCACGAGATGGGGCTGCATTCCGAGGTGGAGAAAGAGCTCCCCGATGGAGTCCACCAGGCCTACGACAACCTCCAAATCGATATAAACTAACTCTTATCTCTTATCTGAAATGATTTCTGTCTGCATACCCATCCATAACTATGACGTTCTGCCGTTGGCGGAAAGCATTGTTGTGCAGGACGCAGAGGTGGAGTTGGTGTGCATCGACGACGGCTCGACGACGGAATTTATCGAACACAACCGCCCCATTGAGAAGATGGGAAAATATATCGTGCTGGGAGAGAATGTAGGTCGTGCACGGGTTCGCAACCGCTTCCTCGACCATGCGCAGGGCGACTGGCTCCTCTTCCTCGATAACGACTCGCTGGTGCCTGAAAATTTTCTGAAGGCCTATCGCGATTACATGAGCGATGCTGTCGATGTCATCGTCGGTGGCCGCATCTATGACAATCGCGGCGACAACCCCGAACATCGTCTGCGTCACCTCTACGGTACACGTGTCGAAAGCCAGCCTGCCGCTGTCCGCCGCAGGAACCCCTACCGTTCGTTCATGACAAACAATTTCATGGTGCGTCGCAGAGTGATGGAACAGATTGGTTTTGATTCCCGCCTGAGTCAGTATGGCCACGAGGACACCCTCTTTGGCTACCGTCTCGAGCAACAGCATGTCCCCATCCTACATATTGACAATGCTGTTGTTAACGGTTATGTGGAGAGCAACGAGGAATTTCTGCAGAAAACGGTCGAGGGTGTCGGTAGTCTGGTTCAAATCTACGGATTCATGAAGGAGGATGCCGCATTCTGCCGCTCCGTACGTCTGCTCCGTGCTTATAATGTGGTGCGCGTGTGGCATCTGCAAGGACTTGTGAGAAGCCTCTTCCAACACAGGCAAAAGAGAATGGAAGCAAGTTTCCTTTCGGGCAATGATTATTCGCTTAGGCAGTTTAACTTCTATAAACTGGGCACGTTCGTCACCGAATTGTCCAAGGGTAGCAATTAACACCGTTGTTTAGTATCGAAAAAATAAAAACATCTGATAATATGAAAAAGAACTACACGAGAATGCTCCTCATCGTCGGCTTCTTCTTCCTGCTCGCGAGTTGTGGGAGCAGCCGTTTTGTTTCAGCCGACCCCGATTTGGAGAAAATCTACATGGGCAAGTCGTACTACGACGTTGTCAGTGATTTCGGTTATCCCGATGCATCGGCGCGCGACAATGAGGGTGGCACCCGCATAGTCTATAATTCAGTCTCGCTCGAGGGTACCAGCGCTGCCGTTCTCCTCAGCCGTCACACCGTGCGCAACTCCCGCACCCATGAGGAAGGTTGTCCGCAGGGAAGTATTATCTTTTATTTCAACCCCTCAATGAAGTGTTATGGTATCAACTCCAATTTCGAGCGTGTGAGCGATAAAGCCGAAGCAGCCGAGCGGATTCCCGACCCCACCTATGTTGTGAAGCCCCGTGTGCCGCGTTCGTTCGATTTCCCCTTCGTCAAGAGCCGCTCGCCCTTCGCCAGAGTTGTCAGCGTTGAGAAGATTGAGATTGAACGCGACAAGACCGTCGTCTATTTCTCCTATTGTGACCGCACCCCGGCTCATCGTCCCCTATATGACAAAGGCCTCTCCATCAATAAGGATGTTTATATTAGCGACAATGCTACCGGCAAGCACTACAAACTGCGTTCCGCCGAGGGCATTACACTCTATCCCGAGTACACTCCCTTCGCCCACAATCGTGGAGGCTACGACATGCTCGTCTACTCCCTCATTTTCGAGGCGTTGCCTCCCGATATCGAGAACATCGACATCGTCGAACCCGGTGCAGAAGGTTTCAACTTCTACGGCATCGATGTTCGTTCACCCATGAGTTTCCGCGAGATGAAGAAGCTTGAGAATGCTGAAAACAATAAATAAAACAGTATATCTATGAAGAAAACCTTACTGACAATGGCGGTGGCCTCTTTGTGCCTGGCCGCCTGTAGCACGAAAGAAGCCGAGAAAGAGGTGATTGGCAAGCCCAATGTTCCTGTCGTCGACGGCCGTTTCACTCCCGAGGTGATGTGGAGCCTCGGAGTGATGAGCGAATACGCTGTCAGCCCCGATGGCAGCCAAGTGGTCTACACTCTGCGCTACACCGATATGGAGCAGAATAAGAACAACACCGAGCTTTATCTCATGCCGGCCAAAGGCGGCGAGGCTACACGCCTGACCACCACTGCGGCCAGCGAGTTCAGCCCCGTGTGGTACGACCAGAACACCCTTATGTTCTGCCGTGATACCCAGATTGTCTCTATGAATGTCAATGACATGAAAGAGAGTGTCGTGGCTGAATGTTCACGTGGCTTCGAGGGCTTTAAGGTGGCTCCCGATGGCAAGTCGTTGGTCTACATCAGCACCATCCCCGTAGAGCGTCCCGAGAATATTGAAAAATTGTATGCGGGTCTCGACAAGACCACCGGCCGCATCAATGAGAACCTTATGTATCGCCATTGGGACAACTGGGTGGACGAAATCCCCCACATCTACTATGCCCCTGTGGAGAACGGCAAGGCTATGATGGACAAGGCTAAGGATATCCTCGAGGGAGAACCCTTCGAGACTCCCATGCGTCCTTGGGGTGGCACCGAGCAGTACAACTATAGCCCCGACAGCAAGACTATCGCCTATACCTGCCGTAAGAAGACCGGCTACGAATACGCTCACAGCACCAACAGCGACATCTATCTTTATAATGTCGAGACTGGCGAAACCCGCAATATCTCCGAGGGAATTATGGGCTACGATCAGAACCCTGTGTTCAGTCACGATGGCAAGATGATTGCTTGGGAGAGCATGGAGCGCGATGGCTACGAGGCCGATAAATTGCGTCTTATGGTGATGGATCTCGCCTCTGGTACAAAGGTCGACCTCACCGAGAACTTCGACTATGGCGTCAGCAACATCTACTGGACCAATGATGACAAGGAACTCGTCGCCGTCGTCATGTATCAGGGCACACTTGAACTTTTCGCCTTTAATCGCGAGACCAAAGCGATCCGTCAGATTTCCGCTGGCCAGCACGATGTGAACAGTTTCACCATGAATGGCAGCAATATCTTCGCTTCGCAAGTCTCTATGCAGTATCCTGCCACTCTCTATGCTTACAACCTCAGCGATGACAAGGTCGAGGGTACGAAACTTTCCACCTTCAATGACGATGTCCTTTCGCAGGTCCGCATGGGCAAGGTGGAACCCCACTGGATTAAGACTGTCGACGGCAAGGATATGCTCACATGGATCATCTATCCTTACGACTATGATAGCACCAAGGTTTACCCTGCTTTGCTCTTCTGTGAGGGCGGTCCTCAGAGCATCGTTAGCCAGTTCTGGAGCACCCGTTGGAATTTCGAGGTGATGTCTGGTGCCGGCTACTTCATCATCGCTCCCAACCGTCGTGGTGTTCCCGGATTCGGTACGGAGTGGTGTGAGGAGATTTCCGGAGACTATGGTGGACTCTGCATGAAGGACTACATGTCTGCCACCGACTGGGCTGCCGACAATATCAAGCAGATTGACCGTGAGCGCATCGGCGCCTGTGGCGCCTCCTTCGGTGGCTACAGTATCTACTGGCTCGCCGGTCACAACCATGACGTGAAGGGCTACAACGAAGGTCGTCGCTTCAAGGCTTTCCTCGCGCACAATGGCATGTTCAACTTCGAGCAGCAATGCCTCGAGACCGAGGAACTGTGGTTCACCGGATGGGACCTTGGTGGTCCTTATTGGGAAAAGAACGCCAAGACTGCCCATTCCTACGCCAACTCGCCCCACCGTTTTGTTGACCAGTGGAACACTCCTCTTTGCGTTATCCACAGCGAGTTCGACTTCCGCATCGTGGCCTCGCAGGGCATGGCAGCCTACAACGCCGCCCAGATTCGCCACATCCCCAGCCGTTATCTCTACTTCCCCGACGAGACCCACTGGGTCCTCAAACCCCAGAACAGCCTCCTCTGGCATCGTAACTTCATCGACTGGTTCGACACCTACCTGAAAAAATAAACAAGGCCCCCGTCAATAGGCCAAGCCCGCCCCCACCGGCGGGCTTTTTCTTTACCCCCACCTCACACCTTCCCCCTCCCAACCCCCAGCCATCACCCTATCATCTCCTACCCTGGTAGGAGATGGTACGGTGATGGTACGGAGATGGTACGGTGTTGATACGGTGTTGGTGTTGTGCTGCTACTGATTATCAGTGTGTTATAGGTTTATTAAAACAATAAAACGCACATAACCAGTGGATTATGTGCGTTTTTGCGCTTGTAACTTATTGATTTCCAATAACGGCTTCTCGGCTATCCGAGGGAGGCAATTTGGGCTTTGAGGGCGGCGATTTTGGTCTCCGCGTCGCGCTGTTTGTTGCGCTCCTTCTCGATGACGGCCGCGGGGGCGCCGTTGACGAACTTCTCGTTGGAGAGTTTCTTCAGCACGCTGTTGAGGAAGCCTTCGGCATACTTCAGGTCTTCCTGGAGTTTCTTCAATTCCTCGTCTTTGTTGACGTTCTCAAGCATCGGAACGAAGCACTCCATAGTACCCACCATGAAGGAGAGGGCGCCAGCGGGCTTCTTCGCTTCATTTGATTGTTTTTCAGCGGAGCTCAGTTCCCCTTCGGGGTTTTCCTTGATTTCGTTGATGGCGCTGATGTTGGCCAGCTTGCGCACGATACCGTAGAAATGGTCGAAGCGATAGCGCTCGTCGGCAGCGATGAACGAGACTTCCAGAGACTCCTTGGGCGAGAGGTTGCGGGTGTTGCGGATGTTGCGCACACCGGCGATGACTTCGCGAGCGGTGTCGAACTCGTCGAGCATCCGCTGGTCGAAGAAGACGCTGGTGGGCAGGTGCTGGTTCATGATGCTGTAGTTGGCATTGATGAATTGCTGCTGCTCCTCGCTCTTGCCGATGCCCTGTAGGGTATGCCATATCTCTTCGGTGACGAAGGGCATGAAGGGGTGCATCAGGAGCATCAGTCGGCTGAAGATGTTGAGGGTGGCATCGTAGGTCTCGCGGTCGATGGGGGTGCCGTAGGCGGGCTTCACCATCTCGAGGTACCACGAGCAGAAATCGTCCCAGATGAGCTTATAGGTAGCCATCAGGGCCTCGCTGAGACGGTACTGGTCGAAGTCCTTCTCAATCTCCTCGATGACCTGAGCCATGCGTTGTTCCATCCACTGGATGCTGACCTCGTTCTCCTTGCTCTGCTGGAGGTCGCCGACCTGCCAGCCAGACACTAAACGCAGGGCGTTCCACATCTTGTTGCTGAAGTTGCGGCCTTGTTCGCAGATCTTCTCGTCGAAGAGTATGTCGTTGCCGGCAGGGGCGGTGAGCAGCATGCCCATACGGACACCGTCGGCGCCGTACTCTTCCATCAGCTTGATGGGGTCGGGGCTGTTGCCGAGGCTCTTGCTCATCTTGCGACCCAGTTTGTCGCGCACCACACCGGTGAAGTAAACGCTGCGGAAAGGTACTTTGTGCAGGTATTCCTCGCCGGCCATAATCATACGGGCCACCCAGAAGAAGATGATGTCGGGGGCGGTGATGAGGTCGACGGTGGGGTAGTAGTAGTCGATCTCCTTATTGCCGGGATTGTTGATGCCATCGAAGAGACTGATGGGCCACAGCCAGGAGCTGAACCAAGTGTCGAGGGCATCTTCGTCCTGGCGCATCTCGCCAGTATAGTTGTATTTTTCTTTGGCAATCTTGCGGGCCTCCTCTTCGTTGACAGCCACGACAATTTCCTCTTTGCCGTCCACCTCGATGTACCATGCCGGGATGCGATGACCCCACCAGAGCTGGCGCGAGATGCACCAGTCCTGGATATTTTCTAGCCATTGACGGTAGGTATTCTTGTATTTCTCGGGGTAGAACTTAATCTCGTCGTTCATGACGGGCGGCAAGGCGATGTCGGCGAAGTGCTGCATCTTGAGGAACCACTGGAGCGACAGGCGCGGCTCGATGGCGGTGTCGGGGTTGCGCTGCGAGTAGCCCACCTTGTTGGTGTAGTCTTCGACCTTCTCCATGAGGCCAGCAGCCTCGAGGTCTTTGGCAATCTGCTTGCGGCAGGCGAAGCGGTCCATGCCTACATAGAGGGGCGATTGCTCCGAGATGGTGCCGTCGGCGTTGAAGATGTCGATGGTATCGAGGTTGTGGGTCTTGCCGAGGTTATAGTCGTTAATATCGTGGGCAGGTGTCACCTTCAGGCAACCGGTACCGAACTCGATGTCGACATAGCGGTCCTCGATGACAGGCACCTCGCGGCCCACCAAAGGCACGATGACACGATGGCCGCGGAGCCACTGATTCTTCGGATCCTTGGGGTTGATACACATGGCGGTATCGCCCATGATGGTCTCGGGACGTGTGGTGGCGACGACGGCGTAGTAGCCTTTCTCATCCTTGTGGATGATTTCGCCTTCACCAGCGGTCAAACCGCTGGGCACAGTATCAGCCAAGTAGTATTTCAGATAGTAGAGCTTTGAGCGCTCTTCTTTGTATTCCACCTCTTCGGTAGAGAGGGCGGTGAGGGCCTTGGGGTCCCAGTTAATCATGCGCAGGCCGCGGTAGATAAGGCCTTTGTTGTAGAGGTCGACAAAGACCTTGGTGACGCTTTCGCTGCGGGTGTCGTCCATGGTGAATGCCGTGCGGTCCCAGTCGCAGCTGGCGCCCAGTTTGCGGAGCTGTTGCAGGATGATGCCGCCATGCTTGTGGGTCCACTCCCAAGCATGCTCAAGGAATTGCTCGCGGGTGAGGTCGTGCTTCTTGATGCCCTGCTCGGAGAGTTGTTTCACCACTTTGGCTTCGGTGGCGATGGAGGCGTGGTCGGTACCGGGCACCCAGCAGGCGTTCTTTCCCTGCATTCGGGCACGGCGCACCAACACATCCTGGATGGTGTTGTTGAGCATGTGACCCATGTGGAGCACGCCCGTCACGTTGGGCGGCGGGATAACCACAGTGTAGGGCACACGGTTGTCGGGCTCGGAGTGGAAGAGTTTCTTGTCAAGCCAGAACTGATACCATTTTTCCTCGATGGCACGAGGGTCGTATTTAGAAGCGATTTCCATTATGGCTTATTTCTTTTTGTTTTTTCTGTTTTGCTGATAGTTTTTGGCATCCTCGGTCCACTTGTTTGTAGTGCTGCTGGGGATGGAAAGGCCGATGCCGAAGTTGAGGCCGTTGAGTTCCTTGAATTTGGGGACGATTTCGTAGCCCACGGAGAAGTGGAGCATCCAAAGATTGATGACGATGGAGGGAGCCATGGTGAAGTAAGTGTTGCTCTCCTTGGTCCATGTGGCGGTGGCAGCATCGTAGAGAACATCCTTGGTCTTGTCGATGCCGAGTACCAGCATGGGACGGAACGAGACAGCACCCCAACCGGTAATATCCTCGTCGAAGTTGTAGCCTATCCAGCCGCAACGGAGAGACCATGTAGGTTCGCGGTATTCGGTGGCAGAGATGTTGTAGCGAGCATCTTCTTCTGCCCAGCCAATCGACAGGAAGGAACCGCCAGCAAGGGAGATACCGTAGTGATAACCGGGCTGGTAGCTGTAGCCGATAATCTTGGACCAATCACTCTTAATAGAAAAGGGATTGTTACTGCTGTTGTTGTTTTGGGCAAAAGAGGTAGCCATCAGCGAGAGCATGGCAACGAAAAAGATAGTTTTTTTCATGGTGTGTTATTTTATTTATTATAATTCGTTATTTCTTTGTTTTAAAAGGCCCAGCCCAGTTTTATGCCACACATCTGGGTGAGAATAGCGATGGATTTGATGTCGTCGATGATTGAGTTCTCACTGTCTTGGTGCCAGTGTTTTCCGAGGGCTATGGAGGCAGAGAACTCCACCATGAGGTGTGTGCCAGTGGTGAAGCGGAAGCCGTATCCGAGGGTGGGTGCCACTATCTGCTCGGAAAGTTGGTAAGGGCGGGTTTGGATGTCCCACCCGTTGTTGCCCGTGAAGACATCGTAGGAGCCATAGGCTCCAGCAAAGACCACACCACCCTGAAGGAAAGGCATCATGTGCTGCCACCAGTAAGCCAGATAGTAGCGGTAGGTGAGGCTTGCGCAGAGGATATTGGCAGGGTGGATGCGGAGGCCAGACTTGACGCATCCGCCCACCGCCACCTCGATGGCAGAGTGCTTGGTGAAGGTGTGTTCGTAGAAGAGGGTAGGGTGGAAGAGTGCCGCGGGGTTCACCTTGAGGGTGTTGTTGTAGGGGATGGAGTCCCACGACCATTGGGAGTGACTGACAACGGGGACACAGACGAGGAGGATGAGGAAGAGCCAGCGTTTCATTTGGCACTCCTTTCTCTCTTCCAGCAGCCGGGATAGAGCTTCAGGGTGTCAGAGACGAGTGTATTGTAGTCTTCCATATAGAGCGTGTCGCAGTTGTAGAGGATGAGAAGTGGGGAGTATTCGACATGGAATTTAGCGTCGCGGCGGGCGATGGGATCGATGGCGACATTGTAAGCAATGCCCCAGCGGCCTTGGACGTCGGTGACGGCTTGGCCGAGGGTATCGATGGGGAGGTTAGTTGAGTTCCAATACCACTCACCGGAGCCGAAGGTGAGGGTGGCGTTGGGGATGGGAGTGGTGAGTGTGCTGTCAGTGTAGAGAATGCCCCGCAGACGATAGGTCTCGGTGTCGGAACAGGCTGTCAACAACAGCATGTACACAAGCAGGATAAGCGGAAGTCTCTTCATGACAGTGGAGGTCTCTTCTCTTTAAAGGGTTGTTTTTTAATATTATACTATATATATGTTTAGGCAGTTCAAAACTGCAAATATACGTATTTTTTTGAGAAAATACGATACCTATGCAAAAGTTTAACAGTTTTTTTTCATTGGCAGAGACAAGGCAAAAATATTTTTGTTAGTTCATCTTTTTTTTGTATTTTTGCGTTGTTTTGATTGTGGACAAATCGTCCGAATATGGGTGTATATTATTGAATAATAAATAAAAAGAAATAATATAGTATGAAAGTAAACCGCAGAAAAGAACTGTTTCCCAACGTCACCGACGAGCAATGGAACGATTGGAAATGGCAGGTGAAGAACCGCATTGAGACTTATGAGGAGTTGAGCAAATACTTCACTTTCGAACCCGAAGAGGCCGAAGGTATCAAGAAGGCTCTGGCCAAATTCCGTATGGCCATCACACCGTATTACCTCTCATTGATTGACCCCAAGGACCCGTATGACCCCATTCGTCGTCAGGCCATTCCTGCCGGTCCCGAGTGCAATATCGCCCCCGCCGACCTCAACGACCCGTTGCACGAGGATGAAGACTCTCCCGCTCCCGGCCTTACTCATCGTTATCCGGACCGTGTGCTGTTCCTCATCACCGACATGTGTTCTATGTACTGCCGCCACTGCACTCGCCGTCGTTTTGCCGGTCAGAAGGACGACGAGAGCCCCAGCGAGCGTATCGAGAAGTGCCTGGCATACATTGAGAAGACCCCGCAGGTGCGCGACGTGCTGCTTTCTGGTGGCGACGCCCTGATGGTCAGCGATGCCAAGTTGGAGTATATCATCCAGCGTCTGCGCGCCATCCCGCATGTGGAGATCGTACGCATCGGCAGCCGCACCCCTGTGGTGTGCCCGCAGCGCATCACCCCCGAGCTCTGCGACATGCTGAAGAAATATCATCCCATTTGGCTGAATACCCACTTCAACCACCCCAACGAATTCACCCCCGAGGCCGAACAGGCTCTTGCCCGTCTGGCCAACGCCGGTATACCTCTGGGCAACCAGACCGTGTTGCTGCGTGGTGTGAACGACTGCGTCCATGTGATGAAGAAACTGATGCACGAACTGGTGCGCAACCGCGTGCGTCCGTACTATATCTACCAGTGCGACCTGAGCATGGGTCTCGAGCATTTCCGCACCCCTGTGAGCAAAGGTATCGAGATTATTGAGAATCTGCGCGGCCATACCAGTGGCTATGCTGTGCCCACCTTCGTTGTCGATGCCCCCGGCGGTGGCGGCAAGACGCCCGTCATGCCCCAGTACGTCATCTCTCAGAGCCCCGACAAAGTCATCCTCCGCAACTTCGAAGGTGTTATCACCACCTACACCGAGCCGCGTGAGTACCACGAGGAGTGCCACTGCCCGGCATGCGAAGAGAAACGCCGCGTGGACGAGGGTGTCGCCTCTCTGCTCGAGACCGACCGCATGGCTCTCGAACCCAGCCACCTGATGCGCCACGAGAGAAACAAGAAAAAATAATCTTTAGGGAGTGAAAGGAATAAGAGGAGTGAAAGGGAGTGAGAGGACAATAGCGTCAGCACGCACATTTGTCCCTTCACTCCATTTCACTCCATTTCACTCCATTTCACTCCTCTTTCTTTTCCTGTTTTTTCCTTTCTCCCTTCGGTCGCAAGTGGCTGGCCTGAACACCTTGACGGTGCTGGACCTCAGCAGTCAGGCGAGGACATCGGCACTGGGTTTCGACTACCTGTCGATATTTGACAATGACCCAACAATAGCTATCGACAATCCGTCGCTATTGCGTCGCGAGATGTGTGGTATTGGGTCGTTGAGTTTTGTCTCCGTATTCGACGGAGCCTCGATGGGGTCGCTATCCTATGCACACCATTTCGAGCGTCTGGGGACTCTGATGTTCGCATTCCGTTTCAACAACTATGGTACTTTCGACGGCTATGACGAAGAGGAAATGCCGATAGGCAAGGTCTCGGCTGCCGACTATGCTCTCACCATAGGGTGGGGCACTTGGCTCGATTCGAACTTTAGCGTGGGTGTGAACTTCAAACCCGTGCTGTCGCACTATGACAGCTACACCGCTTTCGCGATGGCTTTCGATGTGGCGGGCAGTTATGTCAGCGACAACCGTCGGCTGGCGGCCACCGTGATGGCTCGCAACATCGGGGCACAAGTGTCGACCTTCGATGGAAGGTCCGAGAGCCTTCCTTTCGAGTTATCAGCAGAGCTGTCGTATAAACTGGCCAATGCCCCCTTCCGATTCTTCTTCGCCGCCACGGAGTTGCAACGCTGGGATTTGCGCTATGAAGATCCCAACAACCCCACAACGACGGTGGACCCCTTCACTGGCGAGGTGAAGAAGGAGGGATGGTTTGAGGGGTTCTTTGATAACTTGATGCGCCATACACAGTTCGGCGTGGAACTGAATCTCGGAAAAGCCTTTTTCGCCCGAGTGGGCTACAGTTACCGACAGACGGCAGAGATGAGTGCCATCGACGCCATCAACTTCAGCGGCTTCTCTTTCGGCTTCGGCCTGCGAACCAAGAAGTTCGAATTTTCCTATGCTCATCGCAACTATCATCTCGGTCAGGCACCGGATTTCTTTACCCTCAGCTATAGATTTTAAAAATGAAGTTAAAGTTCATTGTTTCCGACCAGACCAATCCTTATTGGAACATCGCGGTCGAGAATTATCTTTTGTCGCTGCCCGAGACCGAGGTGGTGACGCTCTATCTTTGGAAGAACCGCCGCACGGTGGTCATTGGTCAGAACCAGAATCCTTTCAGTGAGTGTAATGTGGAGGCCCTTGAGGCCGACGGCGGCTACTTGATGCGTCGCAGGACCGGCGGCGGTGCCGTCTATCACGACGATGGCAACATCAACTTCTCCTTTGTCGTACCCAAGGCGCTATACGACCAGACACGCCAGTTCCGTGTCATCCAGCGCGCCGTGGCCGACTTCGGCATCGTGGCCGAGTTATCGGGACGTAATGATATCCTCACCGAGGGGCGCAAATTCTCGGGTAATGCCTTTTCTAAAGGAAAATATCAGGACCTGCATCACGGCACCCTCCTCATCAAAGGCAACATGGAGGACCTTCAGCGCTACCTCAAGCCTAAGCCCGCCAAGTTGCAGAAGCACGGCGTTGCCTCGGTGCGCAGTCGTGTGGTGAACCTTTCCGAGCTCAACGCTGAGATTACTTCCGACAGCATCATTCCCCATTTACGCAGTGCTTTTGAGTCGGAGTATTCAGAAAAATCGGAGTATTCCGAGTTCTCTGAAATCATCAAGCGTCCCGAGGTCCGCGCCCTCTACGAGGAGTTTGCTTCCGACGAGTGGCGCTACGGCCGTTGGCGCACCTTCACGGCCCAGCGCACCGCCCAGTTCGACTGGGGTGGGGTGGAGCTGTCCCTCATCGTCGACCAGGAACGCAACCTCATCACCGATGTCCAGCTCGCCTCCGACGCCCTCGACCTCGCCGCCCTTGATGAGGCCCGCCAGATGCTCATCGGTGCCAGCACCGACAACCCACCGGCACACCAGCCCAACCCCATCCTCGCCGACATCTTAGCACTGGTGTACGAATGAAATATTCCATTTATAGAATATAGATTGATTAAATATTTCTATGATGTGCATACAAATCTATGCGCTATGCTTCATTGGCAAAAAAAATCGTTAATAATTCCGTTAGAATTCGGTTGCATAGATACGGAATAATTTTGGAATCACCAAATAAAAAAAATGAGCCGCATAGGAACGCGGCTCAGTAGAGGTGGAAAAACTATGTAAAATTACAGGTTGCTCTTCAGGTAGCCGGGCAGCTGGTCGATGCTGACGCGCTGCTGCTGCATGGTGTCGCGGTGGCGGACGGTGACGGCGTTGTCGGTCAGCGTGTCGTTGTCGACGGTGATGCAGAAGGGGGTGCCGATGGCATCCTGACGGCGGTAGCGGCGGCCGATGGCGTCCTTCTCGTCGTATTGCACCATCATGTCGGGCATGAGCAGGTGCTGAATCTCGCGGGCTTTCTCGGGGAGGCCGTCTTTCTTCACTAACGGCAGCACGGCAGCTTTGTAGGGTGCCAGCTTGGCGGGCAGCGAGAGCACGGTGCGGATGCTGCCGTCTTCGAGGGTTTCCTCCTTCAGCGCGTGGCTGAAGATGGCCAGGAAGGTGCGGTCGACACCGATAGAGGTCTCGATGACATAGGGCGTGTAGCTCTCGTTGAGCTCGCTGTCGAAATACTGCAGCTTCTTGCCGCTGAACTCGCTGTGGCGCGAGAGGTCGAAGTCGGTGCGGCTGTGGATACCTTCCAGCTCTTTGAAGCCGAAGGGGAAGCGGAACTCGATATCTGTGGCGGCATTGGCGTAGTGGGCCAGCTTCTCATGGTCGTGGTAACGGTAGTTCTCCGCGGGGATGCCGAGGGCGAGGTGCCACTGCAGGCGCTCCTCTTTCCAGTGCTTGAACCA
>JAEEGL010022462.1_pt1 | contig 22354 bp, 17 predicted proteins | sample 9134231 | NCBI WGS metagenome assembly JAEEGL01 (sample SAMN16246548, study PRJNA631951) | gut metagenome | biome: gut microbiome; feature: rumen; material: fiber-attached | host: Bos | place: Iran: Karaj | collected 2018-10
ATCACAGTTTGCTTGTGGAAAGATGTCATAACCCATATCAGGTGGTTATTGCGGCGGGGTCCCACCTCTTCCCATTCCGAACAGAGAAGTTAAGCCCGCTTGCGCCGATGGTACTGCAATGCAATGCGGGAGAGTAGGAGGCCGCCACTTTTTAGAAGAAGCCGCAAGGCAAAAAAGAAGCCCTTGAGTCAGCAAGACTTGAGGGCTTCATTTTTGTTTTTCATATTAACTAACTTTCAAACTATTATAGTCTGATGGGTACTACGACCTTAAATGTGATGTTGCGCCCCATATTGTAGACACCACGACGTCCTGTGACTATGTTCTCGTCGGCATACTTCAAGCGGCTCAGATGGTTTTGGTAGGCCTTGTTCAACAGGTTGTCGGCAGAGATGTAGAACTCTACAACCTTTTTACTATGGAACATGATGTCGGTGCCTGCCGAGAGTGAGAGCAATGCATAGCCTGGTGTCTCGGTTTCTGTGTCGTCAGCACGATAGATATGCGTCTGTCGTAAATAACAATCGAGTCCTGCAGCGACGTAAAGGTTGTTGAGTGCGAATCCATTTTTTGGATGAGCATGACGGTACTCGTGTACGGCATGTGAACTGACCGTACTATGTGTATGATGGAAGAGTTCCCACTTCAGTTCTGACGTCCATTTAGGTGCTGGCGTGAAAGGCAGGTATTTAATGTCTGATGTAAGAGGTATGACGTAAGATGTTAGTTGGGCATCGACATACGAGAAGGTGTTGGAGAAATGAATGGAGTGGATAGGGTGTAGGTCCACGCCAATCTCGAAACCTAACAGACGGGCATCCCCCTGTGTATAGACATAGGTGAGATAATCGGGGTCGATGACTTCTTCCACACGATGTGCGAAAATGTAGTTGTTGATATAGTTGGCAAAGATGGCCAGCTGTGCAGAAACGTAGCGCGAGGTAAAGTCGAGTCCGAGGTCTGCCTGCAGGCTGTATTCTGCCTTAAGTTGCTGGTTTCCCTTTTCATAGCGTAGAGATCCCTCATGCACACCATTTGAAGCTAACTCACTCATGTTGGGTGTACGGAAACCACGGGCGAGATTCAGTCGCAGGTTAAGGTGGTCGTTGACGTTAAAAACGGTACCTATGCTACCTGTAAAACCATTGAAATGACGAGAGAAGTCAGTGAAGCGTTGTTCTCCTTCTTCGATAAGTTCAAAGCCGTGCAGTCGACGGTGGTCATAGCGCACACCACCGTTTAGCGTCCAGCGTTCACCTAGTGATTTTGTGGCTGTGAGGTAGAGACCAAAGTCAAAGAGGCGGCTATCGGGAATCAAATATTCGTCGCCTTTATTGTTTGACTGTTGGTACATGCCACCGATGCCTGTGGAGAATTTCCATCCATTCCATTCATTAGTGACGTAGCGCAGGTCGTAGGTCAGCGTTTGCAGTTTCAGAAACAAACCATATTCGTCCATAGACTCTTCATACTCTTGACGGCGATTCTGCTGATAGCCGATGATAGCCTTGAGATAACCCGATGAGAGATTCAGTGAATTGTCCCACACCAGTTTGTAGTGCTTCACCTGTTGGAAGGGTAGGGACTTCGAGTAACTCTTTGGGGATACCGAAGAGCACACGAGTTCACCTGTCTTTGGGTCGCGTTCTCCTTCAATGATACTAGGTGTTAGATGATAAGCAGTCCACGTCAGTCGAGAGTGCCCCCATGTCTTATTAACACCCAGCATCAGGCGACCAGCGCGTTCACGGAATTGTGATCCAGGAACGTAGCCGTCGAACTTGTTCTTATAGGCATGTGCCATCTTGTCGCTATAGCGGGCATCCCAGACAAACCCTTTTTGATTGCCCGCCATTTGTAACGAGTAATGAAAGAGCCCGTTGTTAGTCTGATATTCTGAGCTGACGTTGGCTCTCATCTCGCCTTCGGCTAGTGTAGGTTGGGCATGTAGGATAACTACACCTGCCATTGCGTCAGATCCATACATTAGGGAGGCAGGACCTTTCAGTATCTCAACACTATTCACACTACTGCCGTCCACCTCTACGCCATGCTCGTCGCCCCATTGCTGCCCCTCTTGACGTACACCTTCGCTCATCACTACTACGCGATTGTAGCCCAGTCCGCGGATGATGGGCTTTGAGATGCTACCACCAGTGGTCAGTTGGCTGACGCCAGGTTGGTGAGCAATAGCATCGATGATGTTCGTCGAAGGTGTAGCCTGCAGCAATTGGGGTGTCACTATACTTACGGGTGCCGTTGCATGTTTTAACTTCGTGTCACCGGTCACACCCGTCACTGTCAATTCGTTCAGTTGCAGATGGCGGAAAAAGACATCTGTCGAGTCTTCCTGATGATGGTGTTTATGGTTTGTTTCACGTTTATTGATATTGTCCTGTGCTGCTACTGATGTACAGATACACAATAGCAGTAAAATGATGTATTTTACTTTCATTCTTGATTGATAAATGGTATATTAGATAATGTATATAAAAAGATAGTGTAAATCAGATGGTCGGAGGCCCTCTGGTTACAATAGCGCCACAGCAGAGAGTATGACAGTCACATAAAGGCTGGGCGAGGATTTTTTTACATACATGAACATATACCGTAGCAGCTATCATCATTGCTGCCAACAAAGACAAAGTGAGGAATTGACACAGCACGCAGTCGTGGCCCCATGTTGCTGTCGTCGTCAAGTGACCATGACAACTATGGTGTACGCAGTCGGCACATTCCGTGTCTATTGTTTGTGACGTTTCGTGGATATGAAGCGACGACAATAGCAACATCGGCAGAAATACTGCCAATAGCAACCATGAAGCAATATGTTGTCTCTTTGTATGTCTCACGTGTGCAAAGATACGAAAAAAATAAGAAATATGCAATACCTACAAATGGTTTTTGTAGAGAGCCAGGTTGCGATAGAATGATGACATACTGTTATAGCCGGAGCGTGTCGCAATCTCTGTTTTAGGAGTCTGCGGGTTCTTTGCCATGAGTTGTTCGGCATATGTAATACGCTTACGGTTGATATACTCCTTGAAAGTCATGTGTGCACAACTGCTTAGTGCCTGCAACAGATAAGTACGATTTGTACCTAATAGTTTTGCGACATCGTTAAGTAGCAGGTCATTCTGGAGAAATATCTGTTGTTCGTTCATCATGCTCTCTAGTTTCTCATAAATGAGTATGCTATGGCTGCTGGGAGTTTGCGTTACTTCTTCGTTGTTATCGGTATCTTTCTCCTGTTCTTCTGGGATGTCTTTCATAGAGAAGTTGTGCTGCATACCTACCCATGACAGGGCAAAGATAAGAGCAGAGAAGGCTACTGAAGGCAGTGCTATGATAACGGTATCGACAAACATCTGTCGTCCTATTACGTTGACAATGGTAGAAACTAGTGATGTGACAATGAATAGGATGAGGATAGTGGGGATACCCTCAATCTCTTTGTTTTCCGTGTCAGCATATAATTGCTCTACAGTTTTGTTGAAGCGACGGATGCGTCGGAATCCTCTGATAATGACAATGATAACTTGTATAGCAAAAGTAACGTGACAGATAATATGTACCCATGCCTGAACAAGTGCTAGTCCACTTAGTGTTGTTTCATAGCCATGATAGAGATAACTCGTGATGAAAGTCTTGGCTTCTCCAGCGTCCATGGCACCATAGAGTCCACCTACAACTATTGCTGCTACTATTGGGGGCGTGAATGCCGACCAGAGAAACCTCTTTTGTTGAGACAATGGCGAACGATCAGTAATAGCACTAATATATAATAGGAATAAGGGATAGACTGTCAGGTTCAGTGCCACATATAGCGTGTCGCTAAATGGTAGTAAGTCACTGAAGTGGTTAAAGTAGATAAAGTGACAGCCGTATAGTAACAGTGTCGCTATTGCCCATAAGAGTAGCCAGCGTATGGCCTTGTCCGTACGTCGTCTGTAGGTAAGAGTCAGTTGGATAGCCATTACCACGCAGACCATCAGAGGCAGTGAAGAGAAAAATTCGTATATCATAATATGTGACAAAGGTACGTAATAACTGGCTTATTACCAAGAATGGACCCTTTTATTTGCAATTTTAGGACTGTTATTTTGCAATTTTAGAATATTCTTTTGCAATAATACCATTTAAGATATGTAAATATTATCTAATTTTGCATTATCAACAATTAACAACTAATCGTTAACGCAATGAAAAAACTGAATCTTTGGCTTTTTGCAAGCCTTTTCGTAGCAGTATTTACGCTGAGTGCATGTGGTGATGATAATAATCCTAATGATAATAATCCCCCGAGTGGTCCAACTACAGTTGTTGGCACCTGGGAAGCTTTTATAAAGGCTAGTAATCCTGATGATATGGCTTTGAAGTATAGTCATAAGTTGACGTATGTGTTTAAGCAGGATGGTACGTTTAAAATGAGAACGGCCTATGGCAGTGGAAATTCCAGTGACCAATTCCAGGGTGAAGAAACTGTAGTTTTTAAAGGTAACTATGTTGCTGAAAATGGTAAGTTAGTTTTTAGTAATGTGACGTATGTCGTAACCATGTGGGATGGTAGCAAGGATAGAGGAAGTATGGGTAATGGAAGCCCCTTGAACTATTCCCTGAATGGTAATAGCTTGACTATCAGTTCGGATAATCCTGACATGGTACGTTTTGGTCATCATCACATACTTGTTGGTACTTTGACTAAGTCTTCTGGTGATATTGATGACAGCGAGGATGACCCATCTTCACCTGATGAACAAGTAAGTAACTTGGATGGAACTTGGAAGAGTCCTTTTACTGGTGTGACTTATGTGTTTTCTAAAGATAAGCTTACTGTAAAAGATAAAGAAGGCTTACAAAAAGAAGGCACATTCACTCTTAAGGATAATGTTATTACTTTTACATATACTGTAAATGCTAAACAAGAAACAGCATCTGGTAAGGTGACAACGCTGTATCAGAATCAGGTACTTGTCATTAAGTTTAAGCCTGATGATGGTGACGACTTTTCCATTTCTGAAGCCGCAGAAGTGCTTTATAAGGATGGCATAGCTCCTACGACTCCAGTCGAAGACATTCAGGGGAACTGGTACTGGTATATGAAAGGCGATGAGAATGTAAATCGTGGCGGAATGATGATTGATGGCAACAAATTTGCGATGATTATCGGTCCTTGGGGACAGAAGTACACAGGAACCTTCACCTATCAGAAGGGGGTTATGACGCTTAACATTACTAACGGTTATACTTCTCGCGAGCCACACACAGGCTATGGTAGTGGCTATGGAAATCTCGATCCTGCGACATTGGACGGAACGTGGTATGTTTTGGACAAGGACCATTGGACGATGGAAGACGGAATGACCACCATCTTCATCTCTGCTGGTACTGAGGCATATAGCGAGATGGCAAACCTGCCAGTCGTTTATTACAAGAAAGATCGTACACCGGCTGAAGTTCTCGAAGTTAACGAGGAGACGCTTAAGGGTACTTGGGATGGAAGTTTGGAGCATGACTTTGCCCAGGGCTACTACCAGCGTTGGCGTGTCCAGTTTAATGGTAAGAACTACACATCTTGGCGCACTCACCAGATGGTGGGTACTGCCAATCAGGCTGACTTGGGCCTGCAGACGGTCGGTAGCAAGTCGCAGGGTACGTGGGATTATGTCGATGGTGCACTGGTGCTTACTCCTGAAAAGATGTGGGACTCTTACTATCAGACGGCTGACGATTACCAGACGATGAGCAATTTGAGGTATGTCTTCAACTCCTACAATATGGAGACGATGGAGGCTTCTCCTTGGTATGAATTCTCTGAATTAATTATTAAGTCTTGCGTTGAGAGCGAAAAGAAATCCGGCAATCCGCAGACTTACATGTACATCAAGTATTGGCCTGTTGTCTCGCTGACTGCCAAGGAACTGACAGTACGGATTAACATGGACACGTTTAAGCTGACAAAGCAATAGCATTATTAATACTCAATCATTATGAAGAAACTGAATCTGTGGCTTCTTGCAAGCCTTTTCGTAGCAGCATTTACGCTGAGTGCATGTGGTGACGATGATGATACCCCAGGTGATAATCCAGGGGCTCCAACCTCTATTGAAGGAAAGTGGCATGCTTATGTGAAATCGTGGGGCGATGGCTTGTGCTCACGTTATAATCACGATATTACTTATGAGTTTAAGTCAGACAAGACTTTTACTGTTCTGGCAGACTGGTCTGGAGATGAAGAAAAAGCATTATTCCGCTTCTCAGGTTCTTATACGACGTCCAATGGAACAATAACGCTTAATTATAAAAAGGCAGAATATTATCAGAATGGTTCCTATAAAGAGGATGAAAGCGCATTGTACTTTATGTGGGATGTGAAAGACTCGAAAACCGGAACATGGTCGTTTGACTGGCAGAGCGACATTAACCCCTCTGCTGTAGCTTTACCTTATTCTATTTCTGGTACGAAGATGGTGTTTGGCAATCCTAATAGGAATCTGGTATTTCACAATCATGGTCTGCTGACTGCTACTTTTGACTGGCAGGGAAAGTAAAGACGATATTATAACTTAACCAAAACAATAAACGATTATGAAGAAACTGAATCTTTGGCTATTTGCAAGCTTGTTTGTAGCAGCTTTTGCACTGAGTGCATGTAGCAGTAGTGATAGTGACAGTACAGGCGATAACCCTGGTGGTCCAAGTTATCCTGGCAATCCGGATAATCCCAAGTATGCTGCTTACTATGGTGTTGTAAAAAATATGGAAGGTGTGGGTATTAGTGGTGTGAAAGTCACTGCCGGATCATTTACCACGACTACAGGATATAGTGGTGTATTTAGTTTTGATAAGGTAAGTGGCAAGGTGTTTACTTTTGAGGCAGAGGGTTATGCCAAAGTGATACGTGCCATTACTGATGATGCCCGTTACGATGTCGTAATGACACAAGCACAGACGGAGAGTGTCTCAACAACCTATCCCACTACTTTGAGCCTTGACTGGGACGGTACACAGGTAGAATTGCCTACAACCTTCAAGGATAAGAATGGTAATCCTTATACTGGTGCTATCACTGCATCTTCTGTTTATCTGGACCCAGACTATGACACCTTTGCCAATCAGATGCCTGGCGATCTTTCGGCTATTCGTAAAGATAACACTGAGGCACAGTTGGTTAGCTATGGTATGGTGAATGTTGAACTGAAGGGTGCCAATGGTGAGGAGCTGCAGCCTGATGGTGAGGCAACCTTGAAATTCTCTATCCCTAAGAAATTCAGTGCCAATCCACCATCGGAGATTCCTCTTTGGGAATTTGACGAGGCAACAGGCGTTTGGAAAGAAGAGGGCGTAGCATATCTTCAGGGTGGTTACTATGTTGGTACGGTAACCCATTTCTCTTGGCATAACCTGGATCAGCCAGAACTCCGCGCTTCACTGAGTGTCAAGGTGGTTGACGCTAATGGAAACGCCATCAAGGACCTGCCTGTAGATTTCGATGGTCAGCGTGAAGTATATACCGATGCCAATGGTATTGCAAAATGTACTGTTCCAAGTAAAACAGATATGGTCATTCGTGTTGCTCCTGAAAGCTATGGTGGCTATGCCTTGGACGACAATGGAAATGTTGTTGAGAGCAAGGTCGTTAAGAAGACTATTAAATTAGATCCAGAGAAGAAAGAGTCTATCACGCTGACGATGCCCGCCAAGGCTCCTGTTATTAAGGGTTGTGTAGTAAATACGGGTAGTGGTTCTAGCGTTGCTACGATTTGGATTGAATACAGCTGGCATAAAACCCCTGTTGTCTGCACAGACTTGAATGGTGCATTCTCTATTTATGCTCCAGTTTCTTATCGTGGTGCGGCAACGTTGAAGGCTAAGTTTGGCGATGGTAAGATTGCTGAACAGGCCATTACTCTTACAGATGCTGACCAGACGATTAACTTTGCTGTCAACAACGATAGTCCTGCAGGTGCTACTATCATTCAGGTCAGTGGTCCAAACGGATTGAATATCAAGTATGTGATGGATGCACCAAAGAATGGTTCAACTTATGAGAATGCTGTAACATTCCAGGGCTCATCAATGACAGTATCTTGCAGCACTATGGATCAGAGTGAAGAAAAAGAAGAAGAGATGAGAAGGGGCTGGCAATTTATCAATCTTCAGATTGATAATTACGATGCTAGTAAGACAGACTTCACTGCCTCTTCATTCAGCTTCTTTAATGAGGGCAATTCTATGTCGCAGATAACTGCAGAGAATGTACCTGTAAAGGTTACTAAGAGTGGTGATGTTTATAAATTCAAGATTAGCAATGCTTCTGGTAAACTGATGGATCGTGATCGTGGTTTCGATTGGGACAATGAGTTAGCTGTGAAGTTCAGTACTGAGTTTAGTGCGAAGTAAAAGAATAATCCTTTTTCATCAAGGATTTCTATATTAATAAATAAGGTGTGGGCGCTGCTGAGAGGTAGTGCCCACTATTTTGTACGTTAAAGTATAAAAAATGTATATTCTTTTTGTAGTTCAGTCATTTCTTCGTAACTTTGCGCTATTATTATAATAATAAGGTATGAAGAAAGTATTATTCGTAGCATTGGCACTGCTGGCAGTGGTGTCTATGGACGCTAAAAAACTGGATTTGAAAGAGATTACCCGCGGATTATTCCGTGGTGAGACCGTTAGTGACGTACAGCCGATGGCTGATGGCGAGACCTATGCACAGCTCAGCAACGATGGTCGCCGTATTGTGCAGTATTCCTTCAAGACAGGCAAGGAGGTAGGAACGCTGTTTGATGTGGCTACTGTCAAGGGTGACAAACTCGACGATATTGATGGCTACATCATGAGTCCCGATGGCAAGCGTATCCTCATTCAGACCAAGACGCAGCGCATCTATCGTCACTCGTTTACGGCTCAGTACTACATTTATACTATTCATAATAACCGCATCGTGCCATTGTCGAATAATGGCCCTCAGCAGACTCCACTGTTTTCACCTGATGGCGTGCAGATAGCCTTTGTTCGAGACGGCAACATCTTCATTGTCAAACTGTTGTATGACAATGCCGAGGTGCAGGTCACCAAGGATGGCAAGAAGAACCAGGTGATTAACGGCATTCCCGACTGGGTCAACGAGGAGGAGTTCTCGCAGAGCCGTGCTATGGTGTTCAGTGCCGATAGTCGACAGATTGTCTGGGTGCGCTATGACGAGAGTGCCGTTAACGAGTGCTTCATCCCTATGAGCAAAGGTGGTTACAGCTATAAATATCCAGTTGCTGGCGAACAGAATTCAACGGTGTCTGTCTGGAGTTACGATGTTCCCAGTCGTCAGACCCGTCAGTTGCAGGTTCCTATCGAAAAGGATGGTTATGTCTCTCGTTTGGTAGCTACTGCTGACTCTTCGCAAGTGGCAGTCTTCACGCTGAATCGCCATCAGGACTGCCTGCGCATCTATATGGCCAACCCATTGACTACTATCAGTAAGTTAGCTGTAGAAGACAAGGTCGATAAGTATATCCGTGAGGAGACCTATAGCAAAGCGATTGTTTCTGGTCGCCACATCCTGTTGCCCAGTGATCGCGATGGTAATATGCACCTCTACCTCTATAACTTCAATGGCCAGCTGCTCCGTCAGGTGGAACAAGGCAATTACGAGGTCAGCGATGTTTATGGTTATGATGAGCAGACTGGTAGCGTCTATTATGCTTCACATGAGAACGGCGCAACCGACCAGCGCATATGGGTAGCCTATGAGAACGGCAAGCGCGAATGTCTGACCAAAAAGGCAGGTTGGAATAGTGCTGTGTTCAGCAAGAACTGCCAGTATTTCATCAATACTTGGAGTGATATCAATACCCCTCCTGTCTGTGCTATTTATACCAATAAAGGTAAGAAGGTAGAAACCCTTGTTGATAACAAGGCATTGCGTGACCAGTTGAAGAACTATCAGTTAGGCGAGCGCGAGCTGTTTACCTTGACAACTCCTGAAGGTGTAACGCTGAATGGTTGGATGGTGAAGCCCGCTGACTTCAATGCCAAGAAACAATATCCTGTAGTGATGTACCAATATGGTGGTCCTGGCAGTCAGGCGGTAAAGGATTCTTGGGGCATTGGTATGGCTGCTCAAGGCGCTGCTTTGGAGCAGTATCTCTGTCAGCAGGGCTTTATCTGTGTGTGCATTGATAATCGTGGCACAGGTGGTCGTGGCGCTGAGTTCGAGAAGTCAGTCTACCTGAAACTTGGTCAGTTGGAGTCTGTCGATCAGGTGGAAGCAGCCCTCTGGTTGGGTAAGCAGTCGTATGTTGACAAGAAACGCATTGCTATCTGGGGCTGGAGCTTTGGTGGTTTCAATACGCTGATGTCGATGTCAGAAGGCCGAGGCGTTTTCTGTGCAGGTATCGCTATTGCACCTCCTACCTCTTGGCGCTACTATGATACCATCTATACTGAACGTTTCATGCGTACCCCCAACGAGAATCCTGCAGGATATGATGACAATCCATTGACCCGTGTGAACAGTCTGCAGGGAGCCTTGATGATTGTTCATGGTTTGGCCGATGACAACGTGCACTATCGCAATACCGCTGAATACTGCGAGGCACTGATACAGGCCGACAAGGATTTCCGCCAGCAGGTGTATGCTGATCGTAACCATAGTATCTATGGTGGCAACACCCGTAACCACCTGTTCCGTCAGTGTGTGAACTTCTTGAAAGAGAACTTAAAGTAAGTGTCAGCGGGAGAAACCGCTGACCACTCTATAGTGATATTTCTCCGCGGATGCTCTGGTTCATGAGCATCCGTACTTTTTCTGGGTCATCGTAGTGCGACTGTAAGAACATCAGCTTGGTAACGGCACTCTCCACTGTTGAGTCGTAGCCACTGACCACGCCAGCCTCCTGCAAGTGATAGCCCGTATCGTAGCGACTCATCTCTACGCAGCCCTGCAGACACTGGCTGATGTTGACGATAACCTTACCATTACGGGTACCTTCCTTCAGTGCGTTCAGCAGCCACGGACTTTGCGGAGCATTACCACTGCCGAAGGTACGCATGACGATAGCCTTAAGATTGGGAGTGTGGATGATGTGGCGAATCAGGTCTTCGCGAATGCCTGGGAATAGCGAGAAAATGATAACATTGTTGTCCAATCGGAAATGAGGCACCATGGGCTTCTGCCAGTCGGGTTGCAACAAGCGGTTCTTGTGGTAGATGATATTGACCCCCGCATCTACAAGATGTGGGTAGTTGAATGACTCGAAGGCATTGAACTCTTCTGCTGATTGCTTGGTGGTACGGTTGCCGCGCAACAGATGACCATTGAAGTAGATACCCACCTCCGGCACCATAGCATGTCCGTCAGCATCCTTGGTGGCAGCAATCTCTATCGAAGTGATGAGGTTCTCCTTGCCATCCGTGCGTAACTGTCCGATGGGCAATTGAGAACCAGTGAAGATGACTGGCTTTGTCAGGTTCTCCAGCATATAGGATAGGGCAGAGGCCGTATATGCCATAGTGTCAGTGCCATGTAGCACCACAAAACCATCATACTCATCGTAGTGGTCGGCAATGACGTGACTGAGGTCAGTCCACATCCTTGGCGACATGTCGCTAGAGTCGATGGGTGGTGAAAACTGGTAGGTAGCAATTTCTGTGTCAAACTCTTTCAGTTCTGGCACGTTTTGTAACAAGTGCTCGAAATCGAAAGGTTCCAAAGCACCCGTCTGTGGATTACGGTTCATACCGATGGTTCCACCCGTATAGATGAGTAGTACTCGTGTTTGCATGTCGCAAAGATAATAAGAAAAAGTGATATAAGGAAACGTTTACGTAGATTTTCTGCAAAAAATAAAAGAAGATACCTTTTAAATGAAAAATATTTGCTACTTTTGCAGGACATTTACGAATATCACTAAAACAACAAACAATCATAATGACTATGAAGCAATTCAACGACAAGAACTTCGTGCTCGACAACGAGGTAGCACAGGACCTGTTCCACAACCATGCGGCTAAGATGCCCATCATTGACTATCACTGTCACCTGATTCCTGAGATGGTGGCCAACGATCACCGTTTCAAGAGCATCACAGAGCTGTGGCTTGGTGGCGATCACTATAAGTGGCGTGCCATGCGTACTAATGGTGTTGATGAGAAATACTGCACTGGTAAGGATACCACAGACTGGGAAAAGTTTGAGAAGTGGGCCGAGACCGTTCCCTATACTCTTCGTAACCCATTGTACCATTGGACGCATCTGGAGTTGAAGACCGCTTTCGGCATCGAGAAGTTGCTCAGCCCCAAGACTGCCCGCGAGATTTTCGACGAGTGTAACGAAAAGTTGCAGCAGCCTGAGTTCTCTGCTCGTGGCCTGATGAAGCACTACCATGTAGAGTGTGTCTGCACGACCGATGATCCCGTTGACGACCTGCACAACCATATTGAATATGCCAAGCATAAGGCTCAGGATGATCCTATGATGATTCCTGCCTGGCGTCCTGACAAGGCTATGAACATTGAGGCTCCTGAATTCCCCGACTACGTTCATCAGTTGGAGCAGGTTAGTGGTGTTACTATCACTAAGTTTGCTGATATGGTTGATGCCTTGAAGAAGCGTCACGACTTCTTTGCAGCCAACGGTTGTAAGTTGAGCGACCATGGTATCGAGGAGTTCTATGATGAAGAATATACCGACTCACAGATTGAGACCATCTTCGAGAAGGCTATGCGTGGTCAGCAACTCTCTGTGCTTGAGACTCGTCAGTACAAGCACTGCTTCCTTACAGTGATGGCTGAGATGGATGCCGATGCCGATTGGACCCAGCAGTTCCACTATGGTGCTATTCGTAATAACAACACCAAGATGTTCAATCAACTGGGTGCCGACACCGGTTTCGACTCTATTGGTGAGTTCAATACTGCCAAGGCTATGTCGAAGTTCCTGAACAAGTTGAATATGGAGGATAAGCTCACGCGTACCATATTATATACATTGAACCCCTGCGCTAATGAGGTTATTGCTACCATGCTGGGTAACTTCCAGGGTGGTGAGCCAGGTAAGATCCAGTTTGGTTCAGGCTGGTGGTTCAATGACCAGAAGGATGGTATGGAGCGCCAGATGAATGCTCTCAGCGTGCTGGGATTGCTCTCTCGCTTCGTAGGAATGCTGACTGACAGTCGTTCGTTCCTGAGCTATCCGCGTCATGAATATTTCCGTCGTATCCTCTGTAATATGCTGGGTAATGACGTTGAAAAAGGCCTGCTGCCAGACGATCGCGAACTGCTTGGAAAGATGGTTGAAGACATCTCCTACAACAACGCTCGCAGATATTTCAAGTTCTATTAAGAAAAAAAGTTCGGCTATCCTGCTTGGGATAGCCGATTTTTTTTTACCTTTGCACCAAGAAATCTCAATAATACAGAAACTAATATGTGTGGAATCGTAGGATATATCGGCCACAAGGAAGCTTATCCTGTGCTGATTAAAGGTCTTCGAAGACTGGAATACCGAGGTTATGACTCTGCCGGTGTGGCACTGATTAACGGTGACGGCAATCTCAATGTATATAAGACAAAAGGTAAGGTAGACAACCTGACAGAATACTGCAACGACAAAGATGTCAGTGGTAGTATCGGTATTGCCCATACCCGTTGGGCTACTCATGGTGAGCCTTCGTCGCGCAACGCCCATCCTCACTATTCACAGTCTCACAATCTGGCTATTATCCACAACGGCATCATTGAGAACTATGCCGATATCAAGCAAAAACTGATAGAGAAAGGTGTGACCTTCCAGAGTGATACAGATACCGAAGTGCTGGTACAGCTCGTAGAATATGTTATGGAGAAAAAGCAGATTTCTCTGTTGGAGGCCGTGCAAGTTGCTCTTTATCAGGTCATTGGCGCCTATGCTATTGCAATTGTCGACAAGCGTGATCCCAACCAGATTATCGCTGCCCGCAAGCAGAGTCCATTGGTGGTAGGTATTGGCGATGGTGAGTTCTTCCTGGGTTCTGATGCCAGTCCTATCATTGAATATACTGACAAGGTGGTCTATCTGGAAGACGGTAATATCGCAGTCATCCGTCTGGACGAAGGACTGAAGGTTATCAGTATTCTGGGTGAAGAGCAGGAACTGGCCGTGAAGACCGTTGATATCGACCTTGGTCAGATAGAGAAGGGTGGTTATCCACACTTCATGCTGAAGGAAATCTTCGAACAGCCGGAGTGTCTCACCAACTGTATGCGTGGACGAATCAATGTGGAGGGTAACCACGTTACGTTGTCTGCACTGATTGATTATCGTCGCCAGATGCTTTCGGCTAAGCGCGTCGTTATCGTGGCTTGTGGTACCTCATGGCATGCAGGTCTCATCGGTAAGCAGCTGATAGAGACTTATTGTCGCATCCCGTGTGAGGTGGAGTATGCCTCTGAGTTCCGCTATCGTAATCCTGTCGTTACCAAGGATGATGTTGTCATCGCCATCTCGCAGAGTGGTGAAACAGCCGATACGCTCGCTGCTATCCAACTTGCCAAGGAGAAAGGCGCCTTTATCTATGGTATCTGTAATGCCATCGGTTCTAGTATTCCCCGTGCCACTGATACAGGTACTTATATCCACGTAGGTCCTGAGATTGGTGTCGCTTCCACCAAGGCTTTCACAGGTCAGGTAACGGTGCTTACCATGATAGCATTGGCTATGGGCGAGGCCAAGGGTACCATTAATCGTGACGAGTATCTGAAGGTGGTGAAAGGCTTGGGAGAGATTCCTGAAAAGATTCGTGAGGTACTGAAGACGAATGAGAAGGTAGCCGACTTGGCTCGCACCTTCACCTATGCTCATAATTTCCTTTATCTGGGTCGTGGCTACAGTTATCCTGTTGCTTTGGAGGGTGCCCTGAAACTGAAGGAGATTTCATATATCCATGCAGAGGGTTATCCTGCTGCTGAGATGAAACACGGACCTATTGCACTTATCGATTCCGATATGCCTGTGGTCGTTATCGCAACTCATAACGCTATGTACGAGAAGGTGCTCTCTAACATTCAAGAAATCAAGGCGCGTCAGGGTAGGGTGATCGCTCTTGTCAGCAAGGGTGATGACACTATTTCCAAGATTGCCGACGAAGTTATCGAGCTGCCAGACGTACAAGAATGTTTGGAGCCGTTGGTGGCTACAATCCCCCTCCAGTTACTGGCTTATCATGTGGCTGTATGCAAGGGTAAAAACGTTGATCAGCCCCGAAATTTGGCCAAGTCTGTGACCGTAGAATAAAAAAAGTGAGCAAATATTTGGAGAAATGCCGAATATTTGCTACTTTTGCAAATTGAATACGACTTAAAACATCATAAACGTCATTAACAGAATGGAGCTGAACGAAACCTTTGAGTCTCAGATCAATCGTAGCGACTATAAAATCTTAATCGTTGACGACGTGGTCAGCAATGTGCTGTTGCTGAAAATCCTCTTGACCAATGAGAAGTTTCAGGTATGCACGGCATCCAATGGAAATCAGTGCATTGAGCAGGCTAAGAAAGAGAAGCCTGACTTGATTCTGTTGGACGTTATGATGCCTGATATCAGTGGTTTTGATACAGCCGTTATTCTGAAGAAAGACCCGGAGACGCTGGATATTCCCATTATTTTCCTGACGGCTCTGAATAATCCCAGCGACTTGGTGAAAGGTTTCCAGGTGGGTGCTAACGACTTCTTGACCAAGCCCTTCAACAAGGAAGAGCTTGTGATGCGTGTCATGCACCAGATACAGCTCGTTGCTGCTAAGCGCATCATCGTGCAGCAGAACGAGGAGTTGAAGCGCACTATCTCCAACCGTGACAAGATGTATTCTGTCATTGCCCACGACCTTCGTTCTCCTATGGCCAGCATCCGTATGGTGCTCAATCTGGCTGTTAACGTGGTGTCTGCCGATGTGGTCGGTGAGGAAATCTTCAATCTGCTGGATAAAGCCAATCGTGAGTCAGAAGAAACCCATGACCTGTTGGACAACCTGTTGAAGTGGACGAAGAGTCAGACAGGTCGTCTGAATGTGGTCTATCAGGATATTGACTTGGATGATATCGTGCCTGGTGCTGTAGATATCTTCAAGATGATTGCTGAGATGAAGAAGATTGACTTGAAGTATGTTCCTGCCGAGGAAAAGCTGACAGTACATGGCGATAATGACATGATTAAGACCATTATCCGTAACTTCTTGTCAAATGCTGTTAAGTTCACTCCAGAGGGCAAGTCTATCGAGGTGTTCTATAAGCGCGATGGCGACTTTGCTCGCATATCCGTTCGTGACCATGGCGTAGGTATTGATCCTGAACGTGTATCGAGCATCTTTACCAAGGGCGAAACCTCCTATGGTACTGGTGGTGAGGAAGGCTCAGGTCTGGGTCTGCAGCTCTGTCAGGATTTTGCTCGCAAGAATGGTGGTGATGCAATGGTAGAGTCAACCCTTGGTGAGGGTTCTACCTTCAGCTTTACCATTCCTTTGAAGAAGTAATATGAAACTTTTCCGCTTTCTTTTTGTTTCACTGTTTATGGCGGTCGTCTTTTCGGCTTGTCAGAATAGTGGTAACTCCCATGGCCAGTCTGCTGACAGTCGGGAGGCAGAAGAGCATGCGCGTTATGCTGATGGTGAAGAGTTGCTGCTGTCTATTGACAGTATGGAGCAGAGTGGCCGCATCTCTGAGGATGTCGCCAATGCCCGTCGTACGAAGATTTATTTCCAGTTGCAGCAGTACCGCATGGCCGAGTATTACGGAGCCAAGGCACTGAAAAGCACCACGCTGTTTGCAGAAGACCCTCATGTTTATTATGAGGCCTCGCAGAGTCTGGTGTCTTGTGCAATGGATAATGGCGACATGAAGAAGGGATTGGAGCGAGCCACCAGATGCTTGAAACAGATGCGTCAGGACGATACTCCTTGGCTTGTGGCCGGAACTGGAGTATGAGGGCGAGGAGTTGGATACCATCCAGAACCGTCCGTTGTTCCTTTATACTGACGGACTGACGGAGGCCGAGAATTGTAGTCGGGAACAGTTTGGCGATGAGCGTCTGCTGCACATGTTGCGCGACACCCGTTACGAGAATGCCCGCCAGGTTATTGAAACGCTGGCAGAAAAAGTGGCCCAGCACCGTGGCGATGCTGAGCCAAATGACGATTTGACGATGTTGTGTCTGCGTATTAGCTGACACCCTTCGTCCTGATTTCCTTTGCGCTTATTCTGCAGTCTTGAACAAATCCTTGATGCCACCAATCGAACCCAGCAGGTTGGTTGCTTCGTAGGGCAGATAGACGGTCTTTGTCTTGTCGCCCTGAGCCAGTTCCTGCATCATCTGGATGTACTTCTGTGCCAGCAGATAGTTGGCAGGATTCGTCGATTTCCCTACGGCTTCTGTAATCAGTTCGATGGCTTTTGCCTCAGCCTCTGCCTTGCGTATACGAGCCTGTGCCTCACCTTCAGCATGCAGAATAGCCTGTTGCTTCTGGGCGTCAGCGCGGTTGATGATGGCGGTCTTCTCACCTTCAGAAGCCAGAATCTCAGCAGCCTTCTCACCCTCAGAGGTCAGAATCTGGGCACGCTTGTTACGCTCTGCCTGCATCTGCTTCTCCATGGCGTTCAGTACGGTTGCTGGCGGAATGATGTCCTGCAGTTCTACACGGTTCACCTTCACACCCCACTTGTCTGTGGCATCATCCAAGACGGCACGCAGTTTGGTATTGATAGTGTCGCGCGAGGTCAGTGTCTCGTCCAACTCCAGTTCACCAATGATGTTACGCAGGGTGGTCTGTGTCAGTTTCTCAATGGCGTTGGGCAGGTTTGAGATTTCATAGACGGCTTTGAAGGGGTCCACAATCTGGAAGTAGAGTAGGGCATTGATCTCCATCTGGATGTTGTCCTTCGTAATCACATTCTGTGAAGGGAAGTCGTAAACTTGCTCGCGAAGGTCAATGCTGTTGGAATAGGTATAGCGTCCACGCGCCAGTACGACGATGTCCTTAGCGCGGTCAATGAACGGAATGATGATGTTGATACCTGGGTTCAGCGTAGCGTAGTAACGTCCCAAGCGCTCAATAATCTTGGTTTCCGACTGGGGGATAATCACCAGTGCCATCTTGGCAAATAGTATCACCAGTACGATGATAACTATGAGTACGATAGTCATTGTGTCTAACATAATCTTATTGTTTATTGGTTATTGTTTCTCTACGGTGATGATGGTGCTCTCACGACCAATCACAGTGACGCTGGCACCCTCTTCAATATCGCTGTCGCTGACGGCTTTCCAGAGGTCACCGTCAATCTGCACATAGCCTGAACCACCTTGTTTGATAGCCTCTGTGACGCGGCCCTTGCGACCAATCAGCGCATCGGCATTGCTTTGCTTGTTGGGCTCGTTCTTGTGTAGCCAGCGCAGGGCTACTGGGCGAACGGTAAAGATAGCCACCAGCGAGAAGACGGCAAAGATGGCCAGTTGCCAGTAGATGTTAAGCCCTAATGCCGCTCCAATAGCAGCAATAATGCCACCAATTGAAAAACAGATGATGAAGAAATCGCCAGATGTCAATTCCAAAATCAGGCAGATAACGGCGACGACAGCCCATGCCTGCCACATGTTTTGCAGAAAATAGTCAATCATATGCTTGATAATATTAGTTTATGTTATTATTTTGGCAAAGGTACGAATAAGTGCGAATAATACAAAACAATTGAGGATATTTTTTTGCTTTTTCCTCACAATTTTGTATCTTTGCAGCCATAACACATGATTTGATTATGAAAAGAACTAACACCTTATCAGTAATTATGATGACATCAGTTATGATGCTGTCGTTCAGCGCCTGCGAGCAGACAAGCCGCGAGAACCCACTGTTGCAAGAGAGTACATTACCTTTTGGAGCACCCGATTTCAGTAAGATTCAGGTGACTGACTACATGCCAGCCTTCCTGTTTGCGATGGAGCAGACACGCGAGAACATCCAGAAGATTGTCGATTGTCCTGATTCTGCTACCTTTGAGAATACCATCCTTCCTTTCGAGGATAGCAGTAAGTTGCTGGCTCGTGTCAGCAGCGTCTTCTTTGCGCTGACGGAGGCCGACAAGACAGAAGAACTGAGTGAGATTGAGAAGACAGTCCAGCCGCTGTTGACCGAACTGCAGAACGAGATATCCTTCAACAAACCCTTGTTTGAGCGCATCAAACAGGTCTATGACCGTCAGCACGACTCGTTGACAGGTGAAGACCAGAAACTCTTGGAGGAAATCTATAAGGGCTTTGTCCGTAAGGGTGCCCTTTTGCCTGACGACAAGATGGCTCGCATGAAGGAAATCAATCTGCAAATTGCTGACCTGCAACAGCAGTGGGGCGACCTCCTGCAGGCTGCCACCAACGACGCTATTGTCTGGGTCGACAAAAAGGAAGATCTGGCAGGTTTCAGCGACGCTGATATTGAACAGTGCAAGAAGGATGCCGAGAGTCGTGGCGGCAAGGCACCTTATGCCATCGTTATCATGAACACCACCCAGCAGGCGCCTCTTGCCAGTCTTGACAATCGCGACTTGCGCAAGAAGGTCTATGAGGCCAGCATCCATCGTGCCGATGGTACTAATCCCAAGTACAATACCTTTAAGATTGTCAGCGAGATGGCGAAGCTGCGTGCCGAACAGGCTGAGCTGATGGGTTATCCCTGCTATGCCGCCTATTCGCTCGACAATACGATGGCGAAGACAACTGATAATGTCAACAACTTCCTGAAGAATCTGGTCAAGGCTTATCAGGCTAAGGCCGCTGCTGAGACGAAAGCCATCGAGGCCTTTGCCCAGAAAGCTGAGGGTAAGGACTTCCAACTCCAGCCCTACGACCGCTTCTACTATTCTGCCAAGATGAAGAAGGCCATGCTCGACATCTCTGATGACGAGGTGAAACCTTACTTCAATGTGGACAGCGTGCTGATGAATGGTGTCTTCTATGCTGCTGGTCGTGTTTATGGTCTGACGTTCAAGGAGCGCAAGGACATTCCTACCTATCATCCCGACATGCGTGTCTTTGAGGTCATTGACAAGGATGGCCAGTCGCTGGCGCTCTTCTATGCCGACTACTACCGTCGTCCTACGAAGCGTGGTGGTGCCTGGATGGACAACTTCCTGGAGCAGAGCCACCACTGGAATCAGAAGCCTATCATCTTTAATGTCTGCAACAACGCCAAGGCTCCTGAGGGCAAGCCGTCGCTCATCACTTGGGACGAGGTAACTACTATGTTCCATGAGTTTGGTCATGCCCTTCACGGCATGCTCTCCAACTGCAACTACAAGAGCCTGGCAGGCACCAATGTCTATCGTGACTTTGTGGAGATGCCGTCTCAGTTCAACGAGTCGTTTGCCTCTATTCCTGAGGTCTTCGACAACTATGCACGCCACTACGAGACCAACCAGCCCATGCCTGCCGAACTGAAGGAGCGCATGCTGAAGAGCATCAATTTCCAGTCGGCCTATGCCCTGGGCGAGAACCTTGCTGCTTCCAGCCTCGATATGGCTTGGCACATGCTCGCCTCGAAGGATGTTCCTACGGCCGACAAGGCTAAGGCTTTCGAGGAAGAAGCCCTGCGCCAGTATGGCATTCTCGATGCCCAGATACCTCCTCGCTACATGACCAGTTACTTCAATCACGTATGGGGTGGGGGCTATGCTGCCGGCTACTACAGTTATCTGTGGACGGAGGTTTTGGCAGTCAACGTGGCCGATACCTTTGCCAAGATGGGTGCCCTGAAGCCTGAGACCGGTCAGGCCTTCCGCGACAAGATACTCAGTCGAGGCAATACGGGTGACCTCATGCAGATGTTTACCGACTTCACAGGTATGCAGCAGCCTGATGCTTCTGCTATCCTCCGTGCTCGTGGACTATAATCTATTTACTACATCATTCTATAACAACTTATTCAACTATGGAAACAACATTAGTATTGCTGAAGCCAGGCTGCGTACAGAGACAGCTCATTGGCGAAGTCGTTAACCGCTTTGAACGTCGTGGATTGCGTATCTCGGGTATGAAGATGATGCAACTCAGCGACGAAATCCTGCGTGAACACTATGCCCACCTCGTCGACAAACCCTTCTTCCCCTCTCTGCAAGCCTCTATGCAGGCTTCTCCCGTTATTGCCCTGGCACTGACGGGTGTTGAGGCCGTCAAGGTTGTCCGTCAGATGGCAGGTCCTACCAATGGTCGCGAGGCTGCTCCTGGCACCATCCGTGGTGACTATTCCATGAGCAACCAGCAGAACATCGTCCACGCCTCCGACTCTGTCGAGAATGCAGCCATCGAGGTTCGTCGCTTCTTCCGTCCCGAAGAAGTCTTCGACTACACTGCCCACTCTCAGACCTACGTTTACGGCGCAGGCGAATGCAAATAATCTTCAATAAAAAGAAAAGTAAAATGAGGATTCACATGACAGTGAACCCTCATTTTTGTTGTATGCTAAACAGTTTGACGTTACTTGATGTCGAAAAGGTTGAAGAAACCAGTCATCATGAACACCTTCTTGATGTCTTCGTTGATGTTCTGAATGGTGATGCTTCCACCCTTGGCAGACACTTCCTTACGGATGGTGAGGAAAAGGCGCAGACCAGAAGAACTGATGTACTCCAAGTCCTTGCAGTCCAAGGTGATGGCCTTGTCGGCATTGTCTAACAGAGGAGCAATCTCCTGTTGGGCCTTAACGGCAGCGGGGGTGTCTAAACGGCCGCTGACGGTGGCATACATGCCTTGTGGTTGTTCTTTAATGTCAAATATCATCTTAATTATCAATTATCAATTGTCAATTATCAATTATTAATTTACTTTACGAGAGCCTTGCGGGCTGCCTCAATCTCAGCCTTCATGTCGTCCATCTGAGACTTCAGCTCGTTGACAGAAGTAGCGTTGAGGTGCTCCAGAGGAGTCATAGCGGCAGCTACAGGTGCAATCTCAGGATCGTACTGAGACAGACGGTTGGTAGCGTCGAGGATGAGGATGATACGGAAGGTAACGTTAGCAGCGGTCTCGTCATTGAAGGTGCTCAGGAACTTGTCCTTGTTCTGGCTGACAATGTAGAGCTGCTCAACGAGAGCTGCAGAAGCCAGCTGCCAGAAGTAGTTGATGCGACCGTTTTTCTCCATAGCCTCGTAGAGGTCTGAAGAGGTCTCGAAGATAGAACCCTTGTCCTCAACGTCCTTGAAAGAAGGATCGTCGATGTCGGCTGCCAACTTGGTGATAGACTTGTCGAAGTCCTCAACGGGCATCTCATAGAGGTTGGCGATGCGCTTGTCAACGCTCAGAGCAGCGAGTACGCGATACTTCTCTGCCAGGGTA
>JAEEGL012536765.1_pt1 | contig 22354 bp, 15 predicted proteins | sample 9134231 | NCBI WGS metagenome assembly JAEEGL01 (sample SAMN16246548, study PRJNA631951) | gut metagenome | biome: gut microbiome; feature: rumen; material: fiber-attached | host: Bos | place: Iran: Karaj | collected 2018-10
CCTGTTGAAGGCGCTGAGGTAGCTGTCGATCTTTGCCAGCGCCGCTTCCATGTCCACGCTGCCCACCAGGGAGATGCGGGAATTGGAGGGGTGGTAGTATTTCCGGTGATTGGCGAGGAATTGCTCGTAGCTCAGATCCGGGATCACGGCGGGGTCGCCGCCGGAATTATGGCGGTAGCAGTTGTCGGGGAAAAGCAGGCGGAGGGCCTCATGGAACAGAACGCTGGTGGGGGAGGACATGGAGCCCTTCATCTCGTTGAAGACTACGCCCTGATAGCAGAGGGCTTCACCCTCGCCCTCATAGCGCCAGCCCTCCTGCCGGAAGATCTCCGGCTTGTGGTAGATCGCCGGATGCAGCACCGCGTCCAGATACACGTCCATGAGGTTCAGAAAATCCTGATCGTTCCGGGTGCTGACGGGGTAGACCGTCTTGTCCGGGTAGGTCATGGCGTTGAGGAAGGTCTGCACGGAGCTTTTCAGCAGCTCCACGAAGGGCTCCTTGAGGGGGTATTTGTCCGAGCCGCAGAGGACCGAGTGCTCCAGGATGTGGAACACGCCGGTGGAATCCTCCGGCAGGGTCTTGAAGGCGATGGAAAAGGTCTTGTTCTCGTCGGGCCTGGCCAGCCAGCAGAGCTGTGCGCCGGTGCGCAGATGCTCCATTTCATAGAAATCGCCGCCCAGCTCCTCCAGGGAGCGGACGCGCTTGACCTGAAAACCGTGAATGACGTCGTTCAGCTGCATGGTTTCGTCTCCTGTCTGATAATCTTCATCCCGCTCCCTCCGAGGGCGGGAGTCTTTTTTGAAAACTTATCACGCATCAGTGCCGTTGTCAACGGCGAGAGACGCCGCACCTGCGACGGAACAAAAGCGCCGTCGGAATATTGAAAGCGCAGGCCGGATTTGTTAGAATGAATCTGTCCCGCCGGGGGAGGCCAAAGCAGAGGCCGCTTCCGGGAAGCGGGAGCTATCCAATGGAGAAGGCGGCGCAGTGAAGGCGCGCCGCGTGAACGACGGGCTGCTTCTCCCGGAGGACAACGCGGCCGTGTGCCTTCGGCTGCCTGAGGAGCTCAAGAACCGCCGTCCGGACACGGCGGCCTTATGCCGGATAGCATTTGGACGGAGAATGCTATACTGCCCATGACAGAAAAATGGCCGTTTCTTCCCGGGGAAACGCTGCCGGCGGAAGCTCCGGGGAAGCAAAGGAGGAAAGATCGTGGATAAGGAACTGAACGACGTCATTCTCCGTTTCTTTATGGAGGACGTGGGCGGCATTTGCGTCACCGACGAAGCAGGCGGCGTGGTATTCGAGGATGAACGGGCCCGTTTGATCCTTCGGGGTCAGACCAACTGGGCGGCAGCCTGCCCGCCGCCCAGGAAAGGGCAGCGGGGGGAGCGCTGGGACCTGCTGAACAAAGTCAGCGGCGAGACCTACATGGTCGTCACCTCCACCGTTGCGGGAGAGCGCGGTGTCCTGCAGCTCCATCACTTGGTGGACAGCAGCGATTATATGGAGCTGTTCCGGGATATGGGAGACTATTCCAGGACCCTGCGGCACGAGAAGGAGCACGACGGGCTGACCGGCCTTTATAACAAGGGCAAGTTCATGTCCCTGAAAGCATCCCTTTTCAAGGCTCAGGATTCCCTGACCGTGTTCAATATGGACGTCAACAACCTGAAATACATGAACGACAACTTCGGCCATGAGGCAGGGGACGCGCTGATCAACAAGGCGGCGGAGAGCCTCCGGCGGATCGAAGCACGCAACGTGATGACCTTCCGGGTGGGGGGCGACGAATTCATGGCGATTGCCCTGCACCTGAGCAGGGAGGAAGCGCTCCGCCTCAAAGAGGACTGGGAGGCCGGGCTGGCAGAGCTGAACCGCCGGGACGACGGGGTGGAATGCGTCATCGCCTGCGGCTTTGCCTATGGGGAAAAGGGTTATGACCTGGAATCCCTGCTGGCCGAAGCGGACCGGAAGATGTATGAGGACAAGAAGGCGAAGAAGGCCGCCCGGGCGAAATGACAGGGTCCCGCCGGGACCACGGGAGGAGGAACCGACGATGCGCAGATATGGGAAGAGCTGCCGCGTGTTCGCAGCGCTCCTGTGCGCTGTCATCTGCCTGGCTTTGACGGCCGGCTGCAGCGGGAAAGGGGAGGCGACCGGCCCTGCCCTCAGCGGAGGCACACTGCTCCATGAGGAGGAATTCGGCGGTGCATATATCTGCATCACCATCGAGGACTTCAACGCGCTGGGCTTCGCTTACGGCGACAGCGTGAGGCTCAGCTTCTCCAACGGATATGTGCTGGAGGACCTGCCTTATTACAACGGATACTACACGGCCGTCGGGGAGCCGCTGCTGGTCGCCTATCCCGGCTATCCCTATATCAAAGCCGCAATCAACAATGGGGACGATTTGTGGACTTCGGCCGGACTGAAGGAGGGTGACACGGCGGTGATCACCCTTCGGGAGCGGGGGAAATACGCCGCAATCCAGGACGCCCGGGACATTCACTACACCGACCGGCGGGAGGACTATGCCTCCGACGCCGTGTTTGCCAATTTCCGCGGCATTCGGGCCGGCTCCCTGCGGGAGGGGATCCTCTTCCGCTCCGCCTCCCCCTGCGACGATCAGCATAACCGAGCCTCCTATGCGGACGCTCTGCTCGCAGAAGCAGGCGTGGCCTTCATACTCAACCTGTCGGACAACGAAAACAAGATCGCGGGCTACCTGGCAGCGCCGGACTTCCGCTCCCCTTATTTCCTCTCCCTGTATGAAAGCGGGAAGGTGGAGCCCATCGCCCTGAACATGAACTACACCTCCGAGGAATTCAAAGCCAAAACCGCCGCCGGGCTTGCCGCCATGGCCGCATCCGAGGGGCCCTATCTCGTCCACTGCACAGAGGGAAAGGACCGGACGGGCTTCGTCTGCATGCTGCTGGAAGCCCTCTGCGGCGCCGACTGGGAGGAGATCGTCCGGGATTACATGATCACCTATGAGAACTATTACGGCATCACGCAGGAGAAGGAAAAAGAGCGGTACGACGTGATCGTGGACAGTGTTCTGAAGCCCATGGTGCAAAGCCTGGCGGGGGACGGGGAAGCGGACGTGCACTCCATGGACCTCGCCGAATGCGCGCAGCGCTTTCTCCTGGAAGGCGGCATGGACCGGGAGCAGCTCGAGCTGCTGAAATCCCGGCTGACCGGCGGCTGAAGGGGCAGCGCCGGGACACAAACGGGAGGCAAAGCAGGTTGCGGACTCCGCCGACGGACGCCGGCTGTTCATCTCCGGAAGCCCCGGCTTCGCCTCCCGCGCCGCGCCTGACAGGGGGTTCCTTTTCCGCTTCCATTTGACGTATTTTTGATGTGTATTTCATAGAGACAAGTACCGACACGGACTGCGGGGGTGCCCGCGGGAGATGAAACGGACCGTTCGGGGCGGCGCTGTCCCGGCGGCAGAGAGGATGGGTGTAATGAAGATGAGAAAGAATGCGGCTCGGCTGCTTTCCGCGCTGCTGGCGCTCCTGCTGTGCATAGCTTTCCTGCCCGGCGCGGCTGCCGCCGGGGAGGAAAACCTGGATTACGCCAATCCGGCGAACTGGGCCTATTTCGAGACGGACAGGGACAGAGACGTGGACGTGTTTCTGGTCTGCCCCCTGGTGGACACCCGGAGTGAGCGGAATTCCTATGACCTCAATGATAAGCTGAAATCCAGGTTCCTCAGCGCCCTGGATATGGAGCGGGGCATTTATGAGGATGTGGGGCGGCTCTTCTCCCCCTATTACCGGCAGATGTCTCTGAATGCATTCAAGCTCCCCGAAAAGGAGCAGGCGGAGGCCGCAGCGGTCGCTTATGGGGATGTGTCCACCGCCTTCCGCTGGTATCTGGACAACGTATACGACGGACGCGGGCTGATTCTCGCGGGCTTCTCCCAGGGCTCCATGATGTGCCTGGAGCTGATGAAGGAGTATTTCGGCGAGGGCGGGGAAGCGGAAGCTCTGCGGGACAAGCTGATTGCCGTATATGCCATAGGCTGGTCAATCACGGAGGAAATGACGGAGCGCTGGCCCCAGCTCGTCCCCGCGAAGGGAGAGACGGACACCGGCGTGATCGTCAGCTTCGACTGCGAGGACGGGAGCCTGACAGAGACCATGGTCAACCCCGCGGGAAAGAAAGCCCTGTCCATCAATCCGCTGAACTGGCGCACCGACGGTGAGGAGGCGGACGCCTCCCTGAACCTGGGCGCCGTGATGTCCACAGGTGCGGAGCCGATCCCCGCCCTCTGCGGCGCGCGGATCGGAGAGCGGGGCGAGCTGGTGGTGACAGGCCTGACGGCCGGGGACTATCCGCCGGGCATCGACCTCTTTCCCGAGGGCTCCTTCCATGTCTACGATTACCTGTTCTTCTTCACGAATCTGAAAGAGAACGTGGCCGCCCGCACCGCGGCCTGGCGCACCGGCCTGCCCTTCAAGGACGTTGAGGCGGGGAAGTGGTATACCGGGGCAGTGACCGCCGCCTGGCAAGGCGGCCTGATGAACGGGACGGAGCCCGCCCTCTTCCGGCCCGGAGACCCCATGGAGCGCGCCCAGCTGGTGACGGTGCTCTGGCGGCTGGCGGGAGCGCCGGTGGTGAACCATATACTGCCCTTCGGAGATGTGAAAGAGAACGCATGGTATTCCGAGGCCGTCCGCTGGGCTGAGGCGGAGGGACTGATTCCCTGGAGCGGCAGCTTCGGCCCCGGAGAGGCGCTGCGGCGGGATGAGGCGGCGCTGCTGGTGTGGCGTTATGCCGCCTCCGTCGGCGCGGACCAGCGCACGGGGGAGACGCCGGACCTCAGCGGATATATCGACATTTCCGAAGCCACGGAGAGTTCCCTGCCCGCCCTGAAATGGGCGGTGGGCACCGGCCTTATGAAGGGGACCGGCGAAGGGCGGCTCGACCCGGCAGGGACCCTGTCCCGCGCCCAGGCGGCGGCCCTGCTCCTGCGTCTGGCAGAGCTCACGGCGGCTCCGCTGCCCCTGTCTCTGCAGACGGAGGATTCCGCAGCCGCAGCTGCGCCGATCGACTAGGTGTTGACGAAGAAGGGCGGCCCGAATTGCTTCGATTCCATGCTTCCGGCCTGTCGGGCGCCGGAGGACCCGTCGCAGCGGGACCGGGCCAAGGCGGAGAAAATGCTGGCCCTCTGCAGGGAATTCGGCCGACTCCCCATCTCCATGAAAAACGACGGAATGACCATTTACGGCGAGGGCGTGACCCGCCGCCCGGCGGCGTAGGGAAGGAGAGGCACGGGAATGATGAAAACGGCGGTGAAGACTGGAACGTCGTATCTGCTGCTGGTTCTGGCCCTGACCGCGGGGCTGCTGTCGGGCCTGGCCCTGCCCGCAGGGGCGACGGCATCCCAGTTCGAGGAGGAAATCTATGATGTCCCGGTCTGGGTGATCCATACGGATAACTTTCTGTTCGTGCTGGGGCAGGATCGCGTCCTTTGGGCGTATGACGCCAATGACGGCTGGGCCGCCCGGGAAATGATGCGGGACGTGGTTAAAATATCCATGTGCAATGAGGGCGGCGTTGTCCAGAGCGTCTTTGCCCTGAAGCCGGACGGCTCCCTCTGGCAGATGCAGGACGGGTCTTGGATATTCGACGGCGAACCTCACGATGAACTGACAGAGCCCATCCGGATTATGACCGGCGTGAAGGATATCGAGTATTCCGACGTGCTGACCGCGGAGGGGACTGTCATGGAACTGGAGCGTACGGCTTCCGGCTGGGAAGCGCTGCCCACCGGAGATTGCGGGGTGGAGAGTTTCCGGCAGAAGACGCTGCAGGTCCTGAGGGAAAGCAACGAGCGTTACTGGGACGGAGGGCTGCCCGAAGAGGAGAACATCGAGAAGTTCGTCGATTCTTTTCTGCTGACAAAGAGCGGGGATCTCTGGTCCTGGGGATACAGCAACTACGGTGATCTCGGCCGGGGCGCGGACTACAGCTGGGATGAGTCGAGATACTTCCAGGAGGACCAATGGGTCGTCTCCACCCTTGTATACAACACGCCGGAGATCATCCTGACGGACGTGAAGACCTTCTGGCAGGACGACAACACCCACCGCTCCTATGCCCTGAAAAGGGATGGAAGCGTCTGGCTCTGGGGCGACGGCGAGCCCGCCATGACCCACGGCGTGGACTTCTACGCTGTGGAGGTGGTCCTCCCGGAGGACCTCACCGGCTGGACGCCCCGCAAGATTGCCGATTCTCTGGCCTATCGGGACCTGTTCATGGAGTATGAGACCATCTGCCTGCGCTTCTATGCGGACGGAGCCCTTGTCCTGAACCCGGACGGAGAGGGGATCCGGCTGAAGGACTGGGCCTCTGTGCCCGAGGACGCTTTGCCCTTCGCAGACGTGGAGCCCGGCTCCTATTGCTATGACGCGGTGAAGTGGGCCCTGGAAGCGGGGGTCACCACTGGCCTCACGTTCGATACCTTCGGACCGGAAGAGACCGTCACCCGCGGCCAGTGCGTTACTTTCCTCTGGCGGGCCATGGGAAGGCCGGAGCCCGACTCGGAAGCCTGTCCCTTTGCCGATGTGAAGGCATCGGACTACTGTTTCAAGGCGGTCCTATGGGCGGCGGAGAATGGGATCACCAACGGCGTGGACGAGACACATTTCGCCCCCGGAGGGACCCTGTCCACCGCCCACATCCTCACCTTCCTCTACCGCACCGTGAACCCGGGGAAGGACGGCTGGTATGCCGAGGCCTGGTCCTGGGCCCGCGAAGAGGGCCTGCTGGCCAGCCTGGAGATCGTGATCAGCCCGGACGAGAGCTGCTCCCGGGCCGAAGCCGTGACCTTCCTGTTCAGGGAGCTGAAGTGAGGCCCGGGCAACCAACGCGTCTGACAGACATCATCACAAGGAGGAACTGAACATGGGTAATTTTGGTCTGGATATCCCCTGGACGCTGATTGAGCCGGAAGATCCTTCCGGCTCCGATATGGTGGATGTTGCCTGCGTCCGTCGAAAATGGCTGGACGTCCCCTATGCCGCACAGTCGCCCAGCCAGGTGCTGGACGTCTACCTGCCCGAGGAGGGAGACGGTCCCTTTCCCGCCTATGTTTTCATCCATGGCGGCGCTTTCATCGCCGGTGACAAGCAGGATGTGCAGTTCCTGCTGGCCGCCGACGGCATCAACCGGGGCTATGCGGTGGTGTCCGTGGAATACCGGAAGGGCTTCGAGAGCAAGGCGCCCAACGCCCTGTACGATGTGAAGACTGCCATCCGCTACCTGAGGGCGCATGCAGAGGAATTTCGGCTCGATCCCCACCGCTTTGCCCTGGGAGGAGACAGCGCCGGAGCCTATTATGCGGTGTTCGCCGCCGCCACCGCTGCCGTGCCCGCCTTCGACGGCCCGGACCCGGCTTATCCCGGAGTCTCCGGCAGGGTGCAGGCCGTCGTCGCCCAGTGCGGCTGCTACGACCTTCTGCGCATGGCACCACCGCCGGAGGCGGAGGCACGGGCCCCGAAAGAATTCGTCCCCGGCACCATCCCGGCCAACCTGATGTCCATCTATCTCGGCGCGAATCCCCATTTGTTTCCGGACATCGCGGCCCTGCTCAACCCCCTGGCCCACATCACCGGGGACTTTCCGCCCACTCTGGTGCAGGTGGGGCGGAATGACGCCGTCGTACCCTGCGCCGAGTCGGAGCACCTCGCCGCTGTCATCGGGGAGCGCTGCGGGAAGGAGAGGGTCCGCTTCGAGATATTTGACGGCTGGAACCACTGCGCCCTGAATCACATCGTGACCCGCGACTGGTTCATGAAAGCCAACCTCGACCGCGTATTCGGCTTCCTGGACCAGGTGCTGTAAGCCCGCGCACGGCGGCTGCCGTCTGATTTGTATATGAAAGTGCCCTGCCCCCTTTCGCGGGACAGGGCACTTGTTATGGGATGCGGTATTGGTCTGACGCAGCCCCGGGATATTTCAAGATTGCGCCGCAGTCAGTGCACGAAGATTTCGTACTGGTCCTCCCAGGCCCGCCCGATAAGGGTGATCCCGCGACTTTCGGCCATGGCCGCCGCCTCCGCCGTGGGCAGGGTGCGGGACACAAGAACGGGGATGCCCGCCATGGCCGCCTTCTCAGCGATATCCACCGCGATGCGTCCGGTGGTGTAGAGGATGCATTCTCCGAGGGGGATGCCTTCCGTCAGCGCCGTTCCCACGGCCTTGTCGATGGCGTTGTGCCGCCCGATATCCTCGCAGCAGCACAGGATCTCGCCCCGGTGCATGAGCAGGCAGCCGTGGGTGCCCCGGGTGGCGTCGTGCAGGGGCATGGACCGCCGCACCTCGGCGGCGAGACGGAAAATGTCCTCGCTCCGCCATACGCCGCGGCCCCTCGGAGCGGGCTGCGCGGCGCTTCCGGCGCCTGGGCGGAGACAAACCTCCGCCCGGTCCGCTTCTGCGGAGAAGCTGAGGGAGATCACATCCTCCGCTTTGGCGATGCGCCCGGCGGTGCATAGCCTGCCCAGCACCAGCTCCCGCAGCAGGGCGCGGGTGCAGACCAGCTGCCCAAAGAGAAAACCGTCCACCAGGAGTGTGAGCCGGTGCTCCCGGACCAGGTCACGGGACAGGGGCTGCTCCCGCCCGTCCCGTCCGACAAGGTTCACTTCCGCTGCTGCGGTCAGCAAGGGCTGGCTGTTCATGCCAGCTTCTCCACCCGTACGGCGCAGACCTTGTATTCGGGGATGCGGGCAAATTCGTCCAGCGCCGCGTTGGTCAGGCGGTTCACGGGGCTGTCGGGGAAGTGGAAGGGCATCCAAGTCTCACCCTCGGAGACCTTACGGCCCACGCGGGCCGCGGCGGTAATGGAGCCGCGGCGGCTGGTGACGGCCACCCGCTCGCCGTCGGAGATGCCGAGACGCTGGGCGTCACGGTAGTTGAGCTCGATGAAGCCCTCCCCGGCGATCTCCATGAGGCCGGGGGCGCGGGCCGTCATGGCCGCGGCGTTATACTGATAGAGGATGCGCCCGGTGCTGAGGATGAAGGGGTATTCTTCATCCGGCAGCTCCGCCGAGGGGTTGTACTCTGCGGGGTAGAAGAGGGCGCGGCCTCGGGTCGGCCCGTTGGCGTGCATGATGGGTGTACCGGGATGGTCAGGACCCGTACAGGGCCACTGCAGGCTCTCCCCGGCGTCCAGCCGCGCATGGGAAATGCCCGCGTAGCTGGGGGTCAAAGAGGCGATCTCGTCCATGATCCCGGCGCTGGTGAGCCGCTTCTGGGGGTATCCCATGGCGTTCATCAGGTCGGTGAGGATATCGATGTCCGTGCGCATATCGCCCTCCACGGTGACGGCCTTGCGGACCCGCTGGACTCGCCGCTCCGTATTCGTGAAGGTGCCCTCCTTCTCGGCGTAACTCACGGCGGGCAGCACCACGTCGGCATATTCCGCGCTCTTCGTCAGGAACAGGTCCTGCACCACCAGGAAATCCAGGCTTTCCAGGGCCTTGATGATGTGGGCGGTGTCCGCGTCGGAGACCACCGGGTCCTCGCCGCAAATATAGAGCCCGCGGATATCGCCGCGGATGGCGGCGGGGAAGACCTCCGTCGCCGTGAGGCCCTTTTTCGCATTCAGGGGCACGCCCCAGGCAGCCTCGAATTTCGCCCGGACAGTGTCGTTGTCCACCTTCTGATAGCCGGGATAGTCCGTGGGCTGTGCGCCCATGTCGCAGGCGCCCTGCACGTTGTTCTGCCCGCGCAGGGGGTTCACGCCGCAGCCGGCCTTGCCCAGCTTGCCCGTGGCCAGCGCCAGGTTGGACAGGCACATGACGCCTTCGGTCCCGGTGGAATGCTCCGTAACGCCCAGACAGTAGATGATGGGGGCCTTCTTCGCCCCGGCGTACATCCGGGCGGCCTCCCGAAGCATATCCGGGTCGATGTGGCAGATATCGCCCACTCTTTCCGGCGTATAGCCGCGCACCAGCTCCCGGATGGTCTCGAAGCCCTCGGTGTGGTCCCGGATGAAATCGGGATCCGTGAGGCCCTCCTCGATGATGACATGAAGCATGCCGTTGGCGAAGGCCACATTGGTGCCTGGGCGGAGCTTCAGATGGATGTCCGCCTGCTTCGCCAGGCTGATGCTCCGGGGGTCGACCACGATGAGGCGGGCGCCGTTCCGGACCGCCTCGCGCAGCTGCATCCCCACCACGGGATGCGCCTCCTCCGGGTTGGAGCCCACCAGCAGGATGCAGTCTACGTCATGGGTGATGTCGTGGATGGGATTGGTCATCGCGCCGGAGCCCAGGGTCTTCGCCAGGCCCGCCACAGTGGCGCTGTGGCAGACGCGGGCGCAGTTGTCCGTGTTGTTGGTGCCGAAGCAAGTCCGCACCATCTTCTGCACCATGTAAATATCCTCGTTGCAGCTGCGTGAGCAGGCAAAGCCCGCGAGGGCGTCAGGCCCGTACCGTGCCTTGAGCTCCAGTAAGCGGCGGGCGGTGTACGCGATGGCCTCCTCCCAGCTTGCCTCGCGGAAAAGCCCCGCGGCGCGGTCCTTAATGAGAGGCTTCGTCAGGCGGTCGGAGGCGTGGATGAAATCGAAGCTGCCGCTGCGGCCCTTGACGCACAGCCGCCCGCGGTTGGAAGGGCCGTCGGCGGGCTCCACGCCCACCGCGCGACCGTCCTTGACGAGCAGGTAAAACTGGCAGCCGGTGGCGCAGTGGGGGCAGGTGGTGAGGACCTTGGTGATCTCCCAGGCCCGGTAGCCCGAGGCTGCCTTCAGCTTCAGCGCGCCGGTGGGGCATGCGGCGGCGCAGCTGCCGCAGGCCTCGCAGCCCGAAGCGCGCCAGTCGGGGCCGAAGGGGGCGTCCACGATGTGAAACACGCCGGTCCGGGCATTTTTCAGCGCACCGTTCCCCGCCCGCCGATGGCAGGCGCTGATGCAGCGGAAGCAGTGGATGCATTTGCCGGGGTCATAGCGGAGGTAGGGATGGTCAGAGAGCAACGGCAGCTTCTCCTCGATGCGGATGCGGGAGCCGGCAATGCCGCTCTCCTCAATCCCGTAGCGGGTACAGAGAGCCTGCAGGCGGCAGGCGCCGTTTTCCGGGCAGCTCATGCAGGCAGCGCGGTGATTGGACAGAATGAGGCGCAGCAGCGTTTTCCGGTGTTCCGCAAGCTTCGGCGTTTCGGTCTCCACCACCATGCCGTCCAGGGCCTTTGTGCGGCAGGCGGGGAGGAGCTGCTCATGGCCCTCAGCCTCCACCAGACAAAGACGGCAGGAACCAGGGTCGTTCACATCCTTCAGATAACAGAGGCTGGGGACATCGATGCCGAGCTTTCGCGCAGCCTCGAGAATCGTCGTCCCCTCGGGTACGGCAATGTTTTTGCCGTTGATTTTCAGCTCCGGCATCAGTATCTGCCCCCTTCCATGGTCCCGCAGCCGTAAAAGTCACAGCGCAGGCAGCGCCCGGCCTCCCGGGCGGCCTCTTCGTCCGTCATGGGACACTCCACATGCCGGAAGTCGCGGCATCGTTCAAAGGGGTCCCGCTCCTCGATCTCCGCGCGGCCGATGCGAGTGTAGTCTCCGGGCCGGGCTTCCGGCGTCCTCAGCGGGCGGGGCAGCTTGTGATGGTAGCCCAGATACTCGTCGATATTGAAGGCCGCGACCTGGCCGGCGGCGATGGCGCGGATGGCTGTGGACGGCCCGGTGACACAGTCGCCGCCGGAGAACACGCCCTCCGCCTCTCGCACCCGGCAGGCCTCGTCGGCGTCGATGCGGCCGCGCACGGTGGGAAGCCCCGCTTCGGCAAAGGCCTCTGTGTCGCTGCGCTGGCCCACGGCCATGATCAGCAAATCGCATTTGAAGCGGTAGGGGTAGTTGCTGGAGTGCTCCGTCGTGACGAAGCCCTGTTCATCATAGGCGCCGACGATCTCCGGCTGGAGCCACACGGCGCACACGGCGCCGGTCTCCCGGTCGGTTTCGATGTTCAGGAAGCTGAGCAGCGTGCGGAAGCGCACGCCCTCCTGCATGGCGCTCTGGATCTCGCTCTCCAGCGCGGTGTAGTCGTCGCGCTTGCGGGTAAAGACGTGCACCGTCTCCGCACCCAGGCGCACCGCGGTGCGGGCGGCGTCCATGGCCACGTTGCCGCCGCCGATGAGCACCACCTTTTTGCCTGTCAGGTCGCCGCCCTTTTCCGCGACCTCCAGCAGGAATTCCGCGGCGGTGGTGACGCCCGGCGCATCCTTGCCGTCGATGGGAAGGCGATTCCCAAGCTGTGCACCCAGGGCCAGGTAGACCGCGTCACAGCGCTCCCGGAGGGCGCGGACCTCGTCCCCGCTCCCGATGCTCTTTCCGCAGTGGACCCGGATGTCTCCGCTGCGGAGGATGACCCTGATGTCCTCGTCCAGCCGATCCTTGGGCAGGCGGTATTCGGGGATGCCGTAGCGCAACATCCCACCCAACTGTTCATGCTCCTCGAAGAGCTCCACGCTGTGGCCCATGCGGGCAAGGTAATAGGCGGCGGTGAGACCCGACGGTCCGCCGCCCACCACGGCAACGCATTTGCCGGTGGGCGCATTGGCGGGGGGATCGGGCACCGTGTCCGCTGCCGTCTGATCCACGGCATATTTCTTCAGGCCGCGGATGTTTATGGGGTCGTCGATGATGCTGCGGCGGCATTTGCGCTCGCAGGGGTGCTCGCATATCATGGCGCAGGCGGTGGGGAAGGGGTTGCGCTCCCGGATGACCTGCACAGCCCCGGCGCAGTCCCCCTCGCGAATGAGCGCGATATAGGCGGGCACGTCCACATGGGCGGGGCAGAGGGTCATGCAGGGGATGGTCTGCTGTGCAGGCGCGACACAGCGCCGGTCACGGATGTGGCTTTCATATTCGTCCGCGAATTCCGAAAGGCTGTCCAGGACCGTGGCAGCGGCTGTGACGCCCACAGCGCAGTCTGCGGTGGCCGCGATGGTCTCGCAAAGGCTTTGCAGCTCAATCAGTGTCTGCTCCGAAGCATCGCCGCTGAGGATGCTGCCCATCAGCCGGTCCGCCTCCTGCAAACCGTCCCGACAGGGGACGCACTTGCCGCAGGATTGGTTCATGCTCATCTGCAGGATGGAGCGGTAAAGCGCCAGGGGGCATAGCCCCGGCGGGAAGGAATTGACGCGGGAGCGGAACTTGTTCAGCACGATGTCGATGCGGTCATTCATGCTTCCGCGCTTTTCCAGATATCTCACTTCGAATCTCCTCCTCTGGCCCGCTGGTGCATTGTCGGTGGGGTGCTTTTTCGGACCTTCGCCGCGCTCCTCAGCGGCGCATGGGGGGATTCAGCATCCCCGCCATTTCCTCCATGATGGAAGGAATGGAGATTCTCTGGGGACAGATGGCGGCGCAGGAGCCGCAGCCCACGCAGCGCCGGGGGTCCATGGCCGGGTCCTTGTCCGGGTCGTAGCGGGACATGAAGTCGCCGTTCTTGAGACCGTTGTAGGCCGCGATGATCTTCGGGATCTCCAGCTCCATAGGGCAGCCCTCCGTGCAGTAGCGGCATGCAGTGCAGGGCACCCAGCTGAGCATGGAATCCGCCACCTCTGTCAGCAGCGCCCCCTCCTCCCGGCTCAGAGGATCGGGAGCTGCGAAGGTCTCTATGTTCTCTTTGATTTGGTCCAGGGTGGTCATGCCGGAGAGCACCACCGCCACCTCCGGCAGACACTGGAGCCAGCGGAGCGCCCAGCGGGCTGCGCTGTCCTCAGGCCGCAGGGCGCGGAGACGGGCCTCCTGCTCCTCCGGGAGATGAGCGAGCCTGCCGCCGCGCACACCCTCCATGACCACCACCTTCACGCCATGTTTGGCGATGGCCTCATATTTGCTCCTGGCGTCCTGCAGCTTCCAATCCAGGTAATTCAGCTGAATCTGCACGAAGTCGAAGACTCCCTCGTACCGGGTCAGAAAGTCGTCGATGGTCTTCGCGCTGGAGGCGTGGGAGCTGAAGCCCAGGTGCCGAACCCGGCCCAGGGCCTTTTGCTGCTTTACGAATTCCACCACCTGAAGCTCAGGGTCGTCATAGATGGTCAGAGACTGCTCGTTTACGTTATGCAGCAGGTAGAAGTCGAAATAGTCCACCTGACACTTTTTCAACTGCTCCTCGAAAACGCCCGGAACCGTGTTGTCCGGCCATCCGGCCAGGCCGCTGGTGAAGCCCACCACGCCGCCTTCCTTCTTGACCATCATATGGCCGGGGAATTTGCTGGCCAGGAAGAAGCTGTCCCTGGAGTACTTCTTCAGCGCCTCGCCGATGAAAACCTCGGACTGACCGCCATGGTAGCGATAGGCTGTGTCGTAATAGTTGATTCCATGACTCATGGCATAGTCGATGATCTCCTGCGCCTTTACCTTATCGATCCGGTTGTCCTGCCCATCGAGGGTCGGTAGACGCATATTGCCCATTCCCAGAGCGGAGACCTTCACGCCTGCGATTTCCTTGTAATACATGCTTTACCTCCCTGTACGTATTTTCTTTATTACAATTATAATTGAAGCCGTCCCCGGAATCAACGCCGAATCCGAAAAAGCCGAAGCTGCTCCGTCCGGCAGCCAAAAGGCAATCCGCCGCTGTCCCGCTGCGTCCGGGAGAAGGGAACCGCGAAGAGAAATTCGGGGAACCGAAGAGCCCCGGAGCCTCATGGCTGCGTGACCGGATGACGACTCTGCGCTTTGTGCGGGAGCCGGACGATCCGGCGTCCATCGGCGGTTCAAATCGCTTTACATTGAGGGCGGCGATGTATATAATGAAACCAAACGCAGTTCGAACCGGAAAAGAAAGAATCCCATCGACGGCAGTTCACTCGGAAGAGAGCGTCCTTATTCCAACGGAGGTACGGTTCATGAGAAGATTTCTTGCGCTGGCGGCAGCTTTGGCGGCTTCGCTCCTGCTGCTGGGGGGCTGCTCCGGCTCCATTACCGGCTACGTGGGCAGAGAGGCGAATGTCGGGAGGGTGCACTATCAAATCAATGAACGGGGAAAAAGCGCCTTTGCGGAGGTGTATGCCTGGGACCTGGACCCGGCGCACCACAGCGTTGAAATCGCAGATACGGTGGAAAGCGCCAGGGTGCAGCAGCTTGGCGGCTATACCGGCACCGGCGTTCCGGCCCCCTTCCGAATTGAACCTGAGCAGGGGGCAGAATTCGTCGTTTCCGGTGATCCGTCCCTGGAGAGCCATGATGTGCCGGTCACCTGGCAGGACCTGGAGTTTACCGTCTATCTGGGAAAGGAAATGAGAAAGATCGCAAACGTCGCGGAAGCTCCCTATTACGGCGTGAAGAACCAATCGGGCGGCATCGACTTCTACAGGCCTGTCTGCCGCTTCGTTTGTGACGAGGGGAACGAGACCTTTTACAGCCGGGATGGGGTGTTGTATAATCGCAGTGACGATACCCCGGTGGAATACCTCAGCAAGCTGCAGGAAGGGCGGCCCTCCGGCTCTGCCGGTCCGGGCGACGGCTGATCCCCGCTTTCCATTGCAGCGCAGAACGGAAAGAACCCATACGGATACAGGGTGTCTGGCGACGTCCGCCATTCTCACCCAAGCCGTATGGGTTCATTTGCTGTCCCGGGGTCCGATGTCCCCGCTCTCCCGGCAGACTTCCGCCCTCAGGGCTTTCTCCTGCCGCACTGGGGGCAGAAATTACCTGTCGAGGCTGCGCCGCACGCGGGGCAGTACCAGGCCGTTAACGCGGGGACTTCCGGAGCCTGAGCGGCAGTCTGCATCCCGGCTGTCAGCCAGCTGTCGAAATACCGGCTAGCCGCGCTGTCGGTGCGGATGCTGCCGATCGTCAGTTCCGTGATTTGGATTCCGCGCTTCTCTCTCCAGATATCCGCCAGTTGCTCCGTCACCCCCGCGGCGACGGCCTGACAGAAGGCCTGCTTTGAGGGAAAGCTGGTCTCATCTGCGGAGATTCGGGCCAGAACAGGGAGGAGGGCGGTCTCAGCCTCCCGCGTCAGAAGCTCGTTCAGTTCCCTGCTGCGAAAGCAATCCTCCACCGGTCCCGCGACATCGGCGAAAAAGAGGGCGGGGTCGCATATCCGGTAGCGGAAAGAACCTTCGCAGCAGAGCATGACGTCGAGGTCAAGTCCCGCGGCCGGAAGCACGATGCGGAAGGGGATGCCCTGACCGGAGGAGAAGGACAGGAGAGAGACCGGGCCGATTTTTACATAATAGAGTCTGTATCCGCCGGCGTCGGGGGGATAGGGATACAGGTTTTTCAGCGCTTCCGCCCCCAGCTCCCCAGGCAGGGGATTCGGCGGGATTGCGCTGCTGAAAGCATAAGTGCCCGGCTCGGCGCAAAGGTCGAAGACCCTGTCCCGGGAAACCAGAATGGCGCACTGGCCATCAGAAACGGTGATAATCGAGCCGTCGGCAATCACGTTCTCCCGGCTGCCGGTCACGGGAGGGAAGCCCGGCGCCAGCAGCACGGAATCAGAAAGAGAATCACAGGAGAAGATTCTTCTCCTGACAGAGGAACTTCGGGCATTCACGACGGTGGGCGTCAAACCCATGGCATTTTCTCTCCTTCCGATGAAGATGATTTCACGGTGAAGCGGCTTGCTTCACATTTCCGCGGGAACAGACCAGCTGCCGTCCGGCAGGTATTTCGTCGTATAGACGGCACAGTTCCTGATATTTTTGGACCAGTAGCTGCCGCCTGAATCCGGAGTCAGATATTCCAGTATCCCCTTCATGGCGATGGCGTGAGTAGAAATCAGGATGTTTCCGGTCGTTCTGCAGCAATCTTCCATGAATTCTCCGCCTCTCCTGACCACGCTGTCCAGCGGTTCCATCCCCTCCGGGGCGGGGTTGTGGACGAAGTCCCGGAAGAAGGTCAGGACCTCCGGGCCGAGCTCTCGGAGGCCCTTTCCCTCATATGGGCCATATTCCATTTCAATCAGTCGTTCGTCAATGATCGGCTCCAAAGTCGGCGCGATGATTTCAGCCGTGCGGATTGCCCGAATCAGCGGGCTGGAATAGACCGCGTCAAAAGAGATGCCTTTCAGCCTCACAGCCGCTTCCTCCGCCTGCAGGAGCCCGGTTTCATTCAGCGGATGATTGCTTCTGCCCTGAAGGACGTTCGTGATGTTCAAATCTGTCTGACCGTGACGGATAATGTAGATCATAGCGTTCTTTCACACTCCAGGCGCCGACCGCTAGTTTTCTCCGGCGCCGGGCTCCTTGTAGAACTCGTCGTTCAGGTCCCCAAAGCCGGCCCAGGTGGAGAGCTCAAGGATGTTCATGGAGATGTTCGTGCTCTTTGTGCCTGCCACCTCCTCAATGGCCTTCATCGCAGCCACCGCAAAATCACGTTTCGCATGATACTCCACGCGGCTGAAATAGCGGGCGTCCACAAAGGCGAAGTTCTCCTGCTTCTTCCCGAAGGCGTAGAACTGCCGCCCGTCCTCAATCTCGGCGATCAGCATGAAGGGCTCCTTGCCGGGAATGTGCCGCAGAGCCTCCCCCAGCTTCTCATACAGGCTCTGCTTCTGCTCCTCCGTCAGCTTCACGGAAAGACCTACGCGCATATAGGGCATGTCGATTCTCCTTTCTCTGTCCGGCGGCGCAGTCGTCCGCCCCGTGTTTTTGATGTTCGGCTCACGCATTCGGCTGTTCTGAATGATTGCAGTCGGCGCGGAGTATCTTCTTTTCTGTGGGGCCGGGGATTATTTTCAATACTATATCAAAAGGCCATATTTCTGTCTATTGGGAAATGTGTTAAAGTCAGCGGCGTATGGCCGGTTGGATTATGACTTGCGTTATTCGTCGAAAACGCCGGAAATCATACGAAATCCGACGTTTTCCGGCGCCCTCGGCGCGATGTCCCGCAAGACCATCCTCTTCACCGACGCCCCCGGCCGGGTCAGCGCTGTGAGCTTCTGCCCAGCCGGATTGTGACAGCGAAGCAAACGGTCTTGCATTATCTTCATTGGGTCCCGACCGTGGTCCTGAACACGCTGCAGCAGAATCAACACAGCCCGCGGAGTTATGCTCCGCCTGGGTGCGGTGCTATCGCAGAACTTGAGCTCGCACCATCAGGAGGCTTGCCGTTGGCGTGAGCCTTCGGCAATATCTGTTTGATGCCTGACCTGCGTCGATTATATGTCCCTCATTCTTCATTTATGGATTCAGGCTGTCCCACGCAGCACAAAGCGGTGCGAGGTTGAGGGCGTCTACCAGAATGAGCTTATATCTGCCGGAGGCGGGAACGCGCAGCTCCGCGGGAGGCGCTTCATTGGTGTAGTGCCGACCGAGCACCGTGCTTCTTGCGGCCTTCAGCCTGCCGTTTGCTTCATATTCCGCAACAATAAGCACTTCCCCGGCATACGCCGTGACCCTGCCGCCATCGAGGGAGGGCATGGAAACCACAGGCACGCCGAAGGGGACGAACGAACCGCTCAGGTCGAGCCGGGAGGGCGCATAGATTGCCGCGAGGCTCGTGCATCCCCGGAACACGTTGCTGCCGGCGCTTGTCACACTGTCCGGGATGATGATGGAGGTAAGGTTCACGCAGCCGTAAAACGCCTTGTCAGCGATAAACGTCACGCCTTCGGGGATCATGCAGCAGCCCGAAACGCCCGCCGGGCAGCATAGCAGGCTCCCTCTGTCCTTGCTGAACAGAATGCCGTTTTCAGAGCTGTAGCTCGGATTATCTCGATCGACGTGGATCTCCGTGAGCTGCGTGCAGGACGAAAATGCGCCATTGCCGATCCCCGTCACGCCGCTGCCGATCCCCGCAGTCACAAGGCGATCCATTTCCGCCGCCCAGGGCGGGGAGCTAGGTGTGTCATAGTCTGCCGTAGCCCCCACGCCGGAGATCAGCAGGATGAAGGCGGACTGATTGTCGCTTGTGGTTCCGGTTTGGAGCAGTTCAAAGGCAGTTCCGGAGCCGCAGCTGCCGGTCCGATAGGAGGCGGCGAACCAGTGGCCCGCGGCGGCGGAAAGCGTGCTGTCGTCGAGAGTGCCGGTGAAGCTGCCCGCACCGTCGATCGTGTAGGTCCTGCCGGCGGCAACAGTCGCAGAATATATGCGGAAGCTGCTCGCTTTGACCGCGCCGCCGCTGAAGACATTGCTGCCGTCGAGACAGAAGATGCCGTTACCATCCTCGCCGCCGCCGTTTTCGTCATAGATGCCGAGGACACCGCTGCCGCCGTCGGTGGTCACGATGCCGCCGCGCAGGATGCAGCTGCCGCTGATGCCGTCGCCGCCGTAGCCGCCGTAGCCGCCGTAGCCGCCGTTGCCGCCCTGGGCTGTCAGGATGCCGCCGCTGATCTCCACGGCGGGGGTGATGCCGCATCCGCCATTCCCGGCGCCGCCATCGCCGCAGCTTCCTCCGTCGCCGCCTTGGGCGGTCAGTATCCCGCCGCTTTGGGTGACGCTGCCCCAGATGCCGCAGCCGCCCGGGGCGCCGTATTGGCCGCCGCAACCGTGGCCGCCGGTGGCCGTCAGCATCCCGCCGCTGAGGATGACGTTGCCGTTGATGCCGCTGGCGCCCTGTCCGGGGCCGTAGAAATTGTAGTTGCCGTTGCCGCCGGAGACCGTCATTGTGCCGCCGCTGAGGGTGACGCTGCCGTCGATGCCCGGCCAGCCGAAGCCGTCGTCGTCTTCGCTTTGAGCGATGACGCCGTTGCTGCCGAAGACGAACATTGTGCCGCCGCTTTGCACGACGCTGCCGCAGATGCCGCAGCCGTTGCGGCCGGCGACCGACATTGTGCCGCCGCTCAGCACGATGCTGCCGCTGATGCCGCAGCTGTCTTCTGCGCCGGTGACATCGACATTTCCCGCGCCGGCAATGGTGAGAGTGAAGCCGCCGCAGTCGATGCCTTGTTTGATAAACAGCGACTTGCCCGCGGCGACCGCCAGCGTCGTGTCGCCCGTGAGCGTCACGCCCCCGTCGAGGGTCGTGTCGGCAAGGATGCTCACATTGCCCGACCAGGTTTCCGCAGCCGCCTGCGCAGGCGGCGCCCCCCAGGACAGCAGCGTCAGCGTCAGCGCACAGCACAGCAGTATGCTCCATAGCCTCTTTTTCATGTTTTATCCTCTTTTCCGAGCGATCCCGTTCCACTGCGGATGCGGGATTGCGTCCACGTTATAAGACTGCAGCACGGGGAAGGAGCGTGGGTAATCACATTTATTATTACTATATCACAGTGTTTTGCGAATTAAAAGCATGAAATTAGAGCGCCTAATATGGCAAAATATACAGTATAAAAGCACAAAGAACCGTTCTCTCGCGACACAAATCTTCGTCGCGCCGGCCTTCGGGGAGGCAAAAATGACCAGCATGTCCTCCGACGGCTCCTTCGGCAGGGATGCAGGCAGCCTGGATATCCTTAAATACTACACACCCTGAAGAACTTTCCGAATCGCAGGCAGGGCCTGAAGAAACAACAGCGGCCGGGATTACACGCTCTTGACCGCTGTTTTGCGTATCGACAGTTTCCCGAGAGGATTTCAATCAAAGCGGTATTATTCTTGAGCGGGTTCTTGAAAGCATCCCTGATACGCCAGGTTTAAATCGGCTTGAGAAGATTACTGCATCAGGTCCGAAAAACAAAATCCGGAAGTCCATTTCGCTGAAATCATAGCGATCTGCTGATGGAATTCCGGATTTTTCTGGCACCCACGGGAGGATTCGAACCTCTGGCCTGCCGCTTAGGAGGCGGCCGCTCTATCCTGCTGAGCTACGTGGGCTTATTCAGTTGGCAAAGGGGGGAATGCCTCCTGCCCGATGCGGGCAAGAGGCATTATAGCATAATCGGGAAAGAATGCAAGGGTTATTTGCCGCCCATGGGGGCCCGCCGGTGCTGGATGACCTCCGCCATGACGCTGACGGCGATCTCCGCTGGAGTCTCCGCGTGGATGCCGAGACCGATGGGGCAGCAGACGGCCTGCAGCTGCTCCAGGGGGAAACCCTCTTCCTCATTCAACTTTCGGTAGAGAGTGTCCCGCTTGGACTTGCTGCCGATCATGCCAAGATAAAAGGGCTTTTTCCCCAGAGCCCAGCGCAGTACGTCCTTATCATAGGAATGACCGCGGGTCATAATGATTACATAGCTGTCCCCGTCGGCAGGGAAGTCGGGCATGGGCTCGAAGGAATCAATCACAACGCAGCTGCAGCCGGGGAAGCGCTCGGAATTGCAGAAGTCCGCCCGATCGTCCACCACGGTAACGTTGAAGCCGCAGTTCACGGCAATCCTCGCCACCTCGCAGGAGACGTGTCCCGCGCCGAAGAGATACATCCGGGGAGCGGAGCCCACGTCCTGAGCGATGAAGCGCATCCCCTCGGCCGAGTCCCCGTGGATTGCCACCCGGATGGGGTTCAGTAGCATCTGCCGCACGAAGCTCTGGTTGCCCCGGAAGGAGCCCACCAGCCGCTCGCCTCCCACGTTGAGGCAGAGCTGGAAGGGGAGATCGCTGCCGGGGTTTTCATCGAGGATGTAGAAGAGCCAGGCTGGCGCGCCGGCCTCCTCTGCCTGAGCCGCCGCCTCCATAACGGGCCGGTACTCCGGCTCCATGTAGGCCAGCAGCACCTCACAGACACCGCCGCAGATGAGCCCGGCGGTGGCGGCCTCCGTGCCGCTCATGTCATAGTGCATGATCCTGGGCCTGCGGTCCCGCAGGACGGAGCTGCGGGCCATGGCCATGACGCCGGCCTCCATGCCGCCGCCGCCGATGGTGGATACGATGCTGTCCTCCAGTATCAGCATGCGGCTTCCTGCGCTGCGGGGCGTGGAACCGTCCTGTGAAATGATGGAAGCCCAGACGAAGGGTGTCCCTGCGCTGCAGAGTTCCGCAGCTTCCGCAAAGATGGAATTCATACTAGCCTCCCGGTAACGGCGGCTCCCTTTTCGGGTCCGCTTTATTTTTCTGTGAGTATCATACGATATCCTAAAATAAATATCAAGAGCGTTTTTCCTTTGGGCTATTTTGCGTATTTATCACAAAAACAACCTTGACAGACGGGCGGGAGAAGTATAAACTAACTTAGATAATATATAAGTAAGAGCTGAGGGGAAGTTCTTCGGGCTGAGAAATCGGCCGTATATATTTTTCAATCCAAATCAGGAGGTATACCGAATACATGCCGTGGTGGTTAGCGATCATTTTGATCCTCGCAGTCGGCGGCGCAGCGTTTTTCTCCGGTATTACCTACCGCAAGAAAGTATCCGAAAGGGAGATCTCCAGCGCCGAGGAGGAGGCCAGGCGCATTATCAATGAGGCCATCAAGACCGGCGAAAGCAAGCAGCGGGAAGCCCTGCTGGAAGCCAAGGAATCCATCCATAAGGAACGCACGGAATACGAGCGGGAGGTGAAGGAGCGGCGCAGCGA
>JAEEGL015819092.1_pt1 | contig 22354 bp, 19 predicted proteins | sample 9134231 | NCBI WGS metagenome assembly JAEEGL01 (sample SAMN16246548, study PRJNA631951) | gut metagenome | biome: gut microbiome; feature: rumen; material: fiber-attached | host: Bos | place: Iran: Karaj | collected 2018-10
GAATCTGCTACAACTACTCTGTAGAAAGGAGCCTTCTTCTGTCCCATTCTCTTTAATCTGATCTTAACTGCCATTTTTCTTTACCTCCGTTTGTAAAAAGAAATTGTAATAATATATTAAAAAAGGTTATATCCACTACATGAACGGAAATTTCCCTTTTTTCCCAAATTTGCCCATCATTCCGGGGAGCTGTTTCATCATCTTCTGTGACTGCTCAAACTGCTTGATAAAGCGGTTTACTGTGGCTATATCGTTGCCCGATCCCTTAGCGATCCTGTACTTGCGCTGAGGAGTCATAAGCTTGGGATTCTTGCGTTCCTGAGGTGTCATCGAAAGAACGATCGCTTCCATTCTCTTTAGCTCTTTCTCATCCGGAAGCTGATCATCACTTATCTTGCCCATGCCGGGGAGCATACTCATGATGGAACCAAGTCCTCCCATTGAGCGCATCTGTTTCATGCTCTCAAGATACATATCGAAATCGAGCTTGCCCTTTTTCATCTTCTGGGCCATCTCTTTTTCTTTCTCGGCATCCATCTTGGCACCGGCTTCCACTGCCTTGTCAATTAGGCTTAGCACATCTCCCATACCCAGGATCCTGCTCGCCATTCTGTCAGGATAAAACTGCTCGAGATCAGTTAATTTCTCGCCCATACCCACATACAGAATAGGCTTGCCTGTAACTGCCTTGGCTGAAAGCGCCGCACCACCTCTCGAGTCACCGTCCATCTTGGAAAGTATGATACCGTCAATTCCTATCTTATCATTGAACTGTACAGCAACATTGACCGCATCCTGACCGGTCATGGCATCAACTACCAGAAGTGACTGATGAACTTCCACAACCTGCTTGATATCGACAAGCTCCTGCATCATCGCCTCGTCGATCTGAAGTCGTCCGGCTGTATCTATGATCACGACATTGTTGCCGTTCTTCCTGGCATATTCCAGGGAAGAGGTAGCGATCTCAGTAGCCTTGACATCGGTTCCCATTGAAAAGAAATCGACCTGCTGTTTCTGCGCATTGATCTGCAGCTGGTCTATAGCGGCAGGCCTGTAAATATCACAGGCTACAAGAAGCGGCTTCCTGCCCTTCATCTTGAGCTTGCCGGCGATCTTGGCCGCAGTTGTGGTCTTACCTGAACCCTGAAGACCGCACATCATGATAACCGTGATCTTATCTATCGGCTGCAGCGCAATCTCTTTGGTCTCTGATCCCATGAGAGAAATAAGCTCTTCATTGACGATCTTGATGACCATCTGTCCCGGATTCAGACCAGTCAATACGTTCTCACCAATAGCCCGCTCCTGAACAGCTCCTATGAACTGCTTGACGACCTTGAAGCTTACATCGGCTTCAAGAAGAGCCATTTTGACTTCCTTAAGAGCGACCTTTACATCATCCTCTGTGAGGACACCCTTGCTCCTAAGAGCTTTGAATACATTTTGCAGTTTATCCGAAAGACTCTCAAAAGCCATCAGCCAAGTTCCTCCAGTATCCTGTCAGAAATCGCATTTATCTGACTGACAAGATTCTCTTTTTCCAATTCCGAAGAAGTAGTTTTCTTAAGTTCAAGAGCCTGAGACCTTATAGCCTCAAAGCGCCTTATCATATGGAGCTTGTTCTCATACTCCATAAGCGTCCTTGTGCATCTCTTGACAAGATCGTGTACCCCCTGCTTGCTGATCCCGTTTTCATCGGCGATTTCAGAAAGCGACATATCGTCATAGACAACAGCTTCATATATATTTCTCTGATGCTCAGTCAGAAGCTCACCATAAAAGTCATATAAAAGACCCTGTTCGACGATTTTTTCCATAGTTACCTCACTTATCAGGTGCACAAAGGATATAATAATCAAAAACAATATAGGTGTCAAGTATTTTTTCTTGACACCCATAAAAATAATCAATTGTCTCAATCGCCTGATGTATAATCCGTAAGACAGATGTTCAGATCAACGCTTCCCTCAATTCCCGGGACTCTTCCCGATGATGTAAACTGCCACATATCAAAGTGATATGGATAATAAAGAGGCGTTCCGTAGTACGCTATCCATATATCATAATCATCAACGTCCTCCGCATCCATAAGAAGTGTGTAGGACTTGACATTGCCATAGATCATCGGCTTGTAACCGGCATTTTTGACCATCTCGCAGAATTTATTTGCAACCTCTTCGTAGCTGTCTGTCGAAAGAGTTGCTGTTCTGGCGTTTTCCGACTCTGCAGATTCTATATCAACCACAACAGGATATGTGATCTTATAGGGTTCAATGATGTCGAGGAGCATCTGAACCTCTTCAGCAGCTTCCCCTGCATCCAATGCCTGAGAGTAGAAATAAACTCCTATATCAATACCATTTTTAATTGCACCTTCAGCATTCGCCTTGAAGAACTCGTCCTCAAGGAGCTTGCCTTCAGTGGTTCCGCGAAGTCCGGCCCTTATTATGGCAAACTCAATACCGGAATCCGCAACCTTCTCCCAGTCAATGGTTCCCTGGAACCTTGATACATCAATGCCTTTCCTCGTGACAACAGTGCTGTCATCTCCTACATATTTAAGGAAACCGTCATCTCCCATCTCGAAGTCGTCATCAGCAAATCCATGGCGCTCGATCTTGTCTGTGATCGGGAAAAAATAATATCTTCCGGAGCCTGCCACTACCATCTGGTCAGGGAAAAGAGCTCTTATAGCGGCCGTCGTTCCCTCGCCGTTTTCAAGCTTGTCCTGTATCATCTTTCTAAGCGAGTTTTTGGCCTTCTCCGCGGCCTCATTCGATGCGGTCTCAACGAGCTTTTCCGTCTCTGCCGTCGTGTAATACCCTTCGGCATTAAGAGCCTCAAGCTCGCTCTTTATCGCATCTCCTTCCCGCTGCAGCGTAGCATTTTTGATCAGGAGCACTATACTGAATATCAGTGCCATCAGCGCCACAAGACACAAGAATATTATCGATATTATGTTGTGAGTATATCTAACGCCTCTGCGTTCTCTTGGAGACTGATTATTTTTCATGTCTTACATTCTCTCGTCAAAATAGCTTTTGTAACCTTCTCCGAAAATCTCACTTGCGCTTGTAACTATCATGAACGCGCCGGGGTCTTCCTCCCTTACAATGTCCTCAGCCATAGGAGAAAGTCTCTTTTTTATCGCGCACATTATGACCTTTTTCTTTTCGCGGCTATAGGCTCCCTCTGCAAAGACATGAGTTACACCTATGTCGAGCTCTTCGAGAAGTCTTGCGGTAATGATCTCCGGTCTGTCGGAAATGATATAAATAAGCTTCGCCCCGTCCCTGCCGTATAACACATAGTCTACAACGAAGCTCACAACAATGACTGATAGGAATGAGTACATCGCCGCTGACAGGTCATGAAATACAAATGCAGCGATCACAAGTACGATCATATCGGTCAAAATATAAAGAATTCCGGTCTTAATATGAGGATATCGGATCCGCAGTAATTTTATTATAACATCGGTACCGCCGCTTGTGGCATGGCATTTAAAGATAAGACCTATTGCAACAGCAGTCATCGCGCTTCCGAATGTCACAGCAAGTATCATGTCCTTAATGATATACTGACCAAAATATCTGGTGCACAGGTCAGTGAAAACCGATATCATTGCAGTTGCGTATATAGTGGAAATGGTAAATCTTATTCCGAATTTCCATATTGCTATCACCAGTATAGGAATATTGAGAAGCCAGAACCAGAGTCCTACTCCTATGGGTGCCACTCTGTTAAGTACAATGGACAGGCCTGTCATCCCTCCCGGGGCAAGATTGTTGGGATCTATCAAAAGACTTGTTCCCACACCATATATAAGTGACGCAAAAGTAATTATGATGTATTCTTTTAATCTCTTCCGGGCTGTTATCTTTCTGGAATCCATTATCAAATATTAGTCCTTACAATTCTAGGTTTATATCCGTTTTCTGTAAGAGCACAGAGTATCTGCTCCTTGTGCTCACTGCCAAATGCCTCGAGAGTTATCCGAAGCTCAACGGCTGCGTTTCTGTTTATAGAGACAAACTGGTTGTGTTCAAGCTTTATGACATTGCCCTTCACAGCAGCAATAACGCCTGAAACTCTGGACAGCTCGCCCGGCTTGTCGGGAAGCAGAACAGAAACAGTAAATATCCTGTCTCGCATGATAAGTCCCTGCTGAACAACTGAAGACATTGTTATGATGTCCATGTTGCCACCAGAAAGTACGCATGCTATCTTCTTGTCTTTTACATCAAGATACTTGAGAGCCGCAACTGAAAGAAGTCCCGAGTTCTCAACAACCATCTTGTGATTCTCAACCATATCAAGGAAAGATACCACCAGATCCTCATCGGGAACCGTTATGATATCATCGATATTTTTGCATATATAAGGGAAAATATGCTCACCGGGTGTCTTAACTGCCGTACCGTCAGCAATTGTGTTAACCCCGTCAAGTGTAACCACATGTCCTGCCTTTATTGACTCCTGCATGCAGTTCGCGCCCGCAGGCTCAACGCCTATCACCTGAATATTGGGGTTCAGGAGCTTGGCAAGAGCGGAAACACCAGTGGCAAGACCGCCGCCTCCTATAGGCACGAGAATGATATCTACCGTAGGAAGCTCTTTGAAGATCTCCATGGCAATTGTCCCCTGACCTGTCGCCACGTCGAGATCATCGAAAGGATGAACCAGTGTATATCCGTATTCATCAGCAAGTTCGAGTGCCTTCTCATAAGCATCGTCATATACATTGCCATAAAGAACAACCTCTGCCCCAAGCGCCTTTGTCCTGTTCACCTTGATAAGCGGTGTTGAAGTAGGCATACATATAACAGCCTTTACACCGTACTGCTTGGCAGCATAGGCAACACCCTGCGCGTGATTGCCGGCAGAAGCTGTGATGAGTCCCTTTTTTCTCTCCTCATCAGACATCGTGGTTATCTTGTAATACGCGCCCCTGACCTTGTAAGCACCGGTTCTCTGCAGATTCTCAGGCTTCAGATATACCTTGTTGCCGGTGAGATTACTCCAGTAATCGCTGAAGATAAGCTTGGTATCAAGGGTTACCTTCTTGACATCCTCATAAGCCTCTTCAAATTTCTCAAGTGTCAACTTCTTTTCATCAGACATTTCTCTTCTCCCCATTTACATATATTATCTCTCGAAGAGCGCATCAACAAACTCTCCGGGGTTGAATCTCTCAAGATCGTCAATCCCTTCGCCCACACCCACATATTTAACGGGAATATTGAGTTCAGAGACTATTGCTACAGCTATACCGCCCTTGGCTGTACCGTCAAGCTTGGTAAGGACAATTCCCGTAAGGTTGGCAGCTTCGCCAAACTCCCTTGCCTGCATGATCGCGTTCTGTCCTGTCGTACCGTCAAGGACTATGAAGTTCTCTCGGCATGCATCCGGCAGCTCTTTGTCAAGGATCCTGTTCATCTTGGCAAGCTCTTCCATAAGGTTCTTTTTATTGTGAAGTCTTCCGGCCGTATCAACTATAAGAATATCGCAGTCCCTTGCCTTAAAGGCAGAAGTGGCATCATAGATCACACTTGCCGGATCCGCGCCCTCTCTTCCTGTAATGAGCGGAGCTCCCGCTCTGTCCGCCCAGGTCTGAAGCTGCTCTGTCGCTGCTGCTCTGTAGGTATCGGCAGCGGCAATAATGACCTTCTTGCCCTTCCTTTTGAAAATCGCGGCGAGCTTGCCAACTGAAGTTGTCTTTCCTACTCCGTTGACTCCTATAACAAATATAACAGTCTTTTTGTCTTCGAAGTCATAGGCGTGCTCATCCTGCTTCATTTGCTGCCAAATCTCCTGCAAAAGAAGCGCCTTGCACTTGGCAGGGTCGGAAACTCTGTTCTCCTTGACCCTCTCCCTGAGCCTGTCCATGATAAGGCTCGTTGCATTGACGCCAAGATCGCCCATTATAAGGGTCTCTTCCAGCTCTTCATAGAAATCCTCGTCAATTTCCGAATAGCCGTTAAAGACATTGTCGATTCCACGGACGATATTGTCCCTTGTCTTGGAAAGACCTTTCTGAAGTTTTTCAAAAAAAGAATTAGCCATTAGTTTGTAAGCTCCTTATCAATCAGGTTGACACTTACCAGAGTGGATACACCCTTTTCCTGCATCGTAATACCATAAAGTCTGTCTGCACTTTCCATTGTACCACGACGGTGTGTTATAACAATGAACTGTGTATTCTTTAATTTATGAAGATACCTTGCAAATCTCACAACGTTGTTCTCATCGAGGGCCGCCTCGATCTCATCCAAAAGACAGAATGGCGAGGGCTTTAAGTTCTGGATTGCGAACAAAAGCGCTATCGCAGTCAGTGCTTTCTCTCCACCGGACATCTGCATCATGTTTACGAGCTTCTTTCCCGGCGGCTGGGCATTGATCCTGATGCCAGCTTCAAGTACATCCTCATCTTCAGCAAGTTCCAGCGTTCCTTTACCGCCTCCGAACATCTCCTTAAACACCTTGTCAAACTCGGTATTTATGAGGTGGAACTGCTCAATAAACTGCTTGCGCATGTTCTCGTCGAGATCCTTTATGATCTCTTTAAGCTGTATCTCAGCCTCAACAAGATCATCGTGCTGGGCTTTCATAAAGGTATATCGATCCATCAGGTTTTTGTAGTCCTCAATGGCATTGACATTGACGTCGCCGAGTTTTCTGATGGAATCCTTTAATGATCCTATTTCCTTACGCATAGCAGGTATGTCAGTCATCTCTTCATCGCGCATCGATGCGGCGTCCGTAAGAGTGATCTCATACTCATTCCACATATAGTTGATCTGAGATTCTATACTCTCCTGATACTTCTCTTTTCTTCCGGAGAGCCTCATAACTTCCTTGTCGAGATCCGACATCTGCTTGTTTAATTCCTCTGTCTTGTTAAAGAACTCTTTCTGAGAAACAGTGAGACCGTTCTTGGTCTGCCTCTTTTGCTCAAGGTCTTTGGAGGATTCACTCTGAACATCGATCGAGGCCTCTATTGTAAGTCTTATCTCCTCAATATCCTTCTTGTTCTGCTCAAGCTGCTCATTGTTTTTGCGGATGGTATCCGTTATCTCCAAAAGAGCTTCTTCCTCAGTTCTGATATCCTCATCCACACGTTGTATATTGGAATTTGCGAATAACTGTTTCTGCTTGATCCTCTCATACTGCAGATCCCACTTGGAGACTTTATCTCCCTCGGTCTCCTCAATCTCATGGAGTCCCTTCAGTTCTCCCTGCAGTACTTCTACCTTCTCATTGCAATCAGCCTCAAGCTTCTGTGAATCCTCAAGCTGCTGCTGCGCCTGTTCTCTCTCAGAGGCAATTTCCCTGAGGTTTTCTTCTATCTCATCACTCTCTATCTTAAGATCTGTATAGCTTCCCTTCTGCTCCTGTTGCCTTCTCTCTTCATTCTCAACATTGATCCTGGCAGTATTCTGGGCAATAAACCTTCCCTGGAGCTCTGTGCGAAGTTCCTCGGCAGTAGTCCGAAGTTCATTTCTCTTCTGTCTAAGCTCACTGATCTCATTTTCAATACTTTCAATATCAGACTTGTACTTTTTGATATTTTCTTCAAGTTCTTCCATCTCGCGGCGTCTGCCCAGAAGATTGGAATTGTTCTTGAACGCGCCGCCGCTTATGGCGCCGCCGGGCACAAGAAGTTCTCCCTCAAGAGTAACCATCCGGATGGTGTGATTGTATTTTCTTGCAATCTTTAGCGCATTGTCCACTGTGTCGACTGCAACGATCCTTCCAAGCATAGCCTTGGCAACCATTCTGTATTTGGGATCCGTATCAACGAGTTCGTCCGCCATGCCAAGAACACCGGGCTCATTAAGTGCCTCTTTTGCCTTGAGTTCCGGCGGATTATCAAGAGAAGTAAGAGGAAGGAAGGTCACACGTCCCGCTCTTGTCTGCTTGAGGTAGCCGATCATCTTTTTGGCAGTTTCCTCGTTGTCAGTTACAACGTTCTGGATATTGCCTCCAAGCGCAACCTCGATCGCTGTCTCGTACTTTTGCTGTGTCTTGATGATATCAGCAACAACACCGATGATACCCTTTGTATCATCCTTGCGCTCCATTACTTTCTTGACACTGCCTCCATATCCCTCGTATCTCTCAGTGATATTGGCAAGTGCCTCAAGTCTCGATTTTTCCTTCTGATACAGCTCGTTTTTCTTTCTAAGATCTGTATCCTTAAGGCTCATATTCTCTTTAATGCTGACTATTTCCTTATCAGCATTTTTTAGCCTCGTATTCATCTCAGAGATCTGGGCTGTTATGCTGTCAAACTCTTCTCTCAGCTTTTTAAGAGTTTCCTCCTGCCTTGCCTCATTGGATCGTGCGCTTACAAGCTTGCCGGTAAGCTCAGCCTTTCTGATCCTTACCTGTTCCTCCTTGGCATCAAGAGAGCTCAGTTTTGACTTGATATTAGCCGCGGTTCCGAGATTCTCGACAATCTTGCTCTTACAATCCTCGATCTCATTATTGACAGTTTCTATGCGGGCAAGTGTCTTGTCCAGTTCCTTTCTTGCCGCGCTCCTGTCAGATAGAAGGCTCTCAGCCTCTTTATCTATCTGTTCTTTTTCTTTTAAGTATTTGTCTTTTTCAGCGTTCCTTATATCCAGCTTTTCACGCTCATCCTTCTCTCTTTTCAGGAAGTGAGCGGCATTCTCAGTTGCGGAATTGATCTTCTCGTTGAGAATACCGATCTGTCCCTCAAGCTTTTCCCGCTTGACGGATGAGTCTGTGATCCTCGCTAGCGTTTCTTCGATTTCTTTATCAATTGTTTCAATCCGGCTCTGAATACTCTCGTATTCCTCTTTGGTTCTTGCGTACGCCTCCCTTGTCTCATCGAGAGCCTGCGAAGCAATATCCAGGTTTTTGGAAGCTTCTTCAAGCTGCTGCTTCTGGGACTTGTTCTCTACAAGGAACATATTTACATCGAGGGTCTTAAGCCTCTCCTTGTATTTCAGATACTCCTTTGCGACCTCTGACTGTTTCTCCAGGGGTCCGACCTGTTTCTCAAGCTCTGAGAGAATATCATTAAGTCTGGTAAGGTTTATTTTTTCCTCTTCAAGCTTCTTGATAGCGGTCTCTTTGCGCGCCTTATACTTAACAATACCTGCCGCCTCATCAAAAAGATTTCTTCGATCTTCGGGTTTGCTCGAAAGGATCTGATCAATCTGACCCTGTCCGATGATCGAATAGCCCTCTTTGCCGATACCGGTGTCCATGAACAGCTCATTGATATCCTTAAGCTTGCATTTGTTGCCGTTCATCATATATTCACTCTCTCCGGATCTGTAAAGCCTCCTGGAGACAGTTACTTCATCATAATCTATTGAAAGCGCATGGTCAGAATTATCCAGTGTGATGGCAACATAAGCATAGCCAAGAGGCTTTCTAAGCTCTGTTCCCGAGAAGATTACATCCTGCATGGAACCTCCACGCAGTTGTTTGATACGCTGCTCGCCCAGAACCCATCTCACAGCGTCTGCTACATTACTCTTGCCGGAGCCGTTAGGTCCGACTATTCCGGTTATACCATTATGAAAGTCAAATTTTATCTTATTTGCAAACGATTTAAAACCGTGGATCTCAATACTTTTTAAATACATTACTGTTTGTTTTTCAATACAAGAACGGCCTGATAAGCTGCCTGTTGCTCAGCAGATTTCTTGGTCTTTCCTGTCCCCTCTCCCATTATCCTGTCGCCAACAAAAACGCGAACCTCAAATATTTTATCATGTTCGGGACCACTTTCGCCACATATTTCATAGCTGACCGCCCCGAGATTTTTACCCTGTGCAATCTCCTGCAGAAGTGATTTGCTGTCCACAAACATCTGTACTGCATCAATATTGGAAAGTATATATGTATCAACAAAGCGCCTGGCCTCATCAATACCGCCATCCAGGAAAAGAGCTCCTATGACAGCTTCCATAACATCCGCGATGATAGAATCCTTGTTCCTGCCACCTGTAGCTTCCTCACCCTTGCCAAACTGTATATATTCACGTATCTTAAGCTGCTCCGCATCGTATGCAAGCGCGCCCTCACATACGAGAGTAGCTCTCATCTTGGACATCTCGCCTTCTTTTTTGTCAGGAAAAGACCTGAACAGATAGGCGCTGGAGATCATCTCAAGTACTGCGTCGCCCAAAAATTCAAGCCTCTCATAATCAGGTTTTTTATTTATCTTCTGCTCATTAACAAAAGAGCTGTGGGTAAATGCCTGATGTATCAGTTCCTTATTCCTGAATGTATAGCCTATTTTCTTTTCAAAATTGATGATATCCGATTCTGATAACATGATCTCTCCACTATTTCTGTGTATTCTCGGGGGCTCAAACTTTAGACCCTGACGTAAATTATATGACGTCAGGGTCTAAAGTCTTGGTTTTTTCTTATTTATCAGCTATAGCAGCCTTCAAAAGTTCTACAGCCTCGCCAACAGTTGTAATATTCTCAGTCTTCTCAGGGTCTATCTGAACATCAAATTCATCCTCAAGTCCCATGATGATCTGGAACAGGTCAAGTGAGTCAGCTCCAAGATCCTCTGTAAATGTTGTGTCAGGTGTGATCTCCTCAGGATCAACGTTAAGTACGTTAGCGATAACTTCTTTCATCTTCTCGAATTCCATATTTTCTCTCCCATCTTTTAATTCTGTTTTTATTCTGAAATTTTGGCGCTTATCTTCTCACTTATCTTCTGCTCTGTGAATGCCACACATTGAAGTATGGAATTTTTGACCTCCACGTCATTGGCACTTCCGTGTGTCTTCACCACAAGACCCTTAAGTCCGAGCATAGGAGCTCCTCCATATTTATCCATGCTGTAATCTGCCAGTGACTTCTTGAGATCATCCTTGATAAGCAGTGCGCCTATCTTGGTCTTAAGATTACCCATGAGTCCCTTCTTGATGACATGCATCATAGACTTGGCTACGCCTTCATACATTTTGAGGATGACATTGCCCGTAAAAGCCTCGCAGACAATTATATCGGCTCCTCCTGCGGGTATGTCCCTTGCCTCAACACTTCCTATAAAGTTGATATCAGGACAGTTCTTGAGCAGAGGGAAGGTCTCTTTGACCAGTGCATTTCCCTTCTCTTCTTCTGCACCTATATTGACAATGCCAACCGTAGGGTTCTTAACCCCCATGATGTTCTCCATATATACAGTTCCCATCTTGGCGAACTGAACGAGGTGAGAACTTCTCGCGTCAACATTGGCACCGCAGTCTATGAGAAGTGAACTGCCCTTCTCGGTAGGAATGAGCGGAGCCAGCGGCGCTCTGTCAACGCCCTTAAGCCTACCAACTATTACCTGCCCTCCTACAAGTGTTGCTCCCGTGCTTCCGGCAGAAACATAGGCATCTGCCTCGCCGTGCGCAACCATGTACATCGCCTTGACTATTGAAGAGTCCTTCTTCTTACGTATAGCCATGACAGGCGGTTCAGCCATCTCAATTATCTCAGTAGCATCTACTATTTCAATTTTCTCTTTGTCATAATCGTACTTGGAAAGTTCTTCACCGACTAAATCCTGTTTCCCCACCAGAAATACTTTCAGCCGGTCACACTCCCTTACAGCATCAACAGCGCCCTTGACAGTAACAAAAGGCGCGTTGTCTCCGCCCATTGCGTCAAGCGCCACTCTGACAAGCTCTTGCATACCTGTCCTCCCATTTTTGTCTTGGTCCGAATTAATTCAAGTAATCTTTTGCAGTCTTATAACAATATACAAGAGCTTATTACAAAAATCAAGGCTTTCCGACATAAGCCGGAAAGCCTCTTTTCTCTTGAAATAATGAGGTTTTAACAGATAATTTATGCCTCAACTTCAACAATGCTCTTCTTATTGTAGTAACCGCACTTCTTGCATGCCATATGAGGCTGCATAAGAGCACCGCAGTGACTGCACTTAACCAAAGTAGGAGCTGTCATTTTCCAGTTAGCTCTTCTCTGATCTCTGTGTCCCTTGGACGATTTATTCTTTGGGCAGATTGACATAAGTAACACCTCCTTACCGTATCCGTATAAGAAACTGCCTCAACTGAGACAATTATTACGTTTATTCATTAGCATACTCAATTAGTTTACTCATCTGGCGGGTATTTGTCAACATCTTTTTTCAGTGAGTATTGATGAACAAACACCAACACAATATATGCTATAAAAATGCGATAATTCGTAAAAATGTTGAAAATTTTGAATATCTAATATAGAATATACCTGAATAAGTCGATTATAAACCGAAAAGAGGTATATATGAAAGAACTAAACTCCTGCAAAGCCGCTATGGCTCAGAGCATTGAAAATAAATACTTTTCAGTTGCACACTTATATAAAGATGAAAAAGCCATGGAGATGCATATTCATGACTGTTATGAGGTGTATTTTTCCATATCAGGCGGCAAACAGTTCCTGATAGACAATCAGGTCTATGACATTGAACCCGGAGATCTTTTCCTGATCAATCAATACGACTCACACTATCTGACTCAGATTGACAAGGAGCTGCATGAGAGGATCGTCATTATGATAGATCCTGATTATATGAAGAGCATCTCAACTGCCGAGACCAATCTAGATGCCTGCTTTCAGGAGAGGTCCGATTCCTTTTCCCACAAGATAAGTCTGTCCCAGGAACAACAGAGCAGATTTCTGTATTTTATTAATAAGATAGTTACAAGTAACGGCTATGGTCACGATCTTATTGAGCGCTCAACCTTTACAGAGCTGTTTGTGATGATCAACAAGATCGTCCATGAAAGGGAAAAGCAGATTGATACCGAGAAACCGTCTACCTATAACGATCAGGTAGACGCAATTCTCTCCTACCTCAACAATAATATTCAGTATCCGATCAGTATAGGTGATCTTTCCAAGCAGTTCTATATCAGTGAATCCTATATCTGCAGGATCTTTAAATCTGCTACGGGTACTACCATCAACAAGTACATGACTGCAAGAAGGATATCCATAGCGAAGTCCCTGCTTGCTGAAGGCATTGGAGTGAGTGAAGTCTGCGAGCGCTGTGGTTTCTCAGATTACAGCAATTTCTTAAAAGCCTTCACCAAGTCTGTCGGTATATCTCCCAAGAAATACTCACAGAACTGTAACCGGTAAGAATTAGAATGCAGTATTTGTCCGCAAACTAAAAGCCCGCAACGCGCGGGCTTTTTTGTTTACATATCTGTTCAGATAATTACTTACTGCGATATTTCTTATTTGATTACATGTATCCAGCCTTCGGGAGCTTCAACAGTTCCCATCTGAATACCTGTAAGTGTGTCGTAGAGCATCTTGATAACAGGACCTACTGTCTCCATGCCACTTGCAAAGCATATCTCCTTGCCATGGTCATTGATCTTGCCTACAGGGCTGATAACAGCAGCTGTTCCGCAAAGTCCCATCTCAACGAACTCAGGAACTTCTGAGAGCTTAACAGGTCTCTCTTCTACGTTGAGACCAAGAATCTCTTTGGCAACATAGACGATTGAACGTCTGGTTATTGAAGGAAGGATGGAATCAGTGTGTGACTTCGGTACTACAAGGCCGCCGTCTTTGGTGACAAATATGATGTTGGCTCCGCCGGTCTCCTCAATATAGGTTCTTGACTCCGCGTCGAGGTATACATTCTCGGCAAATCCTTCTTCATGAGCGGTAACGATAGCGTGAAGGCTCATTGCGTAGTTGAGACCCGCTTTGATATTGCCTGTTCCGTGGGGAGCTGCTCTGTCGAAATCACTTATCTTAACAACAATAGGCTTGGCGCCTCCCTTGAAGTAAGGTCCTACAGGTGTGACAAAAATCCTGAACTGATACTCATCAGCAGGTTTAACGCCTATTACATTACCTGTCGCAAACATAACAGGTCTGATATACAAAGTTGCATTGCTTCCGTAAGGGGGCACCCAGTCCTCATTGGCTGCAACAACTTCTTCCACAGCCTTAAGGAATCTGTCCTCCGGGAAAGGAGGCATCTCGAGTCGCTTAGCTGAATCAACCATTCTCTTGGCATTGAGGTCAGGTCTGAATGTAACTATCCTGCCATCAGCTGTCTCATAGGCCTTGAGTCCCTCAAAGCACTCCTGAGCATAGTGAAGAACACCGGCATCCTCACTGAGAACAACCTTGGAATCCTCTGTTATTACTCCCTCATCCCACTTTCCGTCTTTATAATTTGAAACATACCTCTTGTCGGCAACCATATATGAAAAACCTATGTTTGCCCAATCCAAATCTTTTTTTGCCATTTGTAAAAGATCCCCTTCCTGTACTTTAACACGTCAAAGCACTAATTAGTAACATTATAATTCAAAAGATTTCTACGTCAAGTGGCATCTTTTTTCTTTTTACCACTGAATATCTTTTTAAACGTAGATGTATTCTTAACCGCGTTGTATTTTGTATTTGATTTATCGCTCAGGAACTTGTATTCTCTGTCTTCTATATAAGCAAGGTCTCTGTAGTCATCCGTATTGGTGCTGAGGTCTCTCTTCCTAAGATAGTGATTTGTGATCCTCGAAACCAGCGCGTAAAAAACCGCGAATATAGGGACTCCCACAAACCATCCGACAATTCCCCACAATCCTCCGAAGAATGTGATGGAAAAGATCACCCAGAAGCTCGAAAGACCTGTCGAACCACCAAGGATCCTCGGCCCTAGGATATTACCGTCAAACTGCTGAAGCACGATCACAAATATCAGGAATATCAGCGCTTTTATAGGATTGATCAATACCAGCAGAAGAGCTCCCGCTATACCTCCGATGTATGGACCGAAGAAAGGAATGATGTTGGTAACTCCTACTATCACCGATATCAGGACCGGATAGTTTATCGACAAAATCTTACAGCCTATATAGCAGATAAATCCTATGATCATTGAATCTATCAGCTTGCCTCCTATAAAGCCTTCAAAGGTGTTGTTTACAAATCTGAAACCACCGATAATCTCGTTGGCGAAGCCCTCATTAAAAACGGCGTAAACCATCTTCTTACCGCTTGTTGTGAATCTCTCCTTGGCATTCAGTACATATATTGCCACGATAAGACCGACAACGAGGTCAAAGACAACTCCAACGACTGAAAACAGGCTCTGGGAAGCGACCTTGACTATTGTTCCGACCTCAGGAATAAGAGGTTTTATATTGCTGGTGATGAAGCTGCTCAGTGTCGCGTAATAATTGTCAAGAAGTGAATCCGTCAGTTCCTGAAGATCCGGGTTGTTCTCAAGAAGCAGGTTGGAGTACTCATCAATGTTCTTGACGTAATAAGGGAAGTTATTGATAATCTCCCTTATGCTGCTGACAAGCTGAGGGAAAATGATAATGATCAGTGTATAAATGATCAGAATAAATATAAGCATCGTGATAAGAACCGATATGGCTCTTATCTGTTTTTTCATCTTCCTGCTATTGCTGTCGTTCTTACTGGGATCGTAACCTTTTTTCTTGTAAAATGGCGTAAGCAGCCATTTCTCGATACCCTCAAGAAGAGGTATGAGGATATACGCGATGATCAGACCGATTATTATTCCTGATATCGCGTCAATGATTTTCTTGACAAGTTTAATTATCGTCTGCCCATGGAACAGCACATAATACGTGAGCATGATCGCCACAGCGACCAGAAAAAGCGTTATCCCCCATGTAATCTGATTTTTCCCCGGTTTTATCTTCATCTTACTCCATCATCCCATTCAGAATATATACAAGGCTGTCCAGGCAGTCCACATCTATTTCTTCCGCACATCCCGCGTCGCACTTTTGCGCAAATTCGGGATTTACCGGGATCCTGCCAAGTATGTCTATTCCAAGCGATGCAGCGAGTGGTTCGATCTTGCTCTCACCAAATATATAGATCGGCTCACCGCAGTGAGGACAGGTCATGTAGCTCATGTTTTCAACAATACCAAGTACAGGTATATTCATGATCTTTGCCATATTTATGGCCTTCTCGACGATCATGCCAACGAGCTCCTGAGGCGTTGCAACTACAATGATCCCATCTACAGGAAGTGACTGAAATACTGTCAGGGGCACATCTCCGGTTCCGGGAGGCATATCTACGAACATGAAGTCCACATCCCCCCAGTTTACGTCTGACCAGAACTGCTTGACGATCCCAGCAATTACAGGTCCTCTCCATATGACAGGGTCTGTCTCATTGTCCATTAGCATATTGATAGACATCATCTTGATGCCTCCCTGTGTCTGTGCAGGTATCATTCCGTTTTCATCAGCATAGTTTTCTTTGCCGATTCCAAACATTTTGGGGATCGACGGACCTGTTATGTCCGCATCCATAATGGCTGTTTTATAGCCCTTTTTGCTCATTGCAACAGCAGACAGACCTGTGACAAGGCTCTTTCCTACTCCGCCCTTGCCACTGACAACTCCTATTACCTTTTTAACGTGTGAGTTTTCAGAAAGCTTTGCTTTTGAATTCTCTTCCATCTGCTTTTTAAAATCTTCAGGTTTCTTTCCATGTCCGTTTGACATATTACATCTCCAGTTTCTGATTATTATTATTATCGTCGTCTCCAAGATAGGATTCTATGATAAATCTCGGTCTGCTCTTGGTCTCGAGATAAATCTTACCGATATACTCACCTATCACTCCAAGCGATATCATGATCAGACCTCCGATTGCCCATACAGAGAGTACGGTCGTGGTCCATCCGGGAATAGTGTTGCCCGTAAAATGCCTGACCAGTGAATAGATAAACACCAGGATGCTCACAAAGAATATAAAAATCCCAAGTCCTGTGATCATCTTTATAGGTTTGGTAGACAGACTTGTTATGCCTTCAATGGCAAAACTCAGCATCTTACGAAGCGGATACTTACTCTCGCCCGCAAATCGCTCTGCCCTCTCATAGTAGACAATGTCGCTTTTAAAGCCAACCATAGGTACTATTCCTCTGAGGAACAGATTTACTTCTCCAAATTCAGCCAGACCCATAAGGGCTCTCCTGCTCATAAGCCTGAAATCCGCGTGATTGTAAACCGTGTTGGCGCCGAGACTATTCATAAGCTTGTAAAATCCCTCGGCAGTCGCTCTCTTAAAGATCGTATCGGTCGCCCTTTTCGATCTGACACCATAAACGACATCACAGCCGGAGTTGTATCTGTCTATCATCTCATCGATGGCTCCAATATCGTCCTGAAGATCGGCATCCATTGAGATCGAGACGTCACAGTGATCCTTCGCAGTCATAAGACCTGCCAGAAGCGCATTCTGATGTCCCATATTTCTGGAGAGATTGATGCCCTGAAAGATCTCGTCCTCATCGTGAAGCCTTTTTATGATATCCCAGGTATCATCTCTTGAGCCATCGTTTACAAACAGTATTCTGCTGTCTTTTGATATTTTGTTCTCAGAGATCAGTTTTCTTAATTTGTCCCTGATCCGGGCTGATGTTTCAGGCAGAACCTCCTGTTCATTATAACAGGGGATAACGCAGAAAAGCCTTCCTCCCATACAACTCCTCCAGTTACATCATTTAGAATTTATATAATTGACAAGACCTTCCGAATCTATGATCTTCTGCATAAATTCAGGAAAAGCCTGTCCCTGAAATTCCCGGCCGGTGGTCTCATCCACAATCCTGCCGGTGTCAAAATCTATACTAACCACATCGCCTGCGCTTATGTTATCAGCAGCTTCCTCACACTCAATGATAGGAAGTCCGATGTTTATGCTGTTGCGGTAAAAGATCCTCGCAAAGCTCTTGGCAATCACGCAGCTTATTCCTGCAGCCTTGATGGCGATTGGCGCATGCTCTCTGGATGAACCGCATCCAAAGTTTTTGTCGGCGACCATAATATCCCCTGCCTTTACCTTATTGACAAAGTCAGCATCTATGTCCTCCATGCAATGCTTTGCAAGGTCTGCAGGATCAGTACTGTTCAGATATCTTGCGGGTATGATCACATCTGTATCAACATTATCTCCATATTTAAAAACAGATCCCTTTGCAGCTTTCATTTTTACCTCCTTAAAGTCCGAGCTCAGATGGCTGAGAAAGTTTGCCTGTAACAGCACTTGCCGCGGCTACCGCCGGAGAAGCAAGATATATCTCAGAATCAATTGCGCCCATTCTTCCGACAAAATTGCGGTTAGTAGTTGAAACGCATCTCTCACCTGACGCAAGGACGCCCATATATCCTCCAAGACAAGGACCGCAGGTCGGAGTTGAAACAATCGCGCCGGCTTCTATGAAGGTCCTGATAAGTCCCTCTTCCATTGCCTGAAGATATATGCTCTGAGTAGCCGGTATAACAATGCATCTCATACCATCTGCCACATGTCTTCCCTTTATAACCTCTGCTGCGCAGCGAAGATCATCGATCCTGCCGTTTGTACAGGAACCGATAACCACCTGATCTATCGGAATATCCTCAATCTCATCAAAGGTGTGCGTGTTCTCAGGAAGATGAGGGAAAGAAACCGTGGACTTAAGGGTACTTAGATCTATCGTGTACTCCTCGTCGTACTCAGCATCTTCATCAGCTTCGTAAACAACATACTTTTTGCCGGGAGCGTGTTCCTTAAGATAATCAACAGTTATGTCATCTACCGGGAAGATGCCATTTTTGCCGCCTGCCTCTATAGCCATGTTGGCTATGGTAAATCTGTCGTCCATAGAGAGGTTCTTGATGCCCTCTCCGACGAATTCCATGGATTTGTAAAGCGCGCCGTCAACACCGATCATGCCAATGATATGAAGTATGACATCTTTACCTGATACCCATTTTGAAGGCTTGCCGACGATATTGAATTTAATGGCTGAGGGAACCTTGAACCAGGCCTTGCCTGTTGCCATTCCGGCCGCCATATCGGTTGAACCTATTCCTGTCGAAAAAGCGCCAAGGGCACCGTAAGTACAGGTGTGGGAATCTGCGCCGATAATGAGGTCTCCGGGAACTGTAAGTCCCTGTTCAGGTAAAAGAGCGTGCTCAATACCCATCTGTCCAACCTCGAAATAGTTGGTTATCTCATTTTTCCTGGCAAATTCGCGAACACATTTACAATTCTCAGCAGACTTGATGTCCTTATTGGGAACGAAATGATCGGGAACGAGAGCTATCTTATCCTTATCAAAGACGCCTTCCTTATTGAACTTGGACATTTCTTTGATGGCAACAGGACTTGTGATATCATTGCCAAGTACCAGATCGAGATCAGCTTCAATAAGCTGTCCGCTGACAACCTGATCAAGTCCCGCATGTGCTGCCAGTATCTTCTGGCTCATAGTCATCTTGCTCATACCGTTAATCTCCTCCTAAAAATTCATAAACCTTAGATAATCATATCACAAAAATATTACTTTTTGCGTTTCACAAAGCCAAAACCTGCCAATATGATCACTCCGGCAAAAGACATTATGCAGCCGGTAAGTGCTCCTTCAGGCTTGTAATCAATCCTTATATCGTGCTGTCCTCTTGACACAGGTATCGCCATGAGACCGAAATCCGCCTTGTATATAGGTGTCTTTACACCATCCACCCTGCATGAAAAGCCTTCCGTATCAGGGACAGACAGGAATAAAAGAGTGTCATCCTGAATGTAAGCGGTTCTTGCGCGGCAGCCTCTTGTATCCGTAGTAAATTCTACGCATGACGAGAGCGCCCTCTTTTCGCATTCCCGCTTGAAAGCGGTATAGGTGATCTCATTTTCCCACAAGTCCTCTGCAGTAAGCTCTGTCATTGAGGTCTTGCCATCTATCTCCATGCACACATCATCGGGAAGGATAAGTACTCTCACAAGGTCGAGGTCATGTTCCTCGGGGTCAAGATCAGACCACTCAGACTCACTTATATAATTCTCAAACGTAAATCCCATCGGGATGAAATTTCTGTTTTCAAATATATCAAATCCGTTCTGGTTATCTATGAATCTGTATCCGGGAGTTCCTTCATCATTGTAGAATACCCTGTTCTTGGAGATCTGTTCGTTCTCATAATAAAATCTTGCGGAGACCAGAGCCCTCGCTCCCGCTCTCTCTACAGGAATGTTGGTCTCAACGGTCCTTGTTATACCAAGGGTGCCTTCCATGTAGTCAAAGATTTCTGATGGCACAGTGCTCAGAAAGCAGTGGATCGAAGGAATGCCCCACGCCATGTCATAATTGGTCGAGGTGGAATCCACTTCTCCTCTTGAAAAGAGTGTCTGGTCTGTCTCCGCCTTGTTGAAAAGCATCTGCTCCTGCCATTTCTGCTTGCCCCTGTCGCTTATGATTGAGCTCCCGTTCTTTACAGGTACATATGTTGAGATGATACAGGATATCACAACAGCAAAAAGGATAACCGCATCACGGATGTTTCTTTTTCCTTTGCCAAAAACAACAGGAAGTACAAAAACGATGGTCAGAAGAATCAGGCAGAGCACCGCGGTGAAGAGCATGTCCCTCAGAAATATCCCGCTGTTTTCCGTCATATTGAAGAAAACAATCTCTCCGTCACTGTTTTCAGACGGCAACAGATAGATCACAACAAAAATCAGAAACAGTACCACAGCAGCTACGCATCCACGCTTGAGCTGAACAGAATTGCCCCTCTCTGCGACCTGCGCAGTCATAAGGCACATGATGAGGATCGGCATGTAGTACCATCTCGCGTAGTAGTTGCTGTTAAAGAGCGAAAAAGACGCGTTAAAAACCGGGATCATTGCAGTGATCAGGCTGACGATAATGATCGTCTTCTCCCAGTTTTTCTTCTTGTGCAGCAAAAAGAAAGCAACGACACCTGAAATCCCGTACATGGGAATATATGCCGCAAGAGAAGCGTTTTTTACCGTTTTGGTATAAAACAGAGTGCCCTTGCCGATTATATCCGGGAGCATGGCAACACTCTTAATGATATCAAAAATGAGCTTCTCACTCGGATATATCAGCATATCGTAACCGGTCAGAAGGTCATTGAGCCTTGTATTTCCCCGAACTCCGCAAAATGCCGGCAATAGAAAGAATCCTGCCACAAGTAACCCTGTTAACCCTGAAAAAAGAAGGATACCAAGTCTTCTTGCCACGTGTAAAAGAGATGTACCCCTGCAATATCTTATGAGAAAATAGATCGCCAAAAACACAACCTGCCCAAAGAAAAAGTAATAGTTCACACTGGACATAAATGCGCTCATCAGAGAAAACTTTATGAAAGGCGCCCTTATTTCGAGTACGCCCCCGCCCTTATCCGTCATTTCATCAACTGCTTTAATAAGTTCTTCAAACAAAAGCAGATATAGCGGGAAAAAGCAGACAGCATCAGTAAAATGATTGAATACTATATTGCAGGCATTGAAACCTGAAAAGGCATAGAGAAATCCGCCTGCCATCGCATAAATGTACTTTTGCAGGTATCTCCTTATATAGAAATACGCACAGGTTGCTGAAGTTGCGTACTTAAGAGCCATAAGCAGCGGCATCAGGTAAGGGATCGCTCTCTCAGGGAAAAGAACGCTCAGCCAGAAGAACGGGCTTCCCCAAAGATAAAAAGAGAAATCTCCCGCCATCGGTCCACCAAGGTCAACATTCCAGTTCCAGAAAAAATCACCGTTTCTAACGGCTCTGTGCGCCAGAATATAGAACGGGATCTGCTGTACGTTGTAGTCTCCGTAATAAAAAAAGGGAAGTCCCCTTTTTACAAAGATCGGAAGAAGCGCAAGGATGTACATGAGAAAAGAGCCGGCAAACATTATAAATGGTATGTACCAGCTTTTTCCCTCTCTCGTATCCTTTGCCATATGACCATGTATCGTCATCCTTTATTTCTTCCTTCCGCAAAAAGCCCGGTTGGATATCCAATCGGGCTTTTTAAGTCTATTGAATTTCAAACAAATCTTAATCAGTTATTGATGAGCTTATCGGACTCATTGTTCCAGCTGTAAAGCTTTCTGATCTCAGCGCCGATCTGCTCTGCGGGATGCTCAGCATGAAGCTTTCTCATAGCGTTGAAATGAACCTGTCCGCCTGCCTCTGACATATCGAGAAGGAAATCTTTTGCAAATGTACCGTCCTGAATGTCTGCAAGGATCTTCTTCATGGTCTTCTTGGTCTCCTCTGTGATGATCTTGGGACCTGTGATATAGTCGCCATACTCAGCAGTATTGGAGATTGAATATCTCATTCCGGCAAAGCCTGACTGATAGATGAGGTCAACAATGAGCTTCATTTCATGTACACACTCGAAGTATGCATTTCTTGGGTCATATCCTGCCTCTACAAGTGTCTCAAAGCCTGCCTGCATAAGAGCGCATACACCGCCGCAAAGAACAGCCTGCTCACCAAAGAGGTCAGTCTCTGTCTCTGTTCTGAAGGTTGTCTCAAGAAGTC
>JAEEGL012045791.1_pt1 | contig 22353 bp, 22 predicted proteins | sample 9134231 | NCBI WGS metagenome assembly JAEEGL01 (sample SAMN16246548, study PRJNA631951) | gut metagenome | biome: gut microbiome; feature: rumen; material: fiber-attached | host: Bos | place: Iran: Karaj | collected 2018-10
CCAGGGCCGAAGTCACCATCGGGCGCTCCATGAACTGGAGGTAGCGGGAAGTGGTGTTGCGCTGGATGGAGAAGTTCTCCTTGAAGTTACCGACCTGCAGGTCCAGGTTCGGGACTCCGGTGTAGCGGACGATGGCGTCCTTGAGCTCCACGAGGCCGTTGGCGAGGTCCATGTCGAACTCACCGTACCAGTCTTCGTTGATCTGGCCCTTGACGGCGAAACGGGCGCGGCGGATGCTCGTGCCGTTGCCGATCGGGTCGGCGTACTCCGGCGCGCCGAAGAACACGGCGGCGTCGGCCTGGGTACGGATGTCGAACCAGAATTTGTAGCCCGAGTTGGGGGAGGAGAGGACGAGGATGCCGTCCTGGGCTTCCGCATCCAGGCGTTCGGACTTGACGGCCACGCCGTACTGGTTGTACTTGGCCGTCTGTGCAAATGCCGCTGAGATGCCCAGCAGCAGGATTGCAGCGATACTGATTAGTTTACGCATAGTGCTAAAAATAAATAGTTAGAGTGATTTAATATAAGCGACAAGGTTGTCGGAGCGCCGGAGACCGAGTTTGATCCGCAACCGGTAGCGGCTGATCTCCACGCTCTTCGGGGTAATGTTCATCAGGGAGGCGATGTATTTGGAGGAGAAGCCCTGGCGGAGCAGGTTGGCCAGTTTCCGCTCGCTCTCCGTCAGTTTGGGGTAGGCTTCGCGCAGGCGCAGGTTGAAATCCTTGTGGAGGATCTCCGACTGTGCGTAGAAATCGTTCATCTCGCGCGTGAAATACATCCGTTCGCGCAGCGAGGAGAGCAGCTCGTCGGTGGCGCGGTCCTTCTCGGCCGGGTCGGACAGCTGCCGGACCTGCTCCAGACCGTCGTATACCTGCTCCATATAGGACTTCTGCTCGCTGATGCCCACGGCGAAGTCCACGAGTTCCTTGCGCTTGTTCTCGAGCTTGGCGAGCAGGTCCTTCTCGTTCATTTCGGCGCGGACTTCGAGGGCGGAGAGGGACTTCTGGGCATTGTAAATCTGCTGTTCCCGGGAACGGAGGAGCCGGTTTTCGAGGCTGCGGCGCCGCTGTCCGCGGATATACAGGGTGAGAAGGATCGCGGCTGCGGCGGTCCCGAGGACGACCAGGATGGAAATCAGCGGGTCCTGCGGCCCCCTCGCCTTCGGGAGCGGGTAGTTGAGGATGGCGCCCAGGCAGTAGCCGGCCAGCAGGCCGAGGACGGGGGAGGCGGCCGTCGCGGCGAAGGAACGCAGGATGGTCCCGGCCTCGACGGTGGCGTTCCTGCGGGCCAGTCCGGTCCCCACCAGGGCCGCGGTCAGCAGGGCCGGAGCGGACAGGGGGGTCGGAGCCAGTCCGGCGAAAGCGATCAGCCGGGAGGAGAACAGGGCATAGCTGCACGCCATTGCCAGCAGGACGGCCAGCACGGGGGTGGAATGCAGGTCCAGCTCGTCGTCCGCCACCTGCCAGAGTTTTTCGGTGACGGGGCGGGAGGAGAAGACCAGGGACAGGAGGACCGTCCCCAAGGCGATGCCGGCGGCCGCCGCCCCGAATCCCAGCGTCCCGGCGGGAAACAGGCCGGCTATCAGACCGGTGTTCCAGCCGGCGGCGAAAGCCAGCAGCAGGGAAGTCAGCAGGGAGAGCAGCAGCCCGCGGTGGTCCGAGACGGCGAGATGCACTCCGCGGCGTCCGGCCAGCCGGGTCCCCAGCAGGGTGAAGCCGGCCGCCAGCAGGCCGCAGCAGAGCGGGGCGGTGATCCAGGACAGGATATAGCGGCCCGCCAGGCCCCAGTCCGCCGTCCCTTCCGTCACGAGGGTGCAGCCGAACAGGGCGCCCAGGAAAGCATACGGCGCCCCGGTAGCCGGGTTGATCCGGGAGGAGAGGAGCACGGCGGCAAGGGTGGACAGGCCGATGGCGAACAGGTCTGCAAAATCCATCTCCGGGAGGACCGGAAGCAGGAATCCGTTGACCGGCCCGCCCCGCAGGACGGAGGCGGCGATCCCGCCCAGCAGCAGGAGGATGCCTCCGATCTTGACGGTGACCAGTTCCCCGGCGCCGGAAGCCCGGACCGCCCCTGCGACGACGGGCAGGTCCTGCCTCGTCAGAGGCCAGACTGCGAGGAGGGTCGCAAGGAAGCAGAACGGGACGACGAAGGACATGGGGCTACAGGTTTCGCTTGATGGACATCACGGAAAGCTGTTCCGCCACCTTGACGGCGGCCGTAGAAAGGTCTTCGATATGGAGGGCGAAGTAGCGGAGATGGAACTTCTCGCTGAGCTTGAGCTGGTTCATGTCGTGGAACACCGTCCGCTTGATCGCCTGGGAGAGCTTGACGGCCTCCCTTTCATAGAAGTACACGCGCTGGACGGTCTCCGAAACCTTCTCGGGCTCGGTGAAGTAGGCCTTGGTGCCGGGGATGGAAGATTCCACGGCCATCGTGGCCAGCTCCGTCAGCTTCATGAACTCCTTGTTCAGCTCGCGGGGGATCTTCGGCGCCTCGATCTCAAACTGGATGAGGTCGTTGCTCAGGATATTGAAAATATGGTCGAAGCGCTCCAGCAGGCGCATGATGTCGCCCCGGTAGCGGATCAGGGTCCCGCGGGCGTACAGGCTGCTTTCGATCTCCCTGCGGAGGACGCCGGTCTCCGCTTCGAGGTTGGCAAAGGCTGAGAGTCTTTCTGAAAATCCTTCAGAATCGCTGTAGAGGTAGCACTTGATACCTTCCTTGAAGATTATCAATGCGTTATCAACATCATTGAGGAGTTTATCTATTGACTCGACGAAGCGTGAAACTTTCTTTGTAGAGAATATTTCCAGAACTTTCATGGGCGGTTTCCTTGTTTCTCGACCCAAAGATAAGTCAGCTTGCGCGCAATTACAACCTCCCTTTCACGTTTGTTGTGTTATTGTAGAGTTTTTGGTACGTAGTTGCAGTATTCGTAGCGGTCGCTGTCCCCGACGCGGATATAGCGACGGCTGACGCAGGGCTCCTGTTTTCCGGCGTGAGTGAATTCCGCCGTGATCAAGTAGCCGCCCGCGCGGGCGGGAATGTCCAGCAGGACCGGGATGTTGCATCGTCCCAGCGCCGGGATGCTGACGGTCTGCTCCCGGGAGAACACGGCATTGCCCGCGCTGTCAAGGATGCGTACCGCCAGGCGACCGTTGCTGGCCCCGGGCAGGTCATTGACCCCGACCAGGTTGACGGCCAGCTTGCTGCCGGGCTCCGTCGGGCTGATATGCCTGGAATAACGGCTGTCCGGCAGGTCGATAAACACGGCTGACGGGGCGAAGCTGTGCTGGAACCAGCGGTAGGCGGGACCGGTCTCGAGATCCTTGATATGCCCGACGTACCAGTCACCGGTGAAGCCGTAGTTGTTGGTCAGCATGCAGAAGGCCAGGACACCGGCGACAGACCGTTCGCTGCGTATCCATTCCGTCTCCATCTGGAGCCAGTAGGCCTGCAGTTCGCGGCGCTCCTCCGGCGTCGCGTCGGGACCGAGGTAATGGGAATAGTTGCCGACGGTCAGCTTCGAAGGCCGTCCGTCGCGCCAGAGCCACATCCAGCCGTATTCGTTGACCAGCTGGGGCACGCCCGCATTCAGGACGTCCTCGAATCCCGTCCAGTCGCCGAGCCGGCCGATGTCGTAGGGATTGTCGCGGAAGTAATCTTCCACCTTGCCCAGGTCCGTCGGGGTATGCGCCCGGTAGGGGTGCGGCTCGTCCATTTCGTCGGCGCTGCCGGCGGACATGTATCCGGCGTCCCAGACCCGGGTGGGATCCAGGGCCTTGAGTTCGGGGATGAGGGTGTTGCCGATGTAGTCGTCCCAATTCTCGTTGATGGCGTCCCAGATGACGATGCTCGGGTGGTTGCCGTCGCTCCACACCCAGTCGGTGTATTCCTTGCGTATCTGTTCGTTCCAGCCGTGCTTCTGCCAGTAGAACCACTCGTTCTGCAGGAGGATGCCGTATTCGTCGCAGAGCTCGTACCAGAAGTCGGGAACCACCCCGACGCAGATGCGCATCGCGTTCCAGTGGACGGATTTGGGATTCTCGATGAGCATTTTCCGCACCCATTCGCGGTCCCAGGCGAGGTCGGCGCATTCGGGATCTTCGAAGAAGCGCTGGAGGGTGACGTTGGAACCCCGCAGGTAGTATTTCTCACCGTTCAGGAAGAAGAAGCGCCCCTGCGCCTTGAAATCCCGCATGCCGAACCGGTCCGAGAGACTGTCCGTCTTCCGGTCTTCGTAGAAGACGTCCACCTCTCCCGTGTACAGGAAGGGCCGTTCCGGACTCCAGGCTTCCGGGGCGTCGATGGGCAGCGAGGTCTCGAAACGGGTCTTGTTGTCCCGGATGGACAGGCCCCGCAGGGTCTTGCTCGCAACCAGGCGGCCGCTCTCCTTCTCGCGGATCCGGATCTCCAGCGAGCACGGGTCCTCCGTCTTGCTTCCATACAGCATCTGCGGCGGGTTCATGTTGCTCACCAGGACTTTTACGTCCACTTTCTTCTGCGCGAGGTCGGGCAGGAAGAGGGCCTTGTCCACCGCCAGTTCGCCCGTGGCGGTCAGGAACACGTCGTCCCAGATTCCGGGCAGATAGCGGACTTTCTCCTTGTCGGTGCCGCCCGCCGCCTCGCTCGGAAGCCAGGCCCGGTCGCCCACCATGATGAGGATCTCGTTCTCCCGGCCCGGCAGGATGTAGTCGGTAATCTCGAACTTGAGCGGGGTGTAGCATTCGATGGCGCGTCCGGCGAGCATCCCGTTCACCCAGACCGTCGTGACGTACTGGCTCTTGAGGATGTTGAGGATGACCTTGCGGCCTTCCCACCCGGCGGGGATGGCGATCTGGCGGCTGTACCAGTTGTACATCGGCGTGTAGTCGATATCCAGGAAGTTGTGGGCGTCCTGCGAACGCTCTTCGTGGTCGGACTGGAAGAACTTGTCATACTGGCTGATCCGGGGCGTGGCCAGGTGTACGAGTCCCGGAACGGGGATCTTGCGCGTAAACTTCCGGGGCGGGAAGGCCTTCTCCGTCTGGTCGAAGGCCCATTCGCCGTTCAGGCTGAGCGTCTCCCTGGGCTGTGCGGCGGCGCCGTAGCCCGGGGCGGCGAGCAGGATGAGGCCCAGCAGGAGGCTTGTCAACTTTCTCATCATGAGGGAATTATGCATCCGCAAAGACCTTCCCGTCTTCGAGGGTGAGCTGGAGCTGGGTATACTCGCTGTGGAAGTCGTTCTTCAGGCGGTCCATGTAGCGGACACATTCCCATTTGCACATCGGGAGATCGTGCAGGAGGTAGTTGCCGCAGGCTTCGGGGCGCGTGCCGGGGACCTCCTCCTGCGTGAGGATCCACTCCAGGCATGCGAGGGTCAGGCGCCGCATGTCCTCGACGCCGTAGCTGCCCGTCATGATGATGTACATGCCCGTGAGGCAGCCCATGGGGCCGACGTATACCACGTCGTCCTTCGCCTCGCTGTTGCGGAACCAGGTGGCCATCAGGTGCTCCAGGCTGTGGATGGCGGCCGGAGCCACGGCGGGTTCCCGGTTGGGCTCCGTGATGCGCAGGTCGAAGGTGGTGAAGCCTTTGTCCACGCGGGAAACGTAGATACCTGGCTTCAGGCGGGTATGGTCGATGGTAAAACTCTGTATGACTTCCATAATGGACAAAGGTACAAAATAATCAGTTTTTTCGTAAAAAGCGTGATGATGAATGTATCTGCCATGAGACGACTCCTGCCCCTTTTCCTGCTGGTCCTGACGCTTTCCCTGCCGGCCTGCGGGCCGCGGGAGGAGCGTATCCCTGAGCTGAAGGAGCGGGTGTTCTCCCTGGCCCGGGAGCAGCTGTTGCTGCTGGATGCTTCGCTGCCTGCGGGCCGCTGCCCCAAAACCTTTGAGGACGGGACTTTGCAGACCTCCGATGTGGGGTGGTGGTGCAGCGGTTTCTTCCCCGGAAGCCTGTGGCTGTGCTACGAATACAGCGGCGACCCGGAGATGAAGGAGCTGGCGATCCGGCACACGGAACCCCTTCGCGCACTGCTGGAGCAGCATACTGACCACGATATCGGGTTCCAGCTGATGTGCAGTTTCGGCAACCGTTACCGGCTCACGGGCGAGGGGCGCGAAGTCCTGGAGCAGGGCGCCGCGAAACTCGCTTCCCGCTACTGCCCCGGGGCCGGCGTCATACGCAGCTGGGATTTCGGGGAATGGGAGATCCCGGTCATCATCGACAACATGATGAACCTGGAGCTCCTCATGGCGTTTGGCGACAAGGAGATCGCCCGCCAGCACGCCCTGAATACCGCCCGCAATCATTTCCGGCCGGACGGGACCTGCTTCCACCTGGTGGATTATGCCGCGGACGGCAGTGTACACGGACGACAGACGGTGCAGGGTTTTGCGGACTCCACCGCCTGGGCGAGGGGCCAGGCCTGGGCCCTGTACGGTTTCGCGCTGATGGCGCGGGCGGAAAAAGAAGGGGGCGATGAAGAGAGCTTCTCCCGTTTCTATGCGGTCGCGGCCGCCCTTGAGGCATGGTTGCTCCGGGCGCTTCCGCCGGATGGCATCCCTTTCTGGGACTTCTCCCAGTCTGACCTCAAGGATGCTTCCGCCGCGGCCATCATCGCCTGTGGCCTGCTGGAGATGAGCCGTTTGCGGGAGGAGAGCGGCGGCGCATCCCGGGCGATGGCGGAAAGGATCATCCGCACCCTCGCTTCGCCCGTGTATCTCGCTTCGCCCGGGACCCAGGGAGGATTCCTGTTGAAACACTGCGTGGGCAACCGCCCCCAGGGCACCGAGATCGACGTCCCCCTGACCTATGCGGACTACTATTTCCTCAAGGCGCTGATGGAGCTGGAATAAGAAGGGGAGTGTTCGGCATCAGCCCCACGCGCGGGGCTATGCCGGAACAAGCTCTTGGCAGACATGCCGTTACGCAAAAACGCCGCACATCGTGCGGCGCCCTCTTCTGATTGCATGGTGCGGGGAATGAGGGAAGAACGGTAGAGTAATGTTTCTCTGAGTACAGCTGCCCTCTCGTTCTTCATTCATTCGTAAAACGCGATGCAGTAAAAGCCTACCGGCTTTTCATCATGTTCAGCAGCTGTTCGAGCGCCGAGCTGCCGCCACTGTTCATTCCATCCAACTGTTGCTGGGTCGCCTTCATACGCTCCTCGAACTGCTTGTAAGCATCCAGGCCGGAGGAGAAGTCCTGGACCACGAAGGTGTAGCCTTCAGGGAGTTCGAAGACCTCAGGGTAGTATACGCCCAGGTGGATGTTACGCATATAGGTCACGATGCCATCGGCGTCTTCGCAGAGGGTGATTCCCGTTTCCGGGTCAGTGAAGCTGGTCCGGTAGTGCTCCTCCTCCTCACTCGTCACAATGGTCTTCATATAGCACCAACGGTCGCTGTTGTAAGCCATTTCCTCCTCGGTCATTTCTTCCGAGGTGATTTTGCCGCCCGCTTCCGCAAGGGCTTGCATCCCTTCTGCCGGCATCTTGGTGATGGTCCGGGTGGCGTCGTCGATCTTGTAGATGGCCAGACTGTCCGGGATGCTCAGCGTCTTGATGATCTGGTTCTCGCCGGTGGCAGGATTGATACCCGAGGAAACACTGAACTGCCGCCTGTTGGCTGCATTGTAGAAGACCTTTGCAGGGGTGCCGTGGTTGCTGATGCGATAAGCACAGAAAGAGACCTGCGGGCGGGGTTTCTGAAGTGCAGGCTGGTGGTCTTCGTCGTGGGGAGGAAGCCCTACCGGGACCTCCGATGCGATGTCGGGGACGTTATTATAGGTATAGGGATTGGGGACCTGGGCGTTTGCCACCAGTCCAAAGGGCAGCAATGCTGCCAGTATGAGAAGGGTCTTTTTCATTTTTTAAGGTTTATCTGTGTTGAAGTTGACGCCCTCGTTGCCGGAGGCGCTTCATGGCCGTCAGTCTTTGACCGGACGGATGGGCATCCCGTTCTCGCGGTAAACGGCATAGCAGTCCGTGTGACCGAAACGCATGGCATCCGCTCTTCTGCGGTCATGCCATTCCAACGCATCTTCACTGCCGACCGGAGTGCCTACCTGAAGGGCCATAGAAGCTGTCCAAAGCCAGGTGTAGCGCTCTTCCTCCTGTTTTGTCCCATAATAATAACCTGTTGCCTTCGGGAAATCAATGCTGTTGCCGTTGGGGCCGGTTACAGTGATTACGCCGGGCTTGTCATAACTGAACTTGCACTGGGTGAAAAGTTCCAAGGCTTCTGCACGGGTGGGCATACGCCAGCCTTTTCCGAGGGCGGCAGTGGCCGCATCATCTCCGGGCTCCAGGATAATCAATTAGTCAGCCAGGCCATTGCTGGCTTCGCTGTCTTCCACGGTGTATTTCTTGAACTTGGTTCCTTCCTTGAACGCATAGCTCTCAGCGCTGAAATCTGTTTTCGGTTTGGTCTCGCCCCAGGCATAATAAGTACCAGGCTCGGATGCATCCTTGGCCCCCAGATTTGTCTTGGCCCACTTGACACTGAGGCCCAGATCCACGGCATCTGAGGCGGAAACCGATGTCTTGGTCTCAGCAGCCATGCCACCAGCTTTCTTGCTTGAATTGCTGCCGCAGGATACCATTGCGAGAGCGGCTAAAAACAAAATAATGAGTGATAATCTTTTCATAATGAAAGTAGTTATTTTTTGATGAATTCCACTCTGCGGTTCTTGGCCCGCCCTTCGTCGGTTCCGTTGTCGGCAATAGGTTCGTGGGAGCCCTTGCCCACGGCGGTAAGGCGGTCGGCGGATATGCCTGACTGGACCAGGCGGGCGACGATGGCCTCGGCGCGTTTCTGGCTCAGCGGGTCATTGACAGCGTCGGATCCGGTGTTGTCGCAGTGGCCCTGCACCTCGAACTTGAGGGAGGCGTCTTGATCCATCAATTGCTTGATGCGGCCTATCTCCACATCGGCCTCGGGCTTGAGGGTCGCTTTACCCGTATCGAAAGTAATGGCGTAAGTGACAATCTTTCCGTCGCTGGACAGGCGGTCATAAAGAGGCACGGCACCCTTGGCGATGCGGACATTGGTAATACCCATAACCGGTTCAAAATCGCCCCCCAGGGTAAACCACCCCGGAACCTCAGATACATTGGGCAGGTTGATAATACGATCCCCGTCAAGGTATAGTTTGAGGGCTCTCTTGTTGAAAGAAAGGGCCAGATGATGCCATTGCCCCGAAGTCAGGACAACACCGGGTTTCTCGCCGTCATTGTCCCCGGAAGCCGTTTTCCACCACCACAAGAAGCCATAACTGTCTTTGTTGTCGACAACTGGCATATCTACCGTAAAGGATGGTTCGTCGTTGGAGTCCGCGGGAAGGAAAGTCCATCTCAGCGTGCCTTCTTCCTCGCCGGTATAATACATATCGAATTCAACCGTGAAGACATCTCCCAGGAAATTGCGGGGATTCTTCATAAGAGGAGAAACACAGTCTCCGTGATGCTGAAGGGCGATGCACTTCTTGCCATTGATCTCCATCACCTGGGCTTCACCTCCCACCAGTTCCCACATCGATGGGAATTCCCCTAACTGCTCATCATCCAATATGTCATCGAAGATGATCTCATCACCGGGGACGTAATCGCTCTTGGCGTAATTGGTCTGCGCATAGGCCCAAACGCACGCTAAGGCGAGGGCGACAACGAGTATAGTTCTTTTCATAACGTATAAGGGTTTTATTTGTTACAGGATTTTTTGCGCCACCGCTTTCATTAGCAGTTCTCCGGAGGTAGCCGCATTGAACTTTGCCTTGAGACGTTGCCGATACCACTTGATGGCAGGAAGGCTGAGGTGCATTTCATCTGCCATCTCGTTACTTTTCTTCCCGGCCGCTAGCATCCTAAGAACCATATCCTCCTTGGCGGTCAAGACGATGTGGTCGTTGAATAAATCTTCCATTCGCTTGGGATTCCTTTTCCAGCTCAAAGTTCAGCAATCACAAGAAAATTAGAATTATACAAAAGTATAAAAATGATGCGGCCTTGTCTTTTTTCGTCCTTGAAGGCCATAAAAGAGCAAGGGTTTTGCTAGATTTGTATGCCATGAAGACCCGCTTATTATTTTCTTTAATACTGGTGCTTGGGACCATCTCCGCCCGTGCCCAATACAACGACCACCGGGACCGGAAACTGGATTCCCTGGAAAATGTCGTTGCCGGCTGGACACCCGAACGGCTGGCCTCCGCCCCTTACGGAACCAAGGCCGATGTCTGCCTGGCTTTCTCGCAGTTGATGTACGGCTATGAGCGCATCAACCCGGACCGTTCCATGTATGCAGCCAGGCGGGCCTATGACCTGGGAAACGAACTTGCTTCCCTTTACCAACCCTATCTGGCCTCCAAGTTCATCGGACAACTATTCTACAACAAGGAACAATACGATAGCACCATATTCTACTATCGCATCGCTTTGGGTTATCTGGATCGGATGGCCGCTGGCGAAGCCGGACCGGATACGCCGGAAGGATACCCCAAGGAGAAGGTCGACGATGCCGCATCGAGCTTGTACGGCAATATCGGCAACCTCTACTATGAGATTGATTCCTTGCCCCAGGCAATGTTTTATTATGCAAAGGCTGGGGAAATCTTCACCCAATACGGCTGGAAGGTCAGCAGTGCCATCCTGGAGCACAATTTGGGTGACATCTGGGCAGAAGAAGGCGATGATGACAAAGCCATTTCGCATTACAATACCGCCATCCGCCATGCCCGGGAAGCCGGAGATTCCCTTTGGGTCGCTTCTCCCCAACTCTCTCTCGGAGCCCTGTATATGCGGCAGGGCAAAGTGACAAAGGCGATGGAGTATCTCCTGAAAGCCGATGAGTACTACTCCAAACACGAAGATCAGGAATACGCCGACCGCATTGCCACCCTGGATGTGATGGGACAGGCACTCAGGGCTCAAAAGTGGCAACGCACCTGTCTTTCCATCGTCTCTACGGCTTTGGCGTTGCTCCTTCTCGGCTTTCTGATCCTTTCCCGTCGGACACGCCGTCTCCACAAAGAAACAGTGGCCGCCGACGAAGCCATTTCTGAAGCCATGGAGCCGATGGCTCCGACCGGTACATCAGACAAAGAAAAAGCTGTCGCCGTACCGGATCTTACCGAGCGGGAGAAAGAAATCCTCCCGATGATTGCAGCGGGTATGACCAGCAAAGAAATCTCCCAGCGTCTCTTCCTCACACAACAAACCATCAAATGGCGGCGTCAGCGGCTCCTCGAGAAGTTCGATGCCAAAAACACCGCCGAAATGCTCTCCAAAGCCCGCGAAGCCGGCATCCTCTAATTATAAAAAAGGGTAGCGTATCTTGTCGTTCCTTTGTGTGCGACGGAGTAAATCCCATTTTGTGTCTGAATCTGTGTCTGAAAGCGGACAGCAATTCAGATCCGGGGTTTCTGTATGACACGGAGAATCAGGGAAACGAAATACACGATAAGGCCGTAAAGGACGGGTATAAGGCTCACCTTTATGCCTCCGGCAACAATGCTATTCGCGACATCATCGTGACCGGACATAAAATCTGCGATTTGAAGCTGGCCAAGGATGGTCCAGAAAATCCCGACTACCAAAGCAGCAATGCCGATTTCCTTCACCCATGCGGGAGCCTTCCAGGCGGCAAAGAACAGACCGATGAATAGAAGGGTAATGACAATCATTCCAACAGGACCGCCGGAGATGAAGAGTGTGAATAAATCAGTTTTTAATGGTAACATGGCAAAACACATTTTAGTTAAACATCCGATGTCGGAATTCCTTGTTGCAAAGATACCGACAAGCAGTGCGAAACTCCAAAGTCGAATCCCTGCAACCTCTTGTCAAATCCCCATAACCTGCTTAAAGATTGGATATTGATGATTGTTTTCGCGTGGGAATGCGTATTTTTGTGTCAGGAATGAAGAAAGCAATCATCATTGTTGCCTATTGGCTGGCGGCCATCGTTCTGACGGCTTTTTTGCTCACAAGCCTGGACTACGACTTGTGGGAAGCGGTCTTGATGAGTCTCTCTTTTCTGCCGGCCGCTATGGCGCTATCCTTCTTCCTCCCCAAGACAGAACGGAATTCTACCGGAGCAAAACGTATCTTGGATACAATCTACATCATCCTGGGGGTAATGCTGATGACATTCCTTCTCATATATATGTGGCAATGGATGTTTATCTCTGTCAACTGGGTTCAGGACCGTTCAGTGTGGTCAATACCGGCCATGCTGGGCAATCCGGTGTTCGTGGCGGCCGTCCTGTCTATCTTAGCGTATGGGAACTATCTGCTTGTGAAATGCCTGGACAGGAAATACCCGGTAGGGCGACCTGTCACATTTACTTCCGACTACAAGAAGGTCTCTTTGAAAAAGGAGGATATTCTCTATATTGAGTCGCGCGACTCAGAGGTCTGGGTGATTACCAGGGATGGCCGGCGTTATCGCAACAGGATGGGTATCAGTCAATGGGAAAACTTGTTAGGCCCGGATTTCCTCCGCATCCACCGTTCTTTCCTTGTCAATACGGCTGATGCCTCGCTTGCTTCACCGGATCTCGTCTCCATCGGCGGACAGTCCATTCCGGTTTCCCGCAAGTACAAAGTCTTAACAAAAACGGTGCTGTCCGATTCTATTGATACTCCAGCCCTTTGACGGCTATACCGATATTGACTGGGAAATGCTTCATTTCACCTTGGGTGGCTTCGCAGATGTAGCGGCTCCAGCATCAGGTTTTCATCCACTTTAAACCATCTTTTTGTGCTCACTGATGAATGACCTGACACCATCAGAACTGATAAACAAAGTCTAGTTGAGACTCCAGATATTACATTCTAATGGATTAAAAACAGACACAGAATCCTCACATTGTGAACAAATCTGTGTCTGAATATAACCTGACTCATTGATAATCAATGGCCTTTGCGGTGAGTGAGGGATTCGAACCCCCGGTACGTTTCCGTACACCTGTTTTCGAGGCAGGCTCCTTCAACCACTCGGACAACTCACCCGGTCCCGGTCGGGATTGCAAAGTTAGAAAAAATCCGTTTCTACGCAAAATTTTACTTAATTTGCCGATGCAGGTGCAACGTTTGCTCCGGCGGAGACATCAACGATATGGTTTTTCGTAAAACTCAATTCAATACGCAATGAAAAAGTTTGTAACCATCCTTTCTGCAGCGGTCATGCTGTGCATCGGTACTTCCGCATTCGCCCAGTCGGGTCTCGGAATCGGTTTTCTTAACGTCAGTCAGCTCTCCAGGGTCTCCGAGAATTCGGATCCCGTCAGCGTCGGCTTCAACGGTTTCTATATCGGCCTGGGCCATACGGCTGCGCTGGCATACGGCCTGACCTTCACCCCGGGTGTGTACTATGAATTCCTGACCAGCACCGATGAACTGGCCGGAATCAAGACCGAAATCAACGAGCACTATGTCAGCGTCCCCCTGGACCTCGGCATCGGCTTCGACGTGGCTTCCTTCCGCCTCGGCTTCTATGCCGGCCCGACCGTCCGCGTGGGCATCGCTTCCAACAGCAAGGTGAATCTCCCCGGCGGCCCGACTAAGACGAGCAGATATGGTGACGGGTTCGACTATAGCCGTCTGGACCTGCTGGTCGGCGGCGGCGTGTTCTTCGACCTGAACAACGGCATCCGCCTGAACGCCGGCTTTGACTGCGGCCTGCTCGACCGCGACGGCTCCGATCTCGTGAGCGTCCGCAACAACCGTTTGAGCATCGGCGCGGCGTATCTGTTCTAAAAAATTGGCTGCGTCCCTTGCGAGTCTCGAGAAAAAGGTCTATTTTTGCAGTCCTCTTCGGAGACACAGGGGCGTAGCTCAGTTGGTTCAGAGCGCTTGAGTCACATTCAAGAGGTCATCGGTTCGACCCCGATCGTCCCTACCCGAGAAGCCGCAGACGCATTCCGTCCGCGGCTTCTTCGTTTCTATCCGGGTCTGGCGACCAGCAGCCGCAGGCTGTTGGAGACGACCAGGACGGAGCTGCAGGCCATGGCGGCGGCAGCGACCATGGGGTCGAGTACGAAGCGGAGAGCGTTGGACAGGATGCCCGTGGCCACGGGGATGGCAATCAGATTATAGAAGAAGGCCCAACCGAGGTTCTCGCGGATGATGCGGAGCGTGCGGCGCGAGAGCGCCACGAGCTCCGGCAGCTTCGCGAGGCTGGGGGAGACGAGCGTGGCCATGGCGGTGTTGATGGCGATGTCGCTGCCCTGGCCCATGGCGACGCTGAGGTCCGCCTGGGCGAGAGCGGCGCTGTCGTTGATGCCGTCGCCGACCATGGCGACGCGGTGTCCTTGCTGCTGCAATTCCTTGATATACGCTACTTTGTCTGCCGGTAAAGCGTCGGCGCGCACGGCGGTGATGCCGACCTCGCGTGCCACGGCGGCCGCTGATGCCGCGTGGTCGCCGGTCAGCAGGTGGACGGAGATCCCCTGGTCGGCCAGGGAGCGGATGGCGTCGGTGGAGTCGGGCTTGACGGCGTCGGCGATGGCGATGGCGGCCAGCAGACGCTGCCCGTCGTGGAAATACACGACGGTGCGGCCCGCGTCGCGCCAGCGCTCGGCGACCTCGAAACGCTCGGGGGTGTTCTTGCCGACGTAGTAGGTCTTGCCCTGCCAGACCCCCTGGACTCCTTCGCCGAGCAGCGCCGTAACGGCCGTCAGTGCTTCCGCGTGGAAGCTGCCGGGGGCAGAAACGGGTTCGCTGGCCCCTGGCAGGCCGTTTTTTTGCTCGCGAGGGGCAAAAGAGGGGCCCTGCGCCCCTGGCAACCTCTGTGACAGGGCGTCGGCAATGGCGGGACCCAGGGGATGGCCGGAGCGGAGCTCCATTTCCCGTAGCAGCGAAGGGAGGGCAGGGTCGTCCGAGAGCCAGCGGAGCTCGGCGACCTCCGGGTGGCCGCTTGTGACCGTGCCGGTCTTGTCCAGGACCACCGTGTCGATCCGGGCGGCGACTTGCAGGCTGTCGGCGTCGCGGATCAGGATGCCGCGCGAGGCACCGCGCCCGATCCCGGCCGTCAGCGCTGTGGGCGTGGCGAGGCCGAGTGAGCAGGGACAGGCGACCACGAGCACCGTCACGCACGCGAGGAGCCCGCGCACGAAACCGCCGGGCGTCAGCAGACTCCAGCTGAGCAGCGAAAGCAATGCGACCGCTATGACGGCGGGCACGAACCACGCGCAGACCTTGTCCACGATGTGCTGGATGCGGGCCTTGCTGCCCTGTGCATCCTGCACCATCCGGATGATGGCGGAGAGCATCGTGTCGCGACCTATTTGCGTGGCGCGCAGCTGCAAGGCGCCCTGGCCGTTGAGGGTGCCGGCCCAGAGGGCGTCGCCCGCCTGCTTGAACACGGCGACCGGCTCGCCCGTCAACATGCTTTCATCTACATACGAACTGCCACCCTCGACCGTCCCGTCCGCCGGGATCCGCTCGCCGGGCAGCACCTCCACGAGCTCGCCCCGGCGGATGTCGCGCCGCTGCGGCTGCAGGCCGATGAGTGCGCGCACCGCCTGTGTGGTACGGTGCTTGGCGCGCTCCTCCAGCAGTCGCCCCAGCAGGATGAAAGCGACGATCATCGTCGAGGATTCGAAATACAGGCCCGCCTGCAACCCGCGCGGGGTCCACACCTGCGGGAAGAGCAGGTTGAAGAGGCTGAACAAAAAAGAAATCCCCACCGACAGGGCCACGAGCGTGTCCATCCCGGCGTGGCCGTGGCGCGCCTGCTTCCAGGCTACGCCGAAAAAGCGCCGTCCGCACCAACCCACGCTGACGGCTGCCAGGGCGGACAGCACCCAGCCCTTGCCGGGGAAATCCGGCAGGGCCATCCCGACCGCCATCACGGCGACGGCAAGGACGGCGGCAAGCAGCGCGTCGCGGCGCAGGGCCTTGTAGGCACGTTCCTGCGCCTCCTCCGCCCGCGCCGCCAGCGCTTCTTCCCCGTCCGCGGCTGGCTCGGCTTCTTCGTCCTCCTCCGGCACGATCAGGTCGTAGCCGGCGTCCTGTACGCACTGGCGCAGGGCGGAAGGGGAGGTAACGGAGGGGTCATAATCGATACGGGCAGAGTTGGAGGCCAGGCTGACCTCGGCTTCATGTACGCCGGGACTCTGCTGGAGCGCCTTCTGCACGCGGGCCACGCAGGCCGCGCAGCCCATCCCGGTCACGGGGAAATTCTTACGGGTAGTATTGGACATGGAACCGTTTCAATCTTTTCTGCAAAATTAGTAATTTTGGAAGGAAATAGGTTCCGGGTCAAGCCCGGAATGACTAAAAGAAGGTTAGGAACAACGATTTGATATGAAAAGAAGAGAATTCCTCAAGAAGGCGGGTGTGGCTGGGGCGGGAGCGGCGCTGCTCGGCGCTGGCTGCGCCCCTTCCGTGACGCCGAAGCCGTACAAGGTCGGCGGAAAGGCCCGCATGCAGCTCAGCTGGCAGCCCTACGAACTCCAGTTACAGCACACCTTCACCGTTGCTTCCTATTCCCGGACGACGACTCCTGATGTGCAGGTGGAGATACACTATGACGGTTTCACCGGCTACGGCGAAGCCTCCATGCCGCCCTATCTGGGCCAGAGCGTGGAAAGTGTCTGCGCCTTCCTGGAGAAGGTGGACCTGGGCCGCTTCTCCGATCCCTTCCAGCTGGAAGACATCCTCTCCTATGTGGACAGCCTGTCCCCGGGCGATACGGCCGCCAAGGCAGCCGTGGATATCGCCCTGCATGATCTGGTGGGCAAGCTCCTCGGACAGCCCTGGTGGCGTCTGTGGGGCCTGGACGCGGCCCGGACGCCGGATACGACGTTCACGATCGGAATCGATACGCCCGAGGTCGTGCGCGAGAAGACGCGGGAGTGCGCGGACCGCTTCAACATCCTGAAGGTCAAAGTGGGCCTGGACAACGACTACGAGATGATACGCACCATCCGGGAAATCACCGACCTCCCCATCGCGGTGGATGCCAACCAGGGGTGGACCGACAGGCAGAAGGCCCTGGACGAAATCTTCTGGCTGCAGGAGCACGGGGTCGTGATGGTCGAGCAGCCGATGCCGGGGGAGCGGCTCGACGACAACGCCTGGATTACCGAGCGCAGTCCGCTGCCCATTTTTGCCGACGAGGCCATCCAGCGCCTCGCGGACATCCCGGCCATCAAAGGCGCCTACACGGGGATCAATATCAAGCTGATGAAGTGTACCGGCATGCGGGAAGCCTGGAAAATGGCCAATTATGCCCGTGCCGAGGGCATGCGGGTGATGGTCGGGTGCATGACCGAGACCTCTTGCGCCGTCACGGCGGCCGCGCACCTGTCCCCGGTGGTGGACTTCGCCGATCTGGACGGCAACCTCCTGATCACCAACGATCGCTTTCGGGGCATGACCGTCGAACAGGGCCGGATCACCCTGCCCGACGCGCCCGGCCTGGGCCTGGTCAGATTGTAGTCAGGACTTCCGAAGAGAGGAAACCCGTGGCGATCAGGATCCCGGCGGCGATGATGGCCAGCAGCCAGAGGATGAAAATCACCAGGCCCGGATGCCATTTCGGCGACTGGAACCCGAACAGGATCTGCAGGGCGCCGTACAGGATGCCCAGGAAAGGCAGGAACAGCACCAGCAGCAGGACGAAGCGCACGAGCGGCAGGGCCAGGGTTCCGGCCAGGGAGGGTACGTAGCGATAAAGCTCCGAATACACCAGGCCGTGCAGGTTCCCGATCCGGAGCACCCCGCTCGCGTCGCCGAAGACCCACAGGGCCCCGGCAAACAGACCGGAGAAGGCGATGAGAAGCAGGATGATTCCGAGGACTTTCTCGAAGGCCTTGCCGAAGCGGTTCCAGGCCGGGGAGTTCCCCACGGTCCGCAGGGCTTCTTCGACTTCGCGGGCATTGCTTTTCAGGTTGCGCTGCAGGCTCTCCAGCGTCCCGTCCTCGCCGCGCTGCTCCCAGCGCTGCCGGGCCGTCTTGGCCGGCGGCATGCTGATCCAGAGGACGATGTAGAGGATGGGGGAGATGAGGCGGAAGGTCCCCAGGCTGTGGCCGTGCCAGCCGGTGACCATCGGGATGAGGGCGAAGAGGGTGAACAGGATGCGGAAGAGGGCCTTGTCCGTATTGAAATAGGTCCCCAGGCCGCTGCACACCCCGGCCACAACCTTGTCGGAAAGGTCGCGGTAAAGCTTGCGCCTGGGTTTCCCGCCCGTGACGGGAGGCTCCGTCGCGGCTGTCTCTTCCCCGCTTTCTCCTTCCGCTTCGATCACTTCGGGCCGCCCGAGGATGGCGGTGATCTCCTCGATCATGCTCCGGCTACCAACACCGTCGGGACCGGTCTTCTCTTGCAGGAGTTCTGCCATCCGCTCCTCAATCCCCTCGAGGATCTCGGTGCCGTCTGCGTGCGAAGCATAGTATTGCTCCAGTTCTCCGAGATATTCGCGGGCCAGTTCCGCCGCATCCTGGTCCAGGGTGAAGGCGTAGCCGCCGAGGCTGACTTTTTCTACTTCTTTCATGATTGTCTGAGACTTTGGATCGCTTCGACGAGTTCTTTCCAGGCATCGTCCATCTGGGCGAGCTGACTGCGTCCCTTGTCGGTGAGGACGTAGTATTTGCGGGGCGGGCCCTGGGTGGACTCTTCCCAGCGGTAGGAGAGCAGGCCCTGGTTTTTCTGCCGGATCAGCAGGGGGTAAAGCGTCCCTTCGACGACGATCATCCCCGCTTTCTTGAGTTCCTCGATGATGGAGGAAGCGTAGGCTTCCCGTTTGTCGAGGATGGACAGGATGCAGTATTCGAGCATCCCTTTCCGCATCTGGGAGCGGACGTTTTCAGTCGTATTCTCCATACCTTACTTCTTGTTTTGGGTTTTGGCGAATCTCGCCAGGTTCTCGGCCGTGACGGGCAGGCCGTACATTTCGCACTTCTGCGCGGCGGTCTCTGCCTTGGGGACGGCGATCCAGCAGATGAGATAGATCCAGAATCCGGCCGTGCCGGCGATGAAGGCGACCAGCATCAGGACACGCACCAGGACGACATCCACGTCCAGATAAACGGCGAGTCCCGAGCACACGCCGGCGATGCGGCGGTTGTCGTAGTCGCGGTAGATTTTTTTGCGTGCCTGCTTGTCCGTCTCCGTCTCCGGGGCGGAGGAGGTGTCCGGTCCCTCAGGGCTGCCATCCGGCATGCCGAGCTGGCTGGTGACGCGGTCCACGAGGGCCAGGCTTACGACCCGGCCGCCGGTCCCGACTTCCTGGGCGAAGAGCTCGGAGATCCGGGACTCCAGGTCTTCCATGACTTCGGCGTTCTGGGTATAAGGTACCCCGGGGGCCACGCCGAGCCGGGCGCGGAAGTGGTCCAGATAGTCACGCAGGCGCTTGTAGGCGTCTTCTTCGATGGTGAAACTCCTGTTTCCAAGGCTGATGTTCAGTACTTTTTTCATTTCTTTAGAACTTTGACACCACAAAGATATATAAAAAAAATAATACCTTGTATCACAAAGTACCAAAAATTTTCGAATATTTATTCGGACCTAATAAAAACCCTGCCCGTAGAAACGGAACGGGCAGGGTGATCGATTGGCGGAGCGCAAGCAGCCGCCAGCAAGCGCTTACGGGCGGGGATTAACGGATCAAGCCTTCAGTCCGGCGATGACAGCGGAAGTGAAACCGGCTTCTTCCATGGCATTGAGCCCGCGGATCGTGATGCCGCCGGGCGTGGTGACGCGGTCGATTTCCGCCTCGGGATGCGTCCCGCGGGCCTCCAGCAGGGCCGCAGCCCCGCGGACCGTCTGCATGGCCGCTTCCAGCGCCTCCTGGGGATAGAGGCCGAGCTCCACGCCCCCTTCGGCGGAAGCCCGGATATAGCGCAGGGCGAAGGCCGTCCCGCAGGAAGCCAGCATCATCCCGGCATGCAGGCGGCGTTCATCGACGACCGCCGTTTTGCCGACGGCGTCGAAGAGCGACTTCACCCGGGCGAGGGTCTGGGGCGTGCCGCAGAGCTCATGGATGAAACTCATGCTCTCGCCCAGCTCGATCGCCAGATTGGGGATGACGGTATAGGCGCCTTCCAGGCCGCTCCCGTCCAGCCAGGAGAGCAGTTCCGTGTCCGGGACCCCGGCCACCAGCGAGACGAGCAGCTTGCCGGCCAGTGCGGGCTTCAGCTCTTCGAGCACGGCCTGTGCCAGCCAGGGCTTCACGCCCAGGACCACGATTTCCGCAGCGGCCGCCGCGGAGCGGTTGTCCGGCGCGGCCTGCAGGCCGCGGGCGGCAAACTTCTCCAGGGTGGCGGCGTGCTTCGCCGTGACGGTGACCCGGGCATCCGGGAAGGCCTGGGCCAGTCCCAGAGCCGTGGCGCCGCCCATGTTGCCGGCGCCGATGATCGCGATATTCATGAGTACAAAAAGATTACTGTCGGCAAATGTACGCAAAAAGCGCTTCCCGGTCAACCCCTTCCCGAACCCGGGTGCCGTCGGCCTCGAAAAGATCCAGCGCCTCGATGCAGAGGTTGTCCACGTAGTCGTTCCACGGGTCCCCGCTGTGGCTGCGTATCCACTCGAGTTTCACGTGCAGCGCGCGCTCTTTCTTGACCTGCCGGTAGAGCTGGATCAGGTCCCAGTCTTTCTTGCTGCGCACCTGTCCGGTCAGCAGGGCGATCCCGTTCTCGCTGTCGCTGCGGACCAGCACGCTGCTTCCCGAAGGGATGTGCAGCAGGGCGTGGATGATGGCGGCCATCTCCTGGCGGTTGCTGGTCGAATAGCGGCTGACCTCGCTCCACTTGTAGCAGATGTCGCTGCCTTGGCCGTCCAGGATGATGCAGGCAGCCGCACCGAAATTCTTCGGCACGAGGTAACTGCCGTCGGTGTAGGCGAGATAATCGTAGGTCGGTTTGCCGCTGTCCCGGAAATCCCAGTATTTCATAGGCAGCGTCCGGAACGGATGTCGCGGTTGCGGAGGGCGTCCAGGTTGAAGTTCAGGCCGAGCTGCTGCTGCCAGCCCAGGAATCCGGTTCCGTCGAAATGGGCCCGTGCTGCGAGGCGCAGGGAGAGGTAGGGGGTCAGGGTAGGCTCCCAGGCCAGCTCCACCCGGTCATAGAAACCGGTGTAGAAGGGCTGTCCGAAATAAAGGTCGTTGGCGTATTTCGCCCCGGCGGTATCCGTGTCGGCGTAGAGGGGGAGCAGGTCCTGGCCGAAATAAGCCGTGTTCTGCAGGGTCATGCCCCAGCGCCTCACCGTCGCAGTCAGTTCGCCGCCGACGGGAAAGGCCCGGCGGTCGCGCACACGGTCCCACTGGTATCCGGCGAGCACGCCCGCCTGCAGCGAAAGCTCTTCCCACGGAGTGCGGCGGGAAAGGTCCGCCATGATCCAGGGCTCGAGCAGGTGGTTGTCCACCACGCCCGGGGCGAGCTGCGAACCGGCGTAATGGTAGAAGCTGCCGGTCCAGCCCAGGCTGAGCCAGGCGTTCGCCTGCCAGGCACCGGCGCTGACGATCTGGAAACGCTCCCGGCGCACGACGCCTGCCTGCCCCATCCAGTCGAGGCCCAGTTCGGCGTAAAGGCGGGCGCTGCGCCATTTGAGCAGCACGCCTTCGAGGTTGCGGTCGGAGAACTTCAGCGAGTCGGAGAAGAAGGCTTCGGAATAACTCCCCTCCAGGTAGCGCCGCGGGAAGATGCCGGCGAGGCCTTCGAAGCGGCCTCCGCGCGTACGTACGTGCGCATCATAGAAAAGGATCATCTCCCGGGGCAGGTCCCGCCAGGTCTGCGAGCCGAGGTTGTGGGCCAGCTCCAGGCCCGCCGTGAGGCGGTGGTGGACCCGGCTGTTCTGCTGGATGCTGAATCCGACTGTGGGCGTGAAGACCACGGCGTGGACGGTCATGGACGGGGTGATGGCGTCGCCGGAGGAGGCGAATTCCCGGTTGTCGAACCAATAGCGGAAATCGGCGTCGTATTCCCAGGCGAAGCGGTTGCGGTTGCCCATGTCGGCGAGCATCGACGACAGGTCACGGTCAAACAGGCGCTGGGCGGCCGCAGGCAGCGCGGCGCACAGCAGCAGGAGGCAGAGCGCTCTCTTCATGGTGCGGGAGCGGATCAATACTTGTTCAGCGGTACGCCGGCAGTCATCTGGTAAACCCGGCGCCTGACATCATCGAGGACGGCGGTGTGGGCCGCGAGGCCGGCCTGCTGTTCCTCGGTGGGCGTTTCGTCCTTCTTGAGGGTCAACTCGCCGATGTGACGGGCGCAGGAGGAGAGGACTTCGTCGATGAGGCCGACGATATCGACCATGTCCTTCTCGCCGAAGCCGCGGGAAGTCACGGCGGGGGTGCCGATGCGGAAGCCCGAGGTCTGGAAGGGGCTTCGGGTGTCGAAGGGGACCATAGTCTTGTTGAG